>Ga0209958_1001650_pt1 | contig 15528 bp, 13 predicted proteins | sample ThiBio_inoc_plan_FD_183942 | JGI IMG/M metagenome (GOLD analysis project Ga0209958, IMG submission 183942) | Wastewater bioreactor microbial communities from Cape Town, South Africa - Thiocy_inoc_plan (SPAdes) | ecosystem: Engineered > Bioremediation > Thiocyanate > Unclassified | place: South... | reverse complement strand
CCCTGCCCGCCGCCCGGCCCCCCCGGACCTCCCGGGCCTCCCGGCGGGGGACCGCCCGCGAAGCCGGGCCCGCCCGGGGGAGGCCCGCCCGGACCTCCCGGGCCGAATCCACCGGGGCCGCCCGGGGGAGGTCCGCCGAAGCCACCCGGCCCGCCGGGACCTCCCGGGCCGCCGGGCCCGCCCCTCCGGCCGCCGGGGCCGCCGAATCCCGGAGGGCCGAAGCCGCCGCCGGCCGAGAACGTCTCGTTCATGTCGTGGGGGATGACGTGGAACTTCCCCTTCGGGTCGAGGTACAGGCTGTAGTCGCTGGCGCGGGTCCAGTAGCCGTCGCCGTTGACCAGGACGACGTCCAGGGCCAGGAACTTCAGCACGCCGTCGATGTCGAGCATCGGCTCCAGGGCCTTCTCAAGTTGATCGGCCGGCGTCTGGTCGAGCGTGCGGCAAAGGTCGATGAGCGCCTTCCACGCCTCGTCCTCCCCCTTCTTGGACGACTTGAGCTCATAGCGCTGCTTGTAGGGGGCCCGATCCTCGCCGTGATAGCCCAGGCCGCCGTCGGCCCCGGGGTTGCCGGGGACCTTCCACCGGGCACCCTCCTCGGTCCCGTAGTTCTCGGCGAGGAACGTCCTGTCGAACTGCTGGACGTTGGTGTAGACGCCCCAGCTCTCGCCGTTGATGACCACGCGGACGAAGTTGGCCTTCGGGGCCGGGATGTACCTGCGGGCGATCGTCGAGTACAGGACCGTGTGCAGGAAGCTGGGGTCCTCGTGGGCGTTCAGCAGGTTGAGCGTCTTGTAGCCCTCCAGCCGGGCCGACTCGTCGGTGAAGTCGATCGAGACGTTGAGCGACCGCTTGCGGCCCTCGCCGACCGTGAAGTACGACGACATGCCGCGGAAGTGGACGCCCACGCCCGGGATCGCGCGGCCGTCGACGGTGAGCGTGGCGGGGACCTCGGCGTCGGTCTTGTAGAAGGCCGACATCTGCGACTCCCACAGATCGTCCTCGAAGTCGAGGAACAGGGTGCGGACGACGTCCGGGTCGTACAGCGGCTTGCCGGCGAACGACTTCGCGTCGGCCTTGGCGACCTTCGGGCCGGGCTTCGCGGGCTCCTGCTCGCCGCCGAAGCCCGGAGGAGGTCCGAACCCGCCGGGGCCGCGGCGGCCCCCCTGCGACGACTTCTCGCCCTCGACGGCGGCCTTGCGCTCGTCGGCGTTCAGGCGGCCGTCGCCGTCCTTGTCGTACTTCTTGACGATCTTCCGCTCCCCGCCGCCCGGCCCGCCGGGCCCGCCGAATCCGGGCGGGCGGGGCATGCTGGAATTCACGGCCGCCGCGAGGGACGCGGCGTCGAGCCCCCCGTTCTTCGCGGCGTCGGCCTTGCGGACGAAGCCCTCGGCGGCCGTGGTGACCTCCGCGACGGTCAGCTTGCCGTCCTTGTCTGTGTCGACGGCCTGGAGGAGCATGGGGCCGAAGAACATGCCGGGGCCGAAGTCGGCGGCCTCGTCGTCCGCCGGCGGCTCCATCCCCGGCGGGCCGGGCATGCGGCGGTTGATCGCCCGGCCCAGCGCCTGCGCGTCGATCGACCCCTTGCCGTCCCTGTCGGCCTCCTTGAAGAACCGGGCGGCGAACTGGCCGGCCTCCTCGGCGGTCAGCTTGCCGTCGTCGTCCGAGTCGGCCTCTTCGAGCAGCGTCGCCGCCAGGAACTGGCCGGGGCCGAAGCCGCCGGGACCGCCCGGGCCGCCCGGAGGGCCGAAGCCGCCGGGGCCCCCCGGGGGGCCGAAGCCGCCGCCCGGCGGGCCGGGGTCCTGGACGAACTCCGTCGCCTCGGCGTAGTCGTCGGCCGGGTCCCGCGACGGATACGCCGCGCCGAGGTAGGCCAGCCCCCCGGCGAGGCATGCGGCCGAGAACATGAGAATGCGCACGATGGCCGTCGGCATGATTCCTCCTCGAACCCTTCTCGACCGGCGTATCCTTGGGACGGGTGGATCGCCCTCGGTCGCATTATGAAGAGATCGCGGGGGCCGATCCGTAACAGAATGTAAATCGTCGGAGGACGCCCATGCGGCTCGACCGGATCCACCACGCGGCGATCATCGCCTCGGACTACGCCCGCTCGCGGCGGTTCTACGTCGAGGTCCTGGGCCTGGCCGTCGTCCGCGAGGTCCACCGCGCCGCGCGGGATTCCTACAAGCTCGACCTGGCGCTGCCCGACGGCTCCCAGATCGAGCTGTTCTCCTTCCCCGCCCCGCCCCCGCGCCCCAGCTACCCCGAGGCGTGCGGCCTCCGCCACCTGGCGTTCGAAACGCCCGACCTCGACGAGGCCGTCCGCGAGTTGGGATCGAAGGGGATCGCCGTCGAGCCGATCCGCGTCGACGAGCACACCGGCCGCCGCTTCACCTTCTTCGCCGATCCCGACGGCCTGCCCCTGGAGCTGTACGAGGCGGGCGAGGGCTGACGTCGCGGCCCCGCCGAGCGGGCCCGGGGAGGCTCTTTGACGACCCCGCGCGCCTGAAGCGTCCCTTCTCCCGCCGGGAGAGGGGACGTCGTTCGACCACGGCCGTCTCGAACCCCGGGGCTCCCGGCCCGTTATTTGCAAATTTTACAGCCCTCGCCAAGCGTCGCACCGCCACACGAGGGAGCCACCGGAATGAAAGCCTTACGCTGGTACGGCAAGGGGGACGTGCGCGTCGAGGACGCGCCCGACCCGAGGATCGAGGACCCGCGGGACATCGTGATCCGCGTCACGTCGACGGCCATCTGCGGGTCGGACCTGCACCTCTACAACGGCCTGATGCCGGGGATGGAGAAAGGCGACGTCCTCGGGCACGAGCCGATGGGCGTGGTGGAGGAGGTCGGGGCCGCGATCACGAAGTTCAAGAAGGGGGACCGCGTGGTCGTCCCCTTCACGATCAGTTGCGGCAAGTGCTGGTTCTGCGAGCGGACGCTGTTCTCGCTCTGCGACGAGTCCAACCCTGACGCCGACCAGGCGCGGAAGGCGATGGGCTCGTCCCCGGCGGGGCTGTTCGGCTACTCGCACATGCTGGGGGGATATCCCGGCGGACAGGCGCAGTACCTGCGCGTGCCGTTCGCGGACGTCGGCCCGATCAAGATCGAGTCGGATCTGCCGGATGAGAAGGTGCTGTTCCTCTCGGACATCTTCCCCACCGGCTACATGGCCGCGGAGAACGCCGAGATCGAGCCCGGCGACACGGTGGCCGTCTGGGGCTGCGGGCCGGTCTCGCAGTTCGCCATCCGGAGCGCCTGGATGCTGGGCGCCGGGCGCGTGATCGCGATCGACCACGTCCCGGAGCGGCTGGAGATGGCCCGCGTCCACGGCAAGGCCGAGACCATCGACTTCATGGAGGAGAAGGTCTACGACCGCCTCATGGAGATGACCAAGGGCCGCGGCCCCGACCGCTGCATCGACGGCGTCGGCTGCGAGGCCCACGCCGCGGGGAGCTTCGACGCCGTGGTCGACCGCGCCAAGGTCGCCCTCCACCTGGAGACCGACCGCGCCCACGTCCTGCGCGAGGCGATCTACTGCTGCCGCAAGGGGGGGACCATCTCCGTCCCCGGCGTGTACATCGACAAGGTCGACGGCCTGCCGATGGGCGCCCTGATGAACAAGGCGCTGACGGTGAAGGCCGGCCAGACGCACGCCCAGCGCTACCTGGCGCCCCTGTTGAAGCGGATCGAGGCCGGCGAGATCGACCCATCCTTCGTGATCACGCACACCGTCCCGCTCGACGAGGCCCCCGCGATGTACAAGACCTTCCGCGACAAGGAGGACGGCTGCATCAAGGTGGTGCTCAAGCCCTGACGAAACGCCCGCAAGGTTCGCCCGGCCGTCGCGAGCCCTCCCGCGGCGGCCGGGACTTGCAGAACCCGGCGTCCGGTCTGGCATCGAGGTTGCGTTATCCCATCATCATCACTTCGAGCCCGCACCTCGACAGGCCCCTGTGAGATGCAAGAACCGACCGCCGTCGCGAACGGCGGCTTCTCATAGAAGGCCCCGCCTCCGCGCGGGCCAGGAGGGATTCCCATGCGCGCCTCGATCCGGATCGCGTTCGTCGGGCTTTCGCTGCTCTCGCTGACGACCCTCGGCTGCGTCACGGGCTCGCACTGCCTGCACCGCCCCTGCGGCCCCGACTGCGCCGAGTCGTTCAAGTCGCCGTCGCCGTTCGCGACCTCGAAGACCGCGCGGGCCTCGTTCGCCGAGCGCGTGCGGCGGAAGCTCGACGGCTTCTGGGGCCGCGACGAGGCCCCGCGCGACATCACCGTCCGCCCCGAAGACACGCCGATCCCCGGCGCCCGCGCCCTCCGACGCGCCCCCCGCGACGGCGTCCTGGACCTGCCGACGGTCGTCGAGGAGGGGGACGATTGCGGCGAATGACGGGGCGGCCGTCGTCGGGTCGTCAGCGCCCGGCGACCTCGTCGGCCGCGCGCGATTCGGCCGTCGGCGCGAAATGAGGTGCCGGCGCGGGGGCCTGGGCTTTCGGCTTGCGGCCGAGGGCCGTCATGGCCAGGCCGAGGCACCAGCGGATCGAATTCTTGCCCATCATCAGGACCACGCCGACGACCGTCGCGATGATCGAAGTCGCCGGCAGGACGGTCTCGGGGCCGAAATAGGCGAGCAGGGGCGTCATGCGTGACTTCCTTGTACGCTTGCGAGGGGTTGGCGCGGGCTCGATGCGCAGGGCGCGTCCCGCTTGCCTGGGGGGAGGCGCGCGATTACATACGAAAGCCGCGATCCCCGCAAGGCGGACCGCAGACCCATCGTCGGGATCGGCCTTCGGGCCCCGGCGACTCCAGCGAAACCCCCAGGGGACCCCTCGATCATGCGACGCGCGACGCTCACCCTCGGATTCCTGGCCCTTTCCTGCGCGACGGCGTTCGCCGACGGGCCCCCCGCGCCCATCGTCCTGGACGTCTGGCCGGGCCCCGCGCCGGGCGAGGTCGGGACGATCCCGGCCGAGGGCTACATCGACGAGCAGCCCCCGGGCGTGACCCGGCTGACGAACGTCTCGCGGCCGACGCTGACGGTGTATCGCCCGGCCCCCGAGAAGGACACCGGCGCGTCGGTGGTGATCTGCCCCGGCGGCGGCTACTACATCCTGGCGATGAACCTGGAGGGGGACGAGGTCGCCGCCTGGCTGAACTCGATCGGCGTCACCGGGATCGTCCTGAAGTACCGCGTGCCGCGCCGCGAGGGGACGCCGCCGGAGAAGTTGCCGATCCAGCCGCTGATGGACGCCCAGCGCGCGGTGCGGCTCGTCCGCAGCAAGGCGGCCGAGTGGAAGCTCGACCCGAAGCGCGTGGGCGTGCTGGGCTTCTCGGCCGGCGGCCACCTCTCGGCCGCGGCGTCGACCCGGTTCGAGGAGGCGGTGTACCCGCACGCCGACGACGTCGACAAGCTCGACGCCCGGCCCGACTTCGCGGTCCTCGTCTACCCCGGCGGGATGGAGAACCCCGAGGATCCCGAGAACCCCGTCGCCCGCGTCACGTCGAAGACGCCGCCGATGTTCCTGGCCCACGCCGGCGACGACAAGGTGAGCCCGATCAACAGCGTGAACATGTACGCCGCGCTGAAGAAGGCCGGCGTCCCCGCCGAGCTGCACGTCTACGCCGACGGCGGCCACGGCTTCGGCCTGCGCCCGAGCGACAAGCCCTGCTCCACCTGGCCGAAACGCTGCGAGGAGTGGCTGCGGACGATGAAGATCCTCGGCGGGTCGTGACCGCCGGGCGAGGGTCCTCGAAGTCGAAGACGACCGGGGCGATCGACGCCTTCTCCCCTTGAGGGAGAAGGATGCTCGGCGGGGGCTCGCTCAAATCCTGGGCCCTCGGCATGCCCTCCGCCCCCGTCGCCCCTCACCCGCCGCGCGTTCGCGTCGGACGGCCTCGGGGGCGCGACCTTGGGGGTCGCGCCCCGCGTCGGCTCAGGCGTTGGCCTTGGCCTGGCCCTCGGCGAAGGCCTCGTCGAAGAGGCGGCCGGGGGTGGGGAAGCCCATGCGGTCCTTGACGAAGCGGGCGGCCTCGGCGGCGCCGAACTCGCGGTCCATGCCGGGGTCCTCCCACTCGACGGAGAGCGGGCCGTCGTAGCCGATCGCGTTCAGGGCGCGGGCGATCGAGTCGAAGTCGACCTGGCCGCGGCCCGGCGAGCGGAAGTCCCAGCCGCGGCGAGGGTCGCCGAAGTTGATGTGCGAGCCCAGGATGCCCGTCTTGCCGTCGAGCGTCCGGGCCGCGTCCTTGACGTGGACGTGGTAGATCCGGTCCGGGAACGCGCGGATGAACGCGACCGGGTCGACGAACTGCCAGATCAGGTGGCTGGGGTCGAAGTTGAACCCGAACTCGGGGCGGTTGCCGATCGCCTTCAGCGCCGTCTCGGCCGAGTAGATGTCGAAGGCGATCTCGGTCGGGTGGACCTCCAGCCCGAACTTCAGGCCGAGCTTCTGGAACTCGTCCATGATCGGGTTGAAGCGGTCGGCGAAGTCCCGGTACCCGGCCGCGATCATGGCGTCGGAGACCGGCGGGAAGCTGTAGAGCAGGTGCCAGATCGACGAGCCGGTGAAGCCGTTGACGATCTTCACGCCCATCTTGGCCGCGGCGCGGGCCGTGTCGATCAGCTCCTTCGCCGCCCGCTCCTTCACGCCCTCGGGCTTGCCGTCGCCCCAGACGTGGGGCGGCAGGATCAGCTTGTGGCGCTCGTCGATGACGTCGCAGATCGCCTGGCCGACCAGGTGGTTGGAGATGGCCCAGGTCTTCAGGCCGTACTTCGCGAGCTGGTCGTGCTTGGCCCGGCAGTACTTGTCGTCTTCCAGGGCCTTCTGGACGCTGAAGTGGTCGCCCCAGCAGGGCAGCTCGATCCCGTCGTACCCCCACTTGCTGGCCTTCTCGCAGATCGACTCGATCGGTAGGTCGGCCCACTGGCCGGTGAAGAGCGTCACGGGACGCGACATGGTAGCGGTCTCCAGCAATCTCGGAGGAACGACGGTTCTCGGCGGCACGACCCGGCCCCGGCGACGGCTCGCCCGGCCCGCGGGAAAGCGCAGAATAGAGCGGCGAGGGGGCGTAGTCAACAATTTGACGGCCCGTCGCACCGGGGGCGATAATAGGCCCTGCGACGACGTCCCCTCTCCTCTTTCCCCAGTGCGCCCCCATGCCCCCGACCGCGGTCCTGTTCGACTTCGACGGCGTCCTCGCCGACACCGAGAACGTCCACGTCGTCGCGTGGCAGCGCACCCTGGTGCGCCTGGGCTGGGAGATCCCGGACGACGTCGCCGCCCGCGCCGGGGCGACGGACGACCGCGCCTTCGCCGCCGAGCTGTTCGCCCGCCGGGGGATCGAGGACGCCGACGTCGACGGCTGGGTCCGCAAGAAGCAGGAGCTGGCCGCGAGCATGATCGGCCTGAGCCCGAGGGCCTTCCCGGGCGTCGCCCCGCTGGTCCGCGCCCTGGCCGGCCGCGCCCGGCTGGCGATCGTTTCCACCACCTGGCGCGAGAACGTCGACGCCTTCCTCGCCGCGACCGGGCTGGCCGACGCCTTCGAACACGTCGTCGCCAAGCAGGACGCGGCGGAGTTGAAGCCCGCCCCCGACGGCTACCTCGCCGCCCTGGAGCGCCTGGGCGTCGCCGCGGCCGACGCCGTGGCGGTGGAGGACTCGCCGCGGGGCCTGGCCGCCGCCGAGGCCGCGGGCGTCCCGCGCGTGGCCGTCGGCCATCGCCTCGAAGCCGGCGACTGGTCGATCGGCGCGACGTTCATCCCGGCCCTCGAACCCCTCGCCGACGCCCTCGCCGCGCTCGGCTTCGCCGATCGGAGCGCGTCATGAGCGAGACCAACGGCCACGGCAACGGCCCCCCCCAACCACCCCAGGGCCCGAAGCGCCGCCCCAAGCAGCGCCCCGCCGACCGCCCCCGTCACGGCAAGCCCAGCCCGATCAAGCTGAGCCAGGTCGAGCCCGGCGTCTTCGAGCTGGTCCATCCCCCCTGCATCGACGAGGTCGACCTGGACTACCAGGAGGCGATGGAGATGTGGAAGGCCGGCGAGCCCGAGGAGGCCCGCGACGCCCTCCGCTTCGCGCTGGAAGGCTGCTCCGACAACATCTGGATCCACGCCGCCCTCGGCGAGCTGGCGCTGAAGGAGTATCGCGACCCCCGGCTGGCGATGGGCCATTTCGGCTACGCCTTCGAGCTGGTCCACCGCGCCATCCCGCCCGACTTCGCCGGCAAGATCCCCCGCGAGATCCCCGCCAACCGCCCCTTCTACGACGCCCTCCAGGGCCTCATCGCCTGCCTCCGCGCCGTCGGCGACGCCCGCGAGGCCGACCGGCTCCAGAAGATGCAGGACTCGCTGCGCTGAGGCCGGGAAATGCTGGCGGCGGCCCCCGCGGCGTCTTAGAATCGGGCGCGATCGAGCCCCGAACGACCCCCCGACCCGTCCCACCTTCCCGGCGGAGGCCACCATGCGCGAGCGGAACCGGCGACACTTCCTCCACGACACGGCGGCCCTGGCGGCGGCGATCGCCGCGACGCCCGCGGCGCGCGTCATGGCCGCGGCCGAGGACGCGCCCGAGCCGGCCAGGCCGAGCGCCAACGAGACCATCCGCGTGGGCGTCGTCGGCGTGAAGGGCCGGGGGATGAGCCACGTCGAGGGCTTCAGCGAGCAGCCCAACGTCAAGGTCACGGCGATCTGCGACATCGACGAGAACGTCATCGGCCCCGCGAAGGATCATCTGGCCAAGGTCGCCCCCAAGTCGCCGCCCAAGTTCTACCAGGACATCCGGAAGCTCCTGGAGGACAAGGACGTCGACGTCATCTCCATCGCCACGCCCAACCACTGGCACGCGCTGGCGACCATCTGGGCCTGCCAGGCCGGCAAGGACGTGTACGTCGAGAAGCCGGTGAGCCACAACGTCAGCGAGGGCCGGCGCATGGTGGAGGCGGCCCGGCACTACAATCGGGTCGTCCAGACCGGGACCCAGTGCCGCAGCCACAAGGCCGTGCAGGACGCCGTCGCGTTCCTCCGCTCCGGCAAGCTGGGCGAGGTCTACATGGCCAAGGGCCTCTGCTACAAGCCCCGCGGCTCCATCGGCCACAAGCCCGACGGCGAGGTCCCGAAGGGGGTCGACTTCAACATCTGGCTCGGCCCCGCCCCCGAGCGCCCGTTCAACCCCAACCGCTTCCACTACAACTGGCACTGGTTCTGGGACACCGGCAACGGCGACCTGGGGAACCAGGGCATCCACCAGATGGACCTGGCCCGCTGGGGGATCGACAAGAAGGAGTTCCCCAAGACCGTCATGTCCTCCGGCGGCCGGTTCGGCTACAAGGACGACGGCGAGACCCCCAACACCCTCTCCACCTTCTTCGAGTTCGGCGACGTGGAGCTCCAGTTCGAGGTCCGCGGCCTGATCACGAACCCCGAGCAGGAGGTGAAGATCGGCAACATCTTCTACGGGACCGAGGGGATCCTCACCATCGACGGCTACACCACCTGGCGGACCTACTTCGGCCCCAAGCTGGAGCAGGGCGCCAACGGCAAGGGGGGCGGCGACCACTTCGCCAACTTCATCAAGGCCGTCCGCGCCCGCGACTCCAAGCTGCTGAACGCCGACATCGAGGAAGGCCACCTGTCGAGCGCGTACTGCCACCTCGGCAACATCGCCTACCGCCTCGGCCGCAAGCTCCACATCAACCCCGCCTCCGAGTCGTTCCTCAACGACCCCGAGGCCGACGCCATGCTCACCCGCCAGTACCGCGAGCCCTTCGTCGTCCCGCCGAAGATCGGCTGAGGGGCGGTCGAATACAAAGAGGTGAAGTCATGAACTCTCGCGTCCCCTCTCCCGCCGGGAGAGGGGAGCCGCGCAGCGGCGGGTGAGGGTCGTCGGAGTTCGGAAGGCGTGCCGGGCGGGCGGACGCCGGACCTGGGCCATGCTTACAGGTCCGACGACCCTCACCCGGCCCTCCGGGCCACCCTCTCCCGGCGGGAGAGGGGACTTTCAGCGCGACGACGACTCCGGCTTCGCTTCATCCCGCCCCGCCGGCCTCGTCCCACCACCCCACGCCCAGGAGCACGCCCATGAGCGGCCCCATCGTCCGCAAGTACGGATTCCCGAATCACGAGGAGATCTTCGGCCGTCGCCCCCCGGAGCACGGGGTCGAGGGGCCGAAGAAAGAGGGCGAGGCGAAGGCCGAGAAGGCCGAGCCGAAGCCCGAGAAGAAGGACGATCAGCGCGGGGCCTGAGCCGGCGCCGGCGCCTTCTTGCGGTCCAGGTGCGGCGCGGGGACGGCGTTCGGCCTCCCCGCGCCCTTGCGCGCCGGGGCGAGGTCGGCGTTGAGGACCTCGGAGAGCCGCATCCCGGCCTTCGTCAGCCGCTCGACGACGACGCGGATGTGGATATCCTGATATTCCTGGCCGAGCCGAGCGCCCGAGCGGATGGGCTGGCTGGAGCCCGGCGTCAGGTACGCCTTCTTGGCCGCGGCCAGGCTCTCGTCGGCCCAGTCCTCGGCCTTGCCGCCGGGCCAGTCGCGCGACGTGGGCCGGCGGGCGACCTCGAACAGGGCGTCGGCGACCTCGCGCTCGTTGCGGAACTCGTTGCGGAGGATGCCCGAGTCCCAGACCTGGTGCAGGTTGGTGAACTCGTCGCGGAAGAACGAGACCTGCACCGTGTTCCCCCCGCGGTCGCGGCGGTCGCCGACGTGCAAGGGCTGGTGGACGTCCTGGACGAGGTGGACGACGTAGCGGAGCGCCATCCGGCGCCGGGCCTTCGGCGCCGTCGGGTCGGCCAGGATGCGGCGGAACTCGGCGAGGCGGCTGACGACGCAGTCGCCGTGGCAGTAGCGGTCGTCGTAGCGAGGGGCGTCGACCGGCACGTTGACGAAGTGCCACGAGGCGCTGCCGGGGATCTCGCGCGAGTGCTCGTCGGCCCAGGTGGAGGCGTCGGCCAGGCTCTCCCCCTCGTCGAGCAGCTCGCGCACGGCGGCGCGGGCCTCGGGCGTGAGCCGGCTCTCGGCCAGGCGGGCGGACGCGCGATGGGCGTTCCGCCCCCAGGCGAAGGCCGGCGTCGGCAGGGCGATCAGGGCCGCCAGGGCGAGCGCGACGGCGCGGCTCGCGAGAGGCTTGTGAAGCATGTCGGGGCCGCTCCGGGGCGGGGTGCGAGGGCTCGTCCGGGGGGCGACGCGCGAGGTCCGGACGCCCCGGCATCAGCATAGACGGCGGCGTCGCGGTTTTGCTAGTGTGGCCCGGAGTGCAGCTAGGTCCCCCCTCCCGACAGGACATCAAGACGATGGCGGCGGTCGACCCGTATTCCCCCTGCCCCTGCGGCTCCGGTGAAAAGTACAAGTGGTGCTGCCAGAAGGCGGAATCGTACGTCGAACGCGCGATGCGTCTTGAGCGCAACGGCCAGCACGAGGCGGCCCTCGCCGCGCTGAACGAGGGGCTGGCCAAGGCCCCCGGGTCGCCCTGGCTGCTGCTGCGGAAGGCCGTCCTGCTGTCGGCCCTGGGCCGGATCGAGGAGACCGACCCGGTCGTCGACGAGCTGCTGGCGAAGCACCCGACCCACCCCGGCGCGCGGAGCCTCCAGCTCCGGCTCCTGCTGGCCTCCGCCCGCCTCCGCGAGGCCGTCGACCTGTTCCAGAAGCTCCTGGAAGACGCGGCCGACCGCGGCGGCCACGCGCCCGTCGAGCTGGCCGTCGCGGTGGGCTCCGGCCTGTTCCGCGCCGGCTTCGTCGCCTCGGCGCTGGCCCACCTGGAGCTGGCCGCCCCCGGGCCCGAAGCCCAGGCCGCCCCGCCCGCCGACCGCGTGGAGATGATGCGCCGCGAGCTGGCCGCCGCCCTGTGCGGTGCCCCCAACGCGTCCCCCTGGCTGAAGAACCCGTACGCCCTCGCCCCCCGCCCCGCGGGCCTGGGCGACGACGCCGGCCGGCGGTTCGACGAGGCGCTCGGCTGGGCCGATCGCGGCCTGTGGGAGCGGGCGTCCGCCGCGTTCGAGCTGCTCTCCGGCGAGCCGGCCGCGGCCCGCGCCGCCGAGACGAACCAGGGGCTCTGCCGCCTGCGGCTGGCCGACCACGCCGGGGCCGTCGCGGGGATCCGCCGCGGCCTGGCCGGCGCGTCAGCGACGACCGACGCGGTCGACCTGGAGGCCCTCTGCCAGCTCATCGACCCGTCCGTCGGCCCCGACCCGGTCGAGGAGGTCGAGCTGTCGTGGACGCTCCGCGACCGCGCCGGGCTGCTCCAGCGGCTGCGGGCCGACCGCTCGTGCGTCGAGCGCGTCGACCCCGAGGCCGAGGAGGGGGACGACCTGGAGTTCGCTCTGCTCGACCGCCCCCGCCCCGAGGACGGCGCGACCGTCGCCCCGGCCGACCTGCCGCTGGTCGTCGGCTCGGCGATCGTCGAGGCCGAGGCCCTGAAGCTGGAGGCGTTCGACGACGGCCGGCTGGAGGCCCTCACCGACCGCCTCACCGCCATCGCCGGCCCGACCGTCCCCCCCGCGCACCCGAAGACCAGGGAGCTGGGCCCGGTCTCGCGGCAGTCGCTGGTCCTGGACGTCGCCTGCCAGCCCCCCGCGGGGCTCTCGCCCCAGGAGCAGCGCCGGCTGGTCGGCGAGCTGGCCGCCGCGCGGCTCCGCTCGCAATGGCCCGAGACGCCCATGCCCTTCCTGGGCGGCAAGACCCCGAGGGAGGCCGGCCGCGCCGGCGGCTCCGAAGTCCCGCTCCGGGCCGCGCTGCTCCTGCTGGAGTCGCAGGCGACGTGGGGCGGGCTGGTCGACTGGGCCGCCTTCCGCGAAGAGCTGGGGGGCGTGCCGGCCGAGCCGGCGATCGACCCGATCGACGTCGAGCTGGACCGGGTCCACATCGGCCGCCTGAAGTTCGTCGACCCCCACGGCCTCGACGACGAGCGGCTGGTCGACCTGCGGGCGCGGGCCAGCCGCTGGGGCCTGCTCGACGTCATCGCCGCCTCCTGCCGCGAGATCGCCAACCGCCGCCGCCTGCTGGAGCGCGAAGGCTTCCCGACCCTCCAGGTCTTCGCCGACCTGGCCATGGACGCCGTGATCGCCGGCGACCGCGACGCCGCCCTGGCCTGGGTCGCCAGGGGCCGCGAGTCCGAGCCCGCCGCCCGCCGGCCCGCGACGGCGCCCTCGTGGGACATGCTGGCCGTCCGCGTCCGCACCATGACCGACGCGCCCGAGGATTGGGTCCCGGAGGTCGCCGACGTCCTCGCCCGCTACGAGGGGAACGCGCAGGCGATGCAGCAGGTCCTCTCGAACCTGATCGACCTGGGCCTGGTCGAGCTGGCGCCCTCGCCCGACGAGCCGGGCCGCTACGTCGCCGACCCGACCACCCTGTACAGCCTGCTGGCCCGCTACGGCCCGCGCGTGCAGGCCGTCGGCGGCGCGCCGGCCGGCGGCGGGATCTGGACGCCCGGCTCCCAGCAGGGAGGCGGGGGCGGCGGCCTCTGGACGCCCGGCTCGCAGCCCGCCGCGCCCGCGGCCGAGAAGCCCCGCATCATCCTCCCCGGCCGCTGACCGCGCCTCGCCACGCCCCGTTCAGGAACCGCAGGATGGCATCCACCACCCGGAACGAAAGCGACGCGGCCCTGGCCCTGGTCCACGAGGGCTGGAACCACCTGATGTCCCAGCGCCCGCTGGCGGCCTGGGGGTCGTGGCAGCGCGCCCTCCGCGCCGAGCCCGGGTCGCCGGCGGCCCGCAAGGCGCTGGCGACCCTGGAGAGCGCCCACGAGCTGCCGCTGGCCGCGCGCAAGACGTACCGATTCCGCCAGCCCCGCACGGCCCAGCAGCGCGGGCGGTGGGACCTGGCCATGCGGTCCGGCGGGGCCGACGAGTTGGACGCCGCCGCATCGGTCTTCGAACGCCTCACCGCCGACGCGCCGGACGACGTGGAGGCCTGGTTCAACCGGGCCCTCTGCCTCGCCTGGCGGGGCCGCGACGTCGAGGCCGTCGAGTGCCTGGACCGGGTCGTCGCCCTGGAGGCGGCGCACGACGTCGAGGGGGCCGTCGAGGCGTGGACGCTGGCCGAGGTCCTGCGCCAGGGGGGCGGGGCCGAGACGCTGGCCGACGACCTGCGCTACGCCTGCACCTACCCGCGCGACGGCGTGCGGGTCGACGACCTGCTGGCCGCCTTCCCGGAGATCCGCCGCATCCCGACGCCCTCGGATCCCACCCGCGCCGACGCGAAGGCCCAGGACGTCGAGGTCCTGGAATGGCTCGACCGCCCGTTCCCGGACGCCGCCCGCGCCGACGAGGACGTGCCGGCCTCGGAGCTGCCCCGCGTCCTGGCCACGGCCTACGTCGGCCCGGAGACGCTGCGGCTCTCCGGCCCCTGCGTCGACGGCCTGGAGCGGGCCGAGGAGCGGCTGCGGCTGGTCGTGGACGACCCGGGCGACGCCGTCGAGCGGGCCGCCGCCCCCCTCCCCCTGCCGTTCCTGGACGCCGCCGCCTGGACGGCCCGGTTCCGCGAGGGCCGCGACCCGGCCGACGCCGCCCGCTGGTCGCGCGAGATGGTCGAGGATTTCTACGAGGACCGCTGGATCCACCGCCCCCGCCAGGGCCTGGACGGCCTCTCCCCGCTGGCCGCCGCCCGCGACGCCCGCGGCGGCGACGCCCAGGCGAAGGCCAGGCTGGCGGCCGTCGTCCGGCTCCGCGAGCAGCTCGGCGCCCGCAACGGCTCGGCCGCCATGTACCAGGGCTACCCCTTCGACCGCCTCCGCCGCCGCCTGGGCCTGGACCCGGCCGACCCCGCCTCCATCGACGCCGCCGACCTGAGCTGCGCCAGCCCGTGGGAGCTGGAGGCCCTGGACCCGGCCGCGCTGGAAGACCACGCGCTGGTCGACGCCTTCCTCTCGGCCCGCGGCCTGGGGGACGACGCCGTCACCGCCCCGCTGGCCGATGAGCTGCTCCGCCGCCGCCCCGCCGGCCTCGCCCGCGTGGACGCCGACGACCTCGCCGCGCCGCTCGTCCGGTCGGCCATGCAGGCGGGCCGGCCCGACCAGGCGCTCGACGCCCTCGACCGGATCCGCCCGCTCGCCGCCGCGAACCGGGCGCGGACGCTGTACGTCTGGCGCGCGGAGATCTTCGCCCGCACCGGCCGCGCCGACGACGCGGCCGGGGCCTACGCCGCCCTGCTCGACGGCGACGCCTCCGTCGAGGCCGCCCGCCTGGCGCTCGACGCCGGCGAGGCCCTGATCGACGCCGGCGCCCCCGACCGCGCCCGGCGATTCCTGTTCGAGGCCCTGCGCCTCGCCCCCCGGCACGGGCTCCGCGGCCTCGACGCCCGCGCCCGCAGACTCCTGGACTCGATGGGACGAGACTGATGCCCCCCGCCCCCGCCGCCGAGAGCGGCCCCGCCTTCCTCCGCGAGATCGCCTGGAACGCCGACGGCCTGGTCCCGGCCATCGTGCAAGACGCCGGGTCGTCCGAGGTCCTGATGATGGCCTGGATGGACGAGACGGCCCTGCGGAAGACGCTGGAGACCGGCCTGGCCCACTTCTATTCCCGCTCCCGCCGCCGCGGCTGGCTCAAGG
>Ga0209958_1001647_pt1 | contig 15553 bp, 11 predicted proteins | sample ThiBio_inoc_plan_FD_183942 | JGI IMG/M metagenome (GOLD analysis project Ga0209958, IMG submission 183942) | Wastewater bioreactor microbial communities from Cape Town, South Africa - Thiocy_inoc_plan (SPAdes) | ecosystem: Engineered > Bioremediation > Thiocyanate > Unclassified | place: South... | reverse complement strand
GAATTTTTTTAATTCCGATGTCAATATAAGTAAAAAAATATCATTAACTTTTTTGTTTTTTCCGTAAAATGCTTACTAATTTTTATTTTATCAGTGCTTTATTTTCATAGGCTATGACTAAAATGTTGATTCCAAAAAGTAAGCCACCAAAGATCATGTCTTTGAAATAACTTCCAAATCTTTGAACACCAAAGTATGGAACATTGGGGTTTCCTATTAAAAATGTCAGAATTAAACTCAACAAAAATAAAGTGTTTGGTTTAATTGATTTTATAAAATTTTTCAGACTAATGTGTTTTTTTACTTCAAGATTCCATGAAATGATTATTCTTATGATCATTGATGCTGTATTGGCCAAAAAGAATGATTTTGTTCCCATGTTTAAAAATTGAATCAAGTAAAAACTTAATAAAATGTAGACGGCTGTTGGAAAAATTGAAATGAATTTGTAATTTTTTAAAGATTTTCCTCCCTTAGCAAATAAGAAGGCTTACATAATTCCATTAATCCCAAAAAATGAAAGCAAGACAGTAAAAACTTGTAAAGAGGACACAGAATCAGAGTCAACCCATTTTTATCCATACAAGAACCCAAGAAAAGCCTAAGAAAAGTTATACCCAAAAGTAAGAGACAAACAAGAGAATAAAGTAATTGACTTGATAAGAAGAATTAATGTCTTTACAGATTACTTTTCCTCCCCTCGACTGAAGAAATTATACACAACTTATTACAATGGAGCGAATACATACCTAACAACAATTGACCCTAAATTTGATATAAGCGTGTATGTCGATGAAAATGAAGAAATGTCCAATGTTACTAAGGCGATTTTTTAGAATTATTGGATTGCGAGTTTTAATAAAGATAATGTGAAGAATTATTTTGCTGATTACTTTGTTTTCTTATCGACCAGAATTGTTTCTGAAGGGTTTTATTAATCTTTTATTTGGACGGTTAATATCGAGCGATAATTTTTTGGGCTTGTTAAGTAACTTACGACAAGAAGCAAAAATGTGTAAATGAACTGTCCCAAGCCGAATACTGCGATACCCCAAGTGTGAAACAGTCCTAACTGCGAAGCGATAAAAATAAAAAGTGTTTTTGGTAAAAAAGAGCCCATTTAAATCAACCCACATTTCACGTAATTGTATTTAAGAACGTTGCTGTATAACAAAAAATTTACTGAACATTAAATTTCTCATAAAGAGCCTCATTGATAGCGCTAAATCCATAAAGTATGATCGCATAATTTAAGTTAGGCAATCTTTTTTCACTTTATGTATTTTGATAATGGTAAAGCTCCAATCCACTCACAATTAATGAGACTAAAATCGTCGATAAAACTCCTAAATTCATAAGGTTCATTCCTGAAAATACATTTTTATCAATTTTTTAAGAATCGGTGACTTTTTGATATGCGGGTTTAAGACAAGATTTGACAATATGAAGCGATACAGTGATGATCAAATCTAGCTGCAACATGTGTCCAACAATTTCCTTATCAAGAAGATTTCTTATTAAATAGGTTTTTAATATGAACTAAAACACTCTGGATAGAATCCTTATCGATGTTAAGGATCCAAAACTATGAACAACCTTTTGTATCATTTTTTGATTTAATGATAACTGATGTATAAGTATTAATAAATGATTTTTATAAACTTTTAAGATTTTCTTTTTATTTATTTTAAAGCTGAATCTTTTTTTTCATCTTACACTTTATTAAAATTTTTAACAAGCAAACTAACAATAAAAAATTTATAGTTAATTATTAAGCATACAAAAAAAAATAGTTTTTAACAGAAAAAAGTTAGAGATTATAAAATTGAAAATAATAAATACAATAAAATATTTGAGTAAATTTGAAATCATGATCTTTAACGATAGTTAATTGTCACTTTTACAGATCGACCCAACAGAAAATGCTACACTTGAAACTCTTCTTAATAAAAATCTTACATTAAATCAATTGTTATCTGTCAAAAATATACAACCTAAAATCAAATCCAGCTTTACTTTCTTTATCAAATACTGTCAAAGAAATTAACAATTTTCCAATCAACTCATCGATTTAGCAATCAAGACACCGTAAGTCTAAACCTCAGATCCTGATAAAAAACAAATTTATTTTGTCGCTACAGATGCACTTACATGTGATCAGGACATTGTCGCTGACTTGTTAATACTTCCTGATAATTAAAAACCAAGAAAGACATCATCAGCAAATTAAAGCGATGGATTTGAGTAAATTGAAGAAAATATCGAAACATAAACAGAAAGTTCAGCAGTACCTCAATAATCATAATTGATCGATCAATCTCTTGGAGATTAATAAAAATTCGAAAAGAAATGTAAGTACTTAAGACGAGTCTTAAACTATATTGTAGAGAACGACATAAATTAATTAAACGAAAATTGTATTAATTACATGGTAAAAGCATTGAACTGTTTGATTAGAAAAAAGGCAGACGAATTCCTTTAGTTTTTGAATAAAAAACCCAAATATTTGCAAAGACTTATTGAACTTAACAATTTCAGCAGTATAAATCAGTTCTTGATTAAAATCATTTCAGATGACGATATTCACTACGAAAATGTAAGAAAAATCAAAGAAATTATTATCGAAGGCGTATTGAATAAATTAAAAGATTCGATTAATGAAGAGGATTTTAATTAAAGATTGGATTTTCTTGATGAGCTCTTCCAGACTAACAAATACGCCTCAGAAGACGATAGAACTGAGTTACAAAAATTGTCAGATATCTTTTCATCTAAAACCACAATCGAGTTCTTTTTTAACCATCTCTCAAGCCCAAAATCGACAACATAATTTTATAACTCGATCTGTTATTTGAGCAACATTGTTAAAAGAATGAATGTTGATGAAGAAGTTGATCCGTATTCATATTCTAACGAACCTAAGGAGGAGACAATGATTTTTGAATTGGATGTTTTGTTCAAAGAGTTCCCAAATATTTTGAGAAGTGGATACTCAAACCTTGTCAATCTCAAATTCGCCGATTAATATGTACTTTTTTACTAAAATTTTTAAGAAACAAAAGATGGTAGAAACCAGATTTTATGATCTTCTTGTTTTGATGACTAAGAACAGTAGATTTAGCAACTCTTCGACAGATAGCAAACATCATTCAGTTACTGATTTATTGAAAGGTAACAATATCATTTTCACTAACCAAACTGAAAAAATTAACGCCATTAAAGAACTTATTGTATGTTTATTTTTTTATTATTCAGCAACAATTCTTTACCCAAGCTAAAAGTGGGATCAATCGTGTTGGAATTATTGCCTTGTTAGAAAAGGTTCTTAGTATACAAATTTACCAATAGAAAAATCACTTAAAATAATAAAAAAGTCCATAACCTAAAAATGATAATAAAGATGCTTAAGCCCATAATAAAGAGACTCAAAAATAACCTGTTATTTAGTAAGCAATCAAAGTAGAAAATGATACCAAAACATAACAAAAAAATCAGCAATAAGACTGCGATTAAGCATAAGAAAAGAAAAAGAAAATCAACCAATTTAAAACAAAACTTAAACTCGATATCAAAAAATTCTCAAGTGAATCTCATTAACAAACATAAAAGCCACAAGAAAAGAAAGAAGTCTCATCGAAGAAAATTGAGTAATAAATCAACATTAAAAAGTTAGAATCAAGCCTTCCAAAAAATTAAGTCATTCAAATTTTCCAATTCCTTTCAGATATGTTCAAAAGCTCAGCATAATTTGGTAAGGTATCATCAAAGAAAAAGTTGAAAAATAATGACACTGAAATATCCGCATTGATTAATAAAATTATCATGCTTTTAAGCAATTCAATTGTTTGGGTTGCATCATAAATTGAGTAATTGACAAAATAAAAGGATGAGTACATCAACCAAGTTCAATCTTTGTTGAGTTTCTTTAACTTTGAAGAGATATGCAGAAATTACTCAACAACCTTGGCAACAAGCAAACATCCAAATGCGATGGCAAAGTAAAAAACCAACCCGTAATTGAATTTTATCGCAGAGTTTGTAAGAAATTTCTCAAAGAGAAAAGAACAAACAGCTTAAAAGAGTAAATAAAGCTCATCAAAGAACTTGTAACTTAGTGACAGTTAATTTAAAAGCTAAGAGGAAGATGATGAAGAGGAAATTCATGCATAAAAATGTTCTCTCGAAGATTTTAAAAGATTGACAGGGTTCAAGTTCGAAACAGACAAAATTCCCAACAAGCCACAACCTATTAACACAGACAGAAGCTCATCCTAAGCAAGGAGTGAAATCACAAATTTACTCAATGAAAATAGAGTAGACACTAAAAACGAGGAAGTAAAATTGGATGAATAAATAACTTTAGCTCCTAGAATATAAATAGAGTAAATCATTCAAGTGGTGTAAGAGCCAAAAGTAGAGAAAGTTCCACAAAAATAGAGCCAATCAGTAGTAACTAAAAAAGAAGAGACTAAAGTGTAGAATTAAAAAAAGCCAGTATAGAAAGTTTAAAAGGCTCCAGTACAGTCTAACAAGAACTAAACTGAGATAATAAAAATTCCTACAGGTCCTAAAATCCAGCCAGTGTAATTTTACGTGCGACACAGAGTGATATTTGTATGAATTTATTTTCCTAAACTGATTAAATCATCTATGAGCCAATCCTACACTTCTTTCTAAATAGCTTATTTGAGAAAAAAAAACAGTACATATTTTTATTTAAAAAATAAATATCTATTTGTTATCAAAAATACTATTTAATTTATTTATCAGATAGAATAAAAATAAATAAAGTATAATGATTTCTAATAAACAAGAGGTCTTTTGCCTAATAAGCGTCAATTTTTATTCGATTATATTTACAGAATAAAAATTATGAAATTTGACGAACCCTAAAAATCAGAGCAAATGGATAAAGAACAAAAATTCAAAACCAGAGGTGTTATCATTCTCACCGACAATAGACCCAGAAATACACCTGAAAAAAAACTCTCCCATGATTTCAGATAATCTGCCTTCAAATGTAAATTATTTTTCAAATCAGAAACCGATATCGATCCTTTGTAAGTCTGGGCCGATGTTGCCATCCAGCATGATGAAGACTAAATACTTTAAGCCCTCAATAAAAAGCTTCATGATTTGGAAGAAAGGGTAAGATAGTTGGAGAAAAGTTCACAAATGGATGCTGGAGTGATGGAATCACAAACAGAAGAAAAAGACAAAAAAGCCAGAAGAAAATTCGCTTAAATGGACCGCAGTTTCAAAGTATCTTTTTTATAATCTTAGTGTTGCGTTTAAGAATGTGGCAGAATTTATGGCTCATAAACATCCTTGAGACATCACCTTAAGCTAAAACACAAAATTGAACGCAAAGGATCATAAAAAGACATCCATTGTGAAATGTCAGAGCAATGATTCAGGTACTACAGTCCAAATTGAAAAGTTTCAAACAATCTTTTGGTTAAAGTTCAATTTAATTATGGGACTTTCCGTTAAGATTTGATCACTTTTTTTTAACTTACTTTTATGTCTTATTCCTTAAATCTTTATAAACCATAAAAATAAACAAATTCACAAAGCCAACGATTAATGGCTCATTAAATTCTCAAATTCTTTTCATAGAATAACTTAAGCTTTGTGTAAAAAAATTAACGACAAAAAAGAAGATTATTAAATTGTCCATAAACTATAATTATAAACTATGAAAAATTAATATCTCAAGTCTGTTCTAAATTAAACATAATACTATGAACAAGACTTTAATAAAAGAGCCAGCTTCATAACAAATGAGGATTACTTCTCACTTCTGTGTCGAAATGGTCCCCTTCCTAAAAAGTATCATAAACAGACTGACTTTTTATGTGTAGTTATGTACTTGATAACAATTGCCTTGATGATTTTACTCGTGATTTTCAATGGGCTGAGTAACGAAAATTTCACATATGAAAAGTAAGATGATTTAAAGATTGATTTACTTTATGGTCAAAGATTCTTTTTGTGGGAGATGATATTTGCAGGTTGTGGACTCATAATTTTAAGCATGTTTATGTCAATATTGGCGCTATTCATCCCAAAAATAATGTCATTTTTTTCAATCCTAATGTTGACTGTCCTTTGTGGCCTTTTCACATTTATTCAAATACACAGGTTTTTTATTCAATAAACAACAATCTTTTTGTACTTGTTCAAGGCATTGGTCTCAATTGTAATTTTGGTGATTTTACTGGGCATAATAGTGAGAAGACGATAAAAAATAATGAACTTGGGTATATTTCTTTAACTTTCATCAAAAGTAATTAGGCCTCATATATGCTTAATTTACACACAGATGATTTTACTGTCAATATTTGAGCTCATTGTCTGGTATGGATTTGCGAACTTGTATTACGGCGTGGCGACAGTTAAACAAACTGATTATTCGTTGGTAAATTCATTGACAAAATTAATCGTGGTTGTTGTGTGGCTGTGGACGAGTGGAGCCTTGATTGCCTTATCTGATTATGTCGTTACTGCGTATGCTGTACATTGGTTTTATAACTTGTCAAAAACAGAAGATCTCCCTGAAGTATAAAACGTTAACAGTCATTAATACGAATAAAATTTTTATCAACCTCAACGAGAAACAATCAACCCAAAATACAAGCCATAAATATTCAACCCAATCTATAAAAAGTTATGCTCACATTTAGGAACGATAATATTCGGCTCAATTTTAAGTTACCTTCCACTTTATCTGATTTCAAAAATACAAAAATTATTGTTCAAATCAACATCAAGATAATCCACTATCGTTACATTGTCAAAATATGGATATCTGGATACGATTATGGAATGGCAAGGGTTTGTTAATGCTAATCACCGCATTTATAAGCTTAGAAAAAGAATTAAATCTGTAATGCCACAACTTTATATGTTGGGGCATATTTATGGAGACTTTACCAAACTTTCTTTGTTATTAATAGGTTTGGCTATTATACATTAACTTGTAGAATTGAAGTCCGATATTGCACATCATGGCGAATATTGGCTGCAATACTCATTTACTGTGCTGTTCTTTGCAATTGGTGTTGGGTTGCAGATTGTAACAAATTTTACAAACTTGATTGGAAAGGTTGGCGATGTGATATTTTTCCTTTATTGTATTGACTTAGAAATCGAAAGAGTTCACTTTGCTAGAAACACAACATACTCAACACCAAAATCAATTTGGCAGATCATTAGAAAACTTACAATCAATCGAAAATGGAAAGCGGAAAATTGACATTTTTTTATTGAACAAAAGAAAAATACTTAATTATTAAATTTTCTTTACAAATAAAAACACATGATTTTTTATATGATTTTTAATGATTTCAGAATTTGATATTTTGTAATTTTAGTTGATTTGTAAATTATAATTAAACAAAATATCATTCCTAAACTTTTAAGAAAAACCCATCAAAATAATAACATGTCACTCGCTTTTCAAACTGACGATTTCAAAGACGGTTCATCATTCTTCGGCTTCATGGGAGTCAGTATGGCCTTGGTCCTTGCCAGTACCTTTTTCATACATTCAAGATCTTGGAGCTGCCTACGGAACTGCCAAAGCAGGAACTGGTATCAGCAGTATTTCAATCTGGAGACCAGCAGTAGTTATGAAGTCCCTTATTCCCGTCGTCATGGCTGGTATTTTGGGTATTTATGGAATGATCGTTGCTGTTATTCTCAGTCAAAAGAGTAATTCTTTAATTTAATGCAGTCAAAAAAGGAGAGTACAATTACCATGAAGGATATAAACACATGGCTTCAGGCTTAGTTTGTGGTTTCAGTTGCGTCGTATATTTTTTGTTATAATAAAGGCTGCTGGTTATACAATTGGTATCGTTGGTGACAACGGAATCAGAGCAAACGCACAACAGGAAAAGCTCTTTGTCGGTCTCATTCTTATTCTCATTTTTGGTGAAGCCCTTGCTCTTTATGGACTCATCGTTTCACTTATTTTGGTCTCATGAGTTTATACCTTATTTTATTTCCTTTTTTATTCCACCAAATATAAACTTCATTTTATGTCAGAAAATGATATCCTTTTTTATAGTATTTCGTTGATTTAAAAATTATAAATTTTTTATATTGAGTTTAAACTCATAATGAAAGTAAAATCTTTTTATCAATTTTTTAATTTTATATTTTTCATGTTTTGACTTTCTTTTTGACAGCTTTCTTCGAAGTCTTTTTTTGAGACTTAGGTTTTTTTGCAGGTTTGACGATCTTTTTCTGCTTTTGAAAGTTTTGCTACTCGATATCTGAATTGGAAGAACTGCTAATTTTCGATTTTTTCTTTTATGCTTTCTCGACCAAAGTTTATTCCTCAGCAGTCGCAGAATCGACATAATACCCATTATCAATTACCCAGTGTTTGAGGTGTTTTAGATAAGGATCATTTTTAAACCTTGAAGTTTCTAATTTAATAAGAAAAATTACTGCTTTAAAGGTTATCTAAAAAGTATTTATAATCCGGTCTTACACTTCTTTGAGTACATTAACAAAAATTGACACCTTAAAGTTTTCTCAGCCATTATCTTGTGGCAAAGTTAACAGCTTATGCGATGTTTTTACCTGAATTGAAACCGCAATGATAAGAGCCACTGAAAACTATCATGAATTCATTTGGTCCTTGATAGGATTTGGATATTTTGAGATTTGGATGCTTTTGTTTCAACCTGTAAGGATTAATTAAAGTTGTTTTATGCCTAAGAAAATGTTTGCAATTAAGGTAGTTTTCAGGGAAAGCCTAATTTGCTTCCTTTTCAAGTATCTCTTGATGGTCAGGTTGAATTCCATACCATATTTTTTCATTACCTTCATGGAGATAATTTATCGCTGACAAATCAAGATCCTCTTTATGCCAGCAAAATATTGATTTCCATGTCCCTACGTAACAATAAGGAAATGTGACTCCTTTTATCAGTACAGGAGCTGCATCTCTCAACAAAGAATCGAGATCACCAAGGTTCCAACTACCTGCTTGAGGGGACATCAAAGATTTATGTAAATCAGCACCATAAATGGGTGGCGTGTATTTAATTGTCTTCCAAAACTAGGAATCAAATAAAGAGGTACTTTTTATTAGACTTTTTAAAGAGACTCTTCTTTTATGGCTGTTTTATCGGCTATTTTTTTCTGGAATCGAGTCAGGTTCATAGATTACTGAATAATGTTGCGAATTTCGTAAAAGTCGTTCTTACTCATTCTCGCATGCTGCTCAATGGGCTTTTTAACCTTCATTTACTTTTTTAAGGACTCATAATTTTGATCGTGTGCCTTCCAGCTTTTTGGTGGAACGACCTACTATTAGTTAATTCGTTTACTTTAACAAATGCGTAATCGTGTTTATATGTGGCTTATAGCTTTTCGACGAATTAATAAAAGTTTTCGAATTATTTTTCAGTGGGTCTGACAATAGGGCAGAAGGGGATAGTAACCTAAGTTAGTAAAGATAAAACAAAAAGAAGAAAAAATGAATGTAAGTTTCTTACCTTTTCGTCAAGCATTAAAGGAGCCAAAGGAACAAAAATTTATTATAATAGGTTTTTAAAAGTATATGCTCGATCCACTTTAATTAATTATCAAATATCGATTGATATAAAATACTAATTTTTTAATTTAGATAACGGTTTTAATGTAAAAGAAGTAAAAATTAACATTTTTCAGCAACATGTGTTAGATTTAACTTTTTTTTTGTTGAGTGAATGAATTGAAGTTACATTAGAAGGGCTAATTTATTGTTTTTATATTTTTTGCTTGACCATTTTTGCAAATTATAGAAAAGCTTAATTTATTTGTATGTTTTATTTCGCACTGACTTCGAAAAAGGGTATTCCCAGCTTGTGTGCAAGTTTCTCTCCTTCTTAGAATGACACTTATCTTTATCTGTCAGTAAGATCACACTTATTTGCCAGAATAATTTTGCATACAGATTTACCAGTGTTTTCCTCAACACTATTGACCCAACTTTACATGTTGTTAAATGAGTTTTTATCAGATATTGAGTACGTAAAGATGACCCCATCAGATCCACGGTAGTAATTTTGCGTGATTGTTCTGAACCTATCCTGACCTGCAGTGTCCCAAATGGTAAATTTTATCTTTTTATCGTCAACTTGCAAAGTTTTTATTTTAAAATCCACACCAATTGTAGAGTTATGCAATAACCTAAAGTGATCTTAAGTCAATCTTAATAAAATATTAGTTTTCCCGACAGCAGCGTCACCTACAATAACTAATTTAGACATGTAGTCGTATTTCTTATGCTTTTCAGTCAACATTTGAGTTTTTAAAATTATTATCAAACTTCATTTTTAAGATTCTCTTTTCAAATCCGTTAAGCTATTTTCATTTTCTGTACTATCGGTGGCAATATAGAGTCTTTTAGAGTCCCATGCATCAAATATCTTGAAGATATATAATTTTTAAGATGATTCCTTATTTTTTACTGAAAATTTTTTAAATCTGAAAAAAAGTATTTTTTTAAATTGAAACAATTATTCAAAATTTCTATTTAAAAAAGCTTAGTAAAATTAATAAGAAAATATTTTCATTAATCTAAATTGTTTATTCAAAGAAAGAAAGTGAAAGATTGAAAACAAATTCAAATCTTTAAAGCCCTTTTAAAAGTATCTTAGTTGCCAATGTTTCTAAGTGAGTCTTTATTTCCTCTGGCAACAAAGGTAGGTTTTAGTTGGAAGATTCTTTACATTTCTTTTTTAATTTGTTGACTTGTAACAGCTTTTATTTTTTATTCATATTCGTCAAGTCTGACTCTGCCATAACAATATAACTGAAAATACATAAAAAAATTACATGTTTCGTCATTTATTACAATCTATCGCCTTGTCTTTCAACATTTGCATAAACTGATGCGGTTAAAATATTTTTAGCTCTGTTCAATTACTATTCGGGAATCAAATGTTGAAGGCGTTTAAATTCTTCAAGTGTGCATTGAATGACTTATTTGCTCTAAAATAAAAAAAATTTTACTTGCTGATGTGGACCACCAACTGTCAGGCCGAAAAGACCATGGTCAATAAAATGTTCGTTAATGAATGATGCATTTTCTACACAAGGAACACTGTTAAGTAAATTTTTTGTGCATCTTGAATGCATACCCTTTCCAGGTCCACCTGATGAAAATGAAGATGCACTTCCTAACAAAACTCTCAAAATGTTGTACAACTCCATACGAGTGTCTTTATAATCAACTGAGGGAAAAGCAACAGCAAATTGGAAGAAATCTTCCTCATCAGCTTGATACTTTTCAAGACCCCCTTTGTAAACAGATGCTGGACTTTCGACAGCCTTTCTTGCCAAAACTAAGTTATAAATTAAAGACCTTACATTATGGATAACTTGTTTTAATTTTTTGCTTGATTAATTCGATGTATTTTTATGGTTCTGAAAGGTTGGACATTGAAATGATTGTTGAGTGAGGGTTGATTCTTTGTTGAAATTTTAAGAATTGCTCGTTTGTCAAAACGTTGCCCAATCCTGTACTTGGCATTCCAATACCAGCATTTCCAAAAGCTGTTCTTCTGACAAGCTCAACAATATTTGACATGTCAGAATAAGTTTGGAAATTATCTTCAAACATACTTTTTTCTCTCAGCGCCAAATCAAGTAACAAATTTATCATGATATCAAAATCTTCCTCGAAAAAGGAGCATTTAGCATAAGAGTTAAGAACATCGTAATTGAAATCAAACGATGAACCTGTTTGATGTAAGAATTCGCTTTATAAAATGAGAAAATTACTAATTTTTTATGATTTATTAAAAGCTTGGCTTCATGTGAACGTAGTTTTTGAGATAACTCAAACTTCCTGAATTTTCAGGGGTTTAATCTTGTGTACCAACCTTGAGACCAACACCTTATTTTACAAAAAATAATTACCCAAATCACTGCAACCAGGAAAACCGCCCTCTTCAATCAAGAAAGTAAGTTTAGTTTATTGATCTTTTACAATTCTAACTTTATTTTTTTGATGTTGAGTAGTGACACAGTTCAAATCCTTTAATCATAAGCAAACAAATACAGGATATTCAGTCAATGGAGGATGGTTCCTGATCAGTTATTGTCTCTACTTTGAAATTGATGCATGACTTATTTGGTTGACTAATTTAAGGCCAAATCCAAATCGATTGGAAAATATTTTACTGAGCTGATTTGCCTCGAATACACTTCGCTTAAGCATCTTTTTTAATAATGTTGGATTTTTTTAGTTTTTGAATAAATTAAAATTCAGGTTATTATCTGATCTTTTTTTATTAAAATTGTGTATTTGTTAAAAGTTAAAGTTAAAAAGTTTAAAATACTTAAAATAATAATGAAGATAAGTTTTGTAATCATAGTGACTAAAAAATGATCATTAAGCAAAGCATCGGTCGTATATTGTTTGAAGTTTCTTGAACCTATTTTTTTAAGGATTTTCATGATCTTGTTGAAGTAAAAAGTCTTTATTAAAACCGATCTAAGATAAAGATTCAACTTTTTTCTTTTCTTATTAAGCTGCAATTACTTTCTGAATTTAAGATGAACATTTTGAAATTATCGCTATGGCTTTTTTACTGTTTTATTACTTAACTTTGCTATCAATTTGTGACATCATTTCGGTCAGAAGACGATTGTAACATTTTTATTGAATGAAGTCTGTCGAATATAAGGTTTTTGCGAACAATACGGGTCCATATGGTAATTTTGGTAACAATTTAAAAATATGGATTTATTTTGTCTTTGGCTTTGCGACAGTTGGGGTTGTTGTCGTCATAGGTGGTGGTGGGGTAGGGTGCATCATTGGAACACTAAATCCAGGTGATGGTAGACCGACAGGGAATCCAGGTACAACTTTTGGTAAGGTTTTCTCAAAGTCATATGGATTATTCATTGTCTTAGACTCACTTTTAACTTCCTTCTTATCTTTTTTCTTAATTTTACTTTATTTTTTTCTTGTTCTTTCTCTTGATTCACTTGAGGAATCTGAAGAACCTGATGAACTTGATGAAGAACTTGAATAACTTCTTTTTCTTTACTTTCTTGATTTTTCTTTTTTCTATCTTTCCCTTTCTCTCTCCCTGTCCTTATTCTTCTTCTTATCTTTTTTGTCTTTACTTTTCTTTTATTTGCCCATTCTTTTTATTAAAAGAGATTATAAAATCAAAGGGAAAAATAAAAGTTAAATGAATGAGGGCTAAATTATTTTTGATGAAAATTTTAGTGAAAAAAAATTAAAAACAAACTCATATTAAATAAAATCACCAAATTAATTTTTATTCATCTGGCCTTAACTTTAATTCTTAAATAGGAAGAAATATGAATGTCTTACTTGAGATTGACGCCAGAATTACCTAATGTAGTGGTTGCAGTTGTAGAGCCAGTTCCATAAATGTGTTTTTTAATTGTTTATCTTTTTGATTCTCTCATTTGAGGTTTTGTTTTTGAATATGCTTAACTTTTTTTTTCACTGACCTTTTTAGTAGAAACTTTGTTATTTTTTTCAGTGATTTTTAAAATATTCCTTTCAGATTTGCAAGTTTTGTTCATTTTTAATGTATTTTTCGTTGTTTTTCTTTCTTTATTGCTAATCGATATGATCTATTTGGATATTTTCAACTATTTAGCTACTTTTGGAATGTATGTCTTTATCAGACATTTATTTTTTGTACTGTCAGTGGTATTCGTTTATCTTTTAACTTTACTTTTGGGTTGCTTCGATTTCATTTAAAGTACGACAAATGTATCATGGAACCGATCAAAGAAATCATCAAGATCATTATTTGAGTGACTTTATGTGGTTTGAATTCTTTGATTTTTATTATTGCTTGTAAATAATGTTTTTGAGATCAATTAACGTGATAAAGAAGGAGTTTTTGAATGTGAACTTCTTGAGCGATCAATAAAATGTGTTTTTTTCATAATTTTTATATTTTTATAGTCGTTAATTATAGAATTGGTAATTTTTTTAATTTGGATTTCAAAGATTACAATAAAGTTTGATGATCCATTGAAATAAATTGTCCTTTTTTGCAAGAAAATTTAATTCTCAAATTTAAAAAAGAAAGAAATAATGAATAATAAGCAGAAATAAACGATCATTATGAACCAAATCAATTGACCCAAATTCCGTAGTAGCAGCTTTTAGGCTTTATGTACCAATATTGCCAGTCTTTAACATAGATATAAAATTAGTGATTGAGTGATTCTGAGCAAAAAACGTTCCAACTTTGACCATCATATTGAGTCAGTTTATCACTAATATCTTTTGGGAAACATTAACAATTAGGTGTTGTCTCAATTGATAAAATAATGTTGTTAATTACTTCATACATTGGTGATTCAATTCCTTACACTAATCGGTGAACCCAGACACCATGGCTTTGCTAAGATGTGTCATCTTTTCTGAAGAATATATAGCTGACTGTGGGAAAGTTTCTATCTACATTTGAAGAAGTTGTGGCGAATTCTCTGTTAGTGGCGTAAATATACCAAGAATTGTATGTATCAGAGGTCTGAATAATAACTGAGTATTTTGATGATAATTAAGTTCCATAGTCTTTATAAAGATAAGAGGAAATATATCTTAAACGTAGAATCCAACTATTCCAAGTATTTCCAAGATTGATGTAATTGATAAAAGAGGTAAATTCGGCGCTTGTACATCCTTAACCAGTCTGGTTAGCAAATCCTAAATTGCCTCCACTGATAGCAACTTCGTTTAATAATACCTTTTTTTCAATTTGGAATGATAAAGTCAGCAAAAAAATCATACAAACTAAAATTAGTACCTTCATCATTTCTTACCTATAAATTTAATTAATATCTCAATTTTATCAGTAAAAAGATGTAATTAATCTCCATCTTGTATCAAAATCGACAATAAATTTTTATTCACCCCCATAATTTAACAAATTTCAAAAAAGTTTTTAGCTTTTATTTTCTAAACATTAAATTGTTAACAAAAGCAAATATTTTGTAAAAAGTAAAATACAAAACAAAATAATCAAATAACTCTTATTTTATTTTTCACAAAGTGTACACAATGTTGTAAACGATCATCCATGCGCATAAGAAAATAAGTACACCTGAACCGATTCCGCTGAAAACGTCTGTCTTTTTAACAAAGTATTGAGCAGTGTCTTTTACCTTGACTACCATAAGTCCTGTAACTAAAGCGTGCATTATTAAATAAACAACTGGCCCCATAAGTTGATTAACGTTAAGAAGACCAGTGAGGATACCACTCAATAACGAGACAAGAATTCTTATTCTTTCGAGTGTTTTTGAGTTTTCCATCAATGCTCGTGGATTAATGAATACTGAGGGTTAAAAAATGCATTACATTCATCATGATGAGCGTTTACTTGTTCGGATTATTATTCTTTGGGTTGTTGAACAGAACTGGTTGAAGGTTGTGAACGTTTGTATACTTTTGGTGGCATTATTGTAAGGAATCTTATTTAAATGGTGATAAAGTTTATAAACTTTTTTGATTCATTCAATCAATCATATATCTTATTTTAAATTT
>Ga0209958_1001646_pt1 | contig 15566 bp, 10 predicted proteins | sample ThiBio_inoc_plan_FD_183942 | JGI IMG/M metagenome (GOLD analysis project Ga0209958, IMG submission 183942) | Wastewater bioreactor microbial communities from Cape Town, South Africa - Thiocy_inoc_plan (SPAdes) | ecosystem: Engineered > Bioremediation > Thiocyanate > Unclassified | place: South... | reverse complement strand
ACAGAGTTCTCACGTCGCTGTAGCGCTGTTGCCCAAAGCCAAAACACCCGACTCCTGTTGCTCGCCACCCGTGAGCAAACGACTGAGCCGGTCGGGTCAAGAGCGTTTACCGCGTACAACACTGCAGCTCCGGCAGGTCAATCGCACCACTCCAGTCACACAAGCTATGTCCTGGCGCCCGATGTCGGCCGCAAGATCATGGAGAACGAGCTTCGCCTGCACGGGGCACGCTCAAGCGACATCGACGCCTTCCTGCGCCACTTCACCCTAGGGCAGGAGCCCGCCAGCGCATTCGACTCGTCGGTACTGAGCGAGTCCGTTCAACGTGTTCGTCGGATTCAACAGAAGGTGGCCGATTCACTGCTGGGGCCGCCTGCCGTTGGACTGAGCAAGGGGCAGGTTCGCCGCAAGTCGATCGAGTTGGCACACGGATGAGACCTGCCATGAAGATGGAATCAGCCCCTACTGGTCTGCCCGTCAAGTTCAGCACTGCGGACAACCGTGCGACGTGGCAATTCCTCATCCATACGCGTTCGTCAGCTGTGCGATTTCAACGGCTCATTCACGCCGCCTTGTTTCCGAGGGACCAACATGCCGATGACCCATCACAAAAACTGGGTCTCTTGGCAGCCCGCCTGATCTGCCTGGATGGCATTCGCGCGAGCGATCTCGTTCACATCAACCAGTGCCAGGCCACGCCATACCAGTGCGGTGAACATGTGGCCATCGAATGGTTGCAAGCTGGCGCAAACCGCTTGGAGCGCCGCTTCCTCCATCCCCTCACCGCATGCCTTTGGCCCCGCATGTCGGTGGTGGAAGACCGACCTGAGCTCGACGCCTCCAACGAGGAGAGCTCTAAGAAAAGTCCCGTCCCCCTCCCCTCGCGGATGTTGCCCACAGGGGATCTTCTCGCCGCACTTCAGGGCTGGCTCTCAGGCGTCGATCACTACGCCGCCTGTCGCTCGCCGTGTGATCAGGTTGAGGGCGACCAGCTGGCATGGTGGAGTGAACACCTTCCTGGAGCGCTAATCGTCCATTGCGCCGGGGAGTCTTCGCTCAAGGCCGTCGAGCGATCCACCTGGGGTCGACGCGACACCCGACTGGCACTGCACACGATCGATGTCTTCACTGAGCCGTCAGGCTCGAACGATGCAGATACCGAGTCGCAGACCGATCAACTGCTTGATCAGCTCGACACGGCGGAGGGAACAGGTTTCGATCGGTCCGAGCTGAGTGCGGCGCTCGAGATCCTCAAGACGAACCACACCTCCTTGGTGGACGGCTTGACCAAACAGCAATGGGTCGATCGCCTGAGACAACTGAACTTGGCCACGAGTGCCGTGAATCCGGCGACCGTTGCCCTGGTTGGCTGGCTTTGCCACATGTGCGAGGTCGGCACTGTAGACACCCCAAACCCTGCCGTCAGCACGATCCGCCGCTACGCCTCCAGCGTCCTGCTGTCGCTCGGAGCAGCGTTTGCAGGCCGAACTGAAGCTCCTGAGGACTGGCAAGCCGACTCACTGCTCGAGATCTACCTCAAAGTACTGGGGGACAAGTCCGCTGGGAACCTCACTGTTGCGGCTTCGGCACTGCGCGGCTTTCACGAATACTTGATCGATGTCTTTGACATTGAGCCGCTCAGCGCAAACCTCACGAAGCTCGCAAACGCCAAGACCGAAGTCGCCAACTCAGGCCCAGCAGACCCCACAAGGCCGGGTAAGCAAAAGGACAAGGACCCTGCAACCGGAAACACCTCAAAGGCGACCGACCACGCCGATCCTCGCATCAGCGCCAACGTGGTGTGGCCCCACGAGGTGGACTGGTGTATCCAAGAATGTTCTCAGGCCGCAGACCGGCGCGTGGGCGAGATTGCGCGCGTCATGCTGTTCATTGCCCGCGAATGCCCGGTCAGGTACCAGGATCTGTCACGTCTCGTTGTGGTGAACGTGACCTTCCTGCAGGATGCGCGTGGTCACTACTGCAAGCTTGATGTGGTCAGGCGGGCAGGCCGCGGCCGCCTCAAAACGGAGTCTTCGCAGCGGCGTTTGATCCTTCGAGCGCCACCAGCGCTGCAGGCGATGCGGGAGTGGATTGATCGTCGCCAGCGCGAGAGCGGCCGCCGAACAGCCTACCTTTTCGGGGACCCGCGATCCGACACGGCACGGTATCGCCCCGCCGCTGTTCATTCGCTGCTCAATCGACTCCTGAAGCGGGCCACTGGAGACCAGCGGGTTCGATTCCACGATCTGCGACATACCGTCGTGAGCGAGCAGATGACCTGGGCACTCACCTCCAGCGCCTGGATCGACGCCAGCCCGCTGGAGTTGATCGCATGCGATGCCGGTCACGCCTCGCCAGAGACCACGCTTCGCAGCTACACGCACCTCTATGAAGAACCCTTGCGATGGAGGCTGGATATCGCGCTTGTGGATACGGTGTTCGCACACAGCAATGACATGGCCCGATCGATCAGTGAAGTGGCCATCGCCGCCACAACGAGAAGCTCGAACACCGCCCATCAGGTCAAGGGCAACTCGCTCGTGAAGCAAGCCAATCGCCGCAAGATTCACCTGAACCATCTGTGGGCGGCGCAAGTGCAAAACCATGCCCAGGGCACTCCCATCGAACCCGCGTCGGCTCCGTTCAAATGGAAAGCGCCCACCGCGCTGCGCGTGGCGAGCGAAGCAGACACCCAGATCCCTGTTCATGTGATGCTCGATGTCATCGTTCGCATGGCGCGGCATGAGGATCCGGAGGTCATCGCACGCGTGGCGGGGATGCCCCCAGAGCGCATGCATCAGCTGTGTCAGCGCCTCACCACCTGGACCCAGGGTCTGTATCAGCGCCAGTTTCCCCTGGTATCCCTGCGTCAAAGCCGCACGCCAGGTTTTGCCGAATGCCTCGAGCGCATGCGTGTCACACCGCAGTCGGCTCTCAAGCCGTTTTGGCAATCGCTTGCCGATGCGCTGCAGAAGGATCCTCGGCGAGAGTTCCTTTCGGAAGTGGTTGCGTACTGGGAGGCCTGCAGCCCCGGAACGTACTTGGACCTATGTCGGCGCACCAACCCCAGACCCCTCCTCAACCTCCTCAAGCGGGTCGAGCTCATGCGCGGGAACATGAGGGTCGTATCGTTGCCTTGCGAAACCGCGGCAAAGGCCTCCAGGGAATCCGATCAGCGCAGGTCTGATCTGGCAGCGGATCTCGCTCACGTTCAGGAACTTTTCCAGCAAGAGCTGGGCATAAACCCGCTGGTTGAGGAGGCTGCCTGGCGCAGTGATCGCCCGAACGTCTACCTGCGGATCAATCCGCATCCGACCTCTCTTCGAACGGCCTCGTCGGCCGACGCCACCTCATCACTGAGGGCCTGGTTGCTGGCCATGAAGGCTCGCTTGATCCTCCATGAACTTGAGAGCACAAATGGACTTTGAGTCATCCGCAAGCTACGTCATTGCCCGAAAACTGATGATCGGTGCTGCCGGCACCACCAGCGAGGCAGACTGGCTCGCTCGTGAGCAGGAGTTTCTTGAAGAGCTTGAGGTCCAGTTCGAGTTGGAATCCCTCAAGGCGAGCGCGGTTACGTTCGAGTACAAGAATTCCGGGACGGATACCTTTCTGTGTGCGCTTCTGCGGCCACGGACGTCGCATTCCGGGGAGATCGCACGTAGCGTGCAGATGAGCCTCTTCGCCGATGACGTTCATCGTCTGAAGTCGGTGGCACAGCGCCTGAAGGAGCAGTATCAGAGTGCACTGAAATCTTCGGGGGATCCGTCCAAGGACCCTGTCCTTGCGCTTAGGCGCCGCCGGTTGCAGCAAGCCAAGGGGTCTGGGTACCTAATGCTTTACACGACGGCTGAGGGGGAGCGCATGCCGGTTGGCGATGTTCCTCGATGGATGCCCAACTCCGAGGTGGTTCGGGTCTGCTTTCGGGTGGAAGCGATCCTGCGAAATCGCTTCCGTGTCTTGATCCAGGGCGTTCACTCCTCATACGCATTCAAAGCGTCTGCCACAACGCTCGCCGAGCTCGGGAGGAGGAAGTCCGCCGTGCTGTTTCGCGAGTCTGCCGTGTGTGGCTTCGAGGCCGGATGCGTTCTGTTGGATTCGGTCGAACAGGGATCTCGCCTTGCTGCAGATGTGCATATCGACCGAAGCTGGGCGACTGGGCGGATTGGACGATGGAGCGTCCATGAGGTGCCCGTGAAGATCGCTGAGACCGACCGGGCTGAATACTTCGGGCAATTGGAGATTCCGGGCATGGATACGGCTGTACTGCCCGTCACCACGCAGCAGGTCGGAGAGTTCGGCGAAGCGAGAAACGACGGTGAAGCCGAGGACGGACAGTTCGCGGCTTGAGATCATGGAACTTGCAGGCTTGCTGATTGGCTTCCTACCCGGGCTTTCTCGTGTACCGGCATCGCGGGAAGGTGCTGCAACCGTAGAACGCTCCGTACTTACCGCTTCTCGCTACAAGAGTTCCTTTCCCGCATGTGGGACAGACGTCCACAGCATTTGCCCGCCCCGCTTCGTCTGTCGTGGGGATCTTGTGATCCCGTATCAGCTCAAGCACAAAGGCTGATTCGCGACCGGCCAACGTGACCAGAGTCACCGAGCTTCGAGCTCGCGTGAGTGCGACGTAGAAGAGGCGTCGCTCCTCGGCGTGAAGAAAGCTCTCCGGCTTCGGCAGCGCGAGCTGCAGGACCGGGTCGTCCTCGACGCGACTGGGAAAACCCAGAGTGTCTGCCGTCAGCCCGAGGACGATGACGTGATCGGCTTCCAGCCCCTTGGAGGTGTGGACCGTCAGGAATTTCACTCGATCAACGTCAAACCCCGACGGGAAATGCTCCCGGTCGTGGCGGTAGCGTCCCAGTACGAGGACAGTAGCTGTGTCAGAGGTCGAACCCTGCAGATCACGTATCCGCCGCTCCAGGGCCAGGCGAGTCTGGACCCTGAGGTCAGTCAACCGCAGTAAGCCAATCGGCGATCTCACGTCAGGCCGCGAGGAGTGAACGCTCTTGCGCAACTGCGCCGGGTTCTTCTGCACAAACGAGCTGGAGATAGCACACAGTGAGGGCGCGCAGCGAAACGTCTGCTCCAGCTTCAGCGTCGTCGCGCCACTGAAGTACCGTTCAAACTCAGTCATGACCGAGAGATCAGCGCCCGCATAGCGGTTGATGCTTTGCCAGTCGTCGCCCACCGCGAAGAGACACGTTCGTGGTCTCTTGATCAGCCCCTGCAGAATGCGCGCGCGCGCCTGGCTTGCATCCTGGAACTCGTCGACCATGACTAACTCGAATGGGCTCTCCCAAAGTCCCCTATCAATCAGATCGCCGGCGAGGACAAGCATGTCCTCGAAATCGATGTAGCTACCCTTGTCCAGCTCGGCCTGCCAGGCCTTTGAAATCCTCTCGTACAGCCACAGGAACATCGTGTGCCTGAACGCGAAAGGGCCAGGTGCCCGCTCCCGCAGCCGGCTCTGGAGCTCATTCAAAGCGAGCCGATTGCCTTTGGCATGAATCATGAACGTGCGAAACGTGCGCGCCAGGCGGGGGGACTCGATGGGGCTTCTGCCCTTCGCCGGGCGTTCGGGATTCGGCTCCAGTTTCACGCCTCGTTGTGTCAGCTCATGCTCGAGATAGCGAAACGCTTCGCCCGTCCACAGTTGGGCCATCGTGGTCTCAAGCAATGTTGTTCCGTGCTGGGCGTGAAGCGCTTTCTTCCATTGCATTGCCTCCAGGTAGCCTTGGAAGGCAGCGGGCGGTTTTCCGCGCTCATCCAGGGCCCAGTGCTCCAGATACGCATCAATGGACGGGATATAGAAATCGGGCGTGTACTGCCGGTGGGCCGCATCAGCGGTACTGTGCTTGTATGGCCGCTCGTACTCGTACTCAACGCCGTTGTAGAACAACCAGTTCGCGATGAGCAACTCACCGCGACTTCTTACGGTTTCTCCGTTAAGCGTCCAGAAGCCCTCCCTGCGCGACTCCCGGTCCCACGAGTCATTTTCCTCCTCTTCGTGGCCGAATGCGGGTAGGTCCTGACCGAAGACCACCCGGAAAAGATCCCACGTCGTTCGAAAGACCAAATCGGCGTCCTTGAGCCTGTCCACGATGCCCATGAGCGCATCCATCTCCGTACCCGACTCGATCCAGGGTGCTATCGAAGGGCGCTTGCCGGTGGCCTGTCCAATCACGTCCAATCCGAAGGCGTGGAAGGTTTTAGCCGTGACAGCCTCATGCGGCAGTCCATGGGGACTCAGACGGGTTTGAATCCGCTCGCGCAGCTCTGCTGCAGCGGCACTGTTGAACGCGAGCAGAAGGATGCTCTCTGGGGCGAAGTACCCCTTGTGCAATGCATAGCCCGCCTTGGCCACCATCGTTGACGTCTTGCCTGAACCGGCAGAAGCGACCAGAAGAACACGGCTATCGAAGCAGATCACTGCATCAATTTGCTCTCGCGTCAGGGGTGTCTTCTCGACGCTCCGAAAGAACTCAGCGCAACGAGTGCGCTCATCTTGCAGGTGCTGAGCGTTCGACTTGTGGGAAAACTCAGCAAGATCTCGATCCCATAGCAGCAAGGCGTCCTGCACGGCCTTCTGGTCGTGCCGAATGCGTTCACGGACGTAGGGTGCTGCAAGCATCGCGGCAATCTCCGCTGGGCGGGAGGCGATCTGGGTTTCCACGAATTCCCGCGAGAGCCAACCGCGCGAGCGGCGCTCGTTCTCCAGAGCCTCTTTGTGTGCCTTCGCCCATGCCTGCAATGCAGGGACCAGAGATGTCAGCTGCCTGTCGGCTCGCTCTCGTTGGATGGCTTGGCGAAGCTGCACCAGAAGGGCTTTTGCTTCGCTGTTGGGTAAACCATCTAGCCGAAGCGAGCCAGTCGGTGAATCGAGTTTGATGCCAGACCAAATAAGTCCCGGGGAGACATTCAATGCCTCCAGCTCCAGGACACTTCCCGTGCGCGATCTCTCGGCAACCTCCAGCCGGTAAGTATTTCGCTCCAGGGAAAGCGTCCAAACTGGGGCACCAGTGAACAACCTGCCCATCGCACTTGGGAACCAGGCAGTGGGGGTAAGGGGTTGGTCCGTCGATTCCAAGCGGGTTACGGCGTCACAAGTCTGACCAGGTTACTACTCGACAATGGCAAATTCGTAGCCCTCAACGCATTCGTGTGGCAAGGCGGGAGCGAATGTTTATACCCTGCTCGAGCATGCGTTGGGACCGCGCTGCGTCGGCCAGGCGCATGATCTGGTAAGCGCTCATCGCCTACGCTCCGGCACTGTAGCCTCAGAGAAAAGGCATAGCCGATGCAGCACATCCGACCTGTCAGGCCTAGGCCCAATGCCCAAGCCCGTCACTGCCAACGCTTCTTTCGATCGCTCAAGTACTACCGGTCTGTGGCGGCCGCGAACCAATCCAACGCAAGCAGTAAGCGTCCAAAGTACCAAGCACCAGAACATCAGATCTGCATGGATAGAAGCAGATCATCATGCCGGGCTTTTCTTTAACAAGTCGATTCGAAATACTGGGACAGGGTCAGGGTTGACGCCGATTACGGCTCGCCGATAGACCGTTGGGCTAAGCGTTCGCTCATCCGGTCGTCAATCCCAGTTCTTTCAACATCTCATCGCGCATAACGAACTTCTGCGCTTTGCCCGTGACAGTCATCGGCAACTGACCCTTGATGCGCACATACCTCGGTATCTTGTAGTGCGCGATTCTTCCTTGACAGTACGTCCGGATCGATGCCTCGTTCAGGTCGGCGCCCGGTCGAGGGACCACCCAGACACACAGCTCCTCGCCATACCTCGCGTCTGGCACGCCGAACGCCTGCACCTCCTGGACGTCGGGGTGCCCGTACAGGAACTCCTCGACTTCCCTGGGATAGATGTTCTCGCCGCCTCGGATCACCATGTCCTTCAGGCGGCCGACGATGTTGCAGTAGCCCTGCTCGTCGATGGTGGCCAGGTCCCCGGTCCGCATCCAGCCGTCGACAACGCTCTCGCGTGTGCGTGTTTCGTCTTGCCAATAGCCCTTCATGACCGAGTAGCCGCGGGTCCAAAGTTCGCCCGTGACGTTCAATGGCACCGTTTCCCCGTCGGCATCTACCACCTTGACCTCCAGGTGGGGCTGTACCCGACCCACGGTGGAGACCCGACGTTCGATGCTGTCATCGACCGCGCTCTGGAACGAGACTGGCGAGGTCTCGGTCATACCGTACGCGATGGTGACCTGGGGCATGTGCATGTCTGCAATCACCTGCCGCATGGTGGCGATCGGACACGGAGCGCCGGCCATGATGCCCGTGCGCAGGCATTGCAAGTCGTGCCGCGCAAAATCCGGCGCTGCCAGCATCGCCACAAACATGGTCGGCACGCCATGCAGGGCCGTGCATCGCTCTTGCGCTACCACGCTAAGGGTCTCCCCGGCGTCGAATCCCTCGCCTGGAAACACCATGCAGCTGCCGTACACGGTGCACATGAGAACACCCATCACCATGCCGAAGCAGTGATACAGGGGGACCGGTATGCACAAGCGGTCGTGCGCAGACAGGTTAAGGGCATGGCCAACAAATCGAGCGTTGTTGACCACGTTGTGGTGGGTAAGCGTGGCACCCTTCGGCTGCCCGGTGGTGCCGCTGGTGAACTGGATGTTGATTGGGTCGTGCGGATCGAGTTTCGCACTCAGGGCCTGGATGCGCTGACGCTGAGCGGGTGCGGCCAATGAGCGCAGGGCGTCAAACGTGATCATGCCGGGCCTTGACTCGGCTCCGAGCTGAATGATGTGCTGAAGCGCCGGAAGCCGCTGCAGCTGCAGCCGGCGCGCTCCGTCGGTACCGTGATTGCGAATCTCCGGGCAGATCTCCACGAGCATGTCCAGGTAATTGCTCGTCTTCATGCCCACAGCGGTCACCAGCAGCTTGACCTGAACCTTATTCAGCGCGTAGGCCAGCTCCGCGGTTCGATAGGCTGGGTTGATGTTGACCAGGATCGCGCCTATCCGCGCGGTAGCGAATTGCACGAGCACCCATTCCGGACGATTGGGCGACCAGATGCCAACCCGATCGCCAGGCTGCACGCCCATGCTCAACAGACCGGCTGCGACCTCGTCGACCTGCTGGTTCAATTGGTCCCAGGTCCAGCGTGTGCCGTGACTTGAAAAGACGCACGCCTCGCGTTGCCCATGCAGCGCCACAGCGCGGTCCAGAAGGGCTCCGATGGTGAGGCCAAGCAGGGGTGGGTTGCTCGCCCCTCGAACGTGCGACACGCCCCCGAGGGGTCGCTGGGCCGCGATATCTTGCGAGGCCGGAAAGCTCGAGAACGGGTTGGCGGGCAGGGGTTTCATAGCGTCTTCCAGTCGACCGAACGCTCGTACGCAGCCGCGGCCCGATAGATGGTGAACTCATCCCAGTGCCGTCCGATGAGTTGCATACCCACTGGAAGTCCTTCGAGCAAACCGCACGGCACGCTCATGGCGGGATGGCCGGTCGCGTCAAATGGCGCGGTGTTGACGACCATTTCGAATGCGCGCGCAATGATGTCGGCCAGCGGTGCGCCGGGTTCGGGAATTCGCTGCGCCACCATGGGCAGCGTGGGCATGAGCAGCAGATCCACGTCCGCCAGTGCCTCGTCATAGGCGAGCCGCAAACGGCGCGAAAGGTTCTGGGCCTTCGCATAGTAGTGACCCCGGTGCTGGCGCAGAAACCATTCGCCTACGAACATCGACAACTTGAGCGACGGCGACAACTCGTCCGCACGTGCTCGCCAGTTGGCGTGCTTGTCGAGCAGACTGGGCGAATACAACCCACGCCAATTGAAGCCCATGCCGTTGCCGTGCATCATCTGGGCCTGCATGCCTTCCAGGGTGATGGGTGTCCATATCGCGGCGCCGTCCAGATGCATGGGCACACTGACCGGCACCAGGCGCGCGCCCAGACTGGCGAGCTTGTCTGCTGCAGCCTTGACCTTGGCGTCCAACCCGGGGGTGGCGTTGGGCAGGTTGAACCCTTCACGGACCACACCGATTCGCAAGCCCTCGATGCCTTGTTTCAGCGCTTCGGTGTAGCGCGACGTGCGCGGCGCGTACTGGCGCGGATCCAGTCCGTCGTCGCCCGCGATCACCTCGAGCAGCAAGGCGTTGTCGGCCACGCTGGATGTGATGGGACCCAGATGATCGACGGTCGCCTCGATGGGCATGGCACCAGTGTAGGGAACGAGACCGTGCGTGGGCTTCATCCCGTAACAACCCGAGAAGGCGGCGGGAATCCGGATGGAGCCCCCCTGGTCGCCGCCAATCGAAAGATCGATCTCGCCCGCTCCCACCAAGGCACCGCAGCCCGAAGACGACCCCCCCGCGATGTGCCCCTTGCGCCAAGGGTTGTGCACTGGGCCGGTGGCGTTGGTGTGACTGCCACCCGAGAGACAGAAGTACTCGCAATGGGCCTTGCCGGCAATCACGCCGCCGGCATCCAGCACGCGCCTCACGACGGTGGCATCGACATCGGGCACGTAACCCTCCAGGGTGGAAGCCCCGTTCATCATGGGCACACCGGCCAGCGAGATGTTGTCCTTCAACACTACCCGCCTGCCACGAAGCGGGCCGCTGGCGGCTCCCTGGATATCGGTCTTGACATACCAGGCATTAAGAGGGTTCTCGTGCGGGTCGGGGCGGCGTCCGGGCGTTCGCGGATAGACCACTTCCGGTAGGAAATCGGGCAGCTGGTCCACGCGGTCATAGGCCTGAAAGCTGCCCTCCATCTGTTCGAGGTACTGCGTCAGCTCCCGATCCGACATCCGCATGTGAAGACTGCTCACCAGTTCTCTGAACTGCTCAAGACTGGGTCGGCGCACGGCCATGGTGTTCTCCTGTCGGGTCTGTATCGACGATGGCGAAGGGGATGAGGCGCTGGATGCGCGCGTAGCGCGCGCAGCGCCCCATCCCACGAGGCGATCCATGGCTTGCGGCGAACGGAGTTCGCCGGCGCTGAACTCATCGACGATGACGCCTTTCTCGAGCATCAAGGCCCTGTCAACGCAGTCAAGGACGAAATCCAGGTTCTGCTCGGCAACCAGGATCGTCAGCCCTTCGTTGGCTCGAAGCTGCGACAGCGTGTCCGCCATCTCGGCAATGATCGACGGCTGAATGCCCTCCGTCGGTTCATCCAGCAGCAACAACCAGGGTCTGGCCACGAGCGCCCGCGCCAGCGCAAGCAACTGTTGCTCCCCCCCGGACAAGCCACCGCCGGGCCGATCCAGCAAGGCAACGAGTCGCGGAAATCGCACGAGTGCCCGCTCGAGCGCCTGCGATTCGCTCTCGTCGACGCCGACGCTCCAGCCCATCGCCAGGTTCTCGCGCACACTCAACGTCGGCAAGATGCCGCGCCCCTGTTGGACATAGCCGATGCCAAGACGGGCACGGCTGTGGGCAGGCCACCGGCTCACGTCGACCCCGTCCACACAGATGCGCCCCGACCTGACGGGCAAGACCCCTGCAATCGCCTTCATGAGCGTGCTCTTGCCCATGCCGTTCGCGCCCAGCACACCCACGATGTCCCCGCGCTGCAAGCTCAGCGACAAATCGTGCAGCACAGCCATGGCGCCGTAGCCGGCTGTCAAGGCCTGCACGCACAGTGCCGCGGGCATGTCTTGATCGACACCCTCTTGACCTTCGTTTGGACCGTTGAGGAGGGTGTTCATGGCTTCGCCCTTGCCGCGCGGCCCAGGTAGACGTCACGCACGCTCTCGTTGGAAAGCACCGCATCGGCCGAGCCTTCGGCCAGGATGCGGCCGCGGTGAAAGGCAGTGACGGTCTCGGCAATGTCGCGTACAAAGTTCATGTCGTGCTCGACCACGACCACGGTAGCCTGTGCAGTCAGGGCGCGCACCAACGAGGCCATGCGGTGAACCTCGTCGCTGGTCAGCCCTCCCGCCGGCTCGTCAAGCAGCACCAACCAAGGGTCGCGCGCCAAAACTACGCCGAGCTCCACGAGTTGCCTCTGGCCATGCGCCAGCGCGCCGGCCGTGCGCTTTAGGAAAGCCCCAAGGCCGATCTGCTCTACCACCTGATCCACCCGCGCATCGACCTCGGCGCGCGAGCGCTGCCGCACGGCGTTTGCCGACAGCCAGATGTTCTCGCGGACCGTCAGTCCGTTCATCAAGCTCGGCACCTGCGTCTTCACGCCCACGCCCAGTCGCGCGACGTTGTGCAGGTTCATGCCGGCGATCGACCCACCCTGCAGCAGAATCTCACCCTCGGTGGGCGCGAGTTGCCCACTGAGGCATTTGAAGAAGGTCGACTTGCCGGCACCATTCGGACCGATCAGGCAGCGGAGCTCACCGCGGCGCAGGTACATGGAAGCCCCATCGACCGCCGTCACCCCGCCAAACTTCATCACCACGCCGCTGGCGCGTACCACGACCTCAGCGTTCATGACCGCCTTCCTTCCTGCCGGCGCTCGCCAGGCGGGCCAACGCCGGCATGACTCCTTGCGGCAGGAACAAGACCACGGCCACCAGTAAGGCGCCCATCACGAGACCGCTGTCCATCCACTGCTGCATCCCCAGCCAGCCCTTGAGCGCACCAAGGAGCACCGCTCCCAGCATGGGCCCCCAGAGACCGCCCAGCCCCCCCACTAGCACCCAGATAATGATCTCGGCAGAGACGCCCAGCGAGAAGACCTCCGGTGTCACGATCTCGGCCCAGCAAGCGAAGAGCACCCCCGCCAGGCCGGCCACAGCTCCCCCCAGGCCAAAGGCCACGGTTTTGACCAGCCGCACGTCGTAGCCGCACAGTTCCGAGCGCAGTTCGCTCTCGCGCACGCCTATCAACACCCGTCCAAAGGACGTCGAGCCGACCCATCGAAGCAGCGCCCAGCAGGCGAGTACTGCCACCGCGACCACCGCGTACAGACCCAACCCGTAAACGACGACATCGGGCCTTCCGGGGACATTCATCGGCGGGAATCCCGGTATTCCGTTGAACCCGCCCAGGCGCGCCTGCCCGATGACGTACTCGCTGCCGGCGGTGCTGCTGGCGTACTTGAAAAGCAGCAACGTAAAGACCAGTGTGATCACACCCAGGTAGACATCGCCGATGCGCCCGTAGAACATCATGGCGCCCAGGGCCAGTGCGGCGACCGCTGCGACCAGCACGCCCATGATCACGGCCAGCGTGGAGCCGCCCATGTTGATCGACACGACCGCATACGTGTAGGCCCCCAGCCCGTAGAACGCCGCCTGCCCGAAGCACAGGATGCCGCCCAGCCCCCAAACAAAGGCCAGCGACAGCGCCAGCAGGGCATAAATGGCCAACAGGGTGAGGGTGTACTCGGCAAACAGCAGCGGGGCCAGGGCCATCATGGCCGCCGTTGCTACAAACCCATGCCACCACCGTGCAACTGCACGAGGCGTGTTCGTTCGCTGCATCAGGCCGATCCCTTGAATACGCGCGAGGTGATCCCTTGTGGCAGCCATCGCAAGAGAATGACGGCGCTCACCAGCAGGGCCAGCTCGCCCACCACCGGTGTGGCGAGCAACTCGAAGAATTTGGACACGGTGCCGAGCAGCGTGCTTGCCGCCAGGGTGCCGGCGACCACCGACGCGCCGCCCGAGATCACGGTGATGAACGCTTTGGCGATGAACTGACCGCCGGAGCTGGGCGTGATGCCCACCAGTGGCGCAAGCACACCCCCGGCCAGGCCCGAAACCATGCTGCCCACGACGAAGGTCAGGGTGTAGATCCGCTGCGGCGAATGCCCGAGCGCGGCCACCACCTGGGCCGATTGCATGGCCCCGCGCACCACCAGACCAGCGCGGGTTCGCTTCAGCACCAGGTACATGACCGACATCAGGACCGCAGTCACGCACACCACGAACACGCCGTAGCCCCCCACCTGGTACGCCCCCAGCTGCACCGGCCCCAGGGGATTGGGAACCCCTGTGGTGGTGGTGCCGAAGACCATGGACATGCCGCCGGCCATGGCCAGCGACAGTCCCCAGGTAGCCAGCAGCGTGTCCACAGTGCGGCCATAGAGCCAACGAATCACCAGGCGCTCGACCAGCAAGCCGAAGAGACCAACGGTAAGTGGCGCCACCACCAGCATGGCAAGCCAGATGTTCACTCCCCATTGAAGGGCCGTGATCGTGGCATAGCCGCCGAGCACGATGAACTCGCCGTGCGCCAGGTTGATGACCCGCATGAGCCCGAACACCAGCGCAAGGCCAGCAGAGATCAAGGCTAATGTCGCGATGCCATAGGCAAGGTCGAACAGGCTGACGAGGAGTTGGTCCATGACGTGACGACCGCTGTTTCAAGCGTCCGATCGCTTACAGCTTGATCTCATGCTGGGTGCTGGCGTCGGGCGTCTTTCGCAGATCACACACGGCTTGCGTCTCGCGCGGTGGCTTCTGCGCGAAAGACTGCAGCACCTTGAGCTTCTGCCCCCCGATCTCCATCACATGGATATCCAGGGTCACATGGTGCGTTGCGCGGTCGATGGTCACCTTGCCCGAAGGCCCATCGATAGAGGCGCCGTTTGCCATGGCTGCAATCACTTTGGTCCGGTCCAGGCTGTTAGCGCGCTTGACACCTTCTGCCCACAACTTGATACCCTGGTAGTGCAGCACCGCCAGCTCGTTGATGGCCCCCGTATCTCCGCCGTGCATGGCACCCCAGCGGGCGAGAAACTCCTTGTTGGCAGGCGTCGCAAGCTCCGGCGAGTAGTTGTAGGCCACCAGGATCCCATCGCCTTCCGCACTGGTGAGCACCTTGTGCTCGTTGCCCACCCCCAGTGTTGTGGAGGCCAGCGGTATGCGCTGCTTCATGCCGGCCGCCGCCCACTGTCGGTAGAAAGAGAGATGCGCTCCACCAACCAACGCGCTGATCACGAAATCGGGGCGTGCCTGTTGAATCTTCGCGATGGTGGAGTTGAAATCGGAGACAGCGAGCGGAAAGAAGTCGACTCCGACCGCACTGCCCGAGCTGTCTCGCAGGAACTTCTGGAACCACTCGGCCATGTACTGGCCGTAGTTGTAGTCAGCGGCCAGGATGTATGCCTTGCCACCCCACTTCCTCGCGGCATACGGCACCAGCACCTCGGCCTGCTGGGCCGGCGTCGTCCCCGTCATGAACGCGTTGCCATCGCAAACGCCCCCCTCGTAAAGCGGCGTGTACACGTAGGGAATGCTGGCCCGATTGAGCAGCGGGCGGATCGCCTCGCGCGAGGCCGACAGGATGCCGCCGATGACGACATCCACCTTGTCCTGGCGGACTAACTGTTGCGCGTAGCGTGTGTAGAGCGCCATGTTGGACTGGGTGTCGTATGCCACCTTGGTCACCGAGCGCCCGAGCAGGCCACCCGCCTTGTTGATCTCATCGATCGCAAGATCCAGCGCCATGGTCATGGGCTTTCCGTAGGCGTCGAAGTTTCCCGACGCATCAAGCACGCTGCCGAGCTTGATGGGCGTGCTCGCGTTGGCCCACCAGGGGGTTGCTGCGGCGGCTGACAAGGCACTGGCTTGCAGCAGGAGGTTTCGGCGTGACATCTTCATGGTGGAGTCTCCTCAGGCGGGGGGG
>Ga0209958_1001642_pt1 | contig 15573 bp, 9 predicted proteins | sample ThiBio_inoc_plan_FD_183942 | JGI IMG/M metagenome (GOLD analysis project Ga0209958, IMG submission 183942) | Wastewater bioreactor microbial communities from Cape Town, South Africa - Thiocy_inoc_plan (SPAdes) | ecosystem: Engineered > Bioremediation > Thiocyanate > Unclassified | place: South... | reverse complement strand
CATGCCGATCTGCTGGCCGAGCGTGAGGAGCTGGAAAAGCTGCTCGGTTCGCCCGACCGTCAGCGTACTCGCCTGACCCGCGATTTGCGGGCGCTGCGCAAGGAATATGCGGAAAATACCGCCCTGGGCCGCCGTCGCACCACCATCGCGGAAGCCGCGCCCACCGTGGAATTCACCATGGATGCCATGATCGAAAAGGAACCGGTGACGGTGATCCTTTCGGCCAAGGGCTGGATTCGCGCGGCCAAGGGGCATGTGCCGTTGGATCAGGAATGGAAGTTCAAGGATGGCGATGGGCCTGCCTTCGCGCTCCATTGCCAGACGACCGACAAATTGCTGATCGCTGCCGATAATGGCCGTTTCTACACGCTTGGGGCCGACAAGCTGCCTGGCGCGCGCGGCTTTGGTGAACCGATCCGCACCATGGTGGATATAGAGGCCGATGCCGGGATCGTGGCCGCGCTGGCCTATAAGCCCAAGGGCAAGCTGCTGCTCGCCGCCACGAACGGCAAGGGTTTCGCCGCCGAGATGGACGAGCTTCTGGCGGAAACCCGTAAGGGGCGGCAGGTGGTGAACGTCAAGGACAAGGTGAAGCTCAGCGTCGTGCGCCCCATTGCCGAGGAAGACGACCACGTCGCCGTGGTGGGCGATAATCGCAAGCTGATCGTGTTCCACTTGCAGGAAGTGCCGGTGATGGGCCGAGGGCAGGGCGTGCAGCTGCAACGCTATCGCGATGGCGGCATGTCCGACGCCGTGACGTTCAAGCTGGAGGAAGGCCTTAGCTGGACGATGGGCGGCGAAACGGGCCGCACCCGCACGGAAAAGGACATCCGCATGTGGAAAGTTGCGCGCGGCGCGGCCGGTCGCCTGCCGCCAACAGGCTTCCCGCGCGACAACAAGTTCTGACGGATGCGTTAGTTCTTGGGGAGCGGCACCATTTCGACGCCGCTCCCGCCATGATGTGCGTTAGGCTGGAGCCCCTTATTCGGGCTTTGCCTGGTCCGCTGGATTATATTGCTCCACGAAGGCCAGTGCTTCGGCCAGCATCTGCCTGCGGGTCTCCGAGCGGGAGAGCCAGTGATCTTCCCCCGCCAGCTGTACGAACTTGTAGGGTTTCCCCGCGTCCTTCAGCGCGTTTGCCATCTTTACGCTCTGTTCGAAGGCCACAACCGTATCGTCCTTGCCGTGAACCAGCAGGATCGGCGCTGAGGCATTGGGGGCGAAGCGGCGGGGAGAAACAGTATCCAGATCAGCGGTCCGGCCCAGTTGTTCCTTGAGGGATGTGCGCAAAACGCCGCTGCGGCCGCCTTCGCGATATTCCGTATTGTACATCAGCTTCAGGTCCGAGACGCCAGCCACCGACACGGCGCAGCGATATATGCCGTCCTGCAACGTGACGCCCGCCAGCGCGGCATAGCCGCCATAACTGGCGCCCATGATGCAGGCGCGTGAGGGATCGGCAATCCCCGCCGCCACGAGTGCGGCAAGCCCGTCGGAAACGTCGGTTTGCATCTTGCGTCCCCATTCGCCGTGGCCCGCGCGCCGGAAATCGGCATCCCGATTGGTCGAGCCGCGGAAATTGGGTTGGAGAACCGCATAGCCTCGCGATGCGAAGGCTTGCGCCCACCAGTCGAATTGGGGCCTGTCATGCCCTGCGGGGCCGCCATGGGGCAGCATGATCACCGGCAGGTTCCTGGCCTCGCGACCGGGGGGGAGGGTAAGGACGCCGTCCAGTTCCAGCCCATCCTGCGCCTTGTACGTGAAGACCGACACGGGGCCGACAGCTTCGGAAGGGATACCTGGGCGTTCAACGCCAACGGGCTCCGCACTGAGGCGATCGATGTCGACGATATACCAGCTGCCGCTGTCCCCGGTGCCGCTGGTGCGCACCAGCACACGGCTGAAATCGTCGTTCCAGTCCTCGATATCGTAATCCAGCTTGGCGAAGGCCCGCGAGATCTTTTGGGCGCGCTCATTCCATTCCGTATCGAAAAACACGGCTTCGGGGCGTGTGCCCTGGATCGTCATGCCGATGATCGAGCCGGTGTTCCTGCCGAAGAACGTGCGGTCGATATTCGTTTCCGCGAATACTTCTACCGGTTCGCCTTCGCCTGTCAGCGGCAATTCGAACCAGTCCACCCCTTCTTCCCCCTCGACATAAAAGATCACGGTGGCGCCGTCCTTGCCCAGCCCCACCAGTCCGGCCCTGCCGTTCTGCTGCTTCCCCCGCGCGATGGTCTTGCTTTCGGGACCGGCAAGGCGCCATTCCCCCGTGGAACGATCCATGTCCATCCGTACAGCCACGTTGCCACCGGCATCGACCAGCCAGTCACGCCAGTAATCGTCGGTTGAGGCATCGGCCTTCTTGCGGGAGGCGTTTTTCAGCAGGTTCACTTCGATCAGCGAAGGGGAGGTTGTGCCCAGCGTATAACCGGTGCTGCCTTTTTCGAGGACGATCCCCCCGAAATAGCCGCGCCATTCGCCGGCCACTTTGCGGATACCGTAATTGCCGAAAACGGAATGGACGATGCGCTTGGAATCCGTGAACACCATATCCATCGCAGCCTTGGGATCTGCCGGTATGGTGATGGCGCGGAAGGCTTCATAGGAATCCGTTGTGAAGCCGAAGGGCAGCTTTTCCGTGCTGCTGGTCATGAGGAGGACAGCCTCGTCGCCGATCCAGTTGAGACTGCGCAGCTTGAGGTCCCCAACTTCCGCCCTGCGCAGCAGCTTCATCGACGTCTCGAAGATCAGCAGCAGGCGTTTGCCTTCGATGGTGGTGATAACCGCGAATTTGTCGCCGCTTGCGGAAAGAGCGACCTGTTCCAGGGCGGGAAGTTCGCCATAGGCTTCCACCGGCGGCGCTTCCCGCGCGAAAGCTGGCGTTGCCAGCATGAACATGGCTGCGCCAAGGCCCACGAGCAGCCGCTCGCGCACCAGTTTGCCCCGCTTAAACATTCAGTTGCTCCCCTTTTTCAAAATGGCGGATGCTATGGGAGCCAGCTCAAAGCAAGTGCGCAAAACCACGTTATGCAACGCATGCCCTTTCCCTTTCCTGCGGTTGTCCCTACATGCCGCGCACCATGGCACGGCCTAAACACCCCACCTTCGACAAGAAGAAGATCGTCGCCGAGAACCGGCGCGCGCGCTTCGATTATCATATCGAGGACACCTATGAGGCCGGGATCGCGCTGACCGGCACTGAAGTGAAGAGCCTGCGCTCCGGCGAAGGATCGATTGCGGAAAGCTATGCCGAGATCCGCGGTGGCGAGGCCTTTCTGGTCAACGCCAATGTGCCCGAATTCAGCCACGGCAATCGCTTCAATCACGAGCCCAAGCGGCCCCGTAAGCTTCTGCTGCACGCCCGTGAAGTTGAAAAGCTGCTCGGCGCGGTGGAGCGCAAGGGCATGACGCTGGTGCCGCTGTCGGTCTATTTCAACTCGCGCGGACGGGCGAAAGTGGAGCTGGCGCTGGCCAAGGGCAAGCAGACCCATGACAAGCGCGCCACCATCAAGGAACGCGACTGGAAACGGGACAAGGCCCGGTTGATGCGCGACAAGGGGTAGCCCTTGGGGCGGCCGTGGTCGTTGCCCTCAAACGTCGTCTGTCACAGCGAATGGGCCGTTCGGCCAATTGGTTCTTGCCCTTCGGCCGCTCGCGCGCGAAAGGCCGTTCACCCGTCGTTCGTCCATTATTGGTAAGGGATAGTCCTTGCCGCACTGGGCGGCGATACCGATATGCAAGGCAGATGACCGGCACCCGTTCTAAAACCGCACTGGCCGATTGGATCAAGCGTCAGGTTCCCAGCCGGGAACAGCTTGAGGAAATCCGCCTTATTCGCCCGCTGGCGCGGCGGACGGAGCTGTTCCGGCTCACGCGCCGTTCCGTACCGCGCGGGGTCGCAATTGGGCTGCTCGTAGGCATTTTCGCGTTGATTCCCGGCATACAGATCGCGGGCGCGGCCTTGATGTGCGTGCCTTTCCGCGGGAATATTCCGCTGGCGGCGGGCATGACCTTCCTGTCCAACCCGGCGACGACGCCGTTCATTCTGGCGGCATCGCTCTATATCGGCTCGTGGCTGGGTTTCCATGCCGATATGGCGACCTTCATGGGTATGTATGAACATGGCGCCTCCCTGGGGGCCTGGACGAAATGGCTGCTGTCCGACGCGGCGCCCGCTCTGCTGCTGGGCCTGTTCGTGATCGCCAGCGTTTCAGCGCTGATCGGCTATGTCCTCACTTCCTTCATCTGGCGCAACATGGTGGCTCGCAAGCGCCGCCATCGCCTGGCCAACGGCATCGCGCCCGCTGAAATGGGTGACGAGTCCAGTGGGCTAACCCCGGCAGAATGAGCCGCGCCGCCGACATCGCGCCGCGGCGGCCCGGCGGCAAGTCATGGAACGAAACAGCGCTGCTGGCTGCCGCGCTGGTGGCCAGCGCTCTTCTGATCTGGGCCGTTACCGGGCAATTGACCGTTATGCTCGCCTATATGGGCGGCCTGACTGTGCTGGGCGGGCTCGTCTGGATGCTCGCGCGTGGGCGTAACGCGCCCGAGGCGGCGAGCGGAACTATGCCGGACTGGTCGGTAACGGTCGCGGCAATCGAGCAGCCTGGTGTGGCCGTCGCCATTACGGACCGGGCAAGTCGGCTGACCTGCGCCAATTCGGAATTCACCGCCATTTTCGGCACTGCCCATGCTCCGCCCGCCATGGCGCTGGGCGAGCAAGCGGTGGACCAGCTTACCCGCACTGCGCGGGCCGCCTGGCGCGATGGCTGGGCAGTGCTGGACCTGTTCGACGCGCAGGACCAGCGCTGGACGGTGCGAGCCGCGCGGGCCGGGCGAGGCGACGATTACCTCGTCTGGCGGTTCGAGCCGCTGACGCACAGCGATCCACTGGCCGAAATCGGCAGCCGTATCGGCGGGCCCTTCGGCCGGGTGCTGAGCAGCGCCGGGATCGAGGCTGCGCTGGTCGGGCCCGATGGCATTGTGCGCGCGGTGAGCGAAGGCTTTGCCGCCCGTGCCGCAGGCGATCCGCGCGCGACTTTGGCAGGGCAGGATTTCGCCGCCCTACTGCGCAGTGACGAGCGGGAGCGGATTTATTTCGCGCGGGAAGCGGGCAAGGGGACCCCGCAGACGCTGATCCATATCCCGCTGGCCGATCCCGAGGATGGACCTGCCGCACCGGACAGAGTGCCTTCGCTGATGCTCCTGCTGGAAGCGGGGGTGGGCATTGGCGGTGTCTGGGGAGCGGAAGCGCAGACCGGGACGCCGCAATTGCAGGCCCTGCTCGAACAATTGCCGCTTGGCCTGGCCATGACGGATCGCGATGGGCATTTCCTGTTCGCCAACCCCGCCTTCATGCGCGCGGCCGGGATCGAAGGGCGCGCGCTGATCCCCTATCCCTCCGATCTGGTGGTGAAGGAAGACAAGGCGGCGCTGGTGGATGCCGTGCGCCGCTATGCCCAGGGCTCAGCCTCCAGCGGGGACATGGCCGTGCGGCTCAAATGCAATCCGGACGAGCCCGTCTCGCTCGGCATCGCCGGGGTGCGCGGGCTGGGTGAACCGGCCGTGCTGCTGAGCCTTGCCGATACGACCGAGGAAACCCGGCTGAAGCGGCAGGTGGCGCAGGCCACCAAGATGCAGGCCGTGGGGCAGTTGGCGGGCGGCGTGGCACATGATTTCAACAATGTGCTCACCGCCATCATCGGCTATTGCGACCTGATGCTGCTGCGCCACACACCGGGCGACAGCGATTATGACGACATTCAGCAGATCAAGGCTAATTCAAACCGCGCCGCCAGCCTGACCCGCCAGCTGCTGGCCTTCTCCCGCCAGCAGACATTGCGCCCGCAAGTGCTGCAATTGCCCGATGTGGTGGCCGAGGTCAGTCAGCTCCTGAAGCGGCTGATGGGCGAGAAGATTGAGTTCAAGGTCCATCACGATCGCAATCTGGGCCCCGTGCGGGCCGATCCGCAGCAATTGGAGCAGGTGATCGTCAATCTGGCCGTGAATGCGCGCGATGCGATCCAGTCGCGCGGCGATGTGGCCGGGCGGCTGACCATGGCCACCCGCCGGGTTGCCTCTTCCGACATTCGCCGTATGGGCAGCGAAATCCTTCCTTCGGGCGATTACACCGCGCTGATCGTGGAAGATACGGGCGGCGGTATTCCGCCCGAGCATATGGCCAAGATTTTCGATCCCTTCTTCACCACCAAGGAGATGGGGAAGGGAACGGGCCTCGGCCTTTCCACCGTCTATGGCATCGTCAAGCAGTCGGGCGGTTTCATCTTCGCGGATAATGTGCCGGGCGAGGGCGGCAGGCCGCGTGGCGCCCGTTTCACTATATTCCTGCCGGTCTATCATTCGACCGAGCCGGTCGCCGTGAAGGTGGAGAAGGAAGTTTCTTCCAATTGGTCCGGCGGCGGGCGCATCCTGCTGGTGGAGGATGAAGACATGGTCCGCGCAGTGGCCGAACGCGCACTGACCCGGCAGGGCTACGTCGTGACCACGGCCTGCGACGGGGAAGAAGGGCTGGAAAAGGCACGCGGCGGCGATTTCGACCTGGTGGTGAGCGACGTGGTGATGCCCACGATGGACGGCCCAGCCATGGCCCGCGAATTGCGCAAGATCGCGCCGCAACTGCCGGTCCTGTTCATGTCGGGCTATGCAGAGGAGCAGCTCCGCAACGAGATCGACATCGAATATATGCACTTCATTCCCAAACCCTTTTCCGTGCAGCAGATCGCCAACAAGGTCGGTGAAGTGCTTGGCGCGCATAAAGGGTGAGGATGTACAATGGCGTCGCCCCTGCAAAGGCAGGGGTGACGGGGGTGCTGCATTTTACCCCATATGTCACCACCCGTCGCTCCTCTGCCTCCGTTCATCGAAGGGTCACGCGCAGGACGCGATCCTGTCCGTCAAGCTTAGGAACACGCGCATCGTGCGCGCCTCTTTGGGAGTAGATCAGACCATGATCCGCAACTTCGCCCGCCTTGCCATTTCCGCCGCCGTTCTTCCGGGTGCGCTCCTCGCCACGCAGGGCTCCGCAGTCGCTCAGACGAGCGTCCCGGCCCAGAGTTCCGGGCAGGGCTCAGGCCAGGGCGATGTCTCGGTAACGATCTACAATAACGGCCAGGCGCTGGTGCAGGATGTGCGCCAGATTTCCATCGCCAATGGCCGCAGCCGGATCGAATTTCCTGATGTTTCGGCCATGATCCGGCCTGAAACGCTCAGTTTTACGGCAGCCGATACCGGCATTGTCGAACAGAATTTCGATTTCGATCTGCTGACTCCTACCAAGCTGATGGAAAAGGCCATTGGCCAGACCGTCACCCTGTTGCGCACCAATCCTGCCACCGGTCAGGAAACGCGCGAGCGGGCAACTGTGCTTTCCACGGCTGGCGGCGTGGTGATCCGGATCGGCGACCGGATCGAAGTGCTGCGCGACGATGGTCTGCCCGTGCGCGTGATATTCGATGGCGTGCCGCCCAATCTGCGCGCGCGGCCTACGCTTTCCGTCACGGTGGATAGCGCCCGCGCGGGCAATCGCCCGGCTTCGATCCGCTATCTTACGCCGGGCCTCGGCTGGTCGTCGGACTATGTGGCGCTGTATGACGAGAGCAAGAGCACGGTGGATGTGCAGGGCTGGGTGACGCTGACCAACAACACCGGAACCACCTTCGACAAGGCGAAGACGCTGCTGGTGGCGGGCAGTCCGTCAAGCAACAATGGTGGCTATAATCCGCGTTATGTCTCGGCCCGGCCCGTGGTTGCGCCCGCGCCGCGCGGTTCCTTCGTCCCGGGTACGCAGACCGCCGATCGTGAGCAATTGGGCGATTTCTACCTCTACCCCATCGAGGGGCGCACCACGATCGCCAATAATCAGACCAAGCAGGTCAGCTTCCTTGACGTGCAGGCGGTGCCCGCGCGCAAGATCTATGGTGCTTCCGTGGCCTGGCTGCAGAGCGACAGCAATCCGCGCAATGTCTCCAGCCAGATCGCGTTCTCTTCCTCGAAGGAAGGCGGGCTGGGCGATGCGTTGCCGGCAGGCACGGTCCGCTTCTATCAGCGCGACAGCAAGGGCACGCCGCAATTCATCGGCGAGAACCAGATCGGCCACACACCGATGGGCAGCGAACTGGCGCTGACCACGGGCGATGCCTTCGACATCTTCGTGAAGGCCGAAGTGGAAAAGCGCGAGAAGATCACCGGCGCCGATTGGGAAAAATCCGCCCGCTGGCGTGTGATCAAGGAAGATGGCAGCGAAGTGCGCGGGGAGGCCGAACGGCCGGTGACCTATTACCGCACCACCATGCGCTACACCCTCACCAATGCCAAGGCGCAGCCGGTGGATGTGCAGCTGTTCCAGGACGGGCTCGATTACGGTTGGTGGGGCCGCGATTTCCGCGTGGTAAGCGAGGATGTGCAGGGCGAACAGCTCAATGCGGATCGCCGTAAATGGACCGTCCCCGTGCCCGCCAATGGCGAGCGCGTGGTGCGCGTTACCTACGAAACGCGTTATTGAGGCCCCAGATGGCCTGCACTGCCTTCTGGCACCCCATGGGTGAGCTCCTGCGCAGGCAGGAGCCTGCGCCGGGCACGCCCCGCCGCCTCGCGAGGTTCCTGCCTGCGCGGAAACTCACCTTGGCCGCAGCTTTGCTGGCGACGGTCGGGACAAGCCCGGCCATCGCGCGTGAAGCCGTCATGGCCTCGGCCCCCAATGCCGTTTCGGTCACTCTCTATCGCGATCCCGACAGAGGGCCGGATCAGCAGATCAATCGGGAATGGCCGCGCGGCTTCGCCATGATCAATGAGACGCGCACCGTCACTCTCCCGCCGGGCGAATCCACGATCCGGTTCGAGGGCGTGGCCGAAGGGATGGTGGCCGTCAGCGCCATCGTCACTGGCCTACCGGGCGGCACGATCGAGAAGAATCGCAATGCCGATCTGCTCTCTCCCGCCGCGCTGGTGGACGGGACACTGGGCAACCGCGTCACCATCACCCGCACCAATCCTGCGACTGGCGCAGAGATTGCGGAAAGCGCCGTGGTGCGCACCCGCGCCGATGGCGGCCTCGTACTGCAAACCGCGCAGGGTTACGAAGCGGTGCGCTGCGCGGGCATTCCGGAAAGGCTTACTTTCGACCGCGTGCCCGATGGCCTTTCTGCCCAGCCGGTGTTCAGCATCGACACGCGCGATGCGAGCGGGGGCACCTATCAGGTCCAGCTGACCTATATCGCCTGGGGCTTCGACTGGCAGGCCCATTATGTCGGCACGTTTGATGACGCGGCGCCCAAGGGTAAGGAAAAGCTCCATCTGCGCAGTTGGCTGACGCTGGTGAACGATAATGGCCAGAGCTTCCCGGATGCTTCGCTGCTGGTGGTGGCAGGCAAGCTCAATGTGGAAAGCGATTATCAGGGCCTGTCCGACCCGCCGCAGGGGCGCGGGCTCCATTTGACCTGCTATCCGCTTGGCAGCACGGCGGAAGGTTCCCCGGAGGGCTATCCGATAGCTGGCGGTGCTTATCCAGCCCCGCCGCCTCCTGCGCCAATGGCGGCCTATGATAATATCGTCGTCACCGCCCAGGCGCGGGGAATGATGGAAAAGGCATCGCCCGTGGCCATGGTCGCCACCGAGGAAGCGCTGGGCGACCTCAAACTCTACCGTGTGCCGGAACGGGTGACCGTGGCTTCCAAATCGATGAAGCAGGTGGCTTTCCTCGATAAGGATGCAGTGGAGGGGGAACTGGAATATCGCGCCTCCTGCGCGCCCTGGGATAATTCCTCCGATGCACAGGCCTTACGTCGCGTATTGAAGACCAAGAACGACCGGAAGCATGGATTGGGCGTTGCCCTGCCGATGGGCGGAGTGACCTTGTTCGAGCCTTCTTCTTCTGGCGACCTTCTGGTCGGTGAGGAAACCCTGCGTGATTATGCTGAGGGGCAGGATGTGGAAATCGGGCTGGGTGAAAGCCCCAATGCCTTTGCCCTCTGCGCTCGGCAGACTGAGGCGGAGCCTGGCGATGAAGGCAATCCCTGGCTGCCCACGCGTGCTACGCTGACCAACGCCAACCGGCACCCGATTAAGGCGCGAGTCGAGCTTGGCCGCCCGGCGGACTGGGCCATCCGCAAGAAGGTGAAGGGCATGTCGGTGAAGGACGGGCAGTGGGTGATCGAGCGGACGATTCCCGCCGGAACCTCGGTGAACATCGATTGGGAGATTCGTTCCGCTGAAGCGGAGAAAAGCTGAAACGGCGGAGATCCGACCTTTCTGGCCTTTGGGAAAATTATGTTCCCCCCTTGTTCCATGAGAACAAATGCGATACATGCTCCGTCAGTTGACCTTTCCGGTCTTGGCTCTAGGCACTGACGGAGGCCCTCGATGGCGACGCAACTGAAGCTCGTGGATAAGGATACTATGGACCGTCAGAAGGCGCTGGACGCCGCTCTCGCACAGATTGACCGCGCCTTCGGCAAAGGTTCGGCAATGAAGCTGGGCTCCAAGGAAGCGATGCAGGTGGAAGCGATTTCCACTGGATCGCTCGGTCTCGACATCGCTCTCGGCGTCGGCGGCCTGCCGCGCGGGCGCGTGATCGAAGTCTATGGACCGGAAAGCTCGGGCAAGACCACGCTGGCCCTGCACGTCATTGCTGAAGCGCAGAAGTCCGGTGGCACGGCGGCTTTCATCGATGCCGAACATGCGCTCGATCCGGTCTATGCCAAGAAGCTGGGCGTCAATATCGACGAACTGATCGTCTCGCAGCCGGATACGGGCGAGCAGGCACTGGAAATCACCGACACGCTGGTGCGTTCCAACGCTATCGACGTTCTGGTGGTCGATTCGGTTGCAGCGCTGGTGCCCCGGGCCGAAATCGAGGGCGAGATGGGCGACAGCCATGTCGGCCTGCAGGCCCGCCTGATGTCGCAATCGTTGCGCAAGCTCACCGGCTCGATCAGCCGTTCGCGCTGCATGGTGATCTTCATCAATCAGCTGCGCATGAAGATCGGTGTGATGTACGGCAATCCGGAAACCACCACCGGCGGTAACGCGCTCAAATTCTATGCTTCGGTCCGTCTCGACATTCGCCGCACCGGTGCAATCAAGGACCGCGAGGAAATCGTCGGTAACGCCACACGGGTGAAGGTGGTGAAGAACAAGGTTGCCCCGCCCTTCAAGCAGGTGGAATTCGACATCATGTATGGCGAAGGCATTTCCAAGATCGGCGAGATCCTCGATCTCGGCGTGAAGGTCGGTCTCGTCGAGAAGTCCGGTTCCTGGTTCAGCTATGACAGCATCCGGATCGGGCAGGGGCGTGAAAACGCCAAGACCTACCTCAAGGAAAATCCCGAGATTTGCGCCCGGTTGGAAGCCGCCATTCGCGGCCGGACCGATCAGGTTGCCGAGGAGATGATGACGGGGCCGGACGCGGACTCCGAAGACTGATCCTCAAGAAGGGCCGTTTTTCTGCGGCACTTGCGAGAACGAAGCCGGCGCTGCGAATCCTTCCGGGTTTTCGCGCCGGCTTTTTCGTTACAATTCTGCGAATCTATGTGGGATGACTTAATCCATAAGGGATCAATCATCTTCTGTAATTGACTGGCCAAAGGCAAGAACTGCGACAAGAAGTGCCTCATTCCGTCAGGGGGCGGAATGACAGAAGGGGCAATTCATGAAAATCTATGCGACGGCAATTCTTGCCGCAATGTCTCTTGCCTTGGGTGGTTGCGCGACCGTCCTCAACGGCACCAAGGAAGATTACAGTGTCGACAGCCAGCCCAATGGCGCGAAGGTCAGGTTTACCGGCGGGGAAACCTGCACCACGCCATGCAAGGTGGAACTCAAGCGCAAGGACGATCTGCGCGCCGATGTCGAACTGGATGGCTATGATCCGGCCTATATTCTCATCCAGTCTCGGCTGGGCGGCAGCGCCTTTGGCAATATCCTGTTGGGCGGTGGCATCGGTGCTGTCGTCGATGGAACCAACGGCTCGAGCAATCGGCTCTATCCCAAACCGCTGATCGTCAAGCTGGCGCCGAAGGGTTCGGGTGAGAAAGCGGTTCTTCTCGATAAAGATGGCAAGGTTCGCTCCACGGTTGAAGACCATAACAATTCGGTTCGGGTCGACGTTGCCAAGACGATCGGCGCGGATCTGGCCGAACTCAAGCAGGAACCCGCTTCCGCTGAAGCCTCTGATCCGAGCGATGCCGCAAAGGCGGAATAGGTCCGTCCTGTAACTCCTTTGAAGGGCGCCGGGCCCACTGTTGCGAGCTCGGCGCCTTTTCTGTTGCTTCCTCTCCGTAAACTCCAACCGGTTACCACTGGCGCTGTTTTGTCCGGTCCATTACTGCTGGACCGTTGTAAAAGGAGCGCGCCCATGTCGAGAGTGATGGATTGGGAAGGGCAGGCCGGGAAAAGCTGGGCTGCGGAATGGCGCCGGACCGATCGCAGCTGGGGCGGGCTGACGGAGCGGCTGCTGCGCGGTACGCGCGATTTTTCCTTTTCCAGCGTTCTGGATATCGGCTGCGGCGCGGGCGAGCTTTCGCTGGCAATCGCACGCGGGCGCCATAACGTCAGTGTGCTGGGGGTCGATATTTCCTCCCGGCTCGTCGAAGTCGCACGGGAACGGGGGCACAACCTCGCCAATGCTTCCTTCGAGCTGGGTGACGCATCGCGTTGGATCCCCCCTGGCGGGTTTCGTCCCGATCTGCTGATCTCTCGCCATGGCGTGATGTTCTTCCCGGATCCGGTCGGGGCCTTTTCCCATCTCGCTTCCATTTCGGCGGCGGGTGCCGGGTTGCTCTTCAGTTGCTTCCGCTCGCCGGCAGTGAACGAGATTTTTACGGCCGTGGGCAACCTGCTGCCCCCGCCTGAGACTCCCCCCGATCCTGAGGCTCCAGGCCCCATGGCCTTCGCTGACCCCAACCGTGTTCGCACGATCCTTACCGCTGCCGGTTGGACGGATGTGAAGCTCGAACCTTTCGATTTTGCGATGGTAGTGGGGATGGGCGAGGATGCGGTGAGCGATGCTGCCGCCTATTTCTCCACTATCGGCCCGGTTGCATCGGCGATGGCTGCGATGAGCGAAGAAGACCGCGCAGCCTTCCGTCAGCGTCTGCGGGGCTTCCTGGCCTCGCGCGAGATTGACGGCATAGTCGCTTTCTCGGCCGGGGCATGGATCGTCACGGCTCGCCGCCCTTAGCCAAACTCAACGGGACTGTCCGGATTCGGCGCGAAAGCAGCATCCGACAATGCATCTCGGGCTTGGCTTTCGCCCTTACAGCCCCTAGTTGCGGGCCATGAACTCGTCGAACGATATCCGCCGCACATTTCTCGATTATTTCGGGGCCAACGGGCATCAGGTCATGCCTTCGGCGCCGCTTGTGCCGTATAACGACCCTACACTGATGTTCGTGAATGCGGGCATGGTCCCGTTCAAGAACGTCTTCACCGGGCTCGAAACCCCGCCTGCGCCGCGCGCAGCCAGCTCGCAGAAATGCGTGCGCGCCGGGGGCAAGCACAACGATCTGGACAATGTGGGCTATACTGCCCGCCACCTGACCCTGTTCGAGATGCTGGGCAATTTTTCCTTCGGCGACTACTTCAAGGAACGGGCGATCGAACTGGCCTGGAATCTCGTCACGGGCGAGTTCGGCCTTTCGAAGGATCGCCTTTCGGTCACCGTCTATCACACGGATGACGAAGCCTGGAACTTGTGGAAGAAGATCGCCGGTCTTCCGGATGAGCGGATCATTCGCATTGCGACCAAGGATAATTTCTGGGCGATGGGCTCCGATGGTCCCTGCGGCCCCTGTTCCGAGATTTTCTGGGATCATGGTCCGGACATCTGGGGTGGTCCTCCGGGATCGCCGGAAGAGGATGGGGATCGTTTCGTCGAGATCTGGAACCTCGTTTTCATGCAATATGTGCAGGAAGCGGATCAGATCGTTGGCGATCTGCCGCGCCCCAGCATCGACACAGGCATGGGGCTGGAACGTATCTCCACCGTGATGCAGGGCGTCCATTCCGTGTTCGAGACGGACACGTTTCAGGCGCTGATCAACCAGTCGGTGGAATTGACCAAGGTGGAGGCGGAAGGCGATCACACCGCCAGCCACCGCGTGATTGCGGATCACCTGCGTTCCACCAGCTTCCTCATTGCCGATGGCGTGCTGCCGTCCAACGAAGGGCGCGGTTATGTGCTGCGCCGGATCATGCGCCGCGCCATGCGCCATGCTCACCTGTTGGGCGCGGCCGATCCGTTGATGCACCGTCTGGTGCCTGCATTGGTCACCGAAATGGGGCAGGCCTATCCGGAACTGACTCGCGCACAGAGCCTGATCGAGGAAACGCTGGAGAGGGAGGAAACCCGTTTCCGCCAGACGCTCGACAAGGGCCTGCGTCTGCTGGAAGAAGAGACGCAGGCCCTTACCGAAGGCGCGGAACTGCCGGGCGAGACTGCCTTCAAGCTCTACGATACGTTCGGCTTCCCCTATGATCTCACCGAAGACGCGCTGCGTTCGCGCGGGATCGGCGTGGACAAGGCGGGCTTCGACGCGGCCATGGCACGCCAGAAAGCAGCCGCCCGCGCGGCCTGGAAGGGCTCCGGCGCCGCGGCGGACGAAGAAGTGTGGTTCGACATTGCCGAGCGCGAGGGCGCCAGCGAATTCACCGGTTACACCTCCACCAGCGGCGAAGGCCAGGTCGTGGCACTGGTGGCTGACGGTAAGGAAGTCCCGTCCGCCGAGGCGGGCATGGAAGTCATCGTCCTAACCAACCAGACGCCCTTCTATGGTGAGAGCGGCGGCCAGGTGGGCGATGCGGGCACGATAACCGGGCCGGGCGGCCTGAAGATTGCAATTGCCGATACGTCCAAGCCGCTCGGTCGCCTGCATGCCATGCGCGGCACGGTCGAAAGCGGCACGGTGAAGGTAGGCGATACCGTTCGCCTCGATGTGGATGTGGCGCGGCGCGATGCGATCCGTTCCAACCATTCGGCCACGCACCTGCTGCACGCCGCTCTGCGCAAGCATCTGGGCGATCACGTTACCCAGAAGGGTTCGATGGTGAGCGCGGACCGGCTGCGGTTCGACTTCTCCCATCTCAAGGCACTGAGCCCCGAGGAAATCGCGCTGATCGAGGCCGAAGTGAACGCCGAGATTCGCCATAACGACGCTGTCACCACGCGCCTGATGACGCCGGACGATGCCATTGCCGCTGGCGCCATGGCGCTGTTTGGCGAGAAATATGGCGACGAGGTTCGCGTCCTTTCCATGGGCAGCATCGGCACGGACAGCGGGCATAGCTATTCGGTGGAATTGTGCGGGGGCACCCATGTGCGCGCCACTGGCGATATTGGCTTGTTCCGCATCGTTTCGGAAAGCGCCGTGTCTTCCGGTGTCCGCCGTATCGAGGCACTGACCGGCGAGGCTGCACGCCAGTGGCTGGTGACCCGCGAGGAAGCGTTGAAGGCAGTGGCAGGCACGCTCAAGAGTACGCCTGAAGAGGTCGAGGCACGCGTTGCGGCGCTGGTCGACGAACGGCGCCGGCTCGAAAAGGAGCTGGCCGATGCCAAGC
>Ga0209958_1001641_pt1 | contig 15592 bp, 11 predicted proteins | sample ThiBio_inoc_plan_FD_183942 | JGI IMG/M metagenome (GOLD analysis project Ga0209958, IMG submission 183942) | Wastewater bioreactor microbial communities from Cape Town, South Africa - Thiocy_inoc_plan (SPAdes) | ecosystem: Engineered > Bioremediation > Thiocyanate > Unclassified | place: South... | reverse complement strand
GGTCGCCCTGCTGCTCGGCCTGGGCGGGCTGGCGGCGTTCTTCTGGTCCATGAAGAGCGGCCAGTTCGAGGATATGGATGGCGCTGCCAATCGCATCCTGATCGATGAGGAGGACGATTGATGGGGCCGCTGACACAGGCCTTCGCCGTCGTCGCGCTGATTCCAGCGGCAGCCAATCCGTCGCTTATGCTGCGGGGGGAAGCATTGCTGATGAGCCTGTGTGGCGGGGGGGCTATCTCGGTGCCTCTGGAAACACCGCTTCCCGGCTCGCAGGGCGCGGCCTGCTGTGCCAAGGGCTGTCATTCGGACGACAAGCGCAAACGGGCCCGAACGGGTGCTGCGTTGCCCGGAGAAGCCGACGGCGAATAGTTCCCTGAAGTTTGAAACTTTTGACCCACCGCAATGCCCGGGGTCCCAAGGCCTGCTTTATAGGCACTCATGTGGCCTTATTATCCCGACCTGCTCTCGCGGCCCGTACCGCGTTACACGAGCTTTCCCACCGCAGCCGAGTTCCGGCCCGGAACGGGCGCCAAGGAATATGGCGCCGCGATCGAGGCAGCCACCGGCGATATCTCGCTTTATCTGCACATTCCCTATTGTGAGAAGATCTGCTGGTATTGCGGTTGCAACACGGGCGCGGCCAATAAGAAGCACCGGCTGGCGAGCTATCTCGAAGCATTGCACCGCGAAATAGCCCTGGTGGGATCGCGCCTGCCGCGCGGCGCCAAGGTGCGTCGGATAGCGTTCGGCGGCGGCAGTCCTAACGCGATTGCTCCCACGGATTTCGTCAGGCTGATGGATGCGCTGGTGGTGCATTTCCCGCTCGTATCGCCCGATATCTCCATCGAACTCGACCCGCGTACACTGGAGGATCACTGGGGCGATGTGTTGAAGGGCGTGGGGATCACCCATGCTAGCCTGGGCGTGCAGACCTTCGCTCCGCATCTGCAGGAGAATATCGGGCGTGTGCAGCCGCTCGAGATGATCGAGCGGGCGACGGCAATGTTGCGCGAGGCGGGTGTGGGCTCGCTGAATTTCGATCTGATGTATGGCCTGCCGGGCCAGACGCAGGATGATATCGAGGACTCGCTGGAACGCACGGCGCTGTTGGGCGCCAACCGGGTGGCCCTGTTCGGCTATGCCCATGTCCCGCATCTGATCCCGCGCCAGAAGCAGATCGATGCGACCAATCTGCCCGGTCAGGACGAACGCTTCGCCATGGCGCAGTTCGGCTATCGCGAGCTGACAGGCCTGGGTTACGAGCCGGTGGGCTTCGACCACTTCGCGCTGCCGGGCGATCCGCTGGCACAGGCGGCCCTTTCAGGAAGGCTACGCCGCAATTTTCAGGGCTTCACCGACGATACGGCGCCGGTCCTGCTGGGCCTGGGTGCATCTTCTATCAGCAATTTTCCCGATCTGATCGTGCAGAACGAGAAGAATGCGGGCCGGTATCGCATGCTCCTTTCGCAGGACATCCTGCCACATTCGGCGGGCATCGTGCGCGATGCGGATGACCAGATGCGCGGTGCAATTATCGAGGCGCTGCTTTGCCAGGGGCATGCCGCTGTCGGGCCCGCGCTTCTTGCCGAAGTCCTGCCCAGGTTGGAGCCCTATTTCGAACGCGATCTTTGTTCCTTCGAGGATGGGGTGCTGACGCTGGCGAGTGAATCGCTGCCCTATGCCCGCAGTATTGCCGCTGCTTTCGATCCTTACCGTCAGGATTCCCAGCGCCGCTTCAGTTCGGCGGTCTGAAACCTGCTCTCCCTGAAGCGGGGTCCGTAATTGCGGGCCCCGCTTTTTTGCGTCTGGTTTTGCCGCCTTGCCAAGGCGGTCGAAATTCGTCAGACCTTCTCCAGACAAAAAGAAGGCGGCCTGCCCTGGGCTAGGGGGGCAGACCGCCAAGTCGGGAGAAGCGACAGGGGGCTCTTGGCGGTCAGGCCGCGAGCTTATCCCCGTCTGCCCAATTGCCGTGAAGTCCCTGACGCAGTCTCAGGGGAAGCTTGGCACGAGCAACAGGACCTCTTGCGACATCGAGTGCATCGAAGATGCACAAGTCGGAATAGTTTGTTACGTGATTGTCGACGAGCGCGACCAGCCAGCCGTCGCCTTCCGGCGCGTCCTTGCTGCGCGGAATGAAGCAGGGCTCCTGCAGGGCGCCGTCGGGCCCGCACCACCAGCTCTGTTCTTGACCAGTGGCATGGTCATAATGGGTCAGCGAATTGATCACGCCCGCGAACGGTCCCGGAGGGCCGTTATACGGCTTGCTGAAATCGTAAGTGATCATCCAGCCGTGGCGATAGGACTTGCCGGCGAAGCGATCGTCGATGCGCGGGAACTCGCCCGGCATCTTGCCGATGGGTTCCATCGACTGAATCTCGTCGCTGTTGGAGGCAAGGTCCACGGTGAAGCGCATCAGATTGGTGATGGCTTCCTGCGGATTGAACGGACGACCGTCCTTTTCGGGGAAGAAGGGCAGGCTGCCCGTCTTGCTCGTGGGCAGGTCGAAATGGACCTTCGTCCCGTCCTGGAAGGCGTTCATCACATGGCAGCCGCAGACGCTGGGGTCCATCTTGAACCAGCGCATGTCGCTGCCATCGCCATCGCGCCGCATCACGCCCAGATAGAAGGGCAGGTCCCGGTCGTAATAGAAATGCGGGCGCCCTTCTTCCAGCACACTCCAGTCGGAGTGATAGGGGCTGACGTTGAACACCGCATAATCGCCCGCGATGCTGAAATCGTGGAGCATGGTGTAATAGGGTACGGTGAAGTTAGCCTTGCGCACCACCTTGCCGGTCGGGTCGATCTCGAAATAGTGGCAGGCCTCGGTCAGTGGGCCGTCAATAGCATAGCCGAAGCCGCAGAAATTGCCGGTCTCGTGATCGATCTTGGGATGGGCGGTGAAGGGCGCATTGCCCAGATCGCCGTCGAAATCCGTATAGCCGTCAGTCGCCAGCGAATTGCGGTCCATGATCAGGCACGGGCTGTCTTCCTTCATGGCGAACAGCTTGCCAGCATGGACCAGCACATTGGTGTTGGCGGTGCCGCGAATTTCGCCCTTCACGCTCTCATCATCGGTCAGGTGATTGCGGTACATGCCGAACAGGGACTTCCCCGCGGCATTTTCCAGCTTCCACTTGTCGGTGTGAGCATAGCGCTGCTTGAAGCTGACCTTGCCGTCCCGGAAACGGAACATGGAAACCATGCCGTCGCCATTGAAGAACTGGTCGTGCGGATATTTAGGCGCGAATTGCGGGTCCGGATGGACGCGATAGAACGCCCCGTCGAGGTCGGCGGGGATTTCCCCTTCGACCTCGAGGTCATTGATGTCCCCTTCGAGGCGGATCAGCCGCAGGACATCCTGATAGAGCGGTTCGGGTGGGAAGTGGACCATAGCTTTACCTCTCCTTTATAACGACCGTTACGATAGCGGCCGGAACGAGGAGGGCTTTGACCTTCATCAAATCACGCCGACGCCGGAAGGAATTCGCGATTTTCGAACAGCACCGTTGCGGCGGCGGTGTTCGAGATCGGCACGTGATAATTGGATGCCAGTTCCACCACGTCACCCGTCAGGGCGCCGCGCGCGGCCAGCCAGTTGAGGATTTCCACCCCTTGGCTGCCTGCCAGTTCGACGATTTCGAGGGAATCGTGGCGCAGCAGCGCCTCCGGGTTCGGCCCGATATTGTCGAGGCAGAAGTGGTCATATTCCTTGTTGATGAAGCCTGCTCGCTTGCCTTCCAACTGGTGGGAGAGCCCGCCCGTGCCGAAGACCACGATCTTCTCGCTGCCCTTCCAGCTCTTGAGCGCGCGGCCCACGGCCCGGCCAAGGTCGAAGCAGCGCTTCGGGCTGGGCAGGGGATGCTGAACGGTATTGATCGCGATCGGCACCAGCTTGACCGGGAATTCTTCCGTGCCCGGCCAGCATAGTTCGTAGGGAACGGCTACCGCATGATCGACCAGCATGGACTGGCAGGTCACGGGATCGAACTCGCTCGCCACCACCTGTTCGATGATGTGCCAGGAAAGCTCGGGATGGCCGGCGAAGGGGCGCTGAAAGGCAAGGCCCCAGCCTTCATCCTCGTGCCGGTATTCGGCTGCTGCGCCGATGGCGAAAGTGGGCATCTTGTCGAGGAAGAAGTTCAGCCCGTGATCGTTGTAGAACACCACGGCCACATCGGGTTTTTCCTTGGCGAGCCATTCATGCACGGGATCGAACCCATCGAAGAAAGGCTTCCAATAGGGATCCTTCTGCAGCCCGCGCGCAATGGCGTTGCCGATGCCCGGGACGTGGCTGGTGAAAATGCCGCCTGCAACCTGGCTCATGCTGCTGCCCTCCGGGTGGTTTCGCCATGGGAAAGCAGGGCGGCCTTGAACGCATCCAGCGTCATCCCGGTCTGCAATGCGCCGAGATCCTGAACGTTGAGACCCAGGATGCCCGCCAGCTTGGCGAGGTAATAGACGTTGCCGCCAGCATCGAGCATGGCCAGCACATCGCGGCCCCGCACAGCGGCCTTTTGCTCGTCGGTGAGGTTGAACTTGGCCATGTAGCCTTCTTCATCGGCTACAAAGGCATCGCGGTTGTCCTTCGTGTTGAAGGAATAGCACATGGCATTGAGCGCGTAGCCACGCATGGCCAGATCGCCGTCAAACGGCTCCGTGCCAAAAATCTGCCTTTTGCCGCTCTCGGCATGGCCAGCATTCATCGTGCTTACTCCCGGATCGATACTCTTCACAAAAGGCGCGATAGCCGACTCCGGGGGCGGTGTTGTTGAGCGGGATCAAAATTGCCCCGGGGCCGCCACGTGGCGAAATTCTCCGCGCGATATGGGGGACTGTTGCCGATAGGTAACAGCACAGCCATGTCACGGAACTGTCACTGACACGTAGCTGACAAGTCACGAACCGCTCCTAGCGCCCGGCCCGGACACAGGATCGGAGACCCGCTCTCATGAAATTTACGACACCCACCCGTTTGCTTGCCTCAACCTGCGCGACGGCAATCGCGCTTGGCGTGGCCTCGCCCGCCTTTGCCGGTGACGTCACCGGCTTCGTCTATGACGCGTCGGAAACCTCTGCCCTGCAATCGGCGGAAGTGCGCGTTGCCGAAGCCAATCGCGTCGTCAGCACGGGCCGCGATGGCAGCTACACCATCGCAAACCTTCCCGCTGGCACTTACACGCTGGAAGTCAGCTATGTCGGCGCCGCCAAGGTGAAGCAGACTATTGAGGTTCCCGCGACCGGAACGGTTCGCCAGGACATCGCGCTGGGCAGCGAATCCAGCACAATCCTGGTGATCGGCCAAGCTGCCAATGTGGCAAGCGCGCTTTCCCGCGAAAAGGCGGCTGACGGTGTGAGCAGCGTGCTGACGCGCGATGCCGTGGGCGAATTTCCCGACCAGAACGTGGCGGAATCGCTGCGCCGCCTGCCGGGCGTGAACATCCTGAACGATCAGGGCGAAGGCCGCTTTGTCTCGGTGCGTGGCCTCGATCCCGAGCTTAACGGCACCTCGGTTGACGGCGTGCGTCTGCCCGCCCCGGAATCCGATGTCCGCTCGGTAGCGCTGGATGTGATCTCCTCGGACACGATTGAATCGATCGAAGTGAAGAAGTCCTTCACGCCCGACATGGATGGCGATTTCATCGGTGCCTCGGTCGAGATCAAGACGGCCAGCGCCTTTGACGCGCGCAAGAACCGTTATTCGGTGACCGCAGAAGGCAGCTATAACGACTATAGCGGCAAGGTGACGCCCAAGGGCAGTTTGGACTTTACGCAGAAGCTGGGCGACAATTTCGGCATCGCGGGTTCGGTCAGCTATTACGAACGCCAGTTCGAGACCGACAATGTCGAAGCCGACAATTGGGTCGAAGCCAATGGCGCCTATTTCAGCCCCACGGTCGAATATCGCGATTACGATGTGAAGCGTAAGCGCATCAACGCATCGCTCTCGCTCGACTGGCGCGCTTCCGACACGACCAAGGCCTATATTCGCGGCAATTGGGCACAGTTCGACGATCACGAATATCGCCGCCGCACGACCTTCGATCTCAGCGAATTCGAGGATGACGGCCCGTCGGCCGCAAATGGCTCGACCGTAAGCTTCGATACGGCCGATCAGGAAATCACTGTCGAGCGCGACCTGAAGGATCGCTTCGAGCGCCAGCGCATCCGCTCTGTCTCCATCGGCAGCGAAACGGATACCGGCACCTGGAAGTTCGACTGGCAGGCGAGCTATGCCAAGTCCACCGAGAAGGAAACCTGGTCGCTCGACCCGGTCCGTTTCAACGCCAGCTTCGACGATGAATCCGGCGTGGTGATCGATTTCGACAATTCGGGCCGTTATTACCCCACCTATGCGATCACCAGCGGCGCGGATGAGGTCAACGATCCGAAGAACTACACGCTCAACCGGGTCGAGCTGACCACGCTTTCAGACAGCACGGACGAGGAATATTCGCTCAAGGCCAATCTGGCGCGCACCTTTGCCATGTCGGGCGGCGATTTCACCGTTCAGGCGGGCGCGAAGGCGCGCTGGCGCGAAAAGTCCTATGACTTCGAGATGAGCCGCTACAAGAAGTCGAAGAACTACACGCTGGCCGATGTGCTGGGCGATCAAACCTATCGCCTGCTCGATATGGGGCCGGTCATGAGCAAGACCGACACGGCAAGCTGGTTCCTCGCCAATGAAGCCAATCTGTCGATCGACAAATATGCGTCGGCGCTCGATTCCGCGACCAGCGACTATTCGGTGAAGGAAGACATCGCTGCGGCCTATCTGCTTGGCCGGTGGGACAGCACTACTTTGCGCGCAATTGGCGGCGTGCGCATGGAGCACACCCATAACGAACTGAACGGCAATGTTGTGACCGACGATGGCGAGTCCGCCACGCCGCCGGTCGATCCCGTGCAGTATGAGCGCAATTACACCAACTGGCTGCCCAGCCTGACCTTGCGCTACACTCCGCAGGACAATCTCGTCTTCCGTCTGGCCGGCTACAAGACCCTGGTGCGTCCCAAGCTTTCCGCCATGGCGCCGCGCTCTGTCGTGAACGAAGACAACGAGGCAGAGTTCGGCAATCCCGATCTGCTGCCTTACGAGGCGTGGAACGCGGATGCGGGTGTCGCCTATTACTTCTCGGGCAATGGCGCGATCTCGCTCGGCGGGTTCTACAAGGACATCAAGAACTACGCAGTCACGCAGAGCTTCGATGATTACACCTATGAAGGTGAGACCTACGATCAGTTCACGACCACCATCAATGGTGACAGTGCGCGAGTCATGGGTTTCGAGGCAAGCTATAGCCAGGCCTACACCATGCTGCCGGCCCCGTTCGACGGTCTGCTGACCCAGTTGAACTACACCTACACTGACAGCAAGGCGACGCTGGCCGATGGTCGCGAAATTTCGATGCCTGCCGCTGCGCGCAATACGTTCAACGTGGTGCTGGGTTACGACAAGGGCCCGATCGACCTGCGTCTGGCGGGCACTTATCGCGATAAATATCTCGATGAAGTCGGCGATGGCGCTGAGGAGGATCGCTGGGTGAACAACCACTTCCAGTTGGACTTCTCTGCGAAGTTCAAGGTGATGGAAAACCTGCGCCTCACCTTCGACGCGATCAACCTCAATAATGCGAAATACTTCGCTTATCAGGATTTCGGCGGCGCCCAGCGCCTGCTGCAGTTCGAGAAGTATGGTCCGACTTTCAAGTTCGGTGTGAAGGCGAACTTCTGATGCGGGCCGTTACAAAAGCTGCGCTGATCGTCACGCTTGCAGGCGCCCTGGGCGCCTGCAGCACCACGCCGCCGATCAATTCCTGGCCAGCGGCGCCGGTTTTCGCCAAGGGCGAGACGGTTCCGGTGGGCACCGGCAATGCCGATGCGGCGGACGATCCGGCAATCTGGCGCAATCCGGCCAATCCGGAAGGCAGCCTGATTATCGGCACCGACAAGAAGGCCGGGCTCTACGTCTATGGCATGGACGGGCAAGTGCGGGATTTCCATCCCGATGGACGACTGAACAATGTCGACCTGAAGGATATGGGAGCAAAGGGTGTGATCGTGGCGGCGAGCGACCGTAACGATGTGCTCGCTGCGCAGATCCGCCTTTACCGGCTGGATACCACTGCCGGGAAGCTGGTGCCCTTGGGTGCCGTGCCGGGCGGCACGGGTGAAGGCTATGGCATCTGCCTGTTGGAACGTGCCGATGGCCTGCACGCCTTTTCGGTCCTGAAGGACGGAACGATCGAGGAATTCCGCCTTGAACTGGGCGCGGCCCTGGCCTCCGTTTCGGTGCGCACCATGAAGCTGCCGACCCAGACCGAGGGCTGCGTAGCCGATCCGCGTGACGGTACGCTGTATGTCGGCGAAGAAGATGTAGGCATCTGGCGTTTTACCGCCGGGGCTACTCAGGGCGAACTGGTGGCCAAGGTGGATAATCTCCAGCTCGTGGCCGATGTGGAAGGGCTGGCGATCCTGCCTCAGGGCGAGAAGGGCGGCTGGCTGGTCGCATCGAGCCAGGGTGATAACACTTATGCCGTCTATCGCCTGCCGGGCATGGAGCCTGCTGGGCGCTTCCGGATTGCCAAGGGGGCTTTCGGTTCGACCGAGGAAACCGACGGTATCGACTTGCAAGCTGGCGATTTCGGGCCAAACTATCCCAATGGGCTGTTCGTGGCCCAGGACGGCAGCAACGGCGCCCGGGCCCAGAACTTCAAGCTGGTTTCCTGGGCTGAAATCGAAAAGGCACTCGAAACTTGGACACCGCCGGCAGCAAAGCCCTGACCTTCGACCAGCTTTCCGGAACTGACCGTCGCGCCTTCCTGCGCGCGACGGGCAGCGCCTTCGCCGCGCTGGTAGCCGCGAAGTGCATGATCCGCCCCGCAATGGCGGCAACGGTGAGGCTGGCTGAGGGTTACGGTCCGATGGTGCCCGATCCCGCAGGCGTTCTCGATCTGCCGGCGGGATTTTCCTATCGCGTTCTCTCCCGTCTGGGCGATGTCATGAGCGATGGGGGCAAGGTGCCGGATCATGGCGACGGCATGGGCTGCTTTGCCCTGCCCGGTGGCAAGATCGCACTGGTGCGCAATCACGAGTTGATGCCCAATGCCGATAGCGGCGGAGAGATTGCTCGCGGCTATGACAGGCAGGATGGCACTGGCCCGGTTCTGCCTGGCGGTACGACGACCATCGTACTCGACGCCGGTACGCTGGCAGTCGAAAACCAGTTCCGCTCGCTCGGCGGCACGATCCGCAATTGCGCGGGCGGCACCACGCCCTGGGGCAGTTGGCTGACCTGCGAGGAATTCGTGGCCAAGGCAGGTGGCCGTCTGGGCCAGGATCACGGCTATATCTTCGAGGTTCCGGCCGGTGCCACTGGCCCGGTCGATCCGGTGCCGCTCAAGGCGATGGGCCGTTTCAATCATGAAGCCGCCTGCGTCGATCCGGCTACCGGAACGGTCTATCTCACCGAAGATAGGGAGGATGGGCTGCTCTATCGCTTCATCCCCAAGGTTCCCGGCCAATTGGCCGAAGGGGGCCGCTTGCAGGCGCTGGCGCTCCAGAACGGGGTGACGGACAGCCGCAATCACGATGCGGCTACTGTCCAACTGGATGAATGGCTGGCCGTTCAATGGGTGGATATCGACGTGCCCGACAGCCCTGAGGACGATCTGCGCAAGCAGGGGGCGGCGAAGGGCGCAACGCTGTTCGCTCGCGGTGAAGGCATCCATATGGGCGAGGGCGAGCTCTATTTCTGCTGTACCTCCGGTGGCCCCTTGCAGCGTGGCCAGATATTCCGGTTGAAGCCGGGAGCCACGGGAGACCGGTTGCAATTGTTCTTCGAAACCGCCTCGCTGGACCAGTTCAATTACGGTGACAATCTGACCGTGGCGCCCAATGGGCATCTCGTGGTGTGTGAAGACCAATATGCCGATGTGGTCGATAACCACCTGCGCGGCATCACGCCTGCGGGCGAATCCTATACGCTGGGCCGCCTGCGCATGCAGAGCGAACTTGCGGGCGCCTGCTTCTCGCCGGATGGGAAGACGCTGTTCGTCAATGCCTTCAGTCCGACCACGACTTTCGCCATCACCGGACCGTGGATGGCCTGAGAAGGGGCCTTATTCCCCGCCCTCAAGCCCCCGGAACGGGCGCGGGGGTGGGGATCGCAAAACTGGCCTTTTCCAGCAGGCTGTCATTCGGGACGATTTCAATCGCGGGTTCCAACCCGAGCCGCGCGGCGAGAGCGCCAAGGTCCTGCGCGACGTGGTCGGCGCGCAGGTCCGCATGGCTTTCACCCAGGAAGAGCACCAGCCGGCTTCCCGAAATCACCAGCGCCGTATTGCGCAGCGAAGTGCGCGAGCCGCCACCCAGGCGGCGGGCCAGCCGGATCGCAAGGCCCCAGCAAATCGCTTCGTTGAGGCGCGTTCCGCTTGCCAGGCGCCCCAGCATCCGGGGCAGGTTTGTCGTCCCGCAATTGGCGGAAAGCGCCGCGGCTATCATCGCCCGGCCTTCATCGCTCAGATTGATCCAGCGCTTGTAGAGCGCCCAGTTGATTGCCTGCTTGACCCGCAAATTGGGCTCGATCTGCATGGAGGCCAGCGCGAGCATGGTGGCGGCGAGGCGAACCCGTTCGGAGCCTGCCCCATCGCGCGGCAGCGCGTTTACGGTCCAGCCTGCAATCCGCGTGGCGAGCATGGGCGGCCCACCGCGCGGCGCGGCGAAGCTCGCCACCCCGGCCAGCAAGGGGTCTTGCGCCCGCGCGGCAGGGTCGAGCTGATCGAACAGCCGCCCTTCGCGCAGGCCCCATGAGGAGAAGATGAGTTTGGGCGGCTCCAGCCGGGCCAGCAGGACCTGGAGCAGAGCTGCGGCATCAGGCAGCATCGCGGCGCGCATGGAGGATACCCGCGCTTTCACCAGTTCCTCGGGCGTCATCAGCCGCACTCGCTTGGCGAGCTTCAGCGCGTCTTCCCCAGTCAGTTCGAAACCATGCGGGTCGGTCAGCGGATGCTTGGCCTCCGTCATGGCGAAGCCTGCCAAGGCACGCCATGTGCCGCCCACCATGTAGAGCGGCCCGGACATGGAATGGGCCCAGTCCTCATGCTTCAGCGCCTTGTTGACGCGGCGTCTGAATTCATCGCCCCCGGCGGCCCGCAATTCGCCCAGCATAAGCGTGCCGAGTGCCATAGAGGCACCATGCGTGCATTGCCCGTCACGGATCTCCACCAGTTCCAGACTGCCGCCGCCCAGATCGGCGACCACGCCCCGGGCCCCAGGAAAGGCGCCGATTACGCCCAGCGCACTGGTGCGGGCTTCCTCTTCACCGGAGAGGAGAATTGGCGCAAATCCGCATTCGCGAACCAGGTCGAGGAATTCCGCTCCGTTGGTGGCAAGCCGCGCGGCCGCGGTGGCGATTACGTCCACTTCGGCAATGTGCAGGTCGGTCAGAATCCGGCGATAGCGCCTGAGCCCGGACAGGGCGATCTGCACCGCCTCGTCCGGAATGCGCCCGTCATGCATCAGATCGCGGCCGAGGCGAGCCGTCACGCGTTCGTTGAGCAGCACGGTGGGCGCACGTTGCGCCCCGCCATAGACCACCAGACGTACGGTATTGGACCCGATATCGATCACTGCCCGATGGGGCAGAGTATTGGGAAATGCGGTGTCCCGATCGCCGATCACGTAACGTAAGTCCTCAAAATTCCGGTCAGACCCCGCCCTTGCGCAGCGCCAGCTTGGGCACCTTGGCGCCTTCATCGAGTGCGGTGCCACGGCCCGAGAGCGAAGGATTGGTCATAAAATAACGATGCAGGTTGAAGGGCCGCTCACCCGCTTCAAGCCGCTGATAGGTGCCATCCGGCCCCAGTTCCCAGCTTTGTTCGGTGTCGAGCAGATTGGCAAGCAACACTTGCTGCAGCACCTGATCATGGACGGTGGGGTTCTTGATGGGGACCAGCGTTTCCACGCGGCGATCCAGATTACGCTCCATCCCGTCGGCGGAAGAGATGAAGACCTTGGCCCGGTGGCTTGGCATGGCAAAGCCGTTCGCAAAGGCCCAGATGCGAGCATGTTCCAGAAAGCGCCCGATCACGGATTTGACCGCGATATTTTCCGACAGGCCTGGAATGCCCGGCCGAAGGCAGCAGATCCCGCGAATGACCAATGTGATCCGCACGCCTGCCTGGCTTGCTTCATACAGCCGGTCGATCAATTGGCCATCGGTCAGCGAATTGAGCTTGGCCCAGATGAAGGCGGGCTTGCCCATGCGGGCATTGGCGATTTCCCGCCCCATCAGATGTTCCAGCTTGGCGCGCAGGCCGATGGGGGAGATGGCCAGCATCTCCATATTGCGCGGCTCGACATAGCCGGTGATGAAATTGAACAATTTGCCAGCATCGCGGCCCAGCTTGGGGTCGGCGGTGAAGAAGCTGAGGTCGGTATAAATCTTCGATGTCAGCGGATGGTAATTGCCCGTGCCGAAGTGGCAATAGGTGCGCAATTGCCCTTCCTCGCGCCGCACCACCATGCTGACCTTGGCGTGGGTTTTCCAGTCCACGAAGCCATAGATCACCTGCACACCGGCGCGTTCCAGCTGGTTGGCCCAGAGCAGGTTCTGTTCCTCGTCGAAACGGGCCTTCAGTTCCACAACGGCGGTCACGGCCTTGCCTGCCTCGGCTGCCGCGATCAGCGCGGCGACGACGGAGGATTGCTTGCCCGCGCGATAAAGCGTCTGCTTGATGGCCACCACATCCGGGTCGGCGGCGGCCTGACGGATGAAGTCCACCACCACTTCGAAACTCTCATAGGGGTGGTGGATCACGATGTCCTTTTCGCGGATCGAGGCAAAGCAATCGCCATCATGCTCCAGCACACGCTCGGGATAGCGGGGCATGTAAGGCTCCCACTTCAAATCCGGGCGTTCCTCCTCCACGATGGCGGATAGGCCGGAAAGGCCGATCGTGCCGTCGGTGCGCATCAGGATGGCGTCGTCCAGCCCTACTTGCGCCAGCAGCAGCCGTTCCGCATCGGGGTCGAAATCGTCCTGTAGCTCCAGCATGATGACCCGGCCCCGTCGCCGCCGCTGGATAGCGGTGCGGAAGAAGCGGACCAGATCTTCTGCCTCTTCCTCGATCTCGATATCGCTGTCGCGCAGCATGCGGAACACACCGTCCCCTTCCACGCGGAAGCCGGGGAAGATGATGTCCGCATGGCGGCAGATCAGGTTTTCGATGCTGATATAGATCGCCTCTTCCCCCGGCACGCGCACGAAGCGCGGCAGGGCGGTGGGCACCAGCACCATTTCCACCACCTGCTCGTCATCGGCGAGGCGGGTGAGGTTGAATAGAACGCCGATTCCCTCATTCGCCACGAAGGGGAAGGGGTGGGCAGGATCGATCGCCTGCGGGGTGAGGACGGGGGCGATATTGTCAATGAAATGCTCGCGCAGCCATTTGGCGGCGGCGGCGTCGATCCGCCCTTCATCGGCGACGTGAATGCCCTTGGCAGCCAGCAGCGGGCGCAATTCGCGCCAGCTTTTCTGCTGCTGATATTCCAGATCGGCGATGGCGCTGCGGACGGCGGCGAGTTGCTGCGAAGGGGTGCGCCCGTCAAGCGAGGTGGTGGCGATGTTGCGCTGGGCCTGCCCGGCGAGACCGGCCACCCGAATCATGATGAATTCATCAAGATTGCTGCCCGAAATGGACAGGAAACGCAGCCGTTCCAGCAAGGGATACCGGGCGTTCCGCGCTTCTGCCAGCACGCGATCGTTAAAGGCGAGCCAGCTCAGTTCGCGGTTGAAATAGCGGTCCACCGGAATGGTGACATCGGCTTTGCTGTCGAGTTGGGTACTCATGTTCCTGCTTGGCAGCGATGCCTCTGGCGGGTGCGGAGAATCCGGCCCGACACTGGCTCGATGGGGAGGGTATGTTACATATTTGTGAAAAACTCGCCAAGCATCCGAAGATAGGCACAATCCCTGCGTATTAGAGGATGTTGGCGGACCGAGCGCTCACACCAGTTCGTGGCTCAGCGCGATCTGGGTGATGCCGCGCCTGCCTTCGCCATTTCGGCCGAGCTGGACCACTACGTCGATCACCGAGGCGGCATAGGCAATGGTGTCGTTGCGGGTCAGGCCGATGCCCGTCTGCATCACCATCAGGGCCAATTGGTCGAGCGCGCCGCGCAGCGAATTGGCGTGGATGGTGGAGAAGCTGCCGGGGTGGCCGGTGTTGATCGCTCGCAGGAAGCTGACGCTTTCCGCGCCGCGCAATTCGCCCAGCACGATCCGGTCGGGGCGCAGGCGCAAGGCGGCCTGGAGGAGTTCGTTGGCGGTCACCTTGGCTTCGCCCAACTCGCCCTTCACGGCCACCAGGCCAACGCCATTGGCGCCGGGCAGCTTGAGTTCGGGTGTGTCTTCCACCAGCACCACCCGTTCCTGCGGCGGGATTTCACCCAGCATGGCGTTGAGGAAGGTCGTCTTGCCGGTGGAGGTGCCGCCGGAGATCAGGATGGTCATGCGCTGGCGGATCGCCTCGCGCAGGAAGGCCACCGGCTGGCCCGCCGGGTCGGGCAGGGCGGCGGGTTTGGGTGGCTGGAGCGGCCCGGTATCATAGGCGTCGAGCGGCAGATCCAGCCGGCGGTGGCGGCGGATCGCCATGGTCCAGTGCTTGCGCGTGGCAGGCGGGCCGCAGAACTGGATGCGCGCGCCATCGGGCAGGGTGGCGCCCAGCAGCGGGTGTTCCCGGTTGATGCCCTGATGGCTGACGCGGGCGACCTGTTCGGCCAGGCGTTGCACCAGCTTGTCGTCGATTTCTGGCGCGGCAATGCGTTGCATGCCGGGATGGGCGGCATCTTCCACCCATACCTCGCCGGGACCGTTGACCATGATCTCGGTCACGGTGTCACGGCTCAGCCACTCGGCGAAGGGGGCGAGATAGGCGTCCAGATAGACGCTGCGCGCTCCGTTAAGCGGCTGCACGGGCTCTTCGGTTGGGGCCAGCATATGGACGGATGCGCTCACCTGAGATCCTTACAGCGTCGGTGCGGTCGAGAAATCGAGATCGCGGGCGGTGAAGACACGGATCGGCTCGCCCTGGCGCACGCGCACGGTGGGGGCGATCTGGCCGTCCTGCTGCAGGGCGGTCGACGCCGCGCTCTGTCCGCCGCCCAGAACCACAGCCGTGCCGCCGCTGGTAAAGGCGCCGAGGCCGCCGATCACCGACAACAGCATGGCCGATCCGAAACGCCGGAAGAAATGGCTGTTCACATCGCCGGGCAGGCCGGTCATGCCGGCAAAGTCCGTGCCGGGGGAGGCAAGGTCCACGGTGATGCCGTCCGGCCGGATGGCGCGAGTCCAGATCACATAGGCGCGCTTCTGGCCCGCCTGCAGGCCAGACTGATATTGGCCGACCAGCCGCGAGCTGCGGGGCAGCAGCACGCGCGTTCCGTCATAGGAACGCACATCCTGGCTCACCACGGCGCGGACGAAGCCGGGCACATCGGTATTGATGGCGGTTTCCAGCACGGCAGGGATCAGTGTGCCCTGGGTGATGGTGGTTTGCGGATCGAACTGGCGCGCGGCCTTGGCGGTACCGCC
>Ga0209958_1001639_pt1 | contig 15624 bp, 17 predicted proteins | sample ThiBio_inoc_plan_FD_183942 | JGI IMG/M metagenome (GOLD analysis project Ga0209958, IMG submission 183942) | Wastewater bioreactor microbial communities from Cape Town, South Africa - Thiocy_inoc_plan (SPAdes) | ecosystem: Engineered > Bioremediation > Thiocyanate > Unclassified | place: South... | reverse complement strand
TTCGCGCAGGCTGCCGACCTGCTGCTCTTCCATGAGTTTGCTGGTCACCGTGGTGATCGCCTGCGGGACGTCGTGCGGGTCCTGCTTGATTTTTCCGACGCGGGTTTCGGTCGCCTGGTAGCCGTTGTTGACGGCCATGGGATCGGCGGTGTCCTCTACCTTCACTGTGGCCAGGGTGGTTTCGGCCGCTGCAGGGGGTTGCGCCAGCGCGGCGGCGGGGGCCAGCATCATGAATGCCAGCGAGGCCGCCGCGGGGGCCGCGGCGGCGGGCTGGATGCGCGCCAGCAGCTGGCGGAGGGCGCCCGAAGGCGGACGTGAACGTGCGTGTGACATGGATTTGCTCCTGGTTGGAAAATAACGGGCTGGCGGAGCAAAACGCTGGGCTGGCTGGCTGTTGAAAAAATTTCTGCTTGGTCGACGTATGCAATGGTCAGGCTCTGCCTGCCGGTGGTGAAACGGCGAATGGCGATGCCTACCCCCAGCCTGCAGCGAGCGCCAGGCGGTAGGTGATGAACGAGGCCAGGTACGCCAGCGCGAACAGGTATCCGGCCATGATCAGCGGCATGGTCCAGCCGCCGGTTTCGCGCTTGACGGTGGCGAGCGTGGCCAGGCATTGCGGCGCGAATACGAACCACGCCAGCAGGGACAAGGCGGTAGCGAGGCTCCACTGGTCCGCAATCAGCGCCGTGAGCGCACCGCTCTCTTCACCGCTGGCGGAGAGCGCGTATACCGTGCCGAGCGCCCCGACCATGACTTCGCGCGCAGCCAGCCCCGGAATCAGTGAAACGCTGATCTGCCAGTTGAAGCCGATGGGCGCGAACACGACTTCGAGCGCACGGCCGATGGTGCCGGCGAGGCTGTATTCGATGGCGGGGCCGGTCGCGCCGGCGGGCGGCGCGGGGTAGCTCGACAGGAACCACAGCAGGATGGTGAGCGCCAGGATGATCCCGCCGACCCGGCGTAGAAAGATCTTGATCCGCTGCCACAGGCCGATCGCGATGTTGCGCACGCGCGGCAGGTGGTAGGCGGGCAATTCCATCATCAGCGGTGCCTTGAAACCGCGTCCGGCGAGGTGCTTGGCGAGCCACGCGATGAGCATCGCGCCGAAGATGCCGGCGATGTAAAGGGCGAACAGCACCAGTCCCTGCAATTCGAAGCCGCCGATTTCGCGGCGCGGGATGAATGCGCCGATCAGGAGCGCGTAGACCGGCAGACGCGCCGAGCAGGTCATGAGCGGCGCGATCATGATCGTGACCAGGCGATCTCTGGGGTTCGAGATCGTGCGCGCGGCCATGATGCCGGGGATGGCGCAGGCGAAGCTGGAGAGCAGCGGGATGAACGAGCGCCCCGACAAGCCGACGCCGCCCATGAGGCGGTCGAGCAGGAAGGCCGCGCGCGGCAGATAGCCCGACTCCTCCAATACCAAGATGAAGAAGAACAGGATGACGATCTGCGGCAGAAAGACGACGACGCCGCCCGCGCCGGCGATGACGCCGTCGACGATGAGGCTCTTGAACCAGCCATCCGCCAGCAGCCTGCCGACGTCCTTGGCGGCCCATTCGGTCGCCGCTTCGATCCAGCCCATCGGCGTTTCGGCCCAGGCAAACACGGCCTGGAACACGAAGAAAAGCACGACGGCGAGCAGCGGCAGGCCGAGCAGCGGGTTCAACACGACGCGGTCGATGCGGTCGGACGGCAGGTGCGGTGCAGCACGGTCCAGGCCCAGCCCGGCGAGAAGGCGTGCGACGACGGCATGGTCGGCTTCGACCCCGGCATCCGCCGACGCGGGCGCAGCGGGGCGCTGCCACAGGGCGGCGTCGTCGAGCTGGCGCACGAGGGTATCGGCGCCGCCGCCTTCGACCGCGACGGTTTCGACCACCGGCACGCCGAGCGCGTCGGCGAGCCGCGCGGCGTCGATGGTGAGGCCGCGCTGCCTGGCCAGATCGAGCATGTTCAACGCGACAACCATCGGCAGGCCCGTGCGCTTGACCGCGAGCGCGAGGCGCAAGGTCCGGCGCAGGTTGGTCGCGTCGACTACGACGACGGCGAGATCGGGACGTTTTTCGCCTTTCGCGCGGCCTGCGAGCACGTCGGCGGTCACGCGTTCATCGGGCGAACGCGGGTGCAGGCTGTACGTGCCGGGCAGATCGAGCAGGCGCAGCGTCTTGCCGGAGGGCAGGGCGAAGCGGCCTTCCTTGCGCTCGACCGTCACCCCGGCGTAGTTGGCAACCTTTTGCCGGCTGCCGGTCAAGCGGTTGAACAGCGCGGTCTTGCCGCAGTTGGGGTTGCCGACGAGCGCAACGAGCGGCCCAGCGGGGTGCAGATGGACGACGGCGGTATGCATGATCAGCCGCCCTCGATTTCGACGCACGCGGCCTCGGCGCAGCGCAATGCGAAGGTCGAGCTGCCAACGCGCACGACCAGCGGATCGCCACCCGGCGCGCGCGCTATCAGCATCGCCTGCTCACCGGGCAGGAAGCCGATTTCTTCGAGCCAGGTTCGCCACTCGGGCGAGGCTTCCGGGGCGTCGACGCGGGCAACGCAGCAGGGCGCGAGGAGGGCGGCTTGGTTCAGAGTTGGCATGGTGGGAGGAAAAAGAACGGGCGGAACTCGGCAATCCGCCCACTTGCGCAGCAGCTTGCTGCGGCGGGTTGTGGGCGGCTTGCCGTCGGTTCGCCGGAGGTCGACAGGTTGTCAAGGGCGACGATCATATTTTCTCCGGAAGTCGTGACGCAGGGTCAGAAGGTGTATTTCGCACCGACCTCGAATGCCCGTTCGGGGCCGGCGTAGATGCCCTGGCGCAGACTGGCGATGTAGCGTTCGTCGGTCAGGTTCTTGATCGCGCCAAAGAGCTTGAGCTGCTTGTTGACGTCGTAGCTGCCGGTGAGATCTACGGTGTAGTAGCTGGGAATCAGGCCCGACCAGATGGCGTTGCCGCTGCCGGCAATTGGCGTGGTGTTGTCGCCGGAACCGAATTGCTCATCGACGTAATTCCACGATAATGCGGCGCTGACCGGGCCCGATGCGTAGCCGAGGCTCAGGTTCGCCAAAAGTTCTGGCGAGTAAGGCAGGCGGTTGCCGTCGTTGATGCCGCCGCCGCGATTTTCGCGGTATTCCGAAACCGGAATCCAGGTCAGGTTGCCGTCCACGCTGAAGCCATTGCCCAGCCGGTAACCCAGCGCACCTTCCAGGCCGCGATGCAGGGTGCTGCCGGCGTTCGCGTTCGCCAGACCGCCGGAGATGGCCGGGGTGATCTGGTTGTCGAAATCCATCTGGAACGCGGTGAGTTCATAACGCAGCGCGCCGCTCTGGCCGCGCACGCCGAATTCGACGTTGATCGAATGCTCGGCGTCGAGTTGCTGATCGAGGCCGGTCACGATCGACTGCGAGTTGAGCGGCGGAGAAAACGCCTTGTAGACGCTGCCGTATAGCTGGGCAGCGGGGGTCAGCTTATAGGTCGCGCCGATCCCGGGCAGATATTCGGTGTTCGAACTGTCGCCGTTGTTGGCACTGTTCTTGAGATCTTCGTGCTCTTGCTTGTAGCTTTCAATCCGCAGGCCAGGGGTGATCGAGAGCCTGTCGGTCACATCGAAGCGGTTCTGCACGAAAAGGGCGTAGCTGGTGGCGGAATCGACACGGTCGGAGGTGATCGTGCCGGTACGCGGGTTGGCGCGGGTCGCGGCGATAGCCTGATCGACCTTCTCTTCCTGCATGATACGCACGCCGATTTCGGCCTCGCCGGTCACGCCGAAGAGCCGGTTGGCGACAGTGAGACGGGAATCCAGACCGATACGGTCGAAGGCGCGGTTGTTGCCGTTGACAGCATTCGTGTAAACCCAGCTTCCGGCGGCGGTCGAGGCAGCGTTGTCGACCGCGAAACGCCAGTAGTCGCGGTGCATCTCGCTCCAGTAGACCACGGTGTTGAGGCTCATACCGGGGCGGATTTCCCACATATGGTTGAGGTCGAGCGATTTGCGTTCGGTCAGGAAGTAGTCGTCCGGCGCGGGGTTGTACTCGGCTCCGGCGTTGTATTCGCCAAGGAACAGGCCGCGATAGGAAATATTGGCGTCGTTTTCGTAATAAGTGAATTTCGCGCCCAGCCACTGGTTATCGCCCAGCGCCATGCCGGCCTTGACCATGAAGTCCTGCATATCGAAAGCTTTGTTCTGGAAGCCGTCGCTTGACGCGCGGGTGTAGAACAAACCGGCCCTGGCTTCTCCCGCAGGGGTCGAGCCGCCTGCTTCGATGGTGGCTTCGCGATAGCTGTGCGTGCCAGCGCGGCCCGAGACGGTGAAGCCGTCGATGGGATCCTTGGTCTTGTAGTTGACGACGCCGCCGATGGTGTTGGGGCCGTAGCGCAGCGCAGCGGCGCCCTTCAGCACTTCGATTTCGTCCATGCGCTGGATGCGCGGGTTGTAGTAGCGGCCGTCGCCAACGAACAGGCCGGGAGCGACAGGCACGCCGTCTTCGAGGATCAGCGACTTGTAATCTGCCGCGTTCAGGCCGCGAATGCCGATGTTGGCGACAATACCCGTTTCCTCTTCGCCTTTGATGTATACCCCCGGAACCTTGCGCAGGGCGTCTTCGGTGGAAAGCGGCTGGATGCGTTCGAGTTGTTCTTTGTTGACGATCGAGACAGAACCCGGTTGTTTGGCAATGGCTTCTTCGCCGCCAGAGATGACGTCGATGCGCGGCAGTTCAGCCTGGGCGGCGATCCCCTGGGCAGGGAAATTGAGGGCGAAGGCGATGGCTACGGCCAGCCGGGATGGGGTGAGTGTACGGGTCGTGCACTGCTGCCTGAAAGTACGGGTGATACGGTTCATTGCTTGCTCCCTTGCGTCAGATAGGTCTGGCTGGCTTGGCGCAAGGCATGCGGCTGGCTGGCTGGGGTTGAAAACGGACGGCTGCGTCCTGTAGTGAAACCTTATTGAGTGTGAGGATCGGTCACGAATCCCAGCTTGACGAGACCGGCCTTCGCCGCGTCGGCCATGATCTGTGCGACATGGCGATAGGCGAGATCGCCGTCGGCGCGCAGATGGATTTCCGGCTGCGGGGTCTGCTGCGCGGCGGCGGCCATGCGGGTTTGCCACGCCGCGGCGTCGACCGCCTCGGTATTCCAGAACACCGTGCCGTCGGCCTGGATCGAGAGATTGACCGTTTCGGGCTTCACCTCGTTCGGCTGGCTCGACGCCTGCGGCAGATCGACCTTGACCGCGTGCGTCATCAAGGGCGCGGTAATGATGAAAATGACCAGCAGCACCAGCATCACGTCGATCAGCGGAATCATGTTGATCTCCGCGTTGTCGCCGTCGCCGCTGTCGCTCGTGAGTCCGCCGAAGGCCATCATGCGCTCCTTGCCGCAGGTGCGCTGTAGACGCGCGCTTCACCGTTGTCGATGCGGGTGTTGGTGCGCACGCCGGTGGACATGAAGGCGAACAGGTCGTGTGCGAAACCGTCGACATCGGACAGCATGCTGCGCTTGGCGCGGTTGAAGAAGTTGTAGGCAAGCACGGCGGGAATCGCGACGGCCAGGCCCAGCGCAGTCATGATCAGCGCCTCGCCGACCGGGCCGGCGACCTGGTCGAGGCTGCCCGAGCCGCTCATGCCGATGTTGACCAGCGCGTGATAAATGCCCCATACCGTGCCGAACAGGCCGACGAAGGGGGCCGAGGAGGCGATCGATGCCAGCATGGTGTGGCCGTATTCCAGGCGCGCGGTGTCCTGATTGATCGCCCGCCGCAACGCGCGGGTGAGGAATTCGTCCTCCGAACCCGACTCGACCAGGCGTGATCCGGTCTTGTTGCGGAACTGCTCGGCGGCCTTGAGACCGTGGTGGGTGAGATGCGAGAACGGGTCGTTGATGCCGTGGTTCTGCAGGTATTCGGTCACCGATGCCAGGCCGGGCGCATCCCAGAAGCGCGCCAGGAAAGCCTGCGCGTGTTTCTTCATGCGCCAGTTGGCAATGCTCTTGCTGACGACGAGATACCAGGTGACGACCGACATCGCGAGCAGCACGACGAGCAGGAAATGCGCGAGGCCGTCGGCCTGTGCGAGGAAATGGGCGAAGCCCAGCTGGGTTGGATGTGCTGCGGTTTCCATGACTTAGCTCCTGAGGGTGAATTGGATCGGCACGATGACCCAGGCGGCCACCGGCTTGCCGCCCTGGCGGGCGGGCTCGAACTTCCAGCTGGACTGAACCGTGTCCATGGCGGAGCGGTCGAGGCGCGGATAGCCGCTGCTCTGCGCCAACTCCAGTCGCGCGACGCTGCCGTCCGGGTTGACCAGAATGTTGAGGCGCACCGTGCCGGACTCGCCCAGGCGCCGCGACAGCGGCGGGTAGTACGGCTTGGGATTGGCCAGGTAATCCGCCTGGCGCGGTGGCGCGGGCGGTGCCGGCGCAGGTTTGCCGGCTTCAGGCGCCACAGGCAGCGGCGCCGGTTCGGGTGCCGGCACCGGATCGGGTAAGGGCACTGGTTTGGTTACGGGTACCGGTTTGGCTACGGGTACCGGCACGGGCATTTCTTCGATCACGGGCTGCGGTGCGGGGGCGGGGGTCGGCTTGGCCACCAGTACCGGCGGCGGTGGCAGCGGCTTGGCCACTGATTCAGGCGGCTGCGGCTTGGGCGCCGGTACTGGCCGTGGGCGGGGCTTGGGTTGCGGCGCGGGCTGTGGCTTTTCGGCTTCGGGCGAGATCAGGCTGATCGTCAGCGGCCGTGGTGGCGTAATGGGTTGCGGCGTGTCGGCGGCGAACAGCAGCAGGCCGAGCAAACCGGCGTGAGCGAGGCTTACCGTGAGAAGCGAGGCGGATGAAATGTGCGTGCGCTGGAATGTCGAGCGGGCGCCGCGCGCCGTTACCGTGTCGTGGCCTTTTTTGAATACCGGCGAAGCAGTCAGCGTGGCGGTCATCCCGGACATACCAATTCAATGAACAAACGATGCTGGCCGGGACCACAGCCGTGGCTGGCGACGATCCTGCCCGGCAGGGGCTGGTCCGGTCCGGGCTTGAAGCCACCATTACGGATCGGAAACAATTAAAGCAATGATAATAATTCGCATTATTAAAGTCAACGGATCAGCCCATGCAGATATTCAAAATGTTGCGTGGTTGCACGGTCGATAGAGAAACAGTGCGCATTCGGCAGCGGACGAGGTTCGCGGCGGCGGTTGCCGGAAGGAGACGCCCGACACCGCGCGCCATCCGAACCGCAGACGGCGGCGCTGGCGCTTTCGTGAATGTCGTGGGGATGGGCTGCGGGCATGCCGGTCACCTCGAGTGGGGGTGCTGGCTGGCGCTGGGGCACGGGCGGGCGGGAGCGGGATGAAATCTGCCCGCGAGTGGCGGGCCGCGGTGGCCGGGCGCGACAGCGTCGGCCGCCGCGATTATTTGGTCAGTATCAGTTTGCCGTTCCTGGTGATGCGTAGGCGATAGTGTTCGCCGTTATGGCTGATCAGGATTTCCTGGTTGCCCTGGAATAACAAATCCGTCGGGATGATGCCCGGCGGCGGCGGGCGCCGCACGGGTTCGACCGGGATGCGGATGGAGGCGGGAGGCGGCGTTTGCATGCTGTCGACGTCAGTGTCGGGTTGATCGAGTTTCATTCACGGCGGCTTTTTATATATTGTCGCGAATAATAACGATTCTCATTTGTATGTCAAGCCTAGGACAAACAGTTCGCCGAAAGGCGGATTCAGCGGGAGGACGGGGCGTGGAAGCTGCGCACCAGCGGCGCTGTCGCCAGCGCCTCGGGCTGCAGGGTGACATGGCGGATGTCGTGCCGTGTGTCCATGGTCTGGCGTGCTGCAGCGAGGATGGCCGGCCAGTCGGCCAGAGTGCGGATTTCCAGGTGAGCGGACAAGGCGATCATGCCGGACGACAGGGTCCATACATGCAGGTCGTGCACCCGCAGCACGCCTTCGAGCGCGGCGAGGTCGCGGCCAACGGCATCGAGCCGGACATGCAGGGGCACCCCCTCCATCAGCACATGCACGACTTCGCGCAACAATCGCAACGCCGAGACCAGGATCAGCGCCGCCACCAGCAGCGACAGCAGCGGGTCGATCGGCGTCCAGCCGGTAGCGACGATGACGATGCCGGCGGCGATCGCCGCCACCGAGCCGAGCGCATCGCCCAGCACGTGCAGCAGCGCGGCACGGCTGTTCAAGGTGTGCTCGCCGCGCGACAGCACCCAGGCGACGACGAGATTGATCGCGAGGCCGATGGCGGCGACGCCGATCACGGCGTCGCCGGCAATCTCGCGCGGGGCGCCGAGGCGATCGATGGCCTCGTGCACGATGTAGCCGATCAGGACCAGCATCACCAGGCTGTTGAACAGCGCAGCCAGCACTTCGGCGCGCACCAGCCCGTAGGAATGGCGGGTGCTGGGCGGGCGGCGCGCCAGCCAGGCGGCGCCGGCGGCCAGCCCCAGCGCGGATGAATCGGTGAACATGTGCGCCGCATCGGACAGCAGCGCGAGCGAACCCGACCACCAGCCGGCCACCGCCTCGATCGCGGCGAACGACAGCGTCAGCAGCAGGGCGGCGGCCAGCTTGCCATTGCCGCCGGGGGCAACTGCGTGTGCGTGGGCACGGTGTCCGTCGGCGCCGTGCGGATGATCGTGCTTATGAGCGTGCACAGTAATCCGTCGGGTCGATGTGCAGGTTGAGGTCGGCGGAATCCAGCCCCAGTCCGGCGATGTGGTGCAGCGCATCGACGTAGCGCGCCGATTCCCGCAGCGTGGTCATCGTCGGCGGATGCGGCTGGCCGTGCATGCGTGCCAGCCGCGCGCGTGACGGCGCCGGCCAGTCCACCTCGAGTCGGGCCAGCACCTCGTCGGCCAGATCGGGGCGGTTGCAGATCAGCGCCATGTCGCAGCCGGCGTCGAGCGACGCCGTCACCCGCTCGACAATGCCGCCAGCCACGCCTGCGGCTTCCATGCACAGATCGTCGCTGAAAATCGTACCGTCAAATCCCAGTTGGCGGCGCAGCAGCTGCTGCAGCCAGATGCGCGAAAATCCGGCGGGTCGGTCGTCGACCTGGGGGTAGACGACATGCGCGGGCATGATCGCCGCGAGCCCCGCTTCGATCATCAGCCGGAACGGCACCAGGTCGGCAATCGCCATGTCGGCCAGCGTGCGTTCGTCGACCGGGATGGCGACATGCGAATCCGCCGCCACGAAGCCGTGACCGGGAAAGTGCTTGCCGCAGGCGGCCATGCCGGCGTCCTTCATGCCCAGCATCACCGCCTGCCCCAGTTCGAACACGGCGTGCGGATCGGCATGGAAGGCGCGGTCGCCGATTACGCTGGAGGCGCCGTAATCCAGATCGAGCACCGGCGCAAAGCTGAAATCGACGCCGTGCGCGCGCAGTTCGCTCGCCAGCACGTAGCCGGTTTCGCGCGCCAGCGCGCGCGCGCGCTGCGGATGCGTATTCCAGATTTCGCCGAAGCTGCGCATCGGCGGCAGGCGGGTGAAGCCCTCGCGGAAGCGCTGTACCCGGCCGCCTTCGTGATCGACGCCGATCAGCAGCGGCGCCGGTTTGAGCGCGTGGATCTCGGCCGTCAGCGCGGCCAGCTGCGCGGAGTCGCGGTAGTTGCGGGAAAACAGGATCACCCCGCCGACGAGCGGATGGCTCAGGCGGCGGCGGTCGTCGGCGGTCAGTTCGGTACCCGCCACGTCGAGCATCAGGGGACCAAGCGTCATGCGTGCTCCTGTGGGTTGGGGTGAGGGCCGGTTTGTTCCAGCACCACGAAGGCTAGCACGAGGTCGCCCTCGTCCGACAGCGAAACATGGTGCGCCGTGACGCCGCGCGCGGCCAGCCAGGCGGCGAGCTGGGGCGCGCATTCGATATGCGGCTTGCCTTGCGCGTCGCGCAGCACGGCGAGGTTGCGCAAGCTTACCGGTACGCGCAGCCCGGTTCCCGCCGCCTTGGCAAACGCTTCCTTGGCCGCGAAACATTTGGCCAGAAAGCGCGCCGGGTCGGAACTGGCGTAATACCCGGCGTGCTCGGCCGGGGCGAGAATGCGGTCTGCGTAATGCTCGCCAAAGCGGGCGAGGCCGTTGCGGATGCGTTTGGCGTCGAGCAGGTCGGTGCCGATACCGTGGATCATGGCGACACCTTGACCGGCAGGCCGGCCGCACGGATTTTCTCGGCAAACGCTTCGAGCCACGCGACGGGCAGCGCGGACAGGCGGCTGGCCTGCGGCTGCATCGATGGCCGCGCGAGGCCATACAGCAGCACGCCTTGCAGCGGAATCTGCTGCCTGCGGATGTGTGCGATGGCAGACAGGTAGGCCGCCTGTTCCGCGTCGGAAGGTGGCGCGCCATCAAGCGCGAACATGCAGGTTTGCAGCCAGGTCGGGCACAGATGCGCGGCCACGGCAAGCCGCTCGAACTGCCTGGCGGGTGAAATCCGTGTCTGGTTGATGCTGCGCATGCCGGCGGCGGTTGCGCGGTCGAACTTGAACCAGACTTCGCCATTCAAGGCCGCCATTTTTTTCAGGCCGTCCTGCACGCGAGGGCGGTCCGCCAGACTGCCGTTGGTGATCAGCACCAGCTTGATCTTGCCGGCCAGATCGAAGTCCGCCATCACCCGGCCGATCAGCTCGACGACGTGCGGAAAGGCTCGGGCGCTGGTCGGCTCGCCGTTGCCGGACAGCGCGATGTCGTTGAGCCGCCGCGCGCCCTCGGGAACGCGCGTCTGCATGAAGTTGCCATGGAGGATGGCGCTCAGCATCGCGCGCAGTTCGGTTTCCAGTTGCGCCAGATTGATTTCGGGCGCGCTGCCGCGCCTCAGGTTCGGCACCTGGCAATACACGCACGCCCAGTTGCACGCGTTGTCCGGGTTGAGATTGATTCCGACCGATACTCCGCCGGCGCGGCGCGACACGACGGGGTAGACATAGGTCATCCCCGCGCTGTCGCGGTCGTGGTTGCGTGGAGTGAGTGGCAAGGGGTGTGCCATCCGTGGATTTTCGCATCAGTTGGGTGGCACAACAAAAAACGCCCTGCTGGGGCGTCCCGGTCATTCGGCTGGCGGAGGCGGTGAGATTCGAACTCACGGATGGCTTGCACCATCGCCGGTTTTCAAGTCTAACGCGGAATCCGCCAAAATCATAGCCTTACGGCGTTTTCATCTCCGCAACCCGACGACTTTGGCGGGCTGCGAAGCCAGTATTTCAGTGGTTTCGGAGCGCGGTTGCGGAGATGATTTTCCGGGCATATTGGCCTGCCTGCCACTGGTCTTGCGTTCCTCGATCCATGCTTCCACCTCGGCCAAATCCCAGGCCACATTGCGTGAGGTGAGGGCGATCCTGCGCGGGAACTCCCCGCGTTTCTCCAGGTTGTAGATGCCCTTCTCGGACATCGGGATCATGGCCAGCAGGGTGCGCTTGTTGATGAGGGTGGTCACGGCCTACCGCCCTACAATCGCATCCAGCACGCGGCCTTTGTCATCGACACAGATGCCACCGCCGCCCGATCCATCAGACGAGAACTCGCAGCGAAGGCCGCGCCCAGCGGGTGACGACAGGATTGCCTTGACGGTCGCCGTGCCGCCAGCACTGACTATCGTTCCTGTCGTGATGCCGGTCTTGGTGCCGTACTGCTGGATGAAGCCGAAGCTATCGCTGGAGCCAGTGCGAACAACCGGCCCGGTGTATTGCTCGCCGTCGATGGCAATGGTCATGGTGCCAGCGCCCGTCGCGCTGCCCTGCACCGTGCCTGCGTATACCTTGCCGGAATCACGCGGCATCATCTGCACGTAGCCGGCGCAGCCGGTCAGCGTGGCAATGATGGAAATGGCGAGTGCCGCCCTCATTGTTCCACCGTCACATAGATGGCCTCGGCCTGCATCTCGACTGTCAGGCCAGCGCCGCCACCGCCAACAAAGACGCCTGGTGCGCCCTTGGTTGCACCGGGAATGAACACACCACTGGTTGTAGTGCTCTGGCCGGTGTCAGCGGGATTGAGCAGGATGCCGTTTGCCCCAAGCTCGCCAGCCTTGCGCTGCAACTCTGCCACGGCTTTTTCTCGGCTACCGTCACGCGACACGGCTGCATTCGACATGGCGCTGACCAGGGCGATGGATTCAAACTTGGCGGGCGGTCGCAGATAGACGCGAACATCGGATGCAGGCTTTGCGGCCCGAGCCTGCCCGGTCATGATGGCGCTGGATGTGGTGCAACCGGCCAAGATGCCAGCAAGCAAGATCGCCGATGTGATTTTCTGAATGTTCATTCTCCCCCCATGTTGTCGTTATCCTACCCGCTCACCAGCAGCACCGCAAGCGGGCGAAAATCCAACATCCCAAAACTTCCCCAGCCTTTTGCAGCCGATTGGCGAGGCGATTTCTTTTGGCGACAAGCACTTAGCCTGCAACATCCCGGACTTCCCCCGCTTTTGCCACCCTCTACAGGATCAGGATGGATTTTGGACAGATTCAAAAAATGGGGGTACATAGGGGAAGTTGAGAAAAAGAGGATAGAAGGAAGAATAAATATATAAAAACTCTATATATATTAACTACTTACAGTATCCTTTTCCCTGTCTTTTGACTTCTCACTCTTTGGGAAGTTTTGGGAAGTTCAAGAAAGCTGCCGTCGAATTGGCGGGCGCGTGGCAAGAATGCGCCGTCTCGCCACAACTGACTTTTCGCCATGCACACTATGCCCGCTCCGCAAGCCCAAGTGCCGCCTGTCCTAGTCCTTCGGAAAGGCGAAGGAGTGACGTTCGATCTACCAGAAACCAGTGATGCGCTCCGTCATGTGTCTCCATTTTTAGTACCCCAATGCCCGCCCTTGATGGGTGCGGAAGTAACTCGAATTGGCGAATGGTCTGGGCCGATGTCAGTTCTGATGTCATACGATGAATCTCCAGCAGTAGAAAACTAAACATTCTGCCAGCGACAAGCCTTGCCGTTAAGCGATTGAGAAATGCTCGATGGTTGATTTTTTCTCAATCTGTGGCTATGATTCAACGAATGCCAACACGCGCTTGACGATCCTCGATTTCCATGTATCATCGCCGTGCCTCTGCAAAAAACAGAGGACTGGGGTGAGAGCCAGAAACGAGGCGGTCAATGGCCGCTATGCGCAAGCACGCGGCCTTTTGCTTGGTGCGTCCAGTTTATGGGCGACCGGGCAGGGGGAGCCGAAAGGCTCGCCGGTGCCTCGCCGGTCTCTCAACCCTTGTCACGGTCGCCCACCCGATTGAGAGCGGGTTGGCGGTTCATATTAACCGTTATGAGGACTGCATCAAATGAGAATACCACCCGTCAGTGCTGTACTGAACACGCATGATCTTGTCGCTGTCGCCTTGCGCACGCCAAACATGCCAATTCTGAACGACCAAGAGATTGCCGGCATTATGGCCGCCATCATCGAGGATAACCGGCCCTTCCTTCCTGATGATGACTATGCGCAAATGTGCGGCCTAATTGCCGTGCTGTTGAAGCGTAGCGGCGTTGTAGCGGAGGTGATGCAATGAACGCGCTCACCATTGCCAATACCGCCATTCGTCAGTTCGATGGCCTGTATTCCCTGAACGACCTGCACCGCGCCGCTGGGAATGAAGCGAAAAACGCTCCCAATCGCTTCCTTCGTATCGACCAGACCAAGGCGCTGGTACATGAAATCGAGTGCTGCCCAGAAATGGGCATCACTCCAATCAAGGTCATCAAGGGCAACCGTGCCGACGGTGTGCAACAAGGCACCTACGTCTGCAAGGAACTGGTCTATGCCTACGCGATGTGGATCAGTGCCAAGTTCCACCTTGCCGTGATCCGCGCCTTTGATGCGCTGCAAACAGGTGCCGTCCCGCCAGCGCCGACTTTTGCAGCCAGCCCTAGCTTGTCAGACGCAATCGCCATCTACCGCGAAAGCATGAATGCTTTGCTTCTGGCGCACACCAAAAAACAGGCGCACTTGCTGGCCTGCGTGAGCGCTACCCGTGTTACCGGGTTTGACCTGGAAAGCATGTGGGTGCCGCCGTTGGCAAAGCAGGCTGCGGGTCGGTCACACAAGTTGCCGCTACTGCCGTGGCACAAGCCCGAAGCCAGCGGCAAGAACCCTCTGGACAAGCTGGCCCGCTACTTGCGCAACGCCAAGCATCTGCCAGTGCCAAGGCAGGTATCCAAATTCACCGGCGAAGTGATTGCCCGCCTGTTGGGCCAGGGCTACATCCCGCGTCAGATGCTGCTCAAGGTGATGCACGTTCCGGCTGCCGAATTCAATCTGCTGATCGCCGAGGGCAAGGAGGCTGGCATTGTCCGGGAGTTGGACGGAATCGAGTTCAACTATGCTGGCGTGGTCTATGTGGCAGGGGGTGCAGTATGAGCACCACCAATCCGCTGATCGACATGGAGAGCCAGACCGAAACCATCCAGCAGACGGCCAACTACGTGGGTTCGCTGCTGGTCTTGCTGGCCGAATCCACGGAACCGCACAACGTCCGCATGTTCAACCTGCTCAAGCCAGCCTCGCAGGCCTTGACCTATCTGGCCGAAGTCGCGGAAGAATAGCGCCTGCTGTCCGGTAATCGAATGGGGGTAACGAAACGTTACCCCCTTCGTCATTCTGGCTTGCGCTTCTTGGCGTCCGACACCATGGCATTGAAGTCGCCCATGGCCTTGGTGATGGTGGCGTCCATCTCCAGCAACTGCGCCGTGCGCTCCTTCTCGGTCAGCTTCTCGTCGAACTCGATGCGGTGGCGCTCGCTGCGCATCTTGGAAATCTGGCGCTCGAACTTGTTGGCCTGCCTGACCATGCCAGCCTCTGGGTGCTTCTGGATGAAGTTGGCAGGATCTTCGCCGTCCTTCGCGCGGCCTTTGACTTCCATCTCCAGCGTGTTCAGGTCTTTCACGTTCGTCCAGAACCGGGTTGATGTGGCGATCTCGTCGTCGGTCGTGCCGAAGAAGCGGCCCACCACCGGCTTCTTGCTCTCCGGGATGTCCTTGCCCGTGGCCAGCATCTCGGCGGACTGATACACCTTGTTCAGTTCGCGGCCAGCCCCACCCGTCAGCGTCCCGAAAATGTAGTCGATCTGGTCGGGCGTCGGCGACAGCAGCCCCGGCGTGTATTTCGTGCCGCCCGTCGCGTAGTTGATGCCCTTGGCAATGCCGCGTGCCACATGGCTTGATGTGTCCTTGGCCCGCGCAAATCCGGGGGTCGGTTGCAAGGGGTTGGTGTCCTCCTTGGCAATCGGGAACCCGGCAAAGTTCTTGTTCTCGGCCAGTGCCACGATGGGATCAACCACGGTCGGCGCGATCATCTGCGACAGCGTGGCGCTACCCAGCGGGTTTGCCGAATCCACCAGCACCGTCAGCAGGTCGGTGATGCGCGTGCCGATCCGGCGCCCGCCGTTCAGCGCCAGTTCCGTCGGGATGCGCCCAAGGTTTGGCAGCACGTTGAAGCCCAGCGGCATCGGGAACATCAGGTAGGTGTGATTGCCGGTCGGGATGATGAAATTCCGTTGCTTCAAGAATTCCGGGATGTCCTCCCACTCGTCGTCGTCGAATCCGGCTGCCGCAATCAGCGCCTGCAATACGCCCAGCGCCACGCCGCCCATGCTGATCTTCTTGCCCATCGGCCCCTTGAGCGTTTCCAGCGTGCGAGCTGTGCCCTGCACGGC
>Ga0209958_1001637_pt1 | contig 15644 bp, 12 predicted proteins | sample ThiBio_inoc_plan_FD_183942 | JGI IMG/M metagenome (GOLD analysis project Ga0209958, IMG submission 183942) | Wastewater bioreactor microbial communities from Cape Town, South Africa - Thiocy_inoc_plan (SPAdes) | ecosystem: Engineered > Bioremediation > Thiocyanate > Unclassified | place: South... | reverse complement strand
CCCGCCATTCGCCGGGCGAGTCGGGGCCGATGGTCACGTCGCCGGCGACGCCGGACGTGGAGCCGGCGGCCGAGACCGTCACGAGGTCGGCGAACGTCCCGGGGACGATGCGGATCGGGCCGCCCGACGCCCGGACGTCGAAGATGGAGACCTGGCCGGGCGCCCCGACGAGCCTCATGCTCGCCCGGCCGTGGCCGTCGTCGACGAGGAACTCGGCCGAGGTTCCGGCGACGACCTCGACCACGTCGGCGCCGGTCAGCCCGGCGTACGTCAGGCCGCCGAACCCGCGCGTGGCGGCGATCGCGTCCAGGGTCATCGTGAACTTCGACGCGGCGGGCGGGTCGGCCGTCACGGTGGGGTACGCCGTGGCGGTGGATTCCGAGTCGAGGAGCGTCAACCGCGTCGAGGCCCCCGGCGCGAGGGAGGTCGCCGAGGCGTCCACGTGCACCGGCGCGGTGATCGCCGCCAGGCCGAGCGTCCCCGGGCCGCCGCCGAGCGTCACCTGCGCGCCCACGGTCGCGAGGACCATCGTCGTCGAGACGTCGGAGCTGATGAGGTTGACGTTCGAGGCCGAGCCGACGGTCACGCGGATCCCCGAGATGCCGGAGGCCCGCAGCTCGCCCGTCCCCGAGCCCGTCGCGACGAGGCCGGCGGCGTTCGCGACCAGGTCGATCCGGTCGCCGTCGGCCGGGTCGGCGGCGAAGGTGTAGGAGCCGCCGTCGCGCGCGATCGTCAGCCGCATCACGTCCCCGGCGGGGATGCCGATCGTCAGCAGCCCGTCGGCCGCGATCCACGCCGAGGCGTCCAGGACGATCCGCCCCTCCAGCCGATCCGCCGTCGGCCGGCTCGCCCGTCGCTTCGTCCGCGCCATGTCGTCCGCCTCGATGTGTTCAGGTCTGGATGCAGTCTCCGGGGTGGAGGTCGCAAACCGGCCGTTCGAGGCGACGAAATGAAGCGGATTTAGCGCGGGCGTCGGCCGAGGGATCCTCGCGGGGCGGAGGGCGACCGTCTAGAATCGTCGGGGACGGCCCCGACGTCGGGGGCGATGCGACGAGAGCGGGGACGCCGATGGCTTCGCCGAACCTCCAGATCGAGCGATGCCCGGCGGGGGGACGCGCGCGGGCGTTGGAGGTCGTCTACCGCGGCCTGGGGCGTCGGATGCGCGCGGCGCTGGTGCAGGAGGCGGTCGAGGACGACCGGGCCGGGCGGGTGGACCTCTCGGGGCTCTGGGTCGCGCGGCGGGGAGAGGGGGGGAGGATCGTCGGGGCGCTGCTGACGCAGGCGCTCCCCGGGCGGGCGACGGCCGTCTGGACGCCCCGCACGACGGCCGTCTGGGACCGCGCCGAGGTGGCCGCCTCGCTGGTGCGCGGGGCGCTGGAGGGGCTGCGCGAGGAGGGCGTGGCGATCGCGCAGGCGGTGCTGCACGCGGAGGACGACCCCCGCGGGGCGGCCGACCTGGTGCGCGGCGGGATGCCCCACGTCACCGACCTGGTCTACCTGCGGCGGGCGACGTCCGCGCCGTCGCCGTCGCGGCCGGCCCCCGCGCGGCTCGAATGGCGGGGGGCGGACGAGGTCGGCGAGCGGGCGCTGTGCGAGGCGCTGGAGGCCACCTACGCCGGCAGCCTGGACATGCCGGAGATCGAGGGGGCGCGGTCGATCGGCGAGGTGCTGGAGGGGCACCGCGGCGCGCCGGGGCACCGGCCGGGGCTCTGGCGGCTGGGGACGGTGGCGGGCGAGCCCGGCGCGGCGGCCGTGCTGCTGCTGGCCGCGTCGCCCGACCGCGACGCCTGGGAGGTGGTCTACCTCGGCCTGACGCCGGCCGCGCGGGGGCGGGGGCTGGGCGCGGAGGCCGTGGCCCACGCGCTGGAGCTGGCCCGGCCGCACGCCGGGGCGATCGAGCTGGCCGTGGACGCGCGGAACGTCCCGGCGGCGAAGCTCTACCGCGCGACCGGGTTCGCGGCGTTCGACCGCCGGGCCGTCCACCTGGCGGTGCTGTCGGGGCGGGGGGTCAGGGGCGGCGGCCCGGGGCCGTCCCTTCCTTGAGGTAGACGACGACCTCGGCGATGCGGCCGGCGTGGTCGGCGACGCGCTCCAGGTTCCGCGCCGTGCTGATGAACCGCAGCCAGGGGTCGACGCGGGCGGGGTCCTCGACGATGTCGCGCTTCAGGCCGGCGACGACCGAGCGATAGAGGCGGTCGACCGCGCCGTCGGCGGCGATGACCCGCTGGGCGAGCGCGACGTCGGCGCGGGCCAGGGCGTCCAGGCCCAGGTGGACCTGGTCGAGGGCCTCGGAGGCCAGGGCCTCCAGGGGCTGGGGGATGGGGAAGGAGCGGGGGTCTTCGGCCAGCTTGCCGACGCGCTTGGCGACGTGGCGGGCGAGGTCCCCCAGGCGTTCGAGGTCGCCGTTGATCTTCAGCACGGCGGCGACGCGGCGGAGGTCGGAGGCGACGGGCTGGTGCAGGGCCAGGACCCGGACGCACTCGCGTTCCAGGGTCTCCTCCCACGCCTGCACCGCCGGCTTGCGGCCCCGGATCTCGTCGGCCAGGGCGACCTCGCCGTCGCAGAGGGCGCGGATGCTGCGCTCCAGGTCCTCCTCGACGATCGCGGCGAGCCGGAGGACGTCGGCCCAGAGCCCTTCCAGGTCGCGCAGGAAGTGGCGGCCGACGGAGGTCCGCGGCTCGTCCCACGTCCACGGCGATGCGACCCCGCGCGATTCCTCGTGCATCCTCGGTCCCCCGGCGGCGTCGTCGGCGTCCCCCTACCGAAACGTTACGGAATCGCCCGCCCGGCGACAATCGCAAGGCCCGACCTTCTCGAAGAATTCACGCGGCGGCCTTCGAAACGACGCCGGGCGTCCGGGGCCTGTGCGGCCCGGGACGCCCGGCGGGTCGTCGCGGCTCGGTCCGATCGGCTCAGTAATCCTTGCCCTTGCCGGCCGGGCCGATGCCGTGGGTGGGCAGGTAGTACAGGTCGGTCGGGATCTTGTCGCCCGGCCGCCAGTAGCCCAGGTCGTACTGCGCCTCCCACGGGGGATCGACGATCATGGCGTAGGGGAGCGTGAGGATCTGGAACGCGAACTGCCCGGCCGAGGCGAACGGCTGGAGGATCTGGTTCCGCTGCGTGCTCTGCGTGTGCTTGTCGACCGGGTAGGCGAAGAACCGCCCGGCGGGGCCCATGTAGTTCTCGACGCTGTGGCCGTAGCGCTCCAGCATCGGGTCCTGGAAGTAGAGCGGCATGTGGCAGGTCGCTGCGGCGGCCCAGTACTTGCGCTGGGGGCTCCAGGCCCGGGCGCCGAGCGGGACCCAGTCCTCGGGGACGGGGACGGCGCTGATGGGCCGGGCCTCGGCCGGGCTGGGGGCGCGGCTGATGTCGATCTGGGTCTGGGTGCGGGTGTCGGACGCCAGGTCGCGGGCCGGGTCGGCGGGGTCGCCCTCGATCGGCTGGGGCGTCTGGCGGGCGATCCGGTCGCGATACGCCTGCTCCTGGGCGTTGGCGATCTCCTCGACGTGGCGCTCCAGGTCGGGCGAGAGCGTCGACGTCGGGGCGCCGCGGCTGGGGATGAACGCGGAGCCGGGGGCCGTCGTCGGGGCCGGGGCGAACTCGGGCATGCGCGTCGGGGCCGGGGTCGGCTCCTCGGCGGCCGGGGCGGGGGTCGGCTCCTCGGCGACCGGGGCCGGCTCCTCGGCGGCCGGGGCGGGGGCCTCGGCCGGCTCCTGGGCCGGGACGGGCTCGGCGACGGGGGCGGGCGTCGCCTCGGGCTCGGGCCGGGCGGCGAGGGCCGCGGGCCGGGCGGGGACGGCGGCCGGCTCGGCCGGGACCTCGACGGGGAGGTCGGGAAGGGCCGCGTCGGCGTCCTCGGGGAGGCCGGGCAGGGCCATGTCGGCGTCCGCGGGACCTTCGGCCAACTCGGCGGGGAGCGCCGGCAGGTCGAAGGCCGGGTCGTCGAGCGACGGGGCCTTGAACTCGGCGGCCGGGGCGAGCGTGGCGGCGTCGGAGGCGGTCGGGGCGGGGGCCTCGGCCGGCTCCTCGGCCGGGACGGGCTCGGCGGCCGGCGCGGCCTCGCGGGGGGCGGGGGGCGTCGGCGGCTCCTCGGCGGCGGGCTCCTGCGCGACCTCGTCGGGGAGTTCGAGTTGGATCGGGGCCGCGGCGGGCTCGGCGGCCTTGCTGGACCGCGAGACGGCCGGGTCGGAGGCCGGCGGGGGCTCCAGGCTCGGGAAGGGGGCGGTCAGGTCGGCCTGGGCCTGCGCGGCGGCCTGGGGGTCGGCGGCCGGCGCGAGGTCGGCGGCGGTCGGGATCGGCCGGGGGCCGGCGTCGACGGCCTCGATGGGGGCGACCGGCGGGGCGGTCGGCAGTTCGTCGAGGGGCTCAAGGGCCGGCGCGGCGGCCGGGCTCGGGTCGGCGGCCTTCGGCTGGAAGGCGACGGCCGGGGCCTCGGGGACGTCCGGCAGGGCCGCGGGGGCCGAGGCGACGCGAGAGCGGGCCCGGCCGGACGGCGGTGCGGGGGCCTCGGCGCCGGCGAGGCGGATCGGCTCGGCCGTGTCGTCGCCCTCGCTGGCGACGGCGGGGCGGGCCTTGTTCGACCTCGCCGCGATGGCCGGCTCGGCCTCGGCCGGCGCGAAGCCGCCGGAGCGGAGCGACCGCTTGCTGACGGCGTAGGGCCGCTCCGTGCCGATGGACTCGCGGGTGCCGCGCTGGGCGCGCTCGATGGCCTGCTTGAGCCGGGTCTTCTCGGGCTCGTTCAGCTCGGCCTGGCGCTTCTCCGCCTCGCGGAGGTACTTCAACGCCCGGTCGAACTCCTGGTATTCGATGTAGTCCAGGCCGTTGCGCAGGAGGTGCCTGGCGCCCCTCGCGGCGGCCATGCCGAATCCGGCGTCGGACTCGGCGGGCGCGGCGGCGGGGGCGGACGCGCCCCGCGCCGGCGGCGACTGCTGGGCCGAGACCGTCGGGGCCGCGAGGACGGCCCCGAGGATCGTCGTGGTCAATGCCGAGGTAGTGCGACGCAAGCCACGCCTCCTTGCTTTCCTGGAACGCTCGGCGCCCGGGGCCCTGGCCCCTCGCGCCGGCTCGTCAACGGACCCCGGCCGACGGCGTCTCGCCTTCGGATCGGCCCGGATCGGAACCCGTCGATGCGGCACGCCCCCCCGCGAATCCCTTGCGGGGGGGCCGACGTCGAGGGCCGGGTCGATCCCCGACCCCGCGACGCCCGTGATTCGATTCAATCAAGCCAAGACCTGCGACGAACTGGGAACCTAACAGGGACGACGTGAGGGGGCGTCTTCCCGACGCCCCCGGCGGACCTCCGCGGGGCGGGCCTCAGGCCGAGGACCGGCCGCCGTCGGATTCGCCGCTGTAGCTGGAGTAGTTCGGGGCCTCCTGGGTGATGGCGATGTCGTGCGGGTGGCCCTCCTGGACCGACGCCGAGGTCACCTGGATGAACCGGCTCTTGGTCCGCAGGTCCTCGATCGTCCTCGTCCCGCAGTATCCCATCCCGGCCCGCAGGCCCCCCACCAGCTGGAAGACGTAGTCGGACAGCGGGCCCTTGTACGGCACCCGGCCCTCGACCCCCTCGGGGACGAGCTTCTGGGGCGTCGCGGACTTGCCGTCGGCCGGCCTGGCGGCCTCCTGGCGGTAGCGCTCGTGGGAGCCCTTCGCCATCGCGCCCAGGGAGCCCATGCCGCGGTACGCCTTGAAGCTGCGGCCGCGGTAGATGATCGTGTCGCCGGGGCTCTCGGCCAGGCCGGCGAACAGGCCGCCGATCATGACGCAGTGGGCACCGGCGGCGATGGCCTTGCTGATGTCGCCGGAGTAGCGGATCCCGCCGTCGGCGATGATCGGCGTCGAGCCCCCCAGGGCCTTGGCCGCCGCGGCGATCGCGGTCATCTGCGGCACCCCCACGCCCGAGACCACCCGCGTCGTGCAGATCGAGCCCGGCCCGATCCCCACCTTCACGGCGTCGGCCCCGGCGTCGGCCAGGGCCTTCGCCCCCTCCGCCGTCGCGACGTTCCCCGCCACGACCTGGATGTCGAACTCCTCCTTGATCTTCCGCACCGTCTCCACGACGTTCCGGCTGTGCCCGTGGGCCGAGTCCACGATCAGGACGTCCACGTCCGCCTCCAAAAGCGAGGCGATCCGCTCGTAGTCGTGCACACCGACCGCCGCGCCGGCCCTCAGCCGCCCTCGGGCGTCCTTGCAGGCGTTGGGGTAGCGGTGCAGCTTGTCGATGTCCTTGATCGTGATGAGGCCCTTCAGTCGATACTCATCGTCAACCAGCAGGAGCTTCTCGACCTTATTTTTCGTCAGAATCCGATCGGCCTCCTCCAGCGAGGTGTCGGCCGGGGCCGTGACGAGGTTCTCCTTCGTCATCACCTCCTCGATCCGGAGGTCGTTCGACTCCAGGAACCGGAGGTCGCGGCGGGTGAGGATCCCCCTCAGCCTGCCCCCCACCGTGATCGGCACGCCCGAGATGTTGTGCCCGGACATGATGTGCCGCGCCTCGCCCACGGTGGCGTCGGGCGGGAGCGTGATCGGGTCGACGATGATGCCGTTCTCCGACCGCTTCACCTTGTCGACCTCGCGCGTCTGCTGCTCGATCGACAGGTTCTTGTGGATGACGCCCAGCCCGCCTTCTTGGGCCAGCGCGATCGCCAGCTCGGCCTCCGTCACCGTGTCCATGGGGGACGACAGGATCGGGATGTTGAGCGCGATCTTCGCGGTCAGGTTCGTGCGGACGTCGACCTCGCGGGGGAGGTAGTCGGAGTATCCCGGCTCCAGCAGGACGTCGTCGAAGGTGATGCCTTGATAGGCGATGCGGTCGTGCATCGGGAAAAGCTCCGGGGCGGCCCGACCGACAGGCCGAAGGCATCACACGACGTGACGCGATCTAGAACGATCGACGGTGACCGAACGGACGAGACGTGGTTCTGGTCGGGCCCGGGGCGTCGATCGAGGTCGGGAGGATTCTGGTGCCTTTCCTTCGACATTAAACCCGCCCGCGCCGGAATCGGCAAGGTCAACCGCCCGGGGCGGGCGGACTCGCGAGAAGGCGCACGATGAGGAGGATCTTGTCGGCGAGCGGTCATGGGATCGGGCTTCTCCGGGTCGGCCCGTTTCGCGACGAGGGGGGCCCCGATCTCTCGACCTGTCGCGTTTGCACTTTCGGCGTCTCCGAATTGGTGCGCGTCGACCGGCGTTTTGGCGGCGTTGATTCTGAGCGTTTGCTTTTGTGCGGCGACGCGGCTAGGATCTCCGCACTTCAGGTCTGGAGTCGTGCCCGGGTCTTGGGACCGCGAGCGGTGGGCTCGCCCGTTGGTGCGGACGCAACGACGCATCGGCGGGCTCGCATGCGCGGGCCGAATCGCGAGAGGATTCAGGAGGGATTGTCCGTGGTCAAGAAACTCATCATCTCGATGTCGCTGCTCGTCGCGCCGCTCGCGAGCCAGGTGCAGGCCGGGACGTACCACTTCGTCTTCGCCGGCCCGGGGGTCGCCGGCGACATCGAGCTGACCTACGGCGCGGCGACGGACGCGAAGTATGCGGACGCCTTCGTGCTGACCGGCATCAGCGGCGTCTTCTCATACTCGGACGGCGTCGTGAACATCGTCGATGCGGCGGTCGGCCCCTTGGTGGCGACGCAGCACGACACGCCCGATCCCACCAACCTCCTGGCGCCGGACAATTTCAGCCGGTTCGCGGTCGCCTCGGGCCTGCCCCCTACCAATAACGGCACCCTGAGCTACACGAACCTGATCTGGCCGGGCGGCTCGCCGCAGACCGCGTCCGACTACGCGTTCCACGGCGGGATCCTGGACATCTACGGCCTGCTGTTCGAGATCGGCGGCGGCATGTACGTCAACCTGTGGAGCAACGGCGTCTTGCCCGGCTCCAACCGCGTCGATTACGGCGTCGCGGTCGTCACGCGGGCCGAGGCCCTGGGCTACATCGGCGGCGTCTCCGCGGTCCCGGAGCCCGGCTCGTTCGTCCTGCTCGGCATGGCGATGATGGCCGCGCTGGGCGGGCGTCGCGCGACCTCGGCCCGTCGGCGCTGAGCCGTCGCGATCGGGCCGGGGGCCGCGCCGGCACCCGCCCCAATCTCCATTCAGGCCCCGGTGGCCCGGAAGTTGTCCCAGGTGATGCCGGGGGCGCGGGTGTTCGCCACGAGGTATTGCACGGCCATGCCCGGATAGAGGCTGGCGACGGCCTCGCGGCGGAAGACCCCCTGGTAGATCGGCGCGACGCGGCCGACGTAGACCAGGACGCCGGCCGGCAGGGCGACGTCCTCGACGTACCACGCCTGGTTCGTCCCGTACCAACTCTGGTCGAGGGCCAGCTTGCGGACCGCCTGGGCGGGCGAGCGGAAGACGTCGGTGCTCATGAACCGGCCGTAGCGGTTGGACGCCGACGAGAAGTTGCGATGGAGGACCAGCGTCGAGGTCGTCACGACCTGGGTGTATCGCAGGTTGGCGAAGGTCGCGGCGTCCTCGATGGAGAGCGGCGTCTCGACCTGCGGCGGTTGCGCGATCCGGCGGCCCAGCGACCCGCCGGGTCCGAACGCGCCCCCGGGCCTCACCAGCGCGTCGGCGAAGCCGGCCGCGGCCGTCGCGACGCGGGCGTCGAAGTCCGGCTCGCCGATCGCGGCGTCGACCGCGGCGAGGAACGCGGCCGTCGCCTGGTCCACCGGCGTCGCGACCTGCGGCTGCTGCGACGCCCCCAGGCTCGCCTCGGCCTGGAACGCCAGGGCCTCGGTCCTCAGCACGGCCGCCGCCTGCTCGTCCGTGACCGTGCTCGTCGATTGCACGAAGGTCGCGATCGCCGCCAGGTCGTCCGAGGTCTCGGTCGCCATCACCAGGAACGTCTGCAACGGCGTGCCGGCCGGCCAGACGTCGCGGCTGAGGGTCAGCCCCTGGATCTCCAGGTAGGCGTCGTTGTTGAACGTCGACAGGTTGACCAGGCCCAGGTCGTGCTGCTGCTTCAGCCCGTCCACGGCCAGCCGCAGCGCCTCGCCCTGCTGGACCAGCAGCGCCACCGTCTTCGGCGACCCCGCGAACGCCGATCGCGACGCCGACTCGTACTGGTCGACCACCTCGTCCACCACGCCCGCCAGCTTCTCGGGGGCGGTGTCCTTCGGCGCCTGGATCGCGATCTGCGCCTGGAGCGAGCCGACCAGCCGATTGAACGTCGCCGCCGTGTTCCGGCCGTTCGCGAGCCCTTCGAGCGTCGGCATCTGGAAGGTCGCCATCAGCGACCGCACCTCCAGGGACTCCAGCCGCCACCCGCGCCGCTTGCCGTATCGCATCGTGATCGCCTTTCGAGCGGGTCGACAGAGGCGGCAGAAACAGCCTGCCTTGTCAGGTCGGCCCGTGTTCGCTGAGTCGCCCATTTGTTCCAAGCCGTCTAAAATCCTAGTATGGCCGGACGGCGATCACCAGAGAGCGGCCCGGCGGCAGGCTCGGTGGAAGGTGCCGGGGGCGTCAGGAATCGCGACGGCGTTGCCAGATCGCGTCGTCGGCCCGGCGGCCGTAGCGGATCGCCGCCTCGCAGGCGATCCAGATCCACGCATAGATCGCGATGATCCCGATCCAGGCGATGATGCGGGGGCCGCCGTGGATCGGGATCAGCGCCGGTGCGGCCGCGGTCGCCACGAACAGGAGCGTCCCGAGGATCGCCCAGGCGATGCGCCGGAGGAACGGGCCGATCGGGCCGAACGGCCGGGGGCGGGCGTCGAGGTCGAATCCGGCCGGCAGCCGCGACCTAACGAACGCGAGGATCGCCGCCCGATCGGACCCTGGGATGTTCAAAGGGATCGCGAGCCGCTCGTCGCCGCTTCGGAGCCCGATCGAATCCTCGGACGGTCGGATCGCGTCCAGGTCCGCCCAGCGCAGGGATCGCGACTCGCTGACTGAGGACGAGTGGAGGACGCCCTCCTCGTCGAGCCGCCAGGAGATCGACGCCCAGGCGGCTTTTCGGTGCATCCACCAGAGGAGGCCGATCCACGGGCCGATCATCAGCGAGATGAGGAAGGCTTTCGACGCGGGGTGGTCGGGCAGGCTTCTTTCGAGCGGGCCCAGCGAGATGAGCAGCCAGATCAGGACGGCCGCGCACCGACGGCCCGGCGCGCGGGTGTTCACGAGGCGACGGACCGGGCCGATCGTCAGCGCCCCGGCGTCGGCCGAATCGGTGTGCGTCGAAGGGGCCGCCATCGTCCCTCCCGCGGTGGCGTTCACGGATCGAACGGGCGGAAGCCGCCGTCGAATCGCCAGCCGGAGTCGCGACACTGGCCGGCGATCGCGTCGTTCAACTCGCCGGCGACTTCGCGCGGGATCACGTCGCCGTCGCGGGTGATGCAGAGGCCGAAGCGGAACCGCCAGCGTGGGGACGAGCCGTCGGGGCGGGCGTCGTCGGGGCCGTAGCCGCCGCCGACGCCCAGGCGTCGCGCCTCGGCCCAGGCGATGATCCGCTCCGTCATGAGGTCGTCCATCGCCCGGAGCGGGATCGGGTCGGACGCCGTCACGTCGAAGGCGAATTCCCATTCGTCGAGGGCGTCGGGCGGTTCGGTGGTCATTCCGCCTTGCCCGTCAGCGGCTCGCCGCGGGTCGCGCCGAAGGCGACGTTGACGTCGGCGTCGACGACGGCCTTGTCGCCTTCGAACTTGATGCGGTAGGCGACGTTGAACGGGGTCTCGACGAGGACGACCTTCGCGGTCAGCTCGTCGTCGGCCGTCCAGGCGGCGGAGGCGGCGACGGGCTGCTCGGGGAAGCCGGCGACGGCGGCGCGGGACTTCGTCCACTCGCCCCGGCCGCAGGGGATGCGACGGTCCTGGCCGTCGGAGCGCAGGACCAGCGTGAGCGAGCCCTCGTTCGCCCCCCCGCGCTCGACTCGCAGGGATTCGAGCTTGCGGGGGTTGGGCTCGAACTTGAACGTGCGGTCGAACGCCTTGACCGTGGAGCCGGGCTCGGCGGCGCCCTGCGGGGCCTTCATCGTCAGGCCCTTGAGCGTTTGCGCGAGGGCGTCGCGGGCGGTCGGGTCGGCCGGGAGCGGGCCGTCCTGGATGCCGGGGAGGAGCTTGTCCCAGGCGAGGTTCAGCACGGCCTGCATGTCCTTCACGGCGCTGGTGATCGCGAGGACGGCGTCGCGGTCGGGCATGACGACGCAATACTGGCCGAACGCGCCGTCACCGCGGTACGCGCCGTTTCGGCAGCGCCAGAACTGGTAGCCATAGCCCTGCTCCCAGTCGCTCCGCGGGTTGCTGCCGTTGGAGGTCTGGAGCGACGTGGCCGCCTTCACCCAGGCTTCCGGGACGAGCTGGCGGCCGTTCCATCGACCTTTCTGCAAGTAAAGCTGCCCGAATTTGGCGATGTCTTCCGTCCGCACGCTCAGGCCGTAGCCCCCCAGCGACACCCCCTGCGGGCTCGCGCCCCATTCGGGGTCGTCGATCCCCAGCGGGTCGAACAGGCGCGGGCGGAGGTAGTCGAGCACGGTCTCGCCGGTCGCCTTCTGGACGATCGCCGAGGCCATGTAGGTGCCGGACGTGTTGTAGAGGAAGTGCGTCCCCGGCTTCGACGGGACGGGGTGGGCGAGGAAGACCTTCGTCCAGACCTGGTCGTCGGGCCGCCTGGGCTCGTCGTGGTGGCCCGTCGACATGCGCAACAGGTCGCTGACGCGCATCGCCTTGAGGTTGGCCGAGGGCTCGGCCGGGGCGTCGTCGGGGAAGAACTTCAGGACCGGGTCGTCCACCGAGAGCTTCCCCTCGGCGGCGGCCAGGCCGACGGCGGTTGACGTGAAGCTCTTGGAGAGCGAGTAGAGGGCGTGGCGCGTCTCGGCGTCGTAGGGCGCCCACCAGCCTTCGGCCACGACCCTGCCGTGGCGCACGAGGATGACGCTGTGGAACGAGTCGACGCCGTCCGCCGCCCGCACGAAGTCGAGCACCGCGGCCGACGACACCCCCATCGCCTCCGGCTCGGCCCGCGACAGCGGCTCCGAAGCCCGCGCCGGGATCGCGACCGAACAGGCCAGCACCGCGAACACCCCCCACGACCGTTTCATCGATCCGTCCTCCTCGACCCGTCGTCTCGACCCGCCACGCCCCGGCCATTGGACGGGGCGTACGGCCGACGATCAAGGGCCTACCCCGGGGCGGGGGCCCGGCCTACCTCATGCCGCCCCCCATCATATGGTGGCGGAAGCCGAACCAGAGGGCCGCCCGCAGGCCGATCCACGCGGCGGCGACGAGGACGGCGAAGGCGCGGCCGGACCATTCGCGGGCGTCGGGGGCGGGGTCGCGCGGGCCGCCGGCGGCGGGCGCCGCCGCGCCGAGGGCGACGAAGGCCCAGGCCGCGCCGGGGAAGAGGAGCATCCCGTTCGCCCCGCGCCAGCCCTTCAGCACGTCGCTCCAGGTGGACTCCGAGGACCAGAAGCCGGGCTCGTAGGCGAGGGCGATGCGGTCCGCGGCCATGTCGCCCTGGGTCGCGACCACGTACGTCGCCGCGAAGGCCCAGGCCCATCGGCCGGGCCCCCAGGCGGGCGAGCCTCGGCCTCGACGGGCCCGCTCGATGAACGTCGCCGCCCCCCCCGCCAGGCCGACGCCCGCGAGGAAGGCGTCGGCGGCGAGCTCGAAGCGGAGGAACGGCGACGACATGAGACCGAAGAATTCCGGCAGGTCCTCCCACGTCAGCCGCCACGCCGCCAGCCCGAATCCGGCGGCGATCGTCGCCACGAGTTCCAGCGAATACGACAGCCGCATCGTCCACCTCCCTCGGTGCGGTGGGAAGCCGAGGCAGGGGGATCCTGATGAGGACCTCGCCCCCGTCGAGAGGGGAGACGCCCCGACCGGTCGCCGCATTCGCTCGGCCGGAGTCGGATTGTCGTCGGCCCTAGAATCCCGTGCGAGGCGAGCACGTCCGGATCGAGGCCCCCTATGATCCCCCTCCCGATCACCGATGAGCTTTCGCTGTACGTCCGGGGCCGGATCGCCGCGTTCGCCGACGAGGCGTTCGATCCGGCCTGTGTGCGCGCCGCGGAGGCCGTGGCGCGGTACGGGGCGTTGCCGGTCCTCTTCGACTGGACCGCGACGATCGCCCTGACGCCCGAAGGGCGGTTCGTCATGTGGAGCGACGAGGGGGAATTCGAAGGGCTTCGCCCCGTCGAGGAGCCGGACTGGATCCGCGCGGCGCTCGGGAACGCGGCGAAACGATACCCGCCGCTGGCGGCCCTGATCCCGCCCCGGGCCCGCAGACGCCCCGGCCTGCCCGCACTGCGACGGCTCGGGCCGCATCCCCGGCCTGCCGGAGAACGTCGTCTGCCTTTGCGCCGGCCTGGGATGGCTCGACCCTCCGCTTGGCCACTAGCCGGCCAAGGTCGGATCAGTCAAGGAGTTACAGCGGCAGTCCCGATGAACTGCTACAGTAGAGCTAAGAAGCTCGGACAAAATTCCCATGGCATCTCGGGACGTTCCCCATGGTGCCGGGAGGGCCGAGCTTCTAGATCATGATAGGTCGAGTTAGGGAAGAATCATGAAGCCCGCCGGAGGATCGCCCGCGCCCCCATCGGGAACCGTTGATTCGAGATAGGTCACTAAGCCGTCCGGCGAGACGCGGAAATACTCGAAGTATTTCTTCGTGTCGACCGTATAGGCGAAATTCTCGTTGAACCTCGGACCGACTCGGACCATAACGAGGAATCCGTCGGGCCCGGCGTCGACATCCATGATGTTCCCGCCCCAACCGATGATCTGCGAATTCATCGCGGCTTCATAACCGGAGAAGAACTGCGGGCGTGCAGGGGGGACTACGGAAAACATCGAGATCTGTGCGGCGAGAGTTTCGGCTTGAACCGTCTGATTTTTGTCGAGATCCAGCGTCGGGGAAAGTTTGACCGGGAACGGCGAATCGGCGACCTTGTTCTGCGTCTGCCGTAAAATTCCAACCCCGCGCTGGTATTTCTGCAAAAACGCAGCCGCCTTGTCGAACGGCTCGCCCGAACGCTTGGCCCGCTGTCTGGCAGGGTTGTCTCCTGAGGCCGCCCGCAGGTAGGTTCCCGATCGGCCCATGAAGGCCGCCGCGGTCAAGAAAACACCGAGGGCGAGCAAAAGAAGAGAGAGAGGGGGGCGTCTCGCTGAAATCATTGGTGGCCTCCGGTAGAAGAATTTTCCATGAGTACCAATTGGTCATCCCGGTAGTCAATCGTATGTTTAATCGCGTTGTTCACAATGGGGTGTGGCGAACAATGTAGGTGTTGGCTCCATTCTTTTCTTTAGTATGGATATGTTAAAAGTCGGGGTTGGCTCGAACGCTAGAGGATTGCCGCACGGGTCCTCAATTAGAATTCGGAGTTTTTGTTTGGCAGTGTAAAAGGAGTAGGGGGACTCAACGTCAGGCTCTTTCATGGCTTCCCATGCCGCAATCTCAAGAGGGGTGTTTGCTGAAAATATTTTCATGTCCTATATTTGATTTCCATAGATTTGGAATTTTGGGTAATCAGGCGCGTCTGATGATACGGGAATCCATATATTCAGCGTCGAATCCGGCGCTGTCGGATCGAGGTGTTGCGTGTATTGAACGGCGTCGTATACAAATTCCTGTGCAAGTCCGGAGAGATTGAATCCAGACCCCTGGCTCTTGACGTCGTATCTCGTTTCGCAATATGAGTTGAGATCGGTTGTTGTATTATCGCCGAATGCGATGGAGGCGGTCTCCGGGGGCGCTGCTACTATGGTCAATTCCGCTCTCTGAGTGAGGTTTCCGCTGCCGCCCGAGGGCGGGCCCCAGACTATGTCGCATCGTACGTCTTGCGTCCCAGGCATGTTTTCGTAGGCGTCGGTGGTTGGGGAATTCGGAGTTCCAAAAGGCCCCCATTCGTCTTCGCAATTATCAAACACAAGCTTGCATGTCCAAGTGTAGATTATAATTCCGCGGCCCGGCGGTGTGTTGATAAGAGAATATACGACGGTTCTTCCCAGAGGGATTGGTGAGTTCGGGTAATCGATTTTTATGTCGGTGGCATGGGCCAGTGGGGTTGCGGTCCCAAGACATGTCAAAGCAATAGCGATCACCGAGGTGGTAATGAAATTCCGGCGCATGGGGGGCTCCTGTTCCATGTATCGTTGGTGCTTGTCGGCTTGTGCAATTAGGTTCGCGACTGGAACGTCGGCCGAGATTCCATCCCTCTGTCCCTCGCGGGTGGCCGATATCGCATGAGGATGATTTTGCTGTTCACGAGTGTCATGCGACCGCGCTTCAGGCGATGAGTTTCGAAATGCCGGATTCCGGAAGGGATGTCAAGCTGGATGCCGAATAAGTTAAGACGTCCCAGTTTCGACAGATTCGAGATTTGCGAAACGGGCGGCGCGTTCGGAAATAACGAACGTGCACGCGTTGCAAGCTGCAATACTGTTGCAGACATGTTGACGCGAACATAAGATTGATTTATCGGACGCTCCGCCGGCTTCGAAATCCCACCACGTTCAAGCCCCGCCGCCTTCCGCCGGTCGATGGGCCTCGGCGAGCCGTCGCGCCGGGGAAGAACCTCAGGACCGGGTCGTCCACCGAGAGCTTCCCCTCGGCGGCGGCCAGGCCGACGGCGGTTGACGTGAAGCTCTTGGAGAGCGAGTAGAGGGCGTGGCGCGTCTCGGCGTCGTAGGGCGCCCACCAGCC
>Ga0209958_1001632_pt1 | contig 15680 bp, 18 predicted proteins | sample ThiBio_inoc_plan_FD_183942 | JGI IMG/M metagenome (GOLD analysis project Ga0209958, IMG submission 183942) | Wastewater bioreactor microbial communities from Cape Town, South Africa - Thiocy_inoc_plan (SPAdes) | ecosystem: Engineered > Bioremediation > Thiocyanate > Unclassified | place: South... | reverse complement strand
CGCGGCTTTGCACTGGCGAACCAAAGCTTGCTTGCCCAGTCGCCCTGCCGGTCCTAAACGCGCCGCCATGAAGAATACTACCGGAACCGACCGCTCGATCACTTCCAAATGGCGTCCCGCCACTCGCGCGGTGCGCGCGGGCACTTGGCGCAGCGAGCAGGGCGAGACGAGCGAGGCGCTGTTCCTCACTTCGGGCTATACTTACGACACGGCCGAAACTGTCGCCGCGCGCTTCGCGGGCGAGCAGGAAGGCATGGTCTATTCCCGCATGCAGAACCCCACCACCGCGATGCTGGAAGAACGTATCGCCATGCTGGAAGGGGCCGAGGCATGCCGCGTGCAGGCAACCGGCATGGCTGCCATGACGGCGGCGCTGCTGTGCCAGCTTTCTGCGGGCGACCACATCGTGGCCGGCCGGGCCGCTTTCGGTTCGTGCCGCTGGATCGTGGACAATCTGCTGCCGCGCTTCGGGATCGAGGGCACGATCGTGGATGCGCGCGATAATGACGCGTGGGAAAAGGCCGTGCGCCCCAATACTAAGGTGTTCTTCTTCGAAACGCCGGCCAACCCGACGATGGATGTGGTGGATATGCGCGCCGTTTGCGCCATCGCCCGCGCGCATGGCATCGTCACCGTGGTGGACAATGCCTTCGCCACTCCGGCTTTGCAGCGCCCGATGGAATATGGCGCCGATGTGGTTGCCTATTCCGCCACCAAGCTGATGGACGGGCAGGGCCGCGTGCTCGCCGGTGCGCTTTGCGCCAGCGAGGAATGGATTCAGGACAAGCTGATGCCCTTCCAGCGCAATACCGGGCCGATCCTGGCCCCGTTCAACGCCTGGGTAGTGCTCAAGGGGCTGGAAACGCTGGAACTGCGCGCTGCGCGGCAGAGCGAGAATGCGCTGAAAGTGGCTCGCTATGTGGAAAGCCGGGTCAGCCGTGTGCTGCATCCGGGCCTGCCCAGCCACCCGCAGCACGATCTGTGCATGAGCCAGATGAGCGCGGCGGGGCCGATCTTCTCCTTCTTCGTCGATGGCGGACGCGAACAGGCGATGGCCGTTCTCAACGGGCTGGAACTGGTCGATATTTCCAACAATATCGGCGATTCCAAGAGCCTGATGTGCCATCCGGCCACTACCACCCATCACAATATGGGCCCGGAGGGTCGCGCCGAAGCGGGCGTGGGCGAGGGGATGCTGCGCCTCAATGTCGGGCTGGAAGATGCCGACGATGTGATCGAGGATCTGGCCCAGGCATTCGATCGCGCTGGCGTCTGATCGCTGGACCTTGCGCCGCCGGGCTTGCGAGAGTGCGAACCCGGCGGATTAACCTGAAATTTGCCAGATAGCGGTAGCCTTTCCGCATTCGGAGTGGGGACTCTCAATGCGTGAATGGGTTTTCGGTATTATCCTGGTCGGTGCTGCGGCGGCGGGCGTCTATTTCGTTCCGTTCCGGGCGGGCGGCGGGGATGCTGCCTATGCGATGAGCATGGGCGATGCACGCAAGCTGCTGGGCGCGGCCGATTTGCGGCGGGGGCAGGAGCCTTTCGGCAAGCTCGACGTGTTGGTGACTTCGCCATCGGAAGATGTGGTGCGCTATGAAGCGAAGGGCAGCTTTGCCGCGCTCGATTGCCGCGCAAAGTTCGATCCGGTGGGGGACAATGGCATCAACGTGACCACCAGTTGCAAGCGGAATGCAATGGACGGCGCCTCCGCCAAAGCCACCGCCGACATGACCGACATCGCCTTTGCCGAATATGTCGCTTCCGTGCTGGGTCAGCGTCCCTTCAACGAAGGGCTGGTCCAGGCGCAGACCATGGGCGCCGTGGTGAAGCAGATGCCCGCCATGCAGCACGAGGCACTGAAGATGCAGCGTGAGATGGCTGATCTCGAAGCGAGGGAGGCAGCCCGTTCCGCCAGCGGCCATTCCGATGCGGATTGGGGCGCCGATCATCAGGCCTATGATTATGCGCCGGATGCGAGCGAGGATGGTGGCTGGTAAGCGCGCGCAGGCTCCAACTCTCCGATGGCGCGGCTGAACACCGCCGCCGCCGAGAGAGGTTCGAAAATGCAGGGATTGCCGGAAAGCCGGACCAGAGCATCCTCCGCCAGACCGGGGTGATCGCAGGCCAGGATCAGGGCATCGATCAGCAGGCCTTCATCGCGTGTCATCCGCAACGAACAGCAGGGCGCGATACGGATCGGGCGGTGGGAGGCCTGCGCGAATTCCAGCATGAAGGCACGCAGCAGCACCAGCGGGCGGCGGAAACGCGCGCCGAACAAATCCAGCATCAGCCAGGCGGCATGGGCATCGCGTATCCCGTGGGCGGCCATGCGCCGCATGGCTACGAGCACCATGCGCCCGGTCCGTTCGGCGGGAAGTGGCAGGGGCAGCAGGTCGGCTGAAGGGCCTTGGTTCATCGCGAAAACTCCCATCGGTTCGCCGGTCATCTGCGACTCGTTTATCGCTAATGAGAATCGTTCGCAATACTTAAGCGAGGGGGCTAGTTCTATTCGCAGGCGATACCGTCATCGTCACGGTCGAGCCCCGCGCGATAGCCGGGATCGCCGCGCCGCAACGGTGCGGCTCCGGCAGCGCGTGCTTGGGCGCAATTGGCGTAATAGGTGCCGCCCGCTCCGTTCGACCGGGAGGAGGGCGGGGCTTTGGGCGGCGGCGATGCTGCCGCGCGGTGGCAGTGATATTCGCCGGTCTTGCGGTTGGTATGGCAGCCATTGGCGTCCAGCCCGCCGGGATGGGCATGGGCAGCGGGCCCGGGAACCAGCAGCGCCAGGGCGACGAATGCCGGGGCCAATGCGGTCAGCCGTCCCATGCGGCCCCATACCACCCCTTGGACCTGTCACCAAATTTGGCTACCGTCCCGACTCATGAAGGAACTGTTCCAGCACGCCGCGATTACGCAGGGCATCACCATTCGGGTGGCAGTGAACTTCATGCCCGATCAGTCCCGCGTGGACGTGGGCAAGTGGTTCTGGGTTTATCACATCCGGATCGAGAACGGCTCGGATGAGACTGTGCAGCTGCTCAGCCGCCATTGGCGCATCACCGACGGGCGCGGGCTGGTGAATATCGTGGATGGCGATGGGGTGGTCGGCGAAACGCCTGTGCTCGCCCCGGGCAAGAGCCATGATTATGTCTCCGGCTGCCCGCTCACCACGCCGCATGGCAGCATGGAAGGCTATTACACTTTCCGCCGCCTGGATGGGGAGCGGGAAGGCGAATTGTTCGAAGTTGCAATCCCCTTCTTCCCGCTCGCCGCACCGGCAACGGCTGATTGACTGCAGGTTGACGGAGCTTTTCCCGCATGAAGCCATGCTTGGTTGCCCAGCGGGCGATGCGCGCCTAAATCCCCTGTCACCATGAAGCGCACGCATCTGCCCCTTAACGCCCTGCGCGTGTTCGATGCCGCCGCGCGGCACCTGTCCTTCACCCGCGCTGCGGACGAGCTGGCGGTGACTCCCGCCGCGGTCGGCCAGCAGATTCGCGCGCTGGAGGATGTGCTGGGCGTCGTCCTGTTTCGCCGCACCTCCAAGGGGCTGGAGCTGACGGACGAGGCCGTGGCCGGGCTCGACACTCTGCGCGAAGGCTTCCTCCGCTTCGAGGAGAGCGTGCAGGCCATGCAGGCCGGGCAGTCCAGCTATTCCTATGCCATTGCCGCCCCGCATGAATTCTGGGCCAGCTGGCTTGCCCCGCGCCTCGCCGCCTTCCGCAAGGAGAACCCGGAGATCCGCTATCAGCTGATCGCGGGGGAGGAAGTGGACTTCACCGAGGCCAATCTCGATATCGCGATCCGCCTGGCGGAAGGTCCGGGCGATCTGGAAGGGCTCCAGCTTGCCCCCGCCATGCGGGTGGTGGTCGCCGCCGATGGCGCCCCGGACGATTGGATCGCCTGGCCCGGCGCTCCCCTGCCCGATGGGGCGGAGGCAGTGCTGCAGGTCGGCAATGCGGCGCAGGCGCTGGCCAGCGCGCGGGCAGGGCTGGGCAAGGCCATGCTGCCGCTGCTGCTGGTGGAAGAGGCGCTGGCCGATGGCCGGCTGAAGGCGCTGCAAGGGCCGGAACCGGGCCACCGCGCCTATTGGCTCGTCGCTCCCCGCCCGCAATGGCGCCAGAAGAAAGTGCGCCAGCTAGTAGACTTCCTAACGTCTTGATCGGCCCTACCGCTTCGCTGCTTGAGGGCGCTGTCATTCCGCCCTACCGCTTCGCTGCTTGAGGGCCATTTTGAGTAACATATCCCATGAAACGCTTCCTTCGCTACGCTCCCTTTGCGCTGCTTGCCGCCACGGCCATTCCCGTGCTGCTCTTCAATGTCGCCCGTGCGGAGGATGAGCCGCAGGGCACCGGGCTGAAGCAGGACGCTGCCTGGCTCAACCAGCAGCAGGCCGCGCTCGCCGCGCTCAAGGCGGAGGACGGGTGGAGCTGGATGGAAGGCGGCCTGATGTGGCGCCGGGTGAAGGGCGATGGCTCTGGCGAGCACCCCACCGTGCGCGATGTGGTGCGCCTGCATTATCGCGGCACGCTGACCGATGGGACGGAGTTCGACAGTTCCTATGCCTCGGGCCGCCCCGCAACCTTCCCCCTGCGCGGGCTGATCCCCGCCTGGCAGATGGCCGTGCCGCAGATGGGCGTGGGCGATACTATCGAGATCGCGGTGCCCGCCGATCTGGGCTATGGCCCGCGCGGCGGCGGACCCATCCCCGGCGGGGCGACCCTATTCTTCACGATCGAGCTGTTGGGCATCGTCGGGAGATAAGGGCCGGCAAGATAAAGGCCGGTTCATCCGGCATTCACTCGCCGGGGCAGAGGCGAGGCGGATAAACGGGAGGAATGGGCATTATGCGCAGCAAATTCGCAGGCTTGGGCATCACGCTGGCGCTGCTCGCCGCGCCCAGCCTTTATGCACAGGAGATCAATTACGGCAGCGGCAGCGACACTTCGCTGATTGACCGCAGCCGGATCAAGCCGCGCCTGCCCGGCCCGATTGCGCGTGAGAAATACGATGCCGCCGTGGCAAAGATGTTCCGCGCCGCCGATACCAATGGCGATGGGACCGTTACCCTGGCCGAACTCAACGCCGCGATAGAGGCGCGCCGCAGCGCGGCCATCGCCAGTCGCTTCGCCGCGATCGACAAGGATCGCAATCGGCAGATCAGCATGGAAGAATTTGCCGCCTGGCAGCGCGAGCTTGGCTCCGCCGTGCTGAATGACGATTCCCGCGCCGCCGCCGCGCAAGGCGTTGTTGTGGCTGAAGAACTGCCGGTGGAACTGGGCAAGGGCCGGGACGAGGAAATCTTCGAGCTTCTGCTCAAGCCCTTCAGCCCCACCATGCTGCTGGAAGCCAATACCAATTACGATGGCGGCGTCTCGCTGGACGAATTGCAGGCCTATCAGGGCGCGCGCTTTACCAAGGCAGACCGCAATAGCGACAATTGGCTGACACAGGACGAAATCTGGGACGTGCGGACCGAGGAAGTCGGCGAGCGTGGCCCCGGTGCTGGTCCCGGCAGGCCGGGCGGCCGACCCGGCGGCCCGCCACCCCCGCCTCCGGGCGACTGAGCCCCCGCAATTTCCACGATGGAGAGCGGCGCTGCCGCACTGCCTTGCCGCATCGGCAGGGCGGGGCAGGCGTGTCACCTTTACGTTACACGAAATGGCCCCTGATGTTCGCGGCGTGACATGCGCGTGAGGCGCGGTTTCAAGCCGTTTTTCCGGCTTTCCCGCGCTGGCCGGTGTAACCTTCCATTCTGCGTTTTCGTGCAGGCCGGACCTCTGCCGCAGAGCAGGTTTCCCTCCATCCCCCGCAACGCAATCCCCCACCTTCGTCACCCCCGCGCAGGCGGGGGCCCCGCTGGGTTTCGCGCAAAGTAGGGAAGCCAGCCGGACCCGCATCCGATCCTCGCACGGACAGGGGGATATGCGGGTAATGCCATGCGAGGGGATAGAGACCATAACCCGCCCCAGATTGCAGAAAAGGGGCGCGTAGGAAAATGGTGTGTGGGGGTGGGGGGAGCGGTCGCGGGATATGAGCCGGTGGCTGGTCTAGCGGTTTTTGACGCGACCTACGTAAGACGTGACATTGTACTTGGGCCAAAGATGTCGCGTGCCATCATGCGACATCGTAGAAAAAGGCATTGACCTTCTCTTGAAGAAGTCCCCCGTGGCCTTATTTTTTCGACGCGAACTAACTGCCATCTAAGGTGATTCGTGGGATCGAATAGCGAGGGAATTTATGATAACCAAGCTACACATCAACATTTCGCAGGGCGTCATTGATATTGAAGGTGATCCTGAACTTGTTCGTGAAATATATGCTGACTTCAAGGTTCAACTTTTGAACGGAGTTAAGTTCGTTCAACCAGCTCCTGCCATGACATCCGCGGCATCCACTGCTGGAAATGGTGATGAGGGGGCTTCGCCTGCCCCCAAACAGAAGGTTAAGCGCCGCATAGCTGCCAAGAAGAAGTCGAATGGCGATGAGGGCGGTAGCGGAGTGTTTGCGGATTCGCCCAAGCTCGACAAAAATTTGGACACCTCAGGCCTCGGGATATTTTACGGCCAATTTGCACCGAAGAACAACGCAGAGAAGATTCTAATCTTCTTGAAGTTTCTGACGGAGGCGTTGCAAATCGAAAGCCCAAATACCGATCAAGTTTATACCTGCTTCAAGGCTACGGGCGACAAGATACCGAAGGCGTTTGCACAGGCATTCTACGACACAAGCAGCAAGCTCGGATACATCGATTTTCGCTCGGCGACCGATCTTCCCATCACCATCGCGGGGGACAATCACTTTAATCACACGTTGAAAAAGAAGATCGCTGAATGAATGACGCAGTCAATCGCTTCTATAACTCGATCGAGGATGCAGCCAGCCAGAGCCAGACCAGCCTAGTCGAGCTATTTGTCTATTTCCTAACGGTGGAACTCGGCCAAGAGGTGGTGACTCCCAAGCAAATTGCCGATTGCTTCGAGGCATGTGATCTCACGGTGCCCGCGAACGTAAGTGCGCGCTTGTCGGAAGGATTAAAGGCTAAACCTCCGAAATATATCAAGGCTAAGGGCACCTATAAACTTCAGCGGCACATGCGGGAGGCTCTGTCGAAGAAACTTGGGGCTGAAACGGTGACGGCTCAGACTAGCGCGACTCTTCGTGGTCTGGAACATAAGATACCTGCGGGAGCCGACAAGGAGTTCCTGAAAGAGGCCATTGATTGTTTCGAGATTGGGGCAAATCGTGCGGCGATTGTCATGACGTGGATATTGGCGATGGATCACCTCTTCGCCTACATCCTCGCGCACAAGTTGGCTGATTTCAACTTGGCTCTATCCAAAGATAAGGGTGTTAAAATTAGCTCCGTCTGCCAGCGCGATGATTTCACGGAGATCAAGGAAACGAAGTTCATCGAGCTATGTCGCGCCGCAGGCATTATTTCGAATGACGTCCGGAAGATTTTAGATCAGAAGCTAGGTACACGGAATTCCTGCGCTCATCCATCAGGAGTTAAAATTAATAAGTCTAAAGTTATAGACTTTATAGAAGATATTTTTGACAATGTCATAATGAAATTTTCTGTCTAGTATTAATATTTTGAAGCCGAAAAGGTGTATCTCTAATCAACGATTTTATTAATGATCTTTGGCGTTCGGAAGCGGCCTAGATAGCGTCAATCGTCCGAAAAGTGGGTGCGGCGCTCCCTCCACACCGCTTGACCTCCTCCCCCCTTTCCCCTAATGGCCCGCGCAAGTTCGGGCAGGGATTCCCTGTGCCGGGCATTACGAGCTGAACATTGGCGGTGTTGTTGCGCCTTGGGGTTCCTGCCTTCGCGGGAACTCACGGGGTAGGGCAGCCGGCAAAGTAACCCGGCCTTGTGGCCTGGTGGAGCGTTTCGGCTGGTGCTTCTTCGGGGCCTCTTTGCGAGGCTCTGGGTTCCCGCTTTCGCGGGAATGACGGGAGGGCGCCATCCTTCACTCTTCACCCGGTCGTATAGTCGACAAGCCCTGATCCCGCTTGGGGAAGGTGGCAACCGTTTTTCCATGGGCGGTCAGGACAAGCCCTGACTCGTCGGGAAAAGTGGGAACCGGTTTTCCGCCCGGATGGATCAGAAACTAAGGTGAAGAGATTTAATGCCTACGATCAACCAGCTGGTCCGTAAGGGCCGCGTGCCGCAGAAGGCCAAGAGCAAGGTGCCTGCGATGGAGCAGAACCCGCAGAAGCGCGGCGTTTGCACTCGCGTCTACACCACGACCCCGAAGAAGCCGAACTCGGCTCTCCGCAAGGTTGCCAAGGTCCGTCTGACCAACCAGCGCGAAGTCATTTCCTACATCCCCGGCGAAGGCCACAACCTGCAGGAACACTCGGTTGTGCTGATCCGCGGCGGCCGTGTGCGCGACCTTCCCGGCGTGCGCTATCACGTGCTGCGCGGCGTGCTCGATACGCAGGGCGTGAAGGACCGCAAGCAGTCCCGTTCGAAGTACGGCGCCAAGCGTCCGAAGTGACGTTCACGGGGTGAACGTCATCCTCGAAAGATCGCCATCAGCGATCTTATCGGGGATCTCGCTCCCCAAGGCAGAACGTTTGTTGAGTTTTTGAAGGTCCGCCAGGCCGCATTGAGATCCCGGTTTTTGCTGGGATGGCGGTTTGGAAAAGGGCCTGACAGGAGAATATCCGATGTCACGTCGTCGTCGTCCCGAGAAGCGGGAAATCCTGCCCGATCCCAAGTTTGGTGATCAGGTTCTCTCGAAGTTCATGAACAACCTGATGTATGACGGCAAGAAGTCTGCCGCCGAAAAGATCGTCTATGGTGCGCTCGAAACCGTCGAGGCGCGCGCCAAGGGCGATCCGGTCCAGGTGTTCCATGATGCGCTGAACAATGTGAAGCCGGCCATCGAAGTGCGTTCGCGCCGCGTTGGTGGTGCGACCTATCAGGTTCCCGTGGAAGTGCGCCCCGAGCGCGCCCAGGCCCTGGCGATCCGCTGGCTGATCACGGCTGCTCGCGGCCGTGCGGAAACCACCATGGCCGCCCGCCTTTCGGGTGAGCTGATGGATGCGGCGAACAATCGCGGCAACGCGGTCAAGAAGCGGGAAGATACTCACCGCATGGCCGACGCCAACCGCGCGTTCAGCCACTACCGCTGGTAAGCGGCTGGCCGGGGGAGGGCGCGCATCGGGCGTGTCTTTTGCCGGTCACAATCGTTACTATATGGGGCGAGGGCCGGCATTGGCCGGCCTGACCTCCGAAAGGCCTTAAGGAAACCACCATGGCACGCAGCCATCCGATCGAACGCTACCGCAATTTCGGTATCATGGCGCATATCGACGCCGGCAAGACCACGACTACCGAGCGGATTCTCTATTATACCGGCAAGTCCTACAAGATCGGCGAAGTGCACGATGGCGCCGCCACCATGGACTGGATGGAGCAGGAACAGGAACGCGGCATCACCATCACGTCCGCCGCGACGACCTGCTTCTGGAAGGCCGAAGAGGGCAATGGCCCCGAACACCGCCTGAACATCATCGACACCCCGGGCCACGTGGACTTCACCATTGAAGTCGAACGTTCGCTGCGCGTGCTCGACGGCGCGGTCGCCGCGTTTGACGGCGTTGCCGGCGTGGAGCCGCAGTCGGAAACCGTGTGGCGTCAGGCTGAAAAGTACGGCGTTCCCCGCATGTGCTACATCAACAAGCTCGATCGCACCGGCGCGGATTTCTATTACTGCGTGCAGACCATCATCGACCGCCTCGGCGCGGTTCCGCTGGTGCTCTATCTGCCGATCGGCGCGGAAGGCGGCTTCAAGGGCCTGGTGGACCTGGTGAACAACCGCGCGATCATCTGGAAGGATGAGAGCCTGGGCGCCGAATTCTTCTATGAAGAAATCCCGGCCGACATGGCCGACAAGGCTGCCGAATATCGCGAAAAGCTGGTCGAGCTCGCCGTTGAGCAGGACGATGCGGCGACCGAAGCCTATCTCGAAGGCACCGAGCCCGATGTGGCCCAGCTCAAGGCGCTGATCCGCAAGGGCACGCTGGAGCACGCCTTCGTGCCCGTGCTGTGCGGCTCCTCCTTCAAGAACAAGGGCGTGCAGGCCCTGCTCGACGCCGTTGTCGACTACCTGCCGAGCCCGATCGACGTTCCGGCCATCAAGGGCGTGAAGCCCGGCACGGACGAGGAAGACAGCCGTCCCTCGAGCGACGAAGCTCCGTTCAGCGCGCTGGCGTTCAAGATCATGAACGACCCGTTCGTGGGCTCGCTCACCTTCGCCCGCATCTACTCGGGCAAGCTGAGCAAGGGTTCGTACCTCAACTCCGTGAAGGAGAAGGACGAGAAGATCGGCCGTATGCTGCTGATGCACTCCAACAACCGTGAGGACATCGACGAAGCCTTCGCAGGCGACATCGTTGCGCTGGCCGGTCTGAAGGAAACCACCACGGGCGATACGCTGTGCGCCAAGAACGCGCCGATCATCCTCGAGCGTATGGAATTTCCCGAGCCGGTTATCGAACTGTCGGTGGAACCGAAGACCAAGGCCGACCAGGAAAAGATGGGCATCGCGCTCAATCGTCTGGCTGCCGAGGATCCCTCGTTCCGCGTTTCGACCGATCACGAATCGGGCCAGACCATCATCAAGGGGATGGGCGAACTCCACCTCGAAATCCTGGTCGACCGCATGCGTCGCGAATTCAAGGTGGAAGCCAATGTCGGTGCGCCGCAGGTGGCCTACCGCGAATCGCTGTCGAAGCCGGTGGACGTGGACTTCACCCACAAGAAGCAGTCGGGCGGTACCGGCCAGTTCGGTCGCGTGAAGGTCAAGGTCGCTCCGGGCGAGCGCGGTGCGGGCATCACCTTCATCGACGAGATCAAGGGCGGCAACATTCCGCGCGAATATATTCCGTCGATCGAAAAGGGCATGCGCGAACAGGCAGCCAGCGGCTACCTCATCGGCTTCCCGATCATCGACTTCGAAATTCGCCTGTATGACGGTGCGTATCACGACGTCGACTCGTCGACGATCGCGTTCGAAATCGCCGGCCGCGGTGCGATGCGTGAAGTTGCCGAACGGGCAGGCATCAAGCTGCTCGAACCGGTGATGAAGGTGGAAGTGGTGACGCCGGAAGAATTCATGGGCGACGTTATCGGCGACCTGAATTCCCGTCGTGGCCAGATCCAGGGCACCGACAGCCGCGGTAATGCCCAGGTGGTCGAGGCTTTCGTGCCGCTGGCCAACATGTTCGGCTACGTCAATGAACTGCGTTCGTTCACCCAGGGCCGCGCCCAGTACACGATGCAGTTCTCGCATTATGACGAAGTGCCCGCCAATGTGGCGGCCGAAGTCAAGGAGAAGCTTGCCTAACGGCGAGCGACCGTCTAGGGGCGGCGCCTGATTCAGCGGGCGCCGATCTCCCGCAATGATCGAATTTTGAGAAAATAGAGGTTTTGACAAATGGCTAAGGCAAAATTTGAGCGGACCAAGCCGCACTGCAACATCGGCACCATCGGTCACGTCGACCACGGCAAGACCACGCTGACGGCTGCTATCACCAAGGTTCTGGGCGCTCCGGTCGATTTCGCGAACATCGACAAGGCTCCTGAAGAGCGCGAGCGCGGCATCACCATCTCGACCGCTCACGTGGAATACGAAACCGACGCGCGTCACTACGCACACGTCGACTGCCCGGGCCACGCTGACTATGTGAAGAACATGATCACCGGTGCCGCCCAGATGGACGGCGCGATCCTGGTGGTGAACGCTGCTGACGGCCCGATGCCCCAGACCCGCGAGCACATCCTGCTTGCCCGTCAGGTCGGCGTGCCGGCTCTGGTCGTGTACATGAACAAGGTCGACCAGGTTGACGACGAAGAGCTGCTTGAGCTCGTCGAACTCGAAGTTCGCGAACTGCTCTCCAGCTACGACTTCCCGGGCGATGATATTCCGATCGTCAAGGGTTCGGCTCTGGCCGCTCTCGAAGGTCGCGATCCGGAAATCGGCGAAACCTCGATCAAGGCTCTGATGGACGCGGTTGACGCCTACATCCCGCAGCCGGAACGTCCGATCGACAAGCCCTTCCTGATGCCGATCGAAGACGTGTTCTCGATCTCGGGTCGCGGCACCGTGGTGACCGGCCGTATCGAAACCGGCATTGTGAACGTGGGTGACGAAGTCGAAATCGTCGGCATCAAGGACACCCAGAAGACGACCGTGACCGGCGTCGAAATGTTCCGCAAGCTGCTCGATCGCGGTGAAGCCGGCGACAACGTCGGTGCCCTGATCCGTGGTATCGCTCGTGAATCGGTTGAGCGTGGCCAGGTCCTCGCCAAGCCGGGCACTGTGAACCCGCACACCGAATTCAGCGCCGAAGTCTACGTGCTGTCGAAGGACGAAGGTGGCCGTCACACGCCGTTCTTCGCCAACTACCGCCCGCAGTTCTACTTCCGCACCACCGACGTGACCGGTGAAGTGATCCTCCCCGAGGGCACCGAGATGGTCATGCCGGGCGATAACGTGACGATCGGCGTAAAGCTGATCGCTCCGATCGCGATGGATGAAGGTCTTCGCTTCGCAATTCGCGAAGGTGGCCGCACCGTCGGTTCGGGGGTTGTCAGCAAGATCACGAAGTAATATAGGCGCCGCAGAGGCGGGGGATTCGTCCCCCGCCTTTCGGTATTCTCGAAGGGCCGCCCCTTCCCGAAACTTCCAACGAAGGTCGGTGAGGCGGGGCGGTTCTTTGTTTTTGGTGGCTCTCGGGTCGCCGTGGCTCTTTCGCATCGGTAGTTGGAAATGGAAGCTCAGAATATTCGCATTCGCCTCAAGGCGTTTGACCATCGCGTTCTCGATCAGGCAACTGGTGAGATCGCCGAAACCGCCCGCCGCACCGGCGCGCTGATCCGGGGCCCCATTCCGCTGCCGACGCGTATCGAGAAGTTCACCGTGAACCGCGGTCCGCACATCGACAAGAAGTCGCGGGAACAGTTCGAGGTTCGCACCTACAAGCGGCTGCTGGACATCGTGCAGCCCAACGCCCAGACGGTCGACGCGCTGATGAAGCTGGACCTGGCGGCTGGTGTGAATGTTGAGATCAAGCTGGCCTAAGCCGCTGATCTAAAAGTTTTGGCCTTAGGGCCGCATCCTATCCGGCAGCCGGATTTATCCGGACCGGTCCGCGGGCAAGTTCCCGCGCAGACATTGGGATACCGCCGGATCGTCGATCCGGGCTGCGTCCCCCGTCTTGCTCTTCCGAAGGCTCAGGCCGGGGAAGGGCGCTCAGCCCGGACGGGGCGATGCATCACAATTAGGGCTGGCAAGCACCTGGAATGGGTCCAGGTGCCTCTGTTGAGGAGATTGGTCATGCGCACAGGCGTGATCGCTAAGAAAGTCGGGATGACCCGCCTGTTCCAGGAGGATGGACGTCACGTTCCCGTGACCGTTCTTGCCCTGGAAGACTGCCAGGTGGTTTCGGTCCGTACCCAGGAGAACGATGGTTACACCGCTCTCCAGGTCGGTTCGGGTGAAGCCAAGCAGAAGAACGTTGCCAAGCCGCAGCGTGAACATTTCGCCAAGGCTGAAGTGTCGCTCAAGATGAAGGTTGCGGAATTCCGCGTCGCTGAAGATGCGGTGCTGGAAGTCGGCTCCACGATCGCTGCCTCGCACTTCGTGCCGGGCCAGCTGGTCGACATCACCGGCCACACGCAGGGCAAGGGCTTTGCCGGTGCGATGAAGCGCTGGGGTTTCGGCGGTATGCGCGCCACCCACGGCGTTTCCATCAGCCACCGCGCCCATGGTTCGACCGGTAACCGTCAGGATCCGGGTCGCGTGTTCAAGGGCAAGAAGATGGCCGGCCACATGGGCGACCGTCAGCGCACTCAGCAGAACCTCGAAATCGTCCGCACGGATGATGAGCGCGGGCTGATCTTCGTGAAGGGCTCGGTGCCCGGTTCGAAGAACGCCTGGCTGCTCGTTCGCGACTCCGTGAAGGTTTCGCGCCACGCCGAGGCTCCCTATCCCGCCGGGCTGAAGAGCGCGGCCAACAGCAATGACGCGGCGCCCGCCGACACTCCGGCTGAAGAAGCCGTGGCTGTCGAGGCGACCGAAGGCCAGGAGGGCTAAGTCGTGAAGGTGAAGCTTTCCAACCTCGACGGTTCGGTCGCCAAGGGCGACATTGAACTGAACGATGCCGTGTTCGGTCTTGAGCCGCGCGCCGACATCCTCCACCGCGTTGTCACCTGGCAGCTCGAAAACCGCCGCGGTATTGCCCGCGCTACTCGTGAGCGTTCGGACGTTGCTCGCACCGGCAAGAAGTGGGGTCGCCAGAAGGGCGGCGGCACGGCTCGCCATGGCGATCGCAAGGCTCCGGTGTTCATTGGCGGTGGTAAGGCCCATGGTGCCCGCCGTCGTGAATTCGACATCTCGCTGAACAAGAAGATCCGCGCCCTCGGCCTCCGGATGGCTCTTTCGGCGAAGGCGAAGAACGGTCTTGTCATCGTTGACAGCCTGGAACTGACTGACGCCAAGACCAAGGCGCTGGCCGGTCAGCTCGCCAAGGCGGGCTGGGGCAAGAAGGTGCTGGTGATCGACGGCGAGAGCGTGAATGACAATTTCGCGCGTGCCGCCGGCAATTTGAAGGACATCAACGTCCTCCCCGCCATCGGCGCCAATGTCTATGACATCCTGAAGCATGATACGCTGGTGCTGACGCGCGCCGCGGTCGAAAAGCTGGAGGCGCGTTTCAATGGCTAAGAAGCAGGACGTGGATGTGCGTCACTATGACGTGATCCTTTCGCCGCACATCACCGAGAAGGCTACGCTGTTGTCCGAGAACAACGCAGTCGTCTTCAAGGTGGCCGGCAGCGCCACGAAGCCGCAGATCAAGGAAGCGGTGGAAGCGCTGTTCGACACCAAGGTGAAGGCAGTGAATACGATTGTCCAGAAGGGCAAGACGAAGCGCTGGAAGGGCAAGGCCTATAAGCGCACCGACGTGAAGAAGGCGATCGTGACCCTGGCTGCTGGCCAGGACCCCATCGACGTCACCAGCGGCATCTGAGGCTAGAGAACAATGGCACTCAAGAACTACAAGCCGACTAGCCCCGCGCGTCGCGGCCTCGTGCTGGTCGACCGCTCGGGCCTCTACAAGGGCAAGCCGGTCAAGGCTCTCACCGAAGGCAAGTCCAAGACGGGCGGCCGCAACAACAAGGGCCACGTGACTTCGCGCGGCATTGGTGGCGGTCACAAGCAGAAGTACCGCTTCGTGGACTTCAAGCGCCGCAAGTGGGACGTTGCCGGAACCGTGGAACGGATCGAATACGATCCCAACCGCACCGCGTTCATCGCGCTGATCAAGTACGAGGACGGCGAACTCGCCTATATCCTCGCACCGCAGCGCGTTGCCGTGGGCGACCAGGTGATCGCCGGTGAAAAGACCGACGTGAAGCCGGGCAACGCCATGCTGCTCAGCCAGATGCCGGTCGGCACCATCTGCCACAATGTGGAGATGAAGCCGGGCAAGGGCGGCCAGATCGCTCGTTCGGCAGGCACTTATGTGCAGCTCGTCGGTCGTGACCGCGGTCTGGTGATCGTGCGTCTCAACTCGGGCGAACAGCGCTACCTGCGTGGCGATTGCATGGGTACGGTCGGTGCGGTGTCCAACCCGGACAATTCGAACCAGACGCTTGC
>Ga0209958_1001630_pt1 | contig 15688 bp, 17 predicted proteins | sample ThiBio_inoc_plan_FD_183942 | JGI IMG/M metagenome (GOLD analysis project Ga0209958, IMG submission 183942) | Wastewater bioreactor microbial communities from Cape Town, South Africa - Thiocy_inoc_plan (SPAdes) | ecosystem: Engineered > Bioremediation > Thiocyanate > Unclassified | place: South... | reverse complement strand
GCGCAAGGGCGACGGCGAGCCGGGCGTGAAGACCATTTGGCTTGGCCTCCAGCGCGTCATGGATTTCGCCGCAGGAATCAGATTCGCTCGCGAGGCTCATGCACTATGAGTTGTGTGTAATGGAATGGGCCTGGCTGCCGATACATCTCGGGCAGTTGCTCGATGCGGGTGTAGTGACTGGAAATGTTTCTCCGATAAACAGTGAATGGGGTGCCAGGCTCGAAGCGTTTTTCGATGATTTCATGCAGTTGCGAGTAGAAGTCGGGCTGAACTGCAATATCCATGTTGGTGAAAATAAGATAGTCGCAGTGGGCCGCCCCGGCGCCGATCGTCAGGATGTCGGAAATCAGGGGGAGGGGTCTCTTTGGGGACATCGGACGGATGTCCTGGACGGTCCGGGCCAGATGGCCGGCGAGCTTGGCGGGGGGCTTGATCGCCACTTCATCGCCCGGCAGCACGACGGCATGAACCTCGACGTCGATTCCCTGCTTGTGCGCGTCTTCCACTGCGATGCGCAGGCTCTCGTAGGTGATTTTGCTCGCGATCCCGTGCTCGGAAGTTTCCGGGCATGGAAAGGGATTGATGATGTGACAGAAAGAGGTCGGCATGGTCGTGCGCCTGATTGGATCTGGAGTGGGTTGGTATGCCATCGAGCGTTGCGTTTCATGAAGCCGGCCGCGAGACCTCAAGGGATACCCGGGCATCGGTGCAGTGCAGATCGTGCGCGCCATCCCGCAGGGGAACGCGAAAGGCTACCAGCAGATGATCTCTGGCCGAACGCCAGTGCGGCGGCGTTCTGAAGGAAGGGCGGCAGGCAAGCCCTTTGCGCAGTGCATGGAAACGGCGCAGCCCGTATGCCAGATTCGGCAGGCAGCGATAAAACAGGTTGGCCGATGCCTGAAGGAAGGTTGCGGATGGTTTGGCAGGCTCGTGACTGAAGGTTTCCAAATCGGTGATCTCCAGTCCCAGTTCGTGCGAGATGAGTTTGCACCACTGCGGGTTAATGAACGAAAGATGTTCGGCAATACTGCAATACCAGTACATGCCGCGCATGAGGCGCCATGACCAGGCAGCGGTGTTGCCGGTGGAAACGATGATCAGGCCGCCTGGCCGGGTTGCCTTGGCCAGGGACCCGAGAAATTCTTTGGGGTTGCCTACATGCTCGATGACATCCATCGCCACAACGACATCGAAGGGGGTGGGCAGCGTTTCGAGATCTGAAAAGTCGCGTCCGACGATTTGAATTCCCTTGCTTGCAGCATGCTCTGCGGCACGCGGGTGGACTTCGATGCCCGCCCGCCGGTAGTCCGTGCCCAAATGGTCAAGAAAGCGGCCGTCGAAACAGCCGACATCGAGTACTGAATGGAGGCCGTCATTCTTGCGAATGATGGCCATGGCTATCTGCCAGTCCTGACGCCTGACAGGGTGGTACTGCCAGGAAGCGGCATCGCCCTGTCGATACAGGGCGTCCAGCTCGCGTTTGTCCGGCTGCGGGTGTCGCCAGTGGAGAGTGCACACGCGGCAGCGATACAGGCTGCCTCCTGGTAGCGGAGTGTCGAGTTTCCTTCCGGCAAACTCAAATGCGTCCGGGATGCTGCCAATGCGGGATATGCCAATTGAACCGCAGCCTGGGCATGATGGGGCGATCCCGGTATTCAAAGAGCGGTTTGTCGGCAGGGTTCCGTTGATATCTGCTGCAGGATGGCGCATGGATCAAGCTTCCTCACAAGCATGAGAATGTCGGTCAAGCGGAGCTGTTGTATGGTGTATTAACGAACGCCGATCGGTATGTGAACGGTACGTGATTTGATGGCCTTGCGCCAGACTTCGGGGACGCCGGCAAAAAGCTTGCCTTGCCTTGTGCTGCATTCGCCAGAAACGAGCCGTGCACCAGGTCCCTGAACAATGCGCTGGGAAGACAGCCTGTCCCAGGCTTTGATCGGGCGAAGCAGGAGGCGCCAAAAGTACAGCGGTCAGGTATGGCAGCCATGCTGAAACTGGATTGCGCACATGAAATTTCATCGGGTCCGGTGAAGCGACAGCATCAACCAAGGGTACGTCTGACCGATGCCGGCGCAGCATGGCTGAGCCGAGCCAGGCTGGCTTGAACGGGTTCATGGGTAATCATGCCAATCGGCCCGTATGGCAGCAAGTGACAGGAGACTTGCGGACTCAGGGAAAGTGGCTGCTTTGGTTACAATCAGGCAACTGTTCTCATTTTACTGGTTACATGCAAACCCTTAACGTCGATCTCGGCGACCGTTCCTACCCCATACACATTGGCGCCGGCTTGCTTGATCACGCTGACTTGCTGCTGCCGCACCTGCCGCAAAAGCGGGTGGCGGTGGTGACCAACACCACCGTGGCGCCGCTTTACCTGGAACGACTTACTGCCACCCTGCAGGCAGGCGGGGTGGCAGTGACCCCCATCGTGTTGCCGGACGGCGAGGCCTACAAGAACTGGGAAACGCTGAACCTGATCTTCGATGCGCTGCTGACCCAGCGGGCCGAACGCAAGACCACGCTGATCGCGCTGGGCGGCGGGGTGGTCGGCGACATGACGGGGTTCGCGGCGGCAAGCTACCAGCGTGGTGTGCCTTTCATCCAGATTCCCACCACGCTGCTGTCGCAGGTCGATTCCTCGGTGGGCGGCAAGACTGGGATCAACCATCCGCTCGGCAAGAACATGATCGGCGCGTTCTACCAGCCGAAAGTGGTGCTCGCCGACACCGCTACACTGAAGACGCTGCCGCCACGCGAACTGTCGGCGGGGCTGGCCGAGGTGATCAAGTACGGACTGATCCGGGATGCCGATTTTCTCGCCTGGCTGGAAGCCAACATGGCCAAGCTGCGCGCGCTCGATCCGGCGGCGATCGCGCATGCGATCTACCGCTCGTGCGAGATCAAGGCGCAGGTGGTGGGGCAGGACGAGCGCGAAGGCGGCATCCGCGCGATTCTCAATCTGGGTCACACTTTCGGCCATGCGATCGAGACCGGCATGGGCTACGGCAACTGGCTGCACGGCGAGGCGGTGGCGGCAGGCATGGTGATGGCAGCGCAGACCTCACAGCGCATGGGCTGGCTCAGCGAGGCTGAGGTCGAACGCACCCGTGCGCTGATCCGGGCCGCCGGGCTGCCGGACGTGGCGCCGGATCTGGGTGTCGACGCCTGGCTGGAATACATGGGCCACGACAAGAAAGTGGAGGGCGGAAAAATGCGCTTCGTGCTGCTGAAAAAGCTGGGCGAGGCGGTGATCACCGGTGACGTGCCGGCCGATGTGCTGAGCGGCGTGCTGACTGAGCCGCGCTGAAAGGAATTTGATGGAACTGTCGTTCGCTCCCTACGCAGCGCATTCCAGCCAAACCCGCGGGCGGCAGCATTCCGAGCCTTCGGCTGCGCCGCGCTCCGAATTTCAGCGCGACCGCGACCGCATCATCCATTCCACCGCATTCCGCCGGCTGGAATACAAGACCCAAGTGTTCGTCAACCACGAGGGCGACCTGTTCCGCACCCGCCTCACCCACAGTATCGAGGTGGCGCAGATCGGCCGCACCCTCGCGCGCCTGTTGAACCTCAACGAGGACCTGGTGGAGGCGGTGGCGCTGGCGCACGACCTCGGCCATACGCCGTTCGGCCATGCCGGGCAGGATGCCTTGAATGCCTGCATGCGCGAACATGGAGGCTTCGAGCACAACCTGCAGTCGCTGCGTGTGGTCGATCTGCTGGAAGAACGCTATGCCGGGTTCGACGGACTGAACCTCACCTTCGAGGCACGCGAGGGCATCCTCAAGCATTGCTCGCTGGGCAATGCCGAAAAACTCGGCGTGCTCGGCGAACGTTTCCTGAACAAGCAGCAACCCTCGCTCGAAGCGCAGATTGCCAACCTGGCTGACGAGATCGCCTACAACAATCACGACGTCGACGACGGCCTGCGTTCCGGCCTGATCACCGAGGAGCAATTGGCGGAAGTGCAGTTGTTCGCGCGCCACCAGAGCGAGGTACGCAGCCTGTATCCGACGCTGGGCGGGCGCCGCGTGGTGACCGAAACCGTGCGCCGCATGATCAATACGCTGATCCTCGACCTGGTCAACACCACCCGCATCAATATCGAAAACAGCGGCGTGCAGACGCTGGAAGAGGTGCGCGCGGCGCCGCCGCTGGCGGCATTCAGCCCGGCACTGCTCGACGAGCACCGCGAACTCAAGCGCTTCCTGCTGCGCCATCTGTACCGCCATTACAAGGTGGCGCGGATGAGCGCCAAGGCCAACCGCATCATCACCGACCTCTATACCGCGTTTACCGGCGATGCCCGCCTGCTGCCGCCCGAACACCAGGCGCGCGAGTCGCTGGAAGGCGCGCGTGCCGTGGCGGATTACATCGCCGGCATGACCGATCGCTATGCCATGCGCGAGCACCGGCGGATTTTTGCGGTGGAAGAAATCTACGGGTGAGGTGCGCGACGCCTAGCTGAAGCGGGCAGGGTGCGGCGCAAGATTCCGTGAGTATTTCGTACTGTTTTCCGCGCATTTTCTTTCCCTGAAACTCCGTAAGTTTTATTTATAAACTCCCGGCCTGTCGATAGGTTGCGTATATGGACGTGGGTGCGCTCAACCCGCATCGGCCTGCACGCACCTTGTCGCGATCCAGCTTGCCGCCAGGCAGGCTTCTTTGCACTACAGACCAGGAGAATTGAATGAGTGTACTGATTGAACCCGACGACCTGCAGGCCGCGATGGCGAACGAGCCCATGGTCATCATCGATACCCGCGATCCCGCCGCCTATGCCAGGGGCCATCTTCCCGGCGCAGTGAACCTGCGCGAGATTTTTACCCATCTGGCAACCTCCGATCCGCAGGGGCTTGAAGTCCTCAAGGGAAAGTTTGCCGAGATGTTCGGCTCGGCGGGTCTGTCGGGCAAGGAAACCGCCGTGCTGTACGAAGACGCCATGGACTCGGGTTTCGGTCAGTCGTGCCGGGGCTATTTCATTCTCAACTATCTTGGCTATCCCAAGATCAAGGTGCTGCACGGCGGTTACCAGGCCTGGCAGGCAGCCGGTTTGCCGACCAGCACCGAAACGGTGGCGCCGACGCCGGCAGCGTTCCCGCTGGGCGGCTCGGCCGACGTGATGGTGGACGCCGACGAAGTGCTGGCAGCGATGGACGCCGGCGGGGTGACGCTACTCGACGTGCGCGACGTCGACGAGTGGATCGGTGCGAGCTCGTCGCCGTACGGCCGTGATTTCAGCCCGCGTAAAGGCCGCATTCCCGGCGCGCGCTGGATCGAGTGGTATCGCATGATGAAACCCGGCGCCGCCGGCCCGGTATTCAAGGCCAAGGAGGAGGTGCTGGCTGAGTGCCTCACCGCCGGCATCACGCCGGAAACGCCGGTGATCCTGTATTGCTTCAAGGGCGCGCGCGCGTCCAACACCTTCCTCATCTTCAAGGAGGCCGGGGTCAAGAATGTGAAGATCTACTTCGGCTCGTGGAACGAATGGTCGCAGGATCCGGAACTGCCGATCGAGGAGGGATTCCCCCGGGCTTGCTGAGGCCGCTGCGCCTCAGCGCCTATCCGCGCCCCCGTTGCGGGGGCGTTTCTCATGGCGGCGGCAGCGTGCGTGCCGCCGCCCAGCAGCTCACCTCGCGCGCGCCTGCCCGCTTCAGCGTCGCGGCCAGTTCGTCGAAACTGGTCCCGGTCGTCATCACGTCGTCGATCAATGCGATATGCAATCCCCGAACGCCATCCGAACACGTGAATGCGCCGCGCACATTGCGCTGCCGCGCTGCGTGCTTCAGCCCCATTTGCGGCGGCGTGTCGCGGATGCGCCGGCAACTGGCGACATCGAGCGGAAGCCGGAGCCGCCTTGCCGTCTCGCGTGCGATTTCGGTGGCGTGGTTGAAGCCGCGTTCGCGGATACGCTGCGCGTGCAGCGGCATGGCGATCAGCCGGTCGGGGCGGGGGGCGGCTGCCACGGCGCGGGCCAGGCACTCGCCCAGTACCGGCGCAACCGCAAGCCGGCCGTGGTATTTCAGATGCGGGATCAGGCGGTCGAGCGGAAAGGCATAAGCCAGCGCCGCAAAGCTGCGATCGAATGCGGGGGGATGCTTGAGGCAGGCGCCGCATACCTGGCCTGCGGGCGTAGGGGTGGCGCAGTGCGGACACTGCGGCTGGCTGTGCCAGGGCAGATCGGCCAGGCAGGCGCCACACAGGTGGCGGTTTCCCGCTGCGGCCCCGCACAGCAGACAGGCGCGGGGCATGCGGTGCCACGCCAGGCGGGACTTCAGCGAGGAGTAGGCCGGCGCCGCCTTGCGGAGCGCGAAACGATTAAAAATTGATCTGATGTTCAATTTTTCCCCTGCCCTGATTTGACAGGGGCGGCGCCACCCCCGAGAATTCGGGCCATGAAAACCGCGCATTTCATTCCTGCCGCCTCCTCCCGTTTTGCCGCGCAGTTGTTCAACATCATCACCGTTTCGGTGATGATGTTGTCGCTCACCGCGATGCTGCTGGGCAAGCTGCTTGCCAGCCAGAAAGTCGGTTTCCTGCCTTTCGTGCTGTCGCTGCCGCCCTTGATGATCTGGCTGGGCGCGTCGATTTTCGTCTACGCCAGCATTGCCCATCATCCCAACCCGCGCTCCGCGCACTACAACAAATGGGCAGGCTACCGCTTTTATGGCGTGATGGGCAGCCTGATGGTGATCGGGCCGGCGCTCTACGGCCTGCTTGACGGCTGGCGAGGCCTGATGCTGGTGCTGGGGCTGGCGGTGTTGATCATCGTGCCGTGGGCGCTGTTCGATATTTTCAGGGCCGCGCGCGAGCCGTGGACGGATATGACCGTCGAGGTGGAGGCGTGAGCCGCAAGCAGGATTTACCCGCGTAGCGGGATGTGCACGGTCGCGCATGGCCGCGGCCGCCGAATGGCCCCGCAGCGCCCGACGATTTGACGAGACGACAATCCATGAATGACATGACCCAACCCCATAGCCGCCTGTCCATGGCGGAGATCGAAGCGCTGTTCGAACTGCCGTTTGCCGACCTGATGTACCGGGCGCAGGCGGTGCACCGCGAACACTTCGATCCCAACCGTGTGCAGTTGTCGACGCTGCTGTCGGTCAAGACCGGCGGCTGTTCCGAGGACTGCGGCTACTGTCCGCAGTCGGCGCGCTACGACGCCGGGGTGGAAAACCAGGGGCTGCTCGATCTCGACGACGTGCTCAAGGCGGCGAAAGCCGCCAAGGTCGCCGGCGCTTCGCGCTTCTGCATGGGGGCGGCGTGGCGCGGGCCGAAGCAGCGCGATCTCGAACCGGTGCTCGACATGGTGCGCGAGGTGAAAGCGCTGGGCCTGGAGACCTGCGCCACCCTGGGGATGCTGAAGGACGGCCAGGCCGAGCAGTTGAAGGAGGCCGGGCTCGACTATTACAACCACAATCTCGACACCGCGCCCGAGTTCTACGGCGAGATCATCACCACCCGCGAATACCAGGACCGTCTCGACACGCTGGAACGCGTGCGCCGCGCCGATCTGCACGTCTGCTGCGGCGGCATCGTCGGCATGGGCGAGTCGCGCACCCAGCGCGCCGGCCTGATCGCGCAGCTGGCCGCGCTCGACCCGCAGCCGGAATCGGTGCCGATCAACCTGCTGGTTCAGGTCGAGGGCACCCCGCTCGCCGGCACCGAGGCGCTCGAGCCGCTGGAATTCGTGCGCACCATCGCGGTCGCGCGCATCTGCATGCCGAAGAGTTTCGTGCGGCTGTCGGCCGGCCGCCAGCAGATGAGCGATGCGGTGCAGGCGCTGTGCTTCCTCGCCGGTGCCAACTCGATCTTCTACGGCGAAAAGCTGCTCACCACCGGCAACCCGGAGTGGGAGCGCGACCAGCGCCTGTTCGACAGCCTGGGCCTGATGCCGTTGTGACGCACGCCGCGCTGACCCGTCTGCAGGACGGGCTGGCGGCGCTGCAGGCCGATCATCTGGAGCGTCGCCGCCTGCTGCTCGATGGCGTGCAGGGCGCCCGCGTCACGATCGATGGCCGGCGCGTCGTCTCGTTCTGCAGCAACGACTATCTCGGTCTCGCCGCCGAGCCGGCGCTGGTGCGGGCCGCGCATGCGGCACTGGACAAATGCGGCGTCGGCGCCGGGGCGGCGCATCTCATCGCCGGCCACCACCGCTTCCATGAGGACTTCGAAGCCGCCTTCGCGCGCTTCGTCGGCAAGCCGGCGGCGCTGCTGTTCACCACCGGCTACATGGCCAACCTCGGCGTGCTGACCGCGCTGCTCGGGCGCCGCGGCGAAGTGTTCGGCGACAAGCTCAACCACGCCTCGCTGGTTGACGCCGCGCAGCTGTCCGGCGCGACGCTTACCCGCTATCGCCACAACGACCTGGCCCAGCTCGAAGGGCAACTGGCGGCGAGCAAGGCGCAGGACAAGCTTATCGCCTCGGACCTGGTGTTCAGCATGGACGGCGACATAGCGCCGGTCGATGCGCTGCTCGACCTGGCCGAGCGCCATGACGCCTGGCTCTATCTCGACGACGCGCATGGCTTCGGCGTGCTGAACGACGGCCGCGGCGGGCTCAGCGAGCGCGCACGGGCGAGCGACCGCGTGATCTACCTGGCCACCCTGGGCAAGGCGGCCGGCGTGGCGGGCGCGGCGGTGGCCGCGCATGCCAGCGTGATCGACTGGCTGATCCAGAAAGCGCGGCCCTACATCTACACCACCGCCTCGCCGCCGCTGCTGGCGGCGTGCCTGCTGGAAAGCCTGCGCCAGATCGCAGCCGGCGACGCGCGGCGCGAGCGCCTGCGCGGCCATGTCGCGCAGCTGCGTGAAGGCCTGGCCGGCCTGAAACACGGCGCGCTGCTGCCGTCCGACACGCCGATCCAGCCGCTGGTGGTCGGCACCAACGACGCAGCGGTGCGTTTGTCGCAAGCCTTGCTGCAGCGCGGTCTGCTGGTGGCCGCGATCCGCGCCCCGACGGTGCCCGTCAACACGGCGCGGCTGCGCATCACCCTGTCGGCGGCGCACAGCGCGGACGATGTCGCGCTGCTGGTCGAGGCCCTGCATGCCGTCGCCTAAGCCCTTCCTCGCGCTGCTGCACGGCTGGGGTATGAATGCCCGCGTATTCGACGAGCTGGCGGTGCTGCTGGCGGCCGCTTTCGAGGTGCGCGCGTTCGATCTGCCCGGCCACGGCGGGCGTGATGCCGTGGCTGACAACACCCTGCGCGGTTGGGCCGACGACCTGGCACAACAGCTGCCGGAGGGTGCGACGCTGCTCGGCTGGTCGCTCGGCGGGCAGGTGGCGATGCGTGCGGCGCTCGATCACCCGCACAAAATCGCGCGCCTGGTGTTGCTGGCATCGACGCCTAAATTCGTCGCCGCGGAAGACTGGCCGCACGGCATGGCGCCGGCCGCCCTGGAGGATTTCGGCGCGGCGCTGCTGGCCGAGCCGGAGATGACCTTGCTGCGTTTCCTCAGCCTGCAGACGCGCGGCATGCCGGGGCAGAAGACGCTGCTGCAGCGGCTGCGGCAGACGCTGCTGGCAGCGCCCGCGGCCAGCAGCGAGGCCCTGGCGGGCGGGCTGGCGATGCTGCGCGACACCGATCTGCGTGCGGAGTTGCCGCAGCTGGCGCAGCCGGTTCTGGTGCTGCATGGCGCGCTCGACACCCTCACGCCGGCGGCGGCCGGCGCCTGGCTGGCCGAGGCCCTGCCGCGCGCACAGCACATCGCGTTTTGCCGTGCCGCGCACGCGCCGCACTTGTCGCACGCTGAAGAGGTGGCCGCTGCAATCGGGCGGTTTGCACATGGCTGAACCCGCACTCGATTTCGCCGAAGTGCGGCGCGCCTTCGACCACGCCGCCGCCAGCTACGACGCGCATGCGGTATTACAGCGCGAGGTGTGCGACCGCCTGCTGGAACGCCTCGACTTCGTGACCCTACAGCCGGGCCGCGTGCTCGATGTCGGCAGCGGCACCGGCTATGGCCTGGCGCATCTGCATGCACGCTACCCGGCGGCCGAACTTTGCGCGCTCGACATTGCCCCGTCCATGCTGTCGGCCGCGCGCGCGCGGCTGCCGCAGCCGACGCGGGCGCAGCGCGTGCTGGCGCATCTGCTGCCGCGTAACGCGCCGCAGCACTACGCGGTATGCGCGGACATGGGCCGCCTGCCGCTGGCGGCCAACAGCATGAACCTGGTCTGGTCGAGCCTGGCTCTGCAATGGGCGCACGATCTTGAAGCCACGTTGAAGGGCATGCATCGGGTGCTGGCGCCGGGAGGCCTGCTCATGTTCGCCACCTTCGGCCCCGACACGCTGAAGGAATTGCGCGCGGCGTTCGCCGCCATCGACGACGCACCGCACGTCAACCGCTTCATCGACCTGCACGACATCGGCGACATGCTGATGCATGCCGGTTTCGCCAGCCCGGTGATGGAGATGGAGATGCTGACGCTGACTTACGCCGATCTCAAAACCCTGATGCGCGATCTCAAGGGCATCGGTGCGCACAACGCGGCAACGGCGCGGCGCCGCGGGCTGCTTGGCAAATCGGCATGGATGCGGCTGGAGCAGGCGTATGAAACGCACCGGCTCGCAGGTCGCCTGCCGGCCACCTTCGAGGTGATCTACGGCCATGCGTGGGCAGGCGACAAAACGCAGCGCGAGGACGGACGCCAGGTGATCCGGCTGAAGATCGACGAGCGCCGCCGCCAGCGCGGACTGCCATGACGGCACGCGGGCTGTTCGTCGCCGGCACCGACACCGGCGTCGGCAAGACGCGGGTGGCGGTGGCGCTGATCCACGCCCTGCGCGCAGCGGGGCTGCGGGTGGCGGCGATGAAGCCGGTGTCGGCGGGCAGCGCGCCGGGCGGGGTGAACGAGGATGTGGCGGCCTTGCTGCAGGCCGCCAACGTGCCGGCCGACATGCGCGATGTGAATCCCTATGCCTTCGAGCCTGCCATCGCGCCGCATCTCGCGGCGCAACAGGCCGGCGCGCGGATCGAACTGGGCGTCATTGCCGAGGCCTACGCCCGGCTCGCCGCCAGAGCCGATGTGGTGGTGGTCGAAGGAGCGGGCGGCTGGCGGGTGCCCTTGAACGAGCGCGAGGACATGGCCGACCTGGCGCAGCGGCTGGCGCTGCCCGTTGTGCTGGTGGTGGGCCTGCGCCTGGGCTGCCTCAATCATGCGTTGCTGACGGCCGAGTCGATAGCCGGCCGGCAGGTGCCCTGGGCGGGCTGGGTGGGCAACCACATCGACCCGGCGATGGCGCAAGCGGCGGCCAACCTGGATGCCCTGCGCGCACGCCTGCCGCAGCCCTGCCTGGGGGTGCAGGCGTTCATGGCCGATCCGGGCTGTTCAACCGACGCGCCGTCCTGGCTGGCGCTGCCTAAAGAATTAGCATCTTAGAATAGTCGTTAATAACGATATTATTCATAAAAATCAAAAACTTAAGATTGTCGCCCGGCTTGTTCTGCTGGCGGGCGCCGTGTTACCGTCTGCGACATATTGCCGCAGGTGCTTGCCTTGGCTTCCGATTGGGAAGGCAGGGCACGGAAGACGCTGCGGACGGCTCGGCCGATGCGTTTGCATTCCGCTCGCGGCCGTTCGCTGACGCACACTCGGGAACGGTTCGTCTTCCAGGACGAAATGATCGTGCCGGAATGGTACGCCGGCACCCGTGGAGAGCGTCGCGAAACGGAGGCCGGACACTGCCTGAGCGCAACACACGCCATAACGACTATACATAACAGAGTCGAGAGGATGGGGGGACGCGATGAAGAGCATGTGGCAGCGGTCGGGGATGGGGGCGGCGGCGCTGGCGGCGAGCCAGCCGGTGCTGGCCGAATACGGATACAACTTGCAGGCACCGGCGAGCCCGGTGGCACACCACGTGTTCCAGTTGCACAACCTCATCATGCTGGTGTGCCTGGGGATTTTCGTCGCGGTGTTCAGCGTCATGTTCTATTCGCTGCTGAAACATCGCAAATCGCTCGGCCACCGGGCTGCCCACTTCCACGAAAACACCGCAGTCGAGGTCGTCTGGACGGTGATTCCGTTCATCATTCTGATGGGGATGGCCTATCCCGCCGCCAGGGTGGTGATCGACATGAAGGACACCTCCAATCCGGACATGACCGTCAAGGTCACCGGTTACCAGTGGAAATGGAGCTACGACTACCTCAACGACGGAATCCGTTTCTACAGCACCCTCGCCACCCCGCGCGAACAGATCGACGGCACCGCCGCCAAGGGGAAGCACTATCTGCTGGAAGTCGACGAACCGATGGTGGTGCCGGTCGGCAAACGCGTGCGCCTGCTGATCACCGCCAACGACGTGATCCATTCATGGTGGGTGCCTGCGCTTGGCGTCAAGCAGGACGGCATCCCCGGCTTCATCCGCGACAGCTGGTTCAAGGCCGACAGGATCGGCACCTACCGCGGCCAGTGCGCCGAACTGTGCGGCAAGGAGCATGGCTTCATGCCCATCGTCGTTGAAGTGGTGTCGGAAGACGCCTACAAAGCCTGGGTGGCGAAGAAGCAGGGCAGCGCGCACGCTGCTGCGGCCGACAATGCCAAGACCTTTGCAGTCGCCGAACTGGTGGAGCGCGGCGAGAAGGTCTATCAGGCCAACTGCGCGGTCTGCCACCAGGCCAACGGCATGGGAATCCCGGGTGCATTCCTGCCGATCAACGGCTCCAAAGTCGCCACCGGGCCGATTGCCGATCACATCCGGGTGGTGCTGAACGGCCGGCCGGGCACCGCGATGGCGGCTTTCGCCAGCCAGCTGTCGGACGCGGACATCGCCGCCGTGGTGACCTACCAGCGCAATGCGTGGGACAACAAGATGGGCGACGCGGCGCAACCCGCCGCCATCGCCGCCGCACGCGGCGGAACCGCCGAAGCCGCCGCTCCCGCCGCGCAGTGAACAATCGATAGGAGAGCCAGCCATGTCTGACGCAGTCCACGCCCCCGACGCCCACGGACACCACGCGCCCCCCGGCGGAATCATGCGCTGGCTGACCACCACCAACCACAAGGACATCGGTTCGCTCTACCTGTGGTTTGCGCTCATCATGCTGTTTACCGCCGGGTCGATGGCATTGCTGATCCGCGCCGAACTCTTCCAGCCCGGCCTGCAGCTGGTGCGTCCCGACTTCTTCAATCAGCTCACCACGATGCACGGCCTGATCATGATTTTCGGCGTCATCATGCCGGCCTTTACCGGGTTTGCGAACTGGCAGGTGCCGCTGATGCTGGGCGCGCCGGACATGGCGTTTCCGCGCATGAACAACTGGAGTTTCTGGTTGCTGCCGGTGGCGGCCATCCTGCTGATGTCCTCGTTCCTGCTGCCGGGCGGCGCAGTCGCGGGGGGCTGGACGATGTATCCGCCGCTGTTCATCCAGGGCGGGGTTTCGTACGACCTCACGATCCTCGCGGTGCACATCATGGGGCTGTCGTCGATCATGGGCTCGATCAACATCATCACCACCATCCTCAACATGCGCGCGCCCGGGATCACGCTGATGAAGATGCCGCTGTTCGTGTGGACCTGGCTGATCACCGCCTACCTGCTGATCGCCACCATGCCGGTGCTGGCGGGCGCAGTGACCATGCTGCTCGCCGACCGCAATTTCGGGACCCACTTTTTCAACGCGGCGGGAGGCGGCGACCCGGTGATGTTCCAGCATATTTTCTGGTTCTTCGGGCATCCCGAGGTGTACATCCTGATCCTGCCGGCTTTCGGCATCATTTCGCAGATCATTCCCACCTTCTCCCGCAAGCCGCTGTTCGGCTACGCCTCGATGGTCTACGCCACCGCATCGATCGCGATCCTGTCGTTCACCGTCTGGGCGCACCACATGTTCGCCGTCGGCATGCCGGTCGCGGCACAGCTGTTCTTCATGCTGTCGACCATGCTGATCGCGGTGCCCACCGGGGTGAAGGTGTTCAACTGGGTGGCCACGATGTGGAAGGGCTCGCTGACCTTCGAGACGCCGATGCTGTTTGCCATCGCCTTCGTCTGCCTGTTCACCATCGGGGGATTCTCCGGGCTGGTGCTGGCGGTCGCTCCGGTCGACATCCAGCTGCAGGACACCTATTACGTCGTCGCGCACTTCCACTACGTGCTGGTGTCGGGGGCGCTGTTCTCGATTTTTGCTGGGATCTACTTCTGGCTGCCGAAGTGGACCGGCCACATGTACGACGAAACCCTGGGCAAATGGCACTTCTGGCTGTCGGTCATCGGCATGAATATCGTGTTCTTTCCGATGCATTTTCTGGGGCTGGCCGGGATGCCGCGCCGGATTCCCGACTACGCGCTGCAGTTCACCGATTTCAACCAGATCGCAACGCTGGGTGCCTTCGTTTTCGGGTTCAGCCAGCTGGTTTTTCTGGCGGTGGTTCTGAAAGCGATCAAGGGCGGCGCCAGGGCGCCCGCGCGGGTGTGGGAGGGCGCTGAAGGCCTGGAGTGGACGGTGCCGTCGCCCGCCCCCTATCACACCTTTGAAACCGCGCCGGCGGTGAAATGAGCGGGGGCGCGGCAGGCATGACGGACAAGCGCAACGGCAGATACCGCACCGCCGCCATTCTGGCGGCGTTCGCTCTCGGCCTGTTTCTGTTCACCTTGTACAGCGGGCTGCAATAGAACATGGCCATGGGCAATGCCAGAACCCTGACCAAGCTCGTGGCGGCGACGCTGGGCATGTTCGGATTCGGCTTTGCCCTGGTACCGTTCTATTACAAGATTTGCGAGGTCACCGGCATCAATTCGGGGGACGAGCAAAGCCTGGCGAGGAACACGCAGGTCGATGCCAGCCGCTGGGTGACGCTGGAGTTCGATGCCAATACCAATACCGCTTTGCCGTGGCAGTTCAAACCCCTGCAGCGCAGCCTCAGGGTGCATCCGGGCCAGCTGGTGCAGGTGGAATACGAAGTGACCAACAGCAGCGATCGGGCAGTCGTGGGGCAGGCCGTTCCGAGCTACGGTCCGGCGCGGGCGGCCGCATACTTCAAGAAAATCGAGTGCTTCTGCTTCACTCCGCAAACCCTGGCGGCCGGCGAGCGCCGCAGGATGCCGGTGCTGTTCGTGCTGGACCCCGCGATGGACCAGGAGCTGCATACCGTGACGCTGTCGTATACCTTCTTCGATACCGGCGCCAAGGCGCAGGCGGCGGAGCGGCGGGAAGCGGCGCCGCATGGCTGACAGGGGTCATCTCAAGGCCGCGCTCGCCGTGTTCTGGAGCTTCTTCGGCGTGCGCAAGCGGCGCGATTACGATGCCGATGCGCAAAACCTGAGCCCGGCGCAGATCGTCGTCGCAGGACTGGCCGGCGGAGTCGTGTTCGTGCTGACGGTGTTGCTGGCGGTCTATCTGATAGTGCAGTTCGTGAAATGAAGGGTCAACGGACAAGGGGGAGGGGAAGACATGAGCCTGGCACAAACCGATAAATATTATCTGCCGCAACCTTCGCTGTGGCCGATCGTCGGCTCGGTCGCACTGCTGCTGATGGCCGTGGGCGGCGTCATGACCATACGCGGGGTCGACAACGGCGGCTGGGTGCTGCTGGCCGGTGTGGCGATCCTGCTGTTCATGATGTTCGGCTGGTTTGGCGAAGTCATCCGCGACAGCGAGGCGGGGCGCTACAACAAGCAGGTCGACTCGTCGTACCGCTGGTCGATGAGCTGGTTCATCTTTTCCGAGGTGATGT
>Ga0209958_1001623_pt1 | contig 15763 bp, 10 predicted proteins | sample ThiBio_inoc_plan_FD_183942 | JGI IMG/M metagenome (GOLD analysis project Ga0209958, IMG submission 183942) | Wastewater bioreactor microbial communities from Cape Town, South Africa - Thiocy_inoc_plan (SPAdes) | ecosystem: Engineered > Bioremediation > Thiocyanate > Unclassified | place: South... | reverse complement strand
CGCCGCCGACGCGCTGCGCCTGCCGCCCTGGGACGCCAAGATCGGCCTGCTCTCCGGTGGTGAGAAGCGCCGCGTGGCCCTGTGCTGCATGCTGCTGTCCAAGCCCGACATGCTGCTGCTCGACGAACCCACCAACCACCTGGACGCCGAGTCGGTGGAATGGCTGGAGCACTTCCTGCAGCGCTTCTCTGGCACCGTGGTGGCCATCACCCACGACCGCTACTTCCTCGACAACGCCGCCGAGTGGATTCTCGAACTCGACCGCGGCCATGGCATTCCCTACAAGGGCAACTACTCCAGCTGGCTGGAGCAGAAGGAAGCCCGCCTCGAGCAGGAACAGCGCACCGAGGACGCGCGCCGCAAGGCCATGAAGGAAGAACTCAAGTGGGTGCGCTCCAACGCCAAGGGCCGCCAGGCCAAGAGCAAGGCGCGCCTGGCCCGCTTCGAGGAACTGAGCGACGTCGAATACCAGAAGCGCAACGAGACCAACGAGATCTTCATCCCCGTGGCCGACCGCCTGGGCAACGAGGTCATCGAGTTCAAGGGCGTGAGCAAGAGCTACGGCGACCGCCTGCTGATCGACAACCTGAGCTTCTCGGTGCCCGCGGGCGCCATCGTCGGCATCATCGGCCCCAACGGCGCCGGTAAGTCCACGCTGTTCAAGCTCATCACCGGCAAGGAGCAGCCCGACAGCGGCGAGGTCAAGATCGGCCAGACCGTGAAGATCGCCGCCGTTGACCAGAGCCGCGACGGCCTGGCCGGCGACAAGACCGTCTGGGAAGACATCTCCGGTGGCCTGGACATGATCACCGTGGGCAAGTTCCAGATGCCCAGCCGCGCCTACTGCGGGCGCTTCAACTTCTCGGGCGGGGACCAGCAGAAGCTGGTGAAGAACCTCTCGGGCGGCGAGCGCGGCCGGCTGCACCTGGCCAAGATGCTCAGCGAAGGCGGCAACGTGCTGCTGCTGGACGAACCCTCGAACGACCTCGACGTGGAAACCCTGCGCGCGCTGGAAGAGGCGCTGCTGGAGTTCGCCGGCTCGGCCCTGGTGGTGAGCCACGACCGCTGGTTCCTCGACCGCATCTGCACGCACATCCTGGCCGCCGAAGGCGACAGCCAGTGGTTCTTCTTCAACGGCAACTACCAGGAGTACGAGGCCGACAAGAAGCAGCGCCTGGGCGAAGAGGGCGCCGCGCCCAAGCGCCCGCGCTTCAAGAGCCTGGCGTGACCGAAGAGCAGGTCGTCGCCGCGACGCGGCACTGGATCGAGAAGGCCGTCATCGGCCTCAACCTGTGCCCGTTCGCGCGCGCCGTGTGGGTGAAGAACCAGGTGCGCATCGTGGTGAGCACCGCGCGCCACGTCGACGGCCTGCTCGACGACCTGGACCGCGAGCTCGAGCTGCTCGCGGCCACGCCGCCCGAGCGGATCGACACCACGCTCATCGTTCACCCCACGCTGTTCCCCGACTTCGAGGTCTTCAACGACTTCCTCGGCGTTGCCGACGAGGTGGTGGCCGAGCACGACCTGGAGGGCGTGATCCAGGTCGCCAGCTTCCACCCCGACTACCGCTTCGAGGGCACCGAGCCCGAGGACATCACCAACGCCACCAACCGCTCGCCGTTTCCCACGCTGCACCTGCTGCGCGAGGACAGCGTGGCCCGCGCCGTGGCCAGCGAGGGTGGCGACGCGGACGCCATCGTGGCCCGCAACATGGACACCTTGCGCCGCCTCGGGCCGCAGGGCTGGCGCGAGCTGCTGTCGGCGCCGGGCGACACCAAGGCCTGAATTGCCGGGGCGGGCTGGCCTTTTCCGCCCTTTTGGGACTATGGTTCGCGGGGCACAATGCCCCCGCCGTTCGTCGTCGATGCCTTTGCCATGCCCAATTCCCCCCTCCCGGCCCTTGACCTCTGCCTGAAGGAGGCACTGGACCAGTGCCGGCAATGGATCCCCGCCTGGATCGACCGCGTGCACGGCCTGCTGCGCGAGCGTGAGCTGGCGCAGACCCAGGTCCACGAGCGCCAGGCCCTGCTGGAGGCCCACCAGGCGGTGCACCGCCAGCGCGACGCGGTGGCCCGCCACTGGCTGTCCGCCCTGGCCGATCGGCTGGAGCAGGCCCCGGCCGCGAGCGCGCAGGCGCGCAAGCCCGCGCTCAGCCTGGACGAACTCGAACTCATGGGCGACGACCAGGTGCACGAGCGCGTGGAGATCGCCCGCGCGCAGCAGACGGCCATGCTGTCGGCCGACGACGCCTTCAACGAATTCACCGCGCGCCTGTCCACCGCGCAGGGCTTCAAGGTGGTCAACGCCGAGCTCAATCCGCTGCGCGTGCAGGTCTTCGTCGAAACCCTGCTGTCCTCGCTGAAGGGCCTGGACGTGACGCCCGCCGCGCGCGCCCGCTGGCTGCGCGTGGGCGCCACGTCGCTCGGTGAATCGCTCGACCTGTTCTACCGCCACCTGAGCGCCTGGCTCAACGCCCAGGGCGTGCAGCCGGCCGGCTACGCGGTCGTGATGGCGCCCGAGTCGCGCGCCGTGGTCGAGGAAGAACTCATGGGCCAGGACCTGCTTGAAGGCCCGATGAGCGACCAGGAGGCCCTGCTCACGCTGGACCACCTGCACCGCCTGCTGGTGGGCGACACCGAAGGCGGCGAGGGCGCTCGCCGCGCCAACGACGCCATGACCCGCGCGCTGGCCGGCGAGGTGGTGACGCTGATGATGCAGCGCATCGCCACCGACAAGCGCCTGCTCAAGCCGGTGCGCGGCCACCTGCAGGAGATGAAGCCCGCGCTGCTGGAGCTCGCCACCAGCAACCCACGCTTCTTCGCCGACCGCAACAACCCCGCGCGGCGCCTGCTCGATGCCGTAACCGCGCGCAGCCTGGCATTCACCAGCGAACAGGACGAGGGCTACAGCGGCTTCCTGCAGGAGCTGCGGCACGTGGTGTACGAACTGCGCCGCCCCGGCAAGACCGACCTGGCCGACCGCTTCCCCACGCTGCTCGACCAGCTGCGCCAGTTCGAGGACCGCGCCGTGCCGCGCGGCGAGCGCGAGGCGCGCGGCCGCGCCGTGCAGACCCTGGTGAAGGTGGAGCAGCGCAAGCTGCTGGCCGAGAAGATCGCCAACGAATTCCGTGCCCGGCCCGACTACCCCAGGACGCCGGGCCCGGTGCGCCGTTTCCTCACCGGCGTGTGGGCGCAGGTGGTGGCCAAGGCACGCATCGACGAGGCCGACAACCCGCCGCTCACCTCCGGCGACCCCACCTCCAAGCGCTACGTCGACATCCTGTCCGATCTGCTGTGGTCCAGCCAGCTGGCGCTGGCCAGCCAGAACCGGCCGCGCCTGGTGCGCATCATCCCGCCGGTGCTGCGCACCCTGCGCGAAGGCCTGGACGCCATCGACTACCCGCGCGACAAGGTCGAGGCCTTCTTCCAGACCCTGATGGGCCTGCACGAGGCCGCCTACAAGACCCAGCGCGGCAGCGAGGCCGCACCCGCGCCGGCCGAGGCCGACGCCAGCGTGCTCAATCCCGACGACGCCGAGCTCTGGATGCGCCAGCACGAGGCGAAGGCCACCAATTTCTACGACGACTCGCTGCCCGAGACCACGCAGCCCGGCTTCGCGGCCACGCAGCCCATGCAGCGCGAATGGGTCGACATCAAGGCCGGGATGGTGTTGCGCGACGCCACCTCGCTCGCGGTGGGCAGCTGGTTCGATCTGTACCAGGAAGGCCAGGCGCTGCGCGTGCAGCTCACCTGGGCCAGCCCGCACGGCACGCTGTTCCTGTTCGGCACCGCCTCGGGAAAATCCATGTCCATGACGCGCCGCGGCGTGGACCGCCTGATCGAGCAGGACAAGCTGCGCGTGGTGGCCGACCACAGCGTGGTCGACGAGGCGCTGGACGCGGTGGCCCAGCAGGCCCTCAAGAACTCGGGCAAGCGTTAGCCGACGCGATCCGCCGCCGTGCGGGCGGGCGTGTCCTCGTCCTGGGGGTCGCCGCCGCCACTGTCCCGGCGGCGCAGCAGCTTCTTGCGCACCAGGTGGATGTTGTTGCGCAGCGCGTACAGCTCGTCGGTGTACGACAGCGGCACCACCACCTTCTCCACCTTGGCTTCCATGCCGTCGAGCTGCTCCAGCAGGTCGTCGGGCGTGGCGCTGCCCGACTCGGCGCGCTGCTCCACCTCGCGCAGTTCCGCGTACCAGCGGAACACGCGCGAGCGGATGCGAAAGGTGTAGAGCGGCGGCACGATGCGCGAGAGCGGCAGCGCCAGCGCGATGATCAGGCCCAGCGCCAGCCACATGCGCTCGATCACGCTGGCCGCCCAGAAGGGCAGGTAGCGCTGCAGGAAGGGCAGGCCGCCCTTGTAGGCGCGCTCGGCCTCGCCCGCCGCGGGGAATTCGCTGTGGTCCAGGTTCGGGTATTCGCGCGCGCGGTTGAACCAGCCGGCGCCGCTGTGCACCTCCATGGCCGTCTGCGCGAACAGCTGCAGGATGGCCGGGTGGGTGTCCGAGCGCGCCAGCAGCGAGGTGGTGGAGGCCACCAGGCGCACGTTGCGCGGCGGCACGTTGCGCGCCAGGTCCACCATGCCCTGTGGCATGGTCACCGGCGTGAGGTAGCCGAAGCGGCGCGAGTAGGCCTCGGCCTGGGCGAAGTCCAGCAGCTTCACGCCCGGGGTCTGCAGCAGCATCTGCACCATCAGCGATTCGGGCGCCGAAGCGAACACCACGGCGTCGAGCTGGCCGTCCAGGAAGGCCACGGTGGCCGGCGTCTGCTCCAGCCGGCTCAGCGTGATCTGGCCGGGCTCGATGCGGTTGACCTCCAGCAGGCGGTTGAACAGGCGCGGCACGCCGCTGCCCGGTGTGCCCACGTTGACGCGCCAGCCCTTGAGCTCGGCCAGGTTGCGCAGCGTGCCATCCCTGGGGCTGATCTTGCGCGCGGCGGCCTCGCGGTAGAACAGCCAGAGCGGCTCCACGAACAGGCTGCCCAGGGAGACGATGCTCTCGTCGTCGTCGTAGCCCATGTCGGCGGTGCCGCCCTGCACGAAGCCCAGCTCCACCGTGCCCTCGCGCAGCCGGTCCAGGTTGTCGGCCGAGCCTTCGGTGCGCACCAGCTCCACCGTGATGCCGTGGCGCTTGAGCGCCTCGGCGTAGCGCTGGCCAAAGGTGTCGTAGGCGCTTTGTTCCGGCCCGGTGGCCAGCACCACCCGCGTGGGCGGATTGGGCTTGAGCCACCACCAGGTGAAGGCCACCAGCGCGATGGTGATCAGCACGATGGGGCTGCCCGACAGCAGCATCTCCTTGAGCGAAATCAGCGTGTAGCGCAGGGTCTTGGGCATGATGGCCGCGAACATAGCACGCGGCCGCGCGGGCGGCCGTTGCGCTTTGTTTCGCGCCCGCGGGCCGCGGCCGGCGCGCCACCTAGAATGCCCGACTGCCCAACCGCGTTCTCCGAACCCCCCACCGCATGGACCCGATTCTGCTGATCAAGGCCGCCCTCATGGGCGTGGTCGAAGGCCTCACCGAATTCCTGCCCGTCTCTTCCACGGGCCACCTCATCCTGGCGGGCCACCTGCTCGGCCTCACGGGCGAGAAGGTCAAGGTCTTCGAGGTCGTCATCCAGACCGGCGCGATCCTGGCGATCGTCTCGGTCTACGCCCAGCGCATCCTCGACACCCTGCGCGGCCTGCCCACGGGCGACGCGGTGGCGCGCCGTTTCACGGCCAACGTGCTGATCGGCTTCCTGCCGGCGGCGGTGCTGGGCTTCCTGTTCATCGGCGTCATCAAGAGCGTGCTGTTCCACCCCTTCGTGGTGGCGGCCGGCTTCATCGTCGGCGGCTTCATCATGCTCTGGGCGGAGGCGCGCCAGGCGCGCGGCGCGCCGGTTCGCGTGGAGGCCGTGGACGACGTGCGCTGGACCGACGCGCTCAAGGTCGGCCTGATCCAGTGCCTGGCCCTGGTGCCGGGCGTGAGCCGCTCGGGCGCCACCATCATCGGCGGCATGCTGGTGGGCTACAGCCGGCGCGCGGCGACCGAGTTCAGTTTCTTCCTGGCGCTGCCGGTGCTGCTGGGCGCGGCCACGCTGGACCTCTACAAGAACCGCGACCTGCTGTCCATGGCCGACCTGCCGTTCTTCGCCACCGGCCTCATCGTGTCCTGGCTGTCGGCCTGGGTGTGCGTGCGCTGGCTGCTGCGTTTCGTCTCGTCGCACACCTTCGTGCCCTTCGCCTGGTACCGCATCGCGTTCGGCGTGCTGATCGCGCTCACCGCCTGGGGCGGCTGGATCAACTGGACGGCCTGACGAGCGCCCGATTCAGGCCTGCGGCTGCAGCGTGAAGTAGAAGCGCGCGCCCTGGCCTGGCGCGCTGTCGGCGCGCAGCTCGCCGCCGTGGCGCAGCACGATGCGCCGCGCCGTGGCCAGGCCGATGCCCAGGCCGGCGAATTCCTGCGGCAGGTGCAGCCGCTGGAAGGGCTGGAACAGCTTGCCCGCGCGCGCCATGTCGAAGCCCGCGCCGTTGTCGGCCACCACGAACTCGCGCCGACCGTCGCGCTCCTGCATGTGCAGCTGGATGGTCGCCCGCTCGGTCTGGGCGCTGTACTTCCAGGCGTTGTGCAGCAGGTTCTGCAGCAGGGCCTCGATCAGCGGCTCGTCGGCCAGGGCCACCAGGCCCGGCTGCACCGACCACCTCACCTGGCGCTCGGGCGAGGTGGCCGCCAGCTCGCGCAGTTGCCGCGTGGCGATGGCCGACAGGTCCACCGGCGCGCGTTGCAGTTCGCCGCGCGCCATCTGCGACAGCTTGAGCAGGCCGTCGATGAGCTCGCCCATCTTCTTGCTCGCCTCGCGGATGCGCGCCAGGTGGCGGTGGCTTTCGGCCGGCAGCGCGGGGTTGTCTTCCTTCAGCGCCTGGGCGAAGCCGTTGATGATGCGCAGCGGCGAGCGCAGGTCGTGCGCGACCGCGTAGGAGTAGCTCTCCAGTTCGTCGTACGCGGCCTTCAGGGCCTGGGTGCGTTCGCGGATGCGCTCCTCCAGCGAGGCGTTGAGCTGCTGGATCTGCAGCTCCGCCCGCTTGTGTTCGGTGATGTCGAGCAGCATGCCCAGGCCGTGGGTCACGCGGCCGGTGGCGTCGCGCTCGAACTCGGCCCGCACCGAGACCCAGCGCCAGTCGCCCGTGAGGTTGAGCTGATACTGGATGTCGTAGGGCCGGCCGAGCCGGAAGGCGTCGGCCCAGGCCTGCTGCATGCGCTCGCGGTCGTTGGGGTGGGTGGCGGCCACCATGTCCAGGTCGCTGAACACCGAGCGCGGGATGCCCATGATCACGTGCGCGTTGCCCAGCGAGGTGAACTCGCGCCGCGCCGCGTCGTAGCGCCAGCCGGCCATCTGGGCCAGTTCCTGCGCCTGGGACAGCAGCCGCTCGCTGGTGCGCAAGGCCTCCTCGATGGCCTTGCGCTCGGTGATGTCCTGCACCACCGCGATCTCGTAGTCGGGCGAGCCGTCGGCCTTGCGGATCAGCGCAACCGACAGCAGCACCCAGACGATGTGGCCGCGCTTGTGGAAGTAGCGCTTCTCCATCGTGTAGTGGTCGGTTTCGCCGCGCAGCACGCGCTGCATCTGCGCCAGGTCGGCCGCCAGGTCGTCGGGGTGGGTGTATTGCTGCCAGTTGGTGCGCTCGAGTTCTTCGCGCGTGTAGCCCAGCAGTTCGCAGTAGCTGCGGTTGATGCGGATCCAGCGGCCGTCGGGGCGGGTGTGCACGACGCCGGTGGCGCTGTTTTCGAAGGTGTCGAGCATGCGCTGGTGGTTGCGGCGGGCCTGTTCCATGGTGGCATGGAGCTCGCGCGTCTGGCGTTGCATCAGCGCGATGGAACCCACCACCACGAGCTGCGTGAGCAGGTGCCAGAAGTTGAGCCAGAAGGCCTCGTGGAGGTCGCTGATGGCGAAGCTGAAATAGGGCTTCACCAGGAGGAAGTTGACCGCCGCCATGCCCAGCAGCGTGCTGAGCATGCCGATGCGAAAACCCCCGTAGAGCGCGCAGACCGCGGCCGCCAGCGTGAGGGTGACGAAGCGCCCGCCGCTTTCTGCCGGCGCCAGCGCCACGCGCAGCGCGGTGGCGGCGGCGGTGAGCAGCACCGCCACGCCGATGCGCAGCCACCAGGGGTGGCGGTGCGGGTTCCAGGAGGTGAGCAGAAGGCGCAGCCGGCGCAAGGCTCGGGCGCTGGCGGTGTCGGGGGTGGCGTCGGCGGGCGGGGCGTCGTCGGTGGTCACGGCGGCGAGCATATATCGATGGGGGGCCTCCACCATCGGGGGCGATACGGGGGTGGTCCGGTGCCTGCGCTCAGGCCATCGCGGCCAGCAGCTCGTCGATGGCGGCGGCCGTTTCCTGGGGCCGCTCCATGGGGAACAGGTGCGAGCCTTCGATCAAACGCTGGCGTGCCTCGCCGCCTGGGCCGAGCACGCGGCGCGTCATGGCCATGCCCACCTGCTGCATTTCCTGCGAGCGGGTGCCGCCGATGAAGCCGACCGGGCAGCGCAGCGGGTGGCGGCGCAGCAGGCGGTCCAGGTTGTGGGGCAGGGTGTTGTAGATGGCCGTCTCGACCTCGCGGTCGAAGTTCAGCACGCGCTGAGGGCCCTGGGGCGTGTCGGCGTCGTGCGTGCCGTGCTCGATGTAGTCGCTCAGGCACTGCGGGTCCCAGTGCGCGAAGGCGCGCTTGTGGCGCAGGTGCTCCAGGGCGGCGGCCGCGTCGGGCCAGGCCTGGCGGCGCTTGCGGCTGATGCGTCCGGGCGAGATCGAACCCACCAGCTGCGTGCGCTTGACCAGCTCCAGCGTGCGCGCCCGCCAGCCGCCCAGCAGCGGCGAATCGATCAGCAGCACGCCGCGCACGCGCTGGCCGCCCAGTTCGGGGTGGCGCGCCGCGCACATGAGGCTGAGGAAGCCGCCGAGCGAATGGCCCACCAGCCAGGGGGGCTGACCCGTGCGCGCCACCTCGGCGGCGGCGAAGTCGGCCAGCTGCTGCACCAGGTGCGGCCAGTTGCTGGTGACGGGGTAGCGCGGGTCGTGGCCGAACTGCTCCACCGCGCGCACGGTGTGACCGCGCGCGCGCAGCGAGCGGAACAGCGCCTGGTAGGTGCCCGCGGGGAAGCTGTTGGCGTGGGAGAAGACGATCACGCCGGGGCTCTCTCGCACCGCCTTAGATGAGGCGCTCGCGCGGGTTGGTGATTTTCTTGAGCGGGCCCAGGCGCTCGCTGTCGCAGATCAGCGGCACACTGGTCTGGCTGCCGTCCCAGGTGGGGTGCTCGATGTCGTCGAAGGCTTCGCGCAGCTTGCGGCCCCAGGTGCTGCGCACCATGCGGAAGTAGGGGTTGTTTTCTTCGATGCAGACGATCTTGTCGATGCGCAGGGTGTCGGCCTCGTACAGCGCCATGTCCAGCGGCAGGCCCACCGACAGGTTGGACTTGAGTGTGGAGTCCATGGACACCAGCGCGCATTTGGCCGCCTCGTCCAGCGGCGTCTCGGGCGTGATCACGCGGTCGAGCACGGGCTTGCCGTACTTGGACTCGCCGATCTGGAAGAAAGGCGTCTCGGCCGTGGCCTCGATGAAGTTGCCGGCCGAATAGACCTGGAACAGGCGCATGCCCTCGCCGCGGATCTGGCCGCCGAAGATCAGCGAGACGTTGAAGTCCACGCCCGCGCGCTGCAGCGATTCGCCGTCGCGCTGCCACACGTGGCGCACCGCCGCACCCAGCACGCGCGCGGCGTCGAACATGCTGCGCGCGTTCCAGATGGTGATGGGCTCGCCGCCCTCGTGGTCGTCGAGCTGCTCGGTCTGCAGCATCTCGCGCACCGACTGGGAGACGCTCAGGTTGCCCGCCGACAGCAGGCACATGAAGCGGTCGTCGGCCTTCTCGTAGACCATCATCTTGCGGAACGAGCTGATCTGGTCGAGGCCCGCGTTGGTGCGCGAGTCGGACAGGAAGACCATGCCGGCCTTGAGTTTGACGGCGACGCAGTAGGTCATGACGGGCTCCCGGCCTCGGTGGCGGCCTGTTGGGCGAGTTTTTTCAGCTGGTAGAGCTGGTCCAGCGCGTCGCGCGGGCTCAGCGTGTCGGGGTCGATGGCGGCCAGGGCGGCCACCAGCGGGTGCGCTTCGGGCGCCTCGGCCGCGGGCGGCGGCGCGAACAGGTCGACCTGGGTCTGCTGCTCGGCGCTGTGCGCCTCCAGCGCGGCCAGGGCGTGGCGGGCGTGCTGCACCACCGGGGCGGGCACGCCCGCCAGCCGGGCCACCTGGATGCCGTAGCTGCGGCTGGCGGGGCCGGGCTCGATCTGGTGCAGGAACACGATGCCCTTGCTGCCGCCCTCGGCCGCGCTCACGTGCACGTTCACGGCCGCGTGGTGCGTGGCGGGGAACTCGGTGAGTTCGAAGTAGTGGGTGGCGAACAGCGTGAAGCAGCGCGCCTTGTCGTGCAGGTGCGCGGCGATGCCGCCGGCCAGCGCCAGGCCGTCGAAGGTGGAGGTGCCGCGGCCGATCTCGTCCATCAGCACCAGGCTGTTGGGCGTGGCGGTGTGCAGGATCTGCGCCGCCTCGGTCATCTCCACCATGAAGGTGGACTGGGCGTTGGCCAGGTCGTCGGCCGCGCCGATGCGGGTGTGGATGGCGTCGATGGGGCCCAGGCGGCACGACTGCGCGGGCACGTGGCTGCCCATGCTGGCCAGCAGGGCGATGACCGCCACCTGGCGCATGTAGGTGCTCTTGCCGCCCATGTTGGGGCCGGTGATGACCTGCATGCGCGCCTTGGGGCCCAGCACCGTGTCGTTGGCGATGAAGGCGCCCGCGCCGGTCTCGGCCAGGCGGGCCTCCACCACTGGGTGGCGGCCGCCGCGGATCTCGATGCCCGGTTCGCTGCCGAAGCTGGGCGCGCACCAGTTCAGCGTGAGCGATCGCTCGGTGAGCGCGCACAGCGCGTCCAGCGCGGCCAGCGCGCGCGCCAGGGTGGTGAGCGGGTCGATGAAGGCCTGAAGGCTGTCGAGCAGACCTTCGTACAGCCACTTCTCGCGCGCCAGCGCGCGCTCCTGCGCCGACAGCGCCTTGTCCTCGAAAGCCTTGAGCTCGGGCGTGATGAAGCGCTCGGCGTTCTTGAGCGTCTGGCGGCGCTTGTAGTCGTCGGGCACGCGGTCGAGCTGGCCCTGCGTGACCTCGATATAGAAGCCGTGCACCTTGTTGAACTGCACGCGCAGGTTGGCGATGCCGGTGCGCGCGCGCTCGCGCGCCTCCAACTCGATGAGGAAGGCGTCGCTGTTCTGCTGCAGGCCGCGCAGCTCGTCGAGCTCGGGGTCGAAACCGTCTGCGATGACGCCGCCGTCGCGCACCAGCGCCGAGGGTTCGCTCAGCAGGGCGCGCTGCAGCAGCTCGGCGCAGCCGGCGGGCGGCTGCAGATGGGTGGCCAGGCGGGCGAGCAGGGCGTCGGTGCCCAGCGGGGCCAGGGCCGACGCGAGTTCGCCGGCGCGGCCCAGGGTCTGGCCCAGGCCCACCAGCTCGCGCGGCTTGGCCTGGCGCAGCGCGATGCGCGCCGTGATGCGCTCGACGTCGCTGCAGCCCTTGAGCCGCTCGCGCAGGCGCTGCCAGGGGCCCGCGCGCAGCACGCCGATGGCGCCCAGGCGCTCGCGCGCTTCGGCGCGGTCGCGCCGGGGCTCCAGCAGCCACTGGCGCAGCGCGCGACTGCCCATGCCGCTGGCGCAGGTGTCGAGCAGCGAGAAGAGCGTGGGGCTGCTCTCGCCGCGCAGGGTCTGCACCAGCTCGAGGTTGCGGCGCGTGCTCGGTGGCAGGTCGATGCGCTCGTCGATGCGCGCCACCTGCAGGCTGCGCACATGGGCCAGCGCGCGGCCCTGGGTGTGTTCGGCGTAGGCGAGCAGGGCGCCGGCGGCGGCGTGCGCGTCGCCCAGGTCCTCGGCGCCCCAGGCGGCCAGGCTGGCGGCCTGCAGCTGCTCGAGCAGCTTGCGCTGGCCCAGCGCGGCGTCGAAGGCCCAGGCCGGGCGCAGCACCGTGACCAGCTTGCCGCCCTGCGGCGTGGGCGCGCCGGCCAGGGCCATGACGCGCTGCTCGAAGGCGGGCGTGGTCTCGGCGCTGTAGAGCAGTTCGCCGGGCGCCAGGCGGGCCACCCAGTCGGCCAGTTCGTCGCTGGCGCACTGGGCCAGGAACACGATGCCTTGCGTGAGCGACAGCCAGGCCAGGCCGCAGCCCGTGCGCGCGCCCGCGTGCACGGCCATCAGCAGGGACTCGCTCTTGTCCGACAGCAGCTCGGCGTCGGTCAGGGTGCCGGGGGTGACCACGCGCACCACCTGGCGCTCCACCGGCCCCTTGGCCGTGGCCACGTCGCCCACCTGTTCGCAGATCGCGACCGACTCGCCGAGCTTGATCAGCCGCGCGAGGTAGGTGTCCACCGAATGGAAGGGCACGCCGGCCATGACCACCGGCTTGCCGGCCGATTGGCCGCGCTGCGTCAGCGTGATGTCCAGCAGCCGCGCGGCCTTCTCGGCGTCCTCGTAGAACAGTTCGTAGAAATCCCCCATGCGGTAGAAGAGCAGCGTGTGCGGATGCCCGGCCTTGAGGGCCAGGTACTGCTGCATCATGGGGGTGTGGGCGGCCAGGGAGTCGGTCACGGTCGGCGGGCGGGAGGCGGGCGAGAACAGCCGAACACTGTAGCCGATCGCCCCGGGGCCACCGCCGCCGCGCGCACGCCGCGCAGCCCCCCCGCGCCCGATGCGGCCCCCTAGCACCCCCGGCCGAAATGTCAATCAGCCGGCAGGCAGCGACCGGCTGCGCCGGGGGCGCATTTACCGGTGGTTGCCCCCGCCCCCCACTGGCACGCGCACCATGGACGGCCTCATGAACAAGACGTCGCCGGGCGCGACCGGAAGGAGTGTGCAATGCCCGTGCAGAGAGAGCGGGGGAGCCTGCGTGTGCTGACGGTGAACATCCACAAGGGGTACAGCTTCTTCAAGCGGCGCTTCGTGCTGCACGAGTTGCGCGAGGCCGTGCGCGCGGTCCAAAGCGATCTGGTCTTCCTGCAGGAGGTGCGCGGCGGCGGCGAGCCGGACGAGCGCCACCCCGGGGTGTCGCAGTACGAGTTCCTGGCCGACAGCATCTGGAAGGACCACGCCTACGGCCGCAACGCCGTGGCGCCGCGCGACAGCTACGGCAACGCCGTGCTCTCGCACTTTCCCATCGTCAAGAGCCGCAACCACTGTCTCTCGGGGCCGCACACGGTGCCGCAGCGCGGCGTGCTGCACTGCGTGGTGAGCCACGGAACGCTGCCCGCCCTGCACCTGATGTGCGTGCACCTGGGCCTGCTGGAGCGCGATCGCCAGGCGCAGATCGCCGCGCTGCGCGAGGTCATCGACAGCGAGGTGCCGCCCGACGCACCCCTGATCGTGGCGGGCGACTTCAACGACTGGCGCCAGCGCGCGGACGCGCGGCTCGCGCGCATCGGCCTGAGCGAGGTGTTCCGCCAGACCCAGGGCCGGCACGCGTGCAGCTTCCCGGCCGCCTGGCCGCTGCTGCGGCTCGACCGCATCTACGTGCGTGGCGTGGCCTCGGTGCGGCCGCTGCCCATGCCGCGCCACCCCTGGTCGCGCCTGTCCGACCACGCGCCGCTGGCGGCGGAGGTTCGCCTCGGGGAGGCCGCATGAACACGGCCACCCGTTCCATGAACTCGCGCTGGCTGCCGGGCAACCGCATCGAGCTGCTGTGCTGCGGCGAGGACTACTACCCCTGCGTGTTCCAGGCCGTCGACGCGGCGAAGCACGCCGTGCTGATCGAGACCTTCATCTGGTTCGACGACTCGGTGGGCCGCGAGCTGCGCGCCGCGCTGATGCGCGCCGCCGAACGCGGCGTCGAGGTGCACGTGCTCGTCGACGGCTGGGGGTCACCCGACCTGGGCGCGGAGTTCACCCAGGGCCTGCTCGACGCGGGCGTGCGGCTGCGCGCTTTCGAACCGGTGCGCCGGCTCTTCGGCGCGCGCATCAACATGCTGGGGCGCATGCACAACAAGCTGGCCGTCGTCGACGGGCGCGTGGCCTTCGTGGGGGGCATCAACTACTCGCGCGACCACGTCATCGGCCTGGACCCGCAGGCCAAGCTCGACTACGCCGTGCGCCTGGAGGGGCCGCTGGTCGAGCAGATCGAGGCCTACTGCCGCACCAAGCTGAACACGCCGCAGCCCCCGCGCGAGATGTGGCTGCAGCGCTGGCGCCGCTTGCGCCAGCGTCGCCACCCGGACGACCCACCGGGACCCGCCGAGGGCGCGGTGGCCGCCTTCGTCACGCGTGACAACGACCGCCACACCACCGACATCGAGCGCCATTACCGCGCCGCCATCCGCAGCGCGCGCTCGCGCATCCTCATCGCCAATGCCTACTTCTTCCCCGGCTACCGCCTGGTGCGCGACCTGCGCCGCGCGGCGCGCCGCGGCGTGCGCGTGGACCTCATCCTGCAGGGCAATCCCGACATGCCCTGGGTGCAGCGCGCCACCATGCTGCTGTACGAACACCTGCTGCGCGCGGGGGTGCGCATCCACGAATACACCGAGCGCCCGCTGCACGCCAAGGTGGCCGTCATCGACGACCACTGGGCCACGGTGGGATCGAGCAACCTGGACCCGACCAGCCTGAGCCTGAACCTGGAGGCGAACGTGGTCGTGCGCGACCAGGCCTTCGCCGCCGTGCTGCGCGACACGCTGGACCAGGTGCTGCGGCGCAGCTGCGAGCCCGTTCGCCTGTCGCGGCCCGGCCGGCTGCGCTCGGCCTGGATCGTGCTGCGCAGCCTGGTGGTGTTCCATGCGCTGCGGCGTTTCCCGGCCTGGGCGCGCTGGGCGCACCATGCCAGCCCGCGCGTGGTGCCCGTCCAGCCAGAGCCCGCGCCCGTACAGGAGGGGCGATGAGCTCGGGCCGGGCCTTGAAGCGCCTGTGGCCGCACGCGCGCCGCTGGCTGCCCTGGCTGCTGGCGGCGGCCGTGCTCTATCTGGTGGCGCAACAGGCGCGCGAGGTGGAATGGGCCCGGGTGTGGGCCTCGCTGCGCGAGCTGCCGCTGCGCGTGGTGTTCGCGTCGTTGGCACTGGCCCTGTGCGCGCACACCCTGTTCTCCGCCTACGACCTGATCGGGCGCCGGCTGGTGCGCGCGCGCATCACCCGCGGGCGCACGCTCGCGGTGGCCGCCATCGCCTACGCCTTCAACCTCAACTTCGGCGCGCTGATCGGCGGCGTGGGCATGCGGCTGCGCCTGTACACGCGGGCCGGCCTGTCGGCGGGCACGGTGGGACAGATGGTGACGCACAGCTTCATCGCCAACTGGCTGGGCTGGTGCTGGGTGTTGGGCACGGTGCTGGTGTGCTCGCCCCCGCCTTTGCGGGTCGATGGGGCCCCCGGCGCGGGCGCGCTGCGCGCGCTGGGCGCCGTGCTGCTGCTGGTGGCCGTGGGTTACCACGCGCTGTGCGCGTTCGGGGGTCGCAAGGCGCTGCGCTGGCGCGGCCACACGCTGCCGCTGGCGGGCGCCCGCGTGGCGCTGGTGCAGGCGGCGATGGGCGCCGCGGTGTGGATGCTGATGGCGCTGAGCCTGTGGAACCTGTTGCAGGGCCGCGCGCCGTACCCCTTGGTGCTGGGCGCGCTGCTGCTGGCCGGCGTGGCGGGGGCGCTGACGCATGTGCCCTCGGGTCTGGGGGTGCTGGAATCGGTGGTGGCGGCGGCGCTGGCGGGCGTGGTGCCGCTGAACGAAGCGCTGGCGGCGG
>Ga0209958_1001619_pt1 | contig 15825 bp, 15 predicted proteins | sample ThiBio_inoc_plan_FD_183942 | JGI IMG/M metagenome (GOLD analysis project Ga0209958, IMG submission 183942) | Wastewater bioreactor microbial communities from Cape Town, South Africa - Thiocy_inoc_plan (SPAdes) | ecosystem: Engineered > Bioremediation > Thiocyanate > Unclassified | place: South... | reverse complement strand
AGCGGCGGGCGCACGCGATCATATCCATGCGCGTCCATCACATCGAGAATGGCACGCATAATCCGGGTGGCGGCGGCCGCGCTCTGCGGCAGCCGGTCCTCAAGCCCTTCGGGCAGCAGATCGCGGTCGATATCGCTCATGACGGAGAGCCCCTAACTCCTCGGGCTTGGCCTGTCGAACCCCCAATTCAATCCGGGCTCGCAAAAGGAAAGCCCGGCCCCGGAAAAATCCGGAGCCGGGCCCATGGAGAGACGGTTACGGCGTGCCTTACGCGAAGTTCAGCGGCATCGCCCGCTTCACGCCCGGCAGCGCCCGTGCCTTTTCGAGTACGTCGGCCGAAACCGGCGTATCGACCGAAAGCAGCAGAACGGCTTCGCCGCCCGCGGCCAGACGGCCAAGGTTGAACGTGCCGATATTGATGCCGTTTTCGCCCAGCAGAGTGCCGATCCGGCCGATGAAGCCCGGAGCGTCTTCATTGACGATGTAGAGCATGTGGCCAGCCAATTCGGCTTCCACCTTGATGCCGAACAGTTCCACCAGACGCGGCTCGGCATTGCTGAACAGCGTGCCAGCGACCGAGCGCTCGCCTGCATCGGTCTTCACCGAAACGCGCACCAGCGTGTTGTAGTCGCCTTCACGCTCGGTCTTCACTTCGCGCACTTCAAGGCCGCGTTCCTTGGCCAGGAACGGAGCGTTGACCATGTTCACCGTGTCCGAATGGACGCGCAGGAAGCCGGCGAGAACGGCGGCCACAATGGGCTTGGCGTTGAGTTCGGTGGCAGCGCCTTCGGTGTGGATCGAAATCCGGGGCACCGAACCATGCGTCAACTGGCCCAGCAGCGAGCCGAGCTTTTCTGCCAGCGCCATATAGGGCTTCAGCTTCGGCGCTTCTTCAGCCGAGAGCGAGGGCATATTGAGAGCGTTGGTCACGCCGCCATTGACCAGGAAGTCGCTCAGCTGGTCCGCCACCTGCAGCGCCACATTGACCTGGGCTTCATTGGTGGAAGCGCCAAGGTGCGGAGTGCAGACGAAATTAGGCGTGCCGAACAGCGGCGATTCCTTGGCCGGTTCGACCGCGAACACGTCCAGCGCGGCACCGGCGATATGGCCGGAATCCAGCCCTTCCTTCATCGCCGCCTCGTCAATCAGGCCGCCGCGGGCGCAATTGACGATACGCACGCCCTTCTTGGTCTTGGCGAGGTTTTCCTTCGACAGGATGTTGCGGGTCTGGTCCGTCAGCGGGGTGTGCAGCGTGATGAAATCCGCACGGGCGAGCAGATCGTCCAATTCCACCTTCTCGATGCCCAGTTCCACGGCGCGCTCGGCCGAAAGGAACGGATCATAAGCGACGACCTTCATCCGCAGGCCCAGCGCACGGTCGGCCACGATGCCGCCGATATTGCCGGCGCCGATCAGGCCCAGCGTCTTGCCGGTCAGTTCCACGCCCATGAAGCGGTTCTTTTCCCACTTGCCGGCCTGCGTCGAAGCATCGGCTTCCGGCAGCTGACGAGCGAGCGCGAACATCAGCGCAATGGCATGTTCGGCAGTGGTGATCGAGTTGCCGAAGGGGGTGTTCATCACCACCACGCCCTTTGCCGAAGCATAGGGGATATCGACATTGTCTACGCCGATACCGGCGCGGCCGATCACCTTGAGCTTCTTGGCCGCGTCGAGGACTTCCTTCGTCACCTTGGTCGAGGAACGAATGGCAAGGCCATCGTAGTCGCCAATACGGGCGATCAGCTGTTCCGGCGTCTCGCCGGTGATAACGTCCACTTCACAGCCGCGTGCTTCGAAAATGCGAGCGGCGTTGGGGTCCATCTTGTCCGAAATAAGGACTTTGGGCTTGGTCATAGCATTATCCTTTGGCGCGCTCCTGCGTAGGCAGGAGCCCATGGGAATGTCGTGCAAGGGTGCGTGGGCTCCCGCTTTCGCAGGAGCTCACAGCTGTCAGGCAGCGGCCAGCGCGGCCTTGGTTTCGGCATAGGCCCAGTCGAGCCAGGGGCCGAGCGCCTCGATATCGGCGGTGTCGACAGTGGCGCCGCACCAGATGCGCAGGCCCGGAGGAGCATCGCGATAACCGGCGACGTCATAAGCCGCGCCTTCCTTCTCCAGCAGCCCAGCGAACTGCTTGATGAAGTCGGCATCGGCGCCTTCGACGGAGAGGCAGACCGAAGTCTTGGAACGGGTGCCCATGTCCACCGCGAGATGGCTCAGCCAGTCGCGTTCGGCCACGATCTTGTCGAGCGCCACGGCATTGGCATCGCTGCGCGCCTGCAGGCCCTTGAGACCGCCAAGGCCCTTCGCCCATTCCAGCGCGAAGATGGCATCTTCCACCGCGAGCATGGACGGGGTGTTGATGGTCTCGCCCTTGAACACGCCTTCGGCCAGCTTGCCCTTGGACATCAGGCGGAAGACCTTCGGCAGCGGCCAGCTGGGGGTATATTCTTCCAGGCGCTGAACGGCGCGGGGGCCGAGGATCAGCACACCATGGCCGCCTTCGCCGCCCAGAACCTTCTGCCAGGAGAAGGTGGCGACGTCGATCTTGTCCCACGGAATGTCGTAAGCGAAGACGGCGCTGGTCGCGTCGGCGAAGGACAGGCCTTCGCGATCGTCAGGGATCCATTCGCCATCGGGAACGCGCACGCCGGAAGTTGTGCCGTTCCAGGTGAACATCACGTCATCCGACCAGTCGATCTTGTCCAGATCGGGCAGCTGGCCGTAATCGGCGCGCATCACATTGGCTTCGAGCTTGAGCTGCTTGACGGCATCGGTGACCCAACCTTCACCGAAGCTTTCCCAAGCCAGCGCCGTAACCCCGCGCGCGCCCAGCATGGTCCACATGGCCATTTCGAAAGCGCCGGTGTCAGAACCGGGCACGATGCCGATGCGGTGCGTGTCGGGCAGCTCAAGCATTTCGCGCATCAGGTCGATGCAATAGGCAAGACGCGACTTGCCGATCTTGGCGCGATGCGAGCGGCCGAGCGATTCGGTAGCGAGCTTTTCGGGGGAATATCCCGGCGGCTTGGCGCAGGGACCGGAAGAAAAGAAAGGACGCGCCGGCTTAGCTGCCGGACGGGCATTGGTATCAGTCATGTAGACTCTCCTCACAGAGAGCACGCGCGGCGTTGGGACCGCGTGGCCCGCCGCCGCACTTAGTGGCGGAAGGCCAGGAGATATCCGAATTCGCGCCGATTGAAGTTAATGGATTTTTTACTCTGATTCCGGCAGAATTGCGCCATGAAACACGCCCTCGCCCTGTTTCTGGCTGCCACAGCCTTAGGCGCCTGCTCGATGGTCCCTGGTGGATCGCAAGGTAATTCGTCTCGCCAGGCAATGCGCCCTGCCCAGCCCGCTTACGTACCCACGGCCGAGACTCGCCAGTGCCTCAGCCAGCTTGGCGCGGCCGAAGCGAGCTTCGCGCCACTGCCAGACAAGTTCCACGGCGCTGGCTGCTCGACAGTCAACACGGTGCAGCTTTCCGCACTTTATGGGGATGACCAGCGCACACTCGGCATCGGCAATCTCGGGCCAGTCGCCTGCCCGGTGGCCAACAGCTTTGCCGGATGGGCTCGCTACGGCGTCGATCGGGCGGCACGCTCGATCCTGGGTAGTCCGCTCGCCCGAATTGAAACTTTTGGCAGCTACAATTGCCGTAATGTTGCGGGCACCGCGCGCCGTTCTGCCCATTCCACCGCCAATGCGATCGACGTTTCCGGCTTCGTGCTGGCGGATGGGCGACGAATCAGTGTGAAGCAGGGATGGAGTTCCGGCAGCCGGGCTGAACGGGAATTCCTGCGGATCGTTCACACCAGTGCCTGCAAACGCTTCGGCACGGTACTCGGCCCCGAATATAACGAGGCGCATAAAGACCATTTCCACCTGGAGGGCGGCAGCAGGCCTTTCTGCCGCTAAGTCTCTGTCTTCGGCTCAGGCCGCGCGGGGGAGCATGCGGTCCAGCCGCGCATCCAGATAGAGCCGCACAGCTTCCGCCACATGTTTGGCGCCCAGCTTTTCCATCATATTGGCGCGATGGATTTCCACGGTTCGCGGGCTGATTTCGAGCTCTCTGGCAATCAGTTTGTTGGAACAGCCGTTCACCAGCAATTCCAGCACTTCACGCTCGCGTTCCGATAATCCGCAGATCCGTTCCCGCGCCTCTATCATGCGCCGCCGTGCAAGTGTTTCGCCCGGCGCGCGGCGCTCCACACGCGACAGCATGGCCGCGAACTCTTCTTCTGTGATCGGCAGGACGAGGTAATCCAAAGCGCCCATGCTGACCGCTTCAACCACATCGGAAACCGAATTGGCGGCCGAGGCGATCACCAGCGGCAGCGATACGCCGAGCCTGTCCAGTGCGCCCAGCACCGCTGCCGGGCCGCCGTCGACTTCATCGTCACGCGCGACCAGAACCCCCTCCCGGGGTGGGTGTTTCGCGATCTCATCAAGGCTTGCATAGACCTCTGCGTGATAGCCAAGCGCAAGCGCTAGCCGGGCGGCCTCTGCCCGTGCCTTGATGTCTCGTTCGACAAAGTGAATGGTAAAAACCTGTCCCATGCCCTCAATGAATGTGGGCATGCCCCCTGGCATGCGTTCCGACTTGGCGCCGATTCCAGACAATTAGATACCGTAAATTCACACCAATATGTCAGAACCAGTGTAGAAATCGGTCCGAACTGGATTTGAATTACGGAATTGCCCTTACGGAATCTCCCGAAACGGGAAATTGGAACGCTCGTATGTAGGGATGGGTTCAGTTTTTGAAGCTGTAATCGGGCAGTGCGTGAACGGCTTCCTTCAGCGAATCACCCCACATTGACGAAATCGAAAGGAAATAGGGATCATCCTTCTCGATTCGCTTTTCATGCAGAGGCGTGAAAGAATCGCGCGCCACCGCCAGCAGATCGAGCGGCATGCCGACCGAGAGATTAGCCTTCAGCGTCGAATCGAAACTGACCATCAGCAGTTTCACCGCATCCTCGAAATCCATGTCCCGCTCATAGCCGCGCAACAGGATCGGCCGCCCATATTTGGTTTCGCCGATCTGGAAGAAGGGCGTGTCCCAACTCGCTTCGATGAAATTGCCTTCCGGATAGAGCAGGAACATGCGCGGCTGCATGCCCTTGATCTGTCCGGCCAGGATCATGGATGCGGTGAAGCGCCCCTCGCTCTCCATGCCATTCCCGGCCTGGGAAGATTGGATGGTGGAGCGCAGCAGCCGCCCCACTTCCACCGCCACCTGAAACATTGTGGGAGCCTCGAGCAGGGAGTTCTGCCGCTGGTCGGGCGCCTTGTTACGCTCCTCAAGCTGGCTGATGACAGCCTGCGTCGTCGCAAGATTACCGGCCGTCATCAAGGTGATGATACGCTCGCCGGGGACTTCCCAATGGAACATCTTGCGGAAGGTGGAGATGTTGTCGACGCCCGAATTGGTGCGGGTGTCGCTCATCAGCACCAGCCCCTTTTCCAGCATCATTCCCACGCAATACGTCACTTCGAATCCCCTGATACATACCAATCGACTGCCATTGCGGGCAAAAGCTCCGCTGGCAATCCGCCGCTAAACGAGAATTACTGTTCCACGCCCTGTTGTTCCACCGCCAAGGCAACGTGCAGTTCCTGCTCCGCCGCGCCGAAGCTGATCCCCGTTACCGGCGCAGCCTCCCCATAGTCCCGCCCCGTCGCAACACGAACATAGCGCGGATCGGGGCTGATGCCGTTAGAAACATCGAAGCCGACCCAGCCCAACCCTTCGACATGAGCCTCCGCCCAGGCATGGGTCGCCTCCTGATGCACCCTGTCATCCATCATCAGATAGCCGGAGACATAGCGGGCAGGAATATCGAGCGCCCGGGCCGCGCCGATGAAGATATGGGAATGGTCCTGACAGACGCCGACACCTTCAGCCAGAGCTTCCTCTGCCGTCGTATGAACATGGGTCACACCGGTTTCGTAGCGCACCATTTGGTGGATCGCGGAAGAAAGCTCGTGCAGCATGGCGAGTGTATCGCCATCGCCGCGGCGGACCTGCGCCACCAGCGAACGCATCTTCGCGCCGGGCTTCGTCAGTTCCGTTTGGGAGAGGAAGGCCCATAGCGGCAGATGCCCGGCATGCCAGCCGATCACCCCGGCATTGTCCTGCGTTTCGACCAGGCCTTCGCAATGGATCACCACTTCCTGCACGCCCGGCAGCACCGAGATCAGCGTGGTGTGGTTCCAGTTCTGGTCGTCATATTCCAGCTCCAGTTGCGCCCCCTCATAGGTCATGGACCAGGAGAGTATCTCCTGCCCATGCGTCCCTTTGGGCGTGAGGCGAAGGCGCTGGAGGCCGTGCGCGACGGGCTCTGCAAAACGGTAATGCGTGGTGTGGCGGATGGATAGGCGCATGGCTCAGGCGATAAACCGATAGTCGTCAGAAATGGCGGTGGCGATGCCCTGGTTCTCGCGGATGAAAGCCGTCAGGAATTCGTGCAGCCCTTTGTCGAAGATGGAATCGATGGTCGCCTCGCATAGTTTTCGGTCCGCCTCGCGCATCAGCGTGTGACATTCACCGCGGTTGTGATGCAGTTCGGCCAGAGCCTTCAGATTTTCCCGCAGGGCATCGTAGCAGAAGGCAAGGCTGCGCGGGAAACGGCGGTCGAGAATCAGGAACTCGGCAATACCGCGCGGGTCCATTCGCCCAGCATTGAGCCAGCGATAGGCCCGCTCCGCCGAAAGCGAGCGCAGCACCGTGTCCCACTGCCCGGTGTCCAGGCTGGAGCCGACATAGGCGAGCGAGGGCAGTAGCAGGTAATATTTCACGTCCAGAATACGCGCTGTATTATCGGCCCGTTCCAGAAATGTGCCGGCCCGTGCGAAATGGTAGATTTCGTTCCGCAGCATGGAGCCATAAGTCGCCCCGCGCACCAGCGTCGCCTCGCGGCGGATGGATGCCAGCACGCTGCCCAGGCTGGACTCGCGCACGGGACGATCGAGCAGGTCGCCCAGCACCATCCATGCCTCGTTCACGGCTTCCCACACTTCCGCCGTTATGGAAGTGCGAGCGCTGCGTGCATTGGCGCGCGCCGCCTCGATCATGCCGAGGACGTTTTGCGGGTTCTCCCTGTCGCGCAATACGAAATTGCAGACCTGGGCACCGGAATATTCGCTGTGAATCTGCTGATAGGTGGTCTGCTCGCCCAAGGTGACGATGACAGACCGCCATTCCTCATTCGCGGCATCGGCGCCGCGCGTCAGCGCCATGCGAAAGCCCGCTTCCAACAGGCGTGCGGTATTCTCCGCCCGCTCCAGATAACGGAACATCCAGAAGATCGAATTGGCCGTCCTGCCTAGCATTCCCCGCTGCGCCCCTCAGTCTTCCAGAACCCAGCTGTCCTTGGTCCCGCCCCCTTGCGAGGAATTGACCACCAGTGAGCCTTTTTTGAGTGCCACGCGGGTGAGCCCGCCCGGCGTTATGTCGATCCCGTTGGGCGATACGAGCACGAAGGGCCGTAAATCCACATGGCGCGGCGCGAGCCCGGCCTTGGTGAAAATCGGCACGGTGGAAAGCGCCAGCGTGGGCTGGGCAATGTAATTGTCGGGCCGGGCCTTGAGCTTGTCTTTGAAGCGGGCAATCTCGCGGCTGGAGGATGTCGGGCCGATCAGCATGCCATAGCCGCCCGAGCCGTGGACTTCCTTCACTACCAGATCGGCGATGTTGTCCAGCACATAGGCCAGACTATCCGCGTCGGCGCAGCGCCAGGTCGGCACATTGGGCAGCAGCGGCTTCTCGCCGGTGTAGAACTCCACGATTTCCGGCATGAAGCTGTAGATCGCCTTGTCATCCGCAATACCGGTGCCCGGCGCATTGGCGATTGTAATCCCGCCCGAGCGATAGACGTCCATGATCCCCGGCACGCCGAGCATGGATTGCGGGTTGAAGGTCAGCGGATCGAGGAAATCGTCGTCCACCCGGCGATAGAGCACGTCGATCGGCTGGAAGCCCGCCGTGGTGCGCATCTGCACCCGGCCATCCACCACCCGCAGATCGCTGCCTTCCACCAGTTCTGCGCCCATCTGGTCCGCCAGGAAAGCGTGCTCATAATAAGCGGAATTATAGATACCCGGCGTCAGCACCGCCACCACCGGCTTGTCCGAGGCAGCATCCGGGGCGCAGGCGGCAAGGCTCTTGGCGAGGCGGCGCGGGTAATCTGAAACGGATTGGACGTGGATCTTGGCGAAGAGTTCCGGGAACATCGCCATCATCGTCTCGCGGTTTTCCAGCATATAGGAAACGCCGCTGGGGGTGCGGGCATTGTCTTCCAGCACCATGAATTCGTTAGGCCCGGTCCGGACAAGGTCGATGCCGACAATGTGAGTGTAAACCCCGCCCGGCGGCGTGAAGCCCACCATCTGCGGCAGCCACGCGACATTGCTCTTGAACAGGCTGAGCGGGATGCGGCCGGACCGCAGGATTTCCTGCCGGTGATAGAGATCGTGCATGAAGGCGTTCAGCGCCCTCACCCTCTGTTCTATCCCGCGGGAAAGGCGCCGCCATTCCGTTCCGGTGATGATCCGGGGTACCATGTCGAAGGGAATCAGCCGCTCTTCCGCGTCATCGTCGCCATAGACATTGAAGGTGATCCCGGTTCGTCGGAAGAACTGTTCGGCCTCGCGACTCTTGCGCCGCATGAGGGCCGGATCCTGTTCATCCAGCCAGGTTACGTAGTCCCGGTAAGCCGGACGGATTGACCCGTCCGCCTGCCGCATCTCGTCGAAATTAGGCTCCGGCTTTATGCTCACTGCCCCTTATGTTGCAGTGCAACACTTGCACGGAACTTTGCGCCTGCCAAGGGGTCAAAATCGAGTCAGGTCAGATGTTTTCCAACTCGCGCAGAACTGCCTCGATTGCCTCGTCCGAATAGGCAAAGCCCATATGGCCGCAGCGCAGGGCAACCGCCCTGTCGCGCTCGCCCGGTCGGCCGCAGGAACTGCGGGGCGAGACGATCCCGTCGCACGGGCTCCAGAGGGCCACGGTGGGCACGGGCGGCTTGGCGGAAATATCCGCGACAACCGGCGGCGCCTCCACCGAATGGCCTGTTATCAGGTGATAGATTCGCCAGACATTATTGGCCTTGGGATTGCCCGAGAAAGGCGATCCCATCGTCACCACCTTGGCGATTGCGTCAGGATTCCGCTTGGCCACTTCGCGGGCGAAGATGCCGCCCAGGCTCCAGCCCACCAGCACTACCTGCTCGCCATAGCGGCTCTGGAGATCGAGCACACGCTCCGTCACCAGGTCGAAGTTTTCCGGGGTCGGCCCCATGTTGAAGCCCAGCCCCCAGTTCTTCACTGTGTGGCCCGCCTTCTCCAGATGCTGCGCCAGCCTGCGTAACCGTATCGGGTGAGTCGCGAACCCGGGCAGCAGCATGACCACGCGGGGATTGGCACTCTGGCGGATCACCGGACCGGCGACCTTGCGCTTGAGCGGGCGGGTAAGGAATTGCAGCTCGCCCAGCAGATGTCTGAGCGGCGGACCATGAATGCCGCTCGGCTGAGCCTCCGCCACCAGGGCAGCGCGCGCCCTGATCGCACTCAGCCATTCGCCCGCCGCCGGCATACGGGGGTGCTGGTGCCCATTGGCACTTCGGCGCGGCAAGGCGCCCGCATGGCTTCGACTCAACGAGTTCATGCCGGGAACTGTAACAGAAATGACTTATTGCAGGCTGAACGAAATCGGCCGCCGTCATGAAACTGTAGCATTCCCCCTTGCACGGCGGACGTGGCTCAAGCCGCCTCGGCAAGGGGGGTGTTACACATGTTACACTCCCGAACGGGTTCGCCGGGAAGCGCTGAAAATTACATTTTATCTATGTTTTTCAAATAGTTAAATTAATTTTCCAACACAAGCAGGGTTATGGACTGCTTCCACTCGGGCATCAGCCTTTGCATTCCCCGATGCGTTCCGAAACCATGTGCATCTTCATATGCATCTTGCCGCCGGGCATTTCGGGAATGGCCTGATCGCCCTCAATGGTCATGTCGCTACCCGTGGAGCTGAAGCTGCCGTTGAGAGTGAAAGTGCCGCTGGTGCCCTTCTCCTCCCCTTCGCACTTCATCACTGCGTCGATCTTGCCGCCCGAGACAGCGAATTTGTCATAGGTGCAATTGCTGTCCTTGCTCATGCCCCGTTCGGTCAGTTGCTTGAGCGCTTCCTTCGATTCCTCCGGCGTGAGGCAATCGGTCATGGTCATGCCGGAAGACATGGATTGCTTCATCTGCGCGGCCGCAGCGGCAGGCATGCCGGGAATGCTCATCTCCACCATTTTGACCGTCTGCTTGTAAAGGCCCGGCTGAGGCATCTCGATACCCGCCGCGGCGATGGCTTCCGCAGGGTTTGCACCCTTGCCCGCCCCCTCGCCGCCAGCGGCAGCTTCTTCCTTCTTGCCGCAACCGGAAAGAGCGAGCGCCGCCACGATCGGCAGCAGAACCAGTTTACGCATCAAAACGATCCCTTCGAACAACGGAACAGATGACGCGACCCATCGGCATCAGAATACCAAGCCGCCGCCCTTATGCCAACGCCCCGTTGCGGAACGCATGCGGGACGACGGAGCCCACTTCCAGCCATTCGTGATCGGAATCCCGCTCCTTCCCTCCAGCCGCTCCAACTTCTTTCAGCCGGATCAGTCCATATGAAAACTAGCTCGAAACTTGAAGCGCTTGCCGACTGAACTTGTCCCGTCAGGCAATTGCGGCCGGGCCTTCAGCCTGAGGCTCAGACTCCCGACACTCCCCTCGAACAAATAGGCGTTTTCGGGTGGGACGAAACTCTCCATCCGGCAAACTGATGAGAGGTCCGCCTGCACCTGGCAAAGCAATGTCAGTGTGCCCCCGGCATTCTCGCGCATCGCTCTTGCTGGATAGTTGAGTGTGAAGTCCTGCCCCTTCACATCCACGACGCTTGTGACATCAACCATATCGCCATGGGAAAGATCGACATGCGGACGGGTCGCCGGATCGAGCGCTATCTCCGCTATTGCCCAGCGTTGAACTTTCTGCCTCTTCAACTTATCGTCGATTGCGGGAAAGTCCGGCCATTCGATGGAAGTAACGTCGACCAGGGACCTCACCCCGTCGCCGCAATGGGAATTGTAGGCAATATCCGCGCCTTCACACGAAACCCGGCAGCTTCCTGGAGCGATCGTGACCCTGCCTGATTCGGCAATCGGGCAGCTGACCCGCCCGATGCCAGCTTCGGGGCCACGCTCGTCGATCGAAAGCCAACCATAATATTGTGCTCGGATTGTTGCTTTGGCGGGTGCGACGTCCCGGCGCCCAACTTCCCAGACCTGCCGCCTTAGCGCTTCGCCAGTATCAGCGTTCTTGACCTTCTCCACCGGCGGTTGTTCTACGGGTTCCGCTGCCAGCAATGGCACCCCGAGACCAAGCAGCGCCAGGCCAATCGCTAGCAATCGCCTCATATTCCCCCCTCACCCTCCGGATTTGCCGCATTCGCGGTTAGCAGACAGCCTCAGAACGGCCAACGCCCCGTTGCGGAACGCATGCAGAACGGCCATATATCGCGCCATGGCCGAACTCGTTATCCGCAGGGGGCTGGAAGAGCCCGATACTTCCGGCACTTTCACACCGCACAAGCCCGCTCGCCCGGAAAAGTCCGACGGCGGCATCCCCTTCAAGCTGGTTTCGGATTACGAGCCGGCGGGCGACCAGCCGACCGCCATTGCAGAGCTTGTCAGCGGCATTCGCGATCAGGATAAAACGCAGGTTCTGCTGGGCGTGACCGGCAGCGGCAAGACCTTCACCATGGCCAAGGTGATCGAGCAACTGCAGCGCCCAGCCTTGATCCTGGCGCCCAACAAGATCCTGGCTGCCCAGCTCTATGGCGAGTTCAAGAGCTTCTTTCCGGAAAATGCGGTCGAATATTTCGTCAGCTATTACGACTATTACCAGCCCGAAGCCTATGTCCCTCGGTCGGACACCTATATCGAGAAGGAAAGCTCGGTAAACGAGGCGATTGACCGGATGCGCCACTCGGCCACCCGCGCCTTGCTGGAACGGGACGATGTGATCATCGTCGCCTCTGTCTCCTGCCTTTACGGTATCGGCTCGGTCGAAACCTATTCGGCCATGATCTTCGACCTGAAGAAGGGCCAGTCGGTCGACCAGCGGGAGATCATCCGCAAGCTGGTTGCCCTGCAATATAAGCGGAACGACGCCGCCTTCGCGCGCGGCAATTTCCGTGTGCGGGGGGACAGCCTGGAAATATTCCCGAGCCATTATGAGGACATGGCCTGGCGGATCAGCTTCTTCGGGGACGAGATCGAGGAGATCAGCGAATTCGATCCGCTGACCGGCGCCAAGGGGGCCAGCCTCAACAGCGTGCGCGTCTATGCCAATTCGCACTATGTCACGCCCGGCCCCACGCTGAAGCAGGCGAGCGAGGCTATCCGGTTTGAGCTGGCGGAACGGCTCAAGGAACTGGAGGCTGAGGGCAAGCTGCTGGAGCATCAGCGGCTGGAACAGCGCACCAATTTCGACCTGGAAATGATTGCGGCAACCGGCAGCTGCGCGGGGATCGAGAATTACAGCCGCTTCCTGACCGGGCGCCTGCCGGGCGAACCGCCGCCGACCCTGTTTGAATATTTGCCCGAAAATGCGCTGCTATTCGTCGATGAAAGCCACCAGACCGTGCCGCAGATCGGCGCCATGGCCAAGGGGGACCATCGGCGGAAACTGACGCTGGCCGAATATGGCTTCCGCCTGCCGAGCTGCATCGACAACCGCCCGCTGCGTTTCAACGAATGGGATGCGATGCGCCCTCAGACCGTTGCCGTATCGGCCACTCCCGGCAATTGGGAAATGGAGGAATCGGGCGGCGTCTTTGCCGAGCAGGTGATCCGCCCCACCGGCCTGATCGACCCGCCCGTCTTCATCCGCCCGGTGGAAGACCAGGTGCAGGATTGCATCAACGAATGCCGCGAAACCGCTGCGCAAGGCTATCGCACGCTGGTCACCACGCTGACCAAGCGCATGGCGGAAGACCTGACCGAATTCATGCATGAGGCGGGCCTGCGCGTGCGCTACATGCATTCCGACGTGGAGACGCTGGAACGTATCGAGCTGATCCGCGATCTGCGTATGGGCGTGTATGATGTGCTGGTGGGCATCAACCTGCTGCGCGAAGGGCTGGATATTCCGGAATGCGGCCTCGTCTGCATTCTGGACGCGGACAAGGAAGGCTTCCTGCGCAGCGAAACCTCGCTCGTCCAGACCATCGGCCGTGCGGCGCGTAACGTGGATGGCCGCGTGATCCTTTATGCCGACCGCATGACCGGCAGCATGGAACGTGCCATCGCCGAAACGGACCGTCGCCGCGAAAAACAGCGCGCCTATAACGAAGAACACGGCATCACGCCGCAGACCATCAAGCGCCAGATCGCCGACATCGTCGCCCACACCGCCAGCCGCGACGGCGTGCTGGTGGAGATCGAAGCGGAAGACGGCCGCAACAACCTCGTGGGCCACAATCTGCGCGCCTATATCGAGGACCTCGAAAAGAAAATGCGCGCCGCCGCCGCCGATCTCGAATTCGAGGAAGCCGGCCGCCTGCGCGACGAAATCCGGAGGCTGGAAGCCGAAGAACTCGGGTTGCCCGATGACGAGAAGAAGGCCCCGCTGGTGGGGCGCAGCAATGAGGGCAAACCGGGGACGCGAAAGACGCGGTATGGGAAGACGCAGCGGAAGTGGGGGCGTTGAGAACTAGTTCCACAAAGTTCTAGAACATTCGAAAAAGTTCCGCTACTCACGCCATGTCAGGAGGTGAGATGCGGAAGATTGATGTCAGCACTGAGGTCTTTGCGAAGATTTGGGCTCAGCGCATCGCCGGAGAGGAAAGTGAAGACGAAATCCTCAAGCGCCTTCTTGGGGTTAAGGCTTCAGATAACTCGCAAGCGGCGAAGACGTCCAAAGGAAACAGCATCATTAACTCAGCGCTTTGGCGTCAGGATGTTCGGCAAGGGTTGGAGAACTTAGGGGGTTCCGGGCACCTTAAAGACATTTATCAGGCTGTGCGTGATATTAGGCGGAAGCACGGACGATCAATACCTCCTAACTTTGAAGCTATAGTCCGCCGCGAACTTGAACAGAACAGCGCGGATGCAGGAGCGTACTTGGGGAAACGCAACTGGTTTCGTTCAGTTGATGGCATTGGCTCCGGTATTTGGGCTGTGCGCGAAGAGTCTGATCAATGATCCGCACTTTCGCCGATACCGAGACCGAACTAATCTGGGCAGGCCAGCAAAGCCGCAAGCTCCCGCCGGATATTCAGAACACGGCTCGGCGTAAGCTGCGGCTGTTGAACCGCACCGCGAACCTTTATGACCTTCGCATTCCAGCCGGAAATCGCTTCGAACAGTTGAAAGGTTTTACGCCTTCACGATATAGTCTACGCATCAACGATCAGTGGAGGATCACCTTCACTTGGTCTGACGGAGGCGCGGACGATGTCCGGATCGAAGATTATCACAGGGGATGAAGGCCTGCTGGACAATGTCCATCCGGGCGCGATCCTGCGTGAGGATTTTCTGATCGGCAGCGAAATCCCGCTGGATGAGGTTTGCGCAGGTGCCGGTATTGACCTCGAACGCCTGCAAGCGGTGCTTTCGGAAGCAGAGCCCGTGGATGCGAATATCGACCTTCGGCTGGCGCGCTATTTCGGCATGAGCGAAGGCTTTTTCCTCGGCCTTCAGATTGATTTCGATCTGGAAGAAGAGCGGCGCGCGCATGGCGAAGAACTCTCCCGGATCACACGCCGCGCGGCTTGACGTTCCACTCTATCGTCCATTGCCGGAATCGCTCGTGTCCCGTTGCTCTCTGATCCTCGCCGCCCTCCTCCTCACCGCCTGCGACCGGCCGCCGGTGCAGCGGATCGATCTGGAGGATGCGCAAAGCGCGGCCTTGCTGGCGATCAGCCCGTCGCCCAACAGTGAAGGGGCGGCGTGGCACATCTCGGTTGATGGCAAGGGGATCGACTTCGGGCAGGAGAAGCAGCCGCCCTTCCTGTCGCTCCGCTGTCTTCTGGCCAAGGCTGCGCAGCCGCAGCTGGAGATTATTCGCCACGCTCAGTCCGAACCCGGCGCGCGGGCGCTGTTTGCGGTGATGGGCAACGGCATCATCGCCCGGCTCAAGCTGGATGCCACGCTCACCAAATCGGCGGGCTGGCGCTGGGAAGGGCTCTATCCCGCCGATGCGCCGGAACTGGACGTATTCACTGGCCAGCGGAATATCGAAGCCACTCTGCCCGGCTCCGGCACGTTGAAGATCGCGGGCAGTTCGCTGCCGCGCGAGTTCCTGCAATGGTGCCGCCTGGGCGGGCTTGCCGCATCTCTGCCAGCAGAACCGCCTGCGAAGCCCTTGCCGGGAATCTAGCTCGCGCCCGCCAGTTCCTTGAGGCTTGCTGGCGTCAGCACCTGCGGCAATTGCTGCGGTTCCCCGCCGCCTGCCGGATACCACAGGTAAAGCGGCACCCCGCCCGCGCCATGGGCGGACAGGAAGCGGGTAATGGCCGGATCGCGCCGGGTCCAGTCCCCGACCAGCGCGACAACGCCTGCCTTCTCGAAAGCCTGCTTCGTCTCTTCCCGCTCGATTGCCACGCCTTCATTGACCTTGCAGGTGAGGCACCAATCGGCGGTAAACCACACGAATACGGGCTTGCCGCTCGCCCGCGCCTCGGCCAGCGCCTTCTCGCTGAAGGGCTGCGCGGCGATCACGCCGGTTTCGGCGGAAACAGGCGGGGCCATGCTCTGCGGCAATACCAAGGCACCG
>Ga0209958_1001614_pt1 | contig 15853 bp, 9 predicted proteins | sample ThiBio_inoc_plan_FD_183942 | JGI IMG/M metagenome (GOLD analysis project Ga0209958, IMG submission 183942) | Wastewater bioreactor microbial communities from Cape Town, South Africa - Thiocy_inoc_plan (SPAdes) | ecosystem: Engineered > Bioremediation > Thiocyanate > Unclassified | place: South... | reverse complement strand
CTCTTCCACTTGTAGTACGTCGGCTCGCTGATGCCGTGCTTCCTGCACGTCTCGCCTACCTTCGCGCCCATCTCGACTTCCTTGAGGATGCCGACTATCTGCGCTTCGCTGAATCTGGATTTCTTCACGTAGAGACTCCGTCTGGGGGAATTCTCTACTTCCGGGTGGTTCAGGTTTTCAAGGAGACTTCAGCTTTTCTAAGGACCCACTGCAAAACCTCTTTTCCTGAAATTGCCAGTCAATCAAATCAACAACTTACGGAGCACTTTTCTGCGATTTCAGGAGTTTTGCAGACCCTCCCTATGTGGCTCAGTCCGCCACACGGATCTACTTTTGGCACTCGTTTCACGCCTTCGACGGGGCATTTTGGGCCACGCTGTCCATGGCCTACACGCTAGCCGCTATAAGTCCGATGATCAAACCGTCAAGAGATTCGAACTATTTGGGCTCCGCCCCCAACCCCAACTGCTGCAAAAACGGCAGCGTCTTTTCCGCCGCCCGCTGCCCCTCGGCAATCGCCTCTTCAGCGCGGTAGAAGTCCATCAGCCCCAGGTGGGCCAGTTGCGGGGCGATCACCACCTCCGGCGGGTCGCCGGCCATGCGGCTGCGGGTGATGCGCACCTGCATGATGTTGACGCTGGCCAGCACCACTTCCAGCAGCGATGGCGCGGGCACGCGCGTGGGGTCGGGCGTGGGCAGCAGGGATGCAAAGCCGCCCTGCAGGCGGCTGAGCCAGCCAGCGGTGTCCTCATCGTCCTCCGGTGCCTCGGCGGGCGGCTTGGCCGGGCCGTTGGCGCCGGGCTTGCGCAGGTGGCGGCCCAGAATGTCGGCGTTCAGGTCCACGGCGATCACGATGTCGGCGCCCATGGCGCGCGCCAGCGACACGGGCACGGGGTTGACCAGGCCGCCGTCGACCAGCAGGCGCCCGTCGCGCTGCGCGGGGGTGAACAGGCCGGGCAAGGCCATGGAGGCGCGCACGGCGTCGGCCGTGGAGCCGGTGCGCAGCCACACCTCGCTGCCCGAGTGCAGGCCCGTGGCCACGGCGGCGAAGGGGATGTCCAGCGCCTCGATGGGGCGGTCGGAGAAACGGCTGCGGAAAAACTCGATCACCCGCTCGCCCTTGAGCATGCCGCCCGCCAGCTTGAAGTCCATGAACGAGAACACGGTGCGCCCGGTCAGGCCGCGCGCCCACTGCTCGAAGCGGTCCAGCTCGCCCAGCGCGTAGGCCGCGCCCACCACGGCGCCAATGGAGGCGCCGCACACCAGGTCGGGCTGGATGCCCGCCTGCTGCAGCGCGCGGATCACGCCGATGTGCGCCCAGCCGCGCGCCGAGCCGCTGCCCAGGGCCAGGCCGATGACGGGTTTGCGCGGGGCGGTCATGGCTCCTGCCCCGCCGGGGTGGAACCCGCCAGCAGCGCCAGCATGCCGGCCTCGTCAAGCACGGGCACGCCCAGCTCCTGGGCCTTGGCGAGCTTGCTGCCGGCCTCCTCGCCGGCCACGACGTAGTGCGTCTTCTTGCTGACCGAGCCGGCCACCTTGGCGCCGGCGGCCTCCAGCAGGTCCTTGGCGGCGTCGCGGCTGAGCGTGGGCAAGGTGCCGGTGAGCACCACCGTCTTGCCCGCCAGCGGCAGCGTGGCGCGCTCGGCCGGGGCGCCCTCTTCCCAGGTCACGCCGCAGGCGCGCAGTTGCTCGACCACCTCGCGGTTGTGCGGCTGGGCGAAGAAGGTGTGGATGGCCTCGGCCACCACGGGGCCCACGTCGTTCACCTGCAGGAGCTGATCGACGGTGGCGTCCATGATGGCGTCGAGCCCGCCGAAGTGGCGCGCCAGGTCCTTGGCCGTGGCCTCGCCTACGTGGCGGATGCCCAGGCCGAACAGAAAGCGCGGCAGCGTGGTGCGCTTGGACTTTTCCAGCGCGGCCAGCACGTTCTGGGCCGATTTTTCGGCCATGCGGTCGAGCGCGATGAGCGCCGTGAGGCCCATGCGGTACAGGTCGGGCAGCGTGCGGATCACGCCCTGGTCCACGAGCTGGTCCACCAGCTTGTCGCCCAGGCCCTCGATGTCCATGGCGCGGCGCGCGGCGAAGTGCAGGATGGCTTCCTTGCGCTGCGCGGGGCAGAACAGGCCGCCGGTGCAGCGGTGGTTGGCCTCGCCCTTCTCGCGCACCACGGCGCTGCCGCACACGGGGCACTGCGCGGGCATGCGGAAGTTGGGCACGTAGCCGCTGCGCTGGCCGGGCACCACGCCCACCACTTCGGGGATCACATCGCCCGCGCGGCGCACGATGGCGGTGTCGCCCACGCGCACGCCCTTCTTGCGGATCTCGAACAGGTTGTGCAGCGTGGCGTTGGTGACGGTGACGCCGCCCACGAACACCGGCGCCAGCCGCGCCACGGGCGTGAGCTTGCCGGTGCGGCCCACCTGCACGTCGATGGCCTCGATGCGCGTGGCCATTTCCTGCGCAGGGTATTTGTGCGCCACCGCCCAGCGCGGCTCGCGCGTGACGAAGCCGAGCTGCTGCTGCAGCGCCAGGCTGTTGACCTTGTAGACCACGCCGTCGATGTCGTAGGGCAGCGTGTCGCGTGCGGCGCCGATACGCTGGTGGAATGCTATTAATTCAGAAGCACCTAGCGCAATACCCGCCTGCCCTGCCACCGGAAAACCCCACAATTTGAGCTGTTGCAGTACCGCGTGGTGCGTGGCGAACTGCGCGCCCTGCACCTCGCCCAGCCCGTAGGCGAAGAACGACAGCGGCCGCTGCGCGGCAATGCCCGAGTCGAGCTGGCGCACGGCACCCGCGGCGGCGTTGCGCGGGTTGACGAAAGTCTTGCCGCCCTGGGCGCGCTGGCGCTCGTTCAGGGCGTCGAAGTCGGCGCGGGCCATGTAGACCTCGCCGCGCACTTCCAGCACGGGCGGCGCATCGGCCGGCAGCGCCAGGGGAATCTGGCGGATGGTGCGGATGTTGTGCGTGACGTCCTCGCCCACCTCGCCGTCGCCGCGCGTGGCGGCCTGCACCAGTTTGCCGTGCTCGTAGCGCAGGCTCATGGCCAGGCCGTCGAACTTGGGCTCGACCACGTATTCGACGGGCGGGTCATCCGGCGTGAGCTTGAGTTCGCGCCGGATGCGCGCGTCGAAGGCCTCGGCGCCGCTGGCCTCGGTGTCGGTTTCGGTGCGGATGCTGAGCATGGGCACCGCGTGGCGCACGGGGGCCAGGCCGTCCATCACCGCGCCGATCACGCGCTGCGTGGGCGAATCGGGGGTGACCAGCTCCGGGTGCTGGGCCTCCAGCGCCTGCAGGCGCTGGAAGGCGTGGTCGTACTCGGCGTCGGGCACGCTGGGGGCGTCCTGCACGTAGTACTCGTGCGCCCAGGCGTTGAGCTGCTGGCGCAGCGCTTCGATTTCGATAGCTGCTGGCGCTTTACCCGTGGGCTCCGGAGCCGAAAAAAGGTCCAAGTTTTCGTTCATCTCAGTGACTCCACCGCTCCTTGCGCCACCGGCGACGCTTGAAGCTGGCGCGGCCCAGGCCAGGGCTCCCGCGCAAGGGCCGCCCCGCCGCGCCGGGAGCGTCCCCCTGCCCGCAGCGCGCAGCGCTGCGAGAGCGGGGGGAAGGCGCGCAGCGACACAGGGGGGTGCAACTGCTAGCTGAACACGCGCCGCGCCTGGGGCGATCCGGCCGAGAGGTCGCGGCCGTCGAGCTGGTCGTAGAGCTGCTCCAGGTCGGCGGCGATGGGATCCATGGCCATGGCGGGCAGGGGCTGGCCGTTCTGGTCGCACAGCACGCCGTCCATGCTCTGGCACAGCGCGGCGGCCACTTCGCGCAGGCGCGCAAAGGGCTGCTCGGTGCGCGGCACATGGGCCACGTCCAGGCTGAGCGCGAGCTCGCGGATGGCGGACTGCTCGGGGTCGTCGGACAGCGCGGCCTGGGTGTCAAAGCCCAGGCTCAGCAGCGGCGCCTGGCCCGGCTGGGCGCCGGGCAGCACGAGGCGGCCGGGCAGCGACCCGGGCACGAAGCCCAGACGCGCGGCGTTCTGTTGCACGTAGCCGGGGCTCCAGGCGGCCTGGCGCGCCACGAGGCTGAAGGCGAGCTGCGCGTCGTGCTCGCTGGCGAACTGGTCGAGCTCGCGCGCGCGCGCCACCTCGTGCAGCATGTCGGGGAACTCGGGGGCGGCGCCCAGGGCGTCGGCAAAGGCCTGGACCTTCATGACGAACTCGGAGAACTCGATCTGGTTGAGCGCGCCCAGGCGGTTGGCCAACTGCACCCCGGCCTGGAAGGCGCGGTAGCGCTGACCGGGCTGCGGGAATTCCCATTGCCCGGTGGCGTCGTTCTGGCCCTCGATGGCGAAGGGCTTGCTGCCCGCACGCCGCGTGGGCGGCAACTGCGCCAGCGCGGCCTCGCCGGGCACGGTCTGCTCAAGGGCGATGGCGGCGATGGCGTCGATCAGCGGGTCCAGCGCATAGCTGCGCTCGGCGGCGGCATGCGCGGCTGCGGGCACGGGCATGGAGAGCGCCTGGGCGGCATCGACGCCGTGGATGGCGGGCTCGGGGCCGCGCTCCAGGCCGTGCACGGCGGCAAAGGGGTCGGGCGCGCCGTCGAGCTCGTCCAGCGCGGGCTCCAGGCGATGCGGCGGCTCGGGCGGCGCGTCCCGCTCGGGCGGCAGGGCCTTGCGCGGGGCGTTGCGGTGCGTGGTCCAGGCGTTCCAGGCGACGACCAGGGCGAGCAGCACGCCCCCGATGATGGCCAGGCTGATTTGCAAGGAGCTCATGGTGGTAGGTGGGAGTTCAGACGTCGGCCATGGACAGGGCGGACTCCATGTCCACCGCGACGATGCGCGAGACGCCCTGTTCCTGCATGGTCACGCCGATGAGTTGTTCGGCCATTTCCATGGCGATCTTGTTGTGGCTGATGAACAGGAACTGGGTGCCCTGTTTGCTCATGGCCGTGACGAGTTTGGCATAGCGCTCGGTGTTGGCATCGTCCAGCGGCGCGTCCACCTCGTCGAGCAGGCAGAACGGCGCGGGGTTGAGCTGGAAGATGGCAAACACCAGGGCGATGGCGGTGAGCGCCTTCTCGCCGCCCGAGAGCAGGTGGATGGTCTGGTTCTTCTTGCCCGGCGGCTGGGCCATGACCTGCACGCCGGAGTCGAGGATTTCCTCGCCCGTCATGATGAGCCGCGCCTGGCCGCCGCCGAACAGCTCGGGGAACATGCGGCCGAAGTGCGCGTTCACGGTCTCGAAGGTGCCCGAGAGCAGTTGGCGCGTCTCCGCGTCGATCTTCTGGATCGCGGCCTCCAGGGTGTTCATGGCGAGCGTGAGGTCTTCGGTCTGCGCGTCCAGGAAGGTCTTGCGCTCGCGCGCCAGGGTGAGCTCGTCGAGCGCCGCGAGGTTGACCGCGCCCAGCGCGGCGATCTCGCGGTGCAGGCGGTCGATCTCGCCCTGCAGGCCCTGCAGGCGCACCTGGCCGGCGGCGACGGACTGGGCCACGGCCTCGAGGTCGGCCTGCGCCTCCTCCAGGAGCTGGCTGTACTGCTCCAGGCCCAGGCGCGCGGCCTGCTCCTTGAGCTGCAGTTCGGTGATGCGCTGGCGCAGCGGGTCGAGGGCGCGTTCGAGCTGCATGCGGCGCTCGTCGCTGGCGCGCAGTTGGGCGGTCAGGCCGTCGTACTGGCTGCGGCGCTCGCCCAGGGCTTTTTCGCGCTCCATCTTCAGGTTCAGCGCGTCCTGCAGGCCGCCCTGGGCGGCGGCGGCGGACAGGCGCGACTGCTCCTCGTGCGCGCGCTGCTGCTCGTCCTGCAGGGCGCGGGCCTGGCTGTCGGCGGTCTCCAGGGTGCGCGCGAGCTCGGCGCGCCGCGCCGTGAGGCTGCGCTGCGAGAACTGCGCCTCCTGCGCCTGGCGCTCGAGCTGGCGCTGCTGTTCGCGGCATTCGTGCAGGCGGCGCTCGGCCTCGATCACGCGGTCGCCGAGCTGCGCCTCGCGCTCCTGGCTGTCGGCCAGTTGCATGTCCAGCTCTTCAAAGCGCGCCTCGGCCGCCACGCGCCGCTCCTGCAGTTCGGCCAGCAGGTCCTGCACTTCGGCCAGGTCGGCGCCGATCTGCTGGCTGCGCACGCGCGCCTGCTCGGCCAGTTGCGCCAGGCGCAGGGTCTCGACCTGCAGCTCGTGCGCGCGGCCCTGGGCCTCGCTGGCCTCGCGCCGCGCGCTCACCAGGCGCGCCGAGGCGTCCTGGTAGGCCGCCTCGGCCTTGAGCAGGGCGCTGCGCGCCTCGTCGCCGATGAGCTGCTGGGCGCGCAGCTCCTTGTCCAGGTGCTCGATCTCCTGCGCCCGCGCCAGCAGGCCGGCCTGCTCGGAGTCCTGCGCGTAGAAGGCCACGCTGTGCAGGCCCACGGCGTGGCCGCTGGGCACGTAAATGGTCTCGCCGGGCTGCAACTGGCTGCGCTGGGCCAGGGCTTCGTCCAGGCTGGGGGCGGTGTAGCAGCCCTGCAGCCAGTCCAGCAGCAGGGCGCGCAGGCCTTCGTCGCCCACGCGCAGCAGGCCGGACAGGCGCGGCAGGCGCGCGGCGGGCTCGGGCGCGGCCATGGCGTCGGCCTTGCTGTAGAAGGCCAGGCGGGCGGGCGGCGCGTCCTGCGCGCTGCTGCCGAGAAAGCCACGCACCAGGTCCAGGCGGCCCACTTCGAGGGCGCCCATGCGCTCGCGCAGCGCGGCCTCCAGCGCGTTCTCCCAGCCCTGCTCGATGTGGATGCGCGTCCACAGGCCCTGCAGGCCGTCGAGCCCGTGCCGTGCCAGCCAGGGCTGGAGCTTGCCCGAGACCTTGACCTTGTCCTGCAGCGCCTTGAGCGCCTCCATGCGCGCCGACAGGTCGGCCTGGCGCGCGCGCTCGTCGTTGACGGCCTGCTGGCGCTGGCGGCGCTCCTCGTCGAGCCGGGGCACGGTCTCCTGCAGCTCGAACAGCACGGCCTCGGCCATTTCGGCGGCCTCGCTGGCCGCGGCGAGCTGCTCCTGCAACTGCTGCAGGCGCGTCTCGTCGGGCATGGCCAGGGCGCCCTGGTCCAGGCGCAGGCGCTCGCTGCGCGCCTGCTGCTGGCGCGTCTGCTCGTCCATGCTGCGCTGTTCGGCGGCGAGCACCTGGATCTGCTGCTGCACCTGCACCACGGCGGCGCGCTGCTCGCTGGCACGCGCCTGCGCCTGGCGCAGGGCCTCTTCGAGGTCGGGCAGGCGCAGCTCCTGCTCCTGCACCTGCGCGGCGAGGATCTCGGCCTGCTCCTCGGCGTCCAGGCCCGCGCCTTCGAGGTTTTCCATCTCGGCCGCCGCCTCCTGCTTGCGCGCGGCCCACTGGGCGATCTGCTCGGCCAGTTGCGCCAGGCGCTGCTCCACGCGCTGGCGCCCTTCGACGACGTAGCGGATCTCGGCTTCGAGCTTGCCGACCTCGGCCGTGGCCTCGTAGAGCTGGCCCTGGGCCTGGTTGACGGCGTCGCCCGCGGCGTAGTGCGCCTGGCGGACGGTCTCGAGCTCGGCCTCGACATGGCGCAGGTCGGCCATGCGCGCCTCCAGGTCGTTGACGGCCTGCAGGCCCTCGGCACGCACGCGGGCCTGGTCGGCCTCGGCGTCGGCGCGCTTGAGGTACCAGAGCTGGTGCTGGCGCAGCGTCACGTCGGCCTGCAGCGTGTTGTAGCGCGCGGCCACCTCGGCCTGCTTTTCGAGCTTGTCGAGGTTGGCGTTGAGCTCGCGCAGGATGTCTTCCACGCGCGTGAGGTTCTCGCGCGTGTCGTGCAGGCGGTTTTCCGTCTCGCGCCGGCGCTCCTTGTACTTGGAGACGCCCGCCGCCTCCTCCAGGAACAGGCGCAGTTCCTCGGGGCGCGATTCGATGATGCGCGAGATGGTGCCCTGGCCGATGATGGCGTAGGCGCGCGGACCCAGGCCCGTGCCCAGGAACACGTCCTGCACGTCGCGCCGGCGCACGGGCTGGTTGTTGATGTAGTAACTGCTGTTGCCGTCGCGCGTGAGCACGCGCTTGACGGCGACCTCGGCGAACTGGCTCCACTGGCCGCCCGCGCGGTGGTCGCTGTTGTCGAAAGTGAGCTCCACGCTGGACCGGCTGGCGGGCTTGCGGCTGGTCGTGCCGTTGAAGATCACGTCCTGCATGCTCTCGCCGCGCAGCTCGCTGGCCTTGCTCTCGCCCAGCACCCAGCGCACGGCGTCCATGATGTTGGACTTGCCGCAGCCATTGGGCCCCACCACGCCCACCAGTTGGCCGGGGAGCATGAAGTTGGTGGGTTCGGCGAAGGACTTGAAGCCGGAGAGCTTGATCGAATTGAGTCGCACGGGACTGGCAGTGGGTGGCGGCGCGCGGCAGGGCGGCCCAGGACTGGACAGCCGTAAATGATACCGTGCCTGCCCGCCTCGGGGCACGGCCCGCCGCGAGTTCTCCATCCAGGCATCAAAAACGGCTCCAAGGCTTTCCCGTCAATCGCTGCCAGCTATCAAAACAGAAGCAACACCCCGCTGCTACGGGAAAATGATTGTCTAGACAATCATTGACTAGACAATTAAAATTTGCGCCATGTCCGGTACGCCTCCGCCCCCTGCCCCGCCGTTCTACGACGCCAACCACCTCGCCCCCGAGAACAGCGTGGGTTACCTGATGCGCAAGGTCATTTCGTCCATCCGCTCGCAGGTCGATGCCGGGCTGGCGGCGCACGGCCTGACCTACACCCAATGGCTGCCGCTGTTCAAGCTCTCGCTGTGCCAGACCTCCACCACCGTGGCCGGCCTGGCGCGCGAGCTCGAAACCGACCCCGCGGCCATGACCCGCGTGCTCGACCGCCTGGAAGCCAAGGGCCTGGTGCGGCGCGAGCGCGCCACGCACGACCGCCGCGTGGTGCAACTGGCCCTCACCCCCGCGGGCCAGGCCATGGCGGCGCAGGTGCCGCCCGTGCTGGCCAGCGTGCTCAACGCCCACCTGAGCGATTTCACCCATGAGGAATGGCAACTGCTCCTGCGCCTGCTGCGCCGCATGCTGGCCAACGGCAGCGCCTGATTCCGCTCTTTCACCTTCCTGCACCATGACACCCACAGGCACACCCCTGGCGGCACGCGCCCCGCGCGCGCGGCTGCATGCCGCGGCGCTGGCCGGGGCCTGGCTGCTGGCCGCCTGCGCCAGCCCCGGCCCGGCCCACGAGCCGCTGGCCGCCACCACCGCCCAGGCCGTGGGCCTGGCCAGCGCCCCACCGCAGCAGGCCCTGGCCCCGGCCCAGTGGTGGCGCCAGCTCGGCGACCCCACGCTGGACGCCCTCATCGCGCAGGCCCTGCAGGGCAGCCCCAGCCTGGCCGTGGCGCGTGCGCGCCTGGCACAGGCCGTGGCACTGAGCCAGGTGCGCGAGGCCGCCAACGGCCCGCAGGCCACGCTGGGCGCAGACCTGGCGCGCCAGCACTACACCGCGCAGGGGCTGATCCCGGCGCCCGTGGCAGGCCATGTGTACTCCACGGGCAACCTGCAGGCCACGCTGGCCTGGGCACCCGACTTCTTCGGCCAGCACGCGGCCGAGCTGGAGGCCGCGCTGGGCCAGGCGCGCGCCGCGCAGGCCGACGCCGCGGCAGCCGCCAACCTGCTGGCTGCGCAGGTGGCGCGCGGCTACGTGGGGCTGGCCCGCCTGCAGGCCCAGCGGGCCGTGGCCGAGCGCGCCCACGCCCAGCGCCAGGAGCAATGGGCCCTCACGCGCGAGCGCGTGCAGGCGGGGCTGGACAGCCAGGTCGAACTCGCCCAGGCGCAGGCCGCCGTGCCCGATGCGCGCGCGCAGACCGAGGCGCTGGACGAGCAGATCACACTGGCACGCCGCCAGCTCGCCACGCTCAGCGGCCAGGCGCCTTCGGCCCTGGCGGCCCTCGACCCCGCGCTGGCACGCCTGCAGGCCCTGCCGGTGCCGCCGCAATTGGGCGCCGACCTGCTGGGCCGCCGCCCCGACGTGGTGGCCGCGCGCTGGCGCATCGAGGCGGCGACGCAGGGCGTGGCCGCCGCGCGCGGCGAGTTCTACCCGAACATCAACCTCGTGGCCTTCGTGGGCCTGAATGCGCTCGGGCTGGACCGGCTGTTCCAGGCGGGCTCGCGCCAGTTCGGCGTGGCCCCGGCGCTGCGCCTGCCGCTGTTCGACGGCGGACGCCTGCGCGCCCAGCTCGGCAGCCGCCAGGCCGAGCTGGACGCCGCCATCGCCCAGTACAACGGCGCGGTGCTCGACGCCGCGCGCGAAGCGGGCGACGCCATCGCATCGCTGCAGTCGCTCACGCGCCAGCAGGCGCAGCAGGATCAGGCCGCGGCCGGTGCCGAGCAGGCCTGGCGCCTGGCGCAGGAACGCTACCGCGCAGGCCTGGGCAGCTACCTCGGCGTGCTGGCGTCCGAAAGCCAGGTGCTCGCCCAGCGGCGCCAGGCCGTGGACCTGCAGGCGCGCCGGCTCGACACGCATGTGGCCCTGATGAAGGCCCTGGGCGGTGGCTGGCAGGACGACACCGCCGCCCTGGCCGCAGCGCCCCAGTGAGCCCCGCCGCCGCACGCTGAACACCCCTCCCGATCCGATTGCGAAAGACCCCGCCATGAGCGAACCCCTGACCTCCCATGCCGCCAGCAGCGCGCGCCGCCGCGGCCTGACCCTGATTGCCCTGGCCGTGGCCCTGGCCGGCGCAGGCTGGGGCGGCTGGCACTGGATGCACGCGCGCCACTACGAAACCACGGACAACGCCTACGTCGCCGGCAATGTGGTGCAGATCACGCCCCAGGTGGGCGGCACCGTGGTGGCCATTGGCGCCGACGACACGGACCGCGTGCAGCGCGGCCAGGTGCTGGTGCAGCTCGATCCGGCCGATGCGCGCGTGGCGCTGGAGCAGGCCGAGGCGCAGCTCGCACAGACCGTGCGCGAAGTGCGCCAGCTCTACGCCAACAGCACGGCGCTGCAAGCGCAGGTGGCCTTGCGCAAGGCGGAGCTGGCCCGCGCCCAGTCCGAGCAGGCGCGCCTGCAGGACGACGTGGACCGCCGCGCCCCGCTGACGGCCAGCGGCGCCGTGGGCAAGGAGGAATTCCAGCACGCCAGCAGCCAGCTCGCTGCGGCGCGCAGCAGCGTGGCTGCCGCGCAGTCGGCCGTGCTCGCGGCGCAGGAGCAGTGGGCCGCCAGCCAGACGCAGACCGAGGGCCTGAGCGTGGAGCAGCACCCCAGCGTGCAGCGCGCCGCCGCGCGCGTGCGCGAGGCCTTCCTGGCGGCGCAGCGCGCGCAGTTGCTCGCCCCCGTCGACGGCTACGTGGCCAAGCGCGGCGTGCAACTGGGCCAGCGCGTGCCCGCCGGCGCGCCGGTGATGACCGTCGTGCCGCTGGCCGAGCTGTGGGTGGACGCGAACTTCAAGGAAAGCCAGCTCCAGCGCCTGCGCATCGGCCAGAGCGCCCTGCTGACGGCCGACGTGTACGGCGACAAGGTGCACTACCACGGCACCGTGACCGGCCTGGGCGCGGGCACGGGCGCGGCCTTCGCCCTGCTGCCCGCGCAGAACGCCACGGGCAACTGGATCAAGGTCGTGCAGCGCGTGCCCGTGCGCATCGCCCTGGACGCGGACGAAGTGGCCGCGCACCCGCTGCGCGTGGGCCTGTCCATGCTCGCCGAGGTGGACGTGCGCGACACCAGCGGCAAGGCCCTGGCCGACGCCCCGCGCAGCGCACCCGTGGCCTCCACCACGGTGTACGACGCGCAACTGCAGGCCGCCGACGCCCAGGTGCGCCAGATCATCGCCGCCCACCTCGGGCGCAAGGCGGCGCCGCCGCACGCCGGCGCCCCGGCCACGGTCCGCTGACGCATGGGCTCCACCGCCTCCCTCCCCCCGCGCGACGGCGCCGCAGCGGTGCCGGCTGCGCCGCGCACCCCGCCGCCGGCCCCGGCGGCCCATCCGCCGCTGCAGGGCACGGCGCTGCTGCTGGGCACGCTGTCGCTGTCGCTGGCCACGTTCATGAACGTGCTGGACTCGTCCATCGCCAACGTCTCCATTCCCGCCATCGCGGGCGACCTGGGCGTGAGCCCGGCGCAGGGCACCTGGGTCATCACCAGCTTCGGCGTGGCCAACGCCATCTCGGTGCCGCTCACGGGCTGGCTCACGCAGCGCTTTGGCGCGGTGCGCCTGTTCACCGTCAGCGTGCTGCTGTTCGTGCTCACCTCCTGGCTGTGCGGCTTCGCCTCCTCGCTGGAGGCGCTGGTGTTCTTCCGCGTGCTGCAGGGCCTGGTCGCCGGGCCCATGATTCCGCTGTCGCAAACCCTGCTGCTGGCGAGCTACCCGCCCGCGCTCGCGGGCACGGCCCTGGCGCTGTGGGGCGTGACCACGCTGGTCGCGCCCGTGGTCGGGCCGCTGCTGGGCGGCTGGATCACGGACAACATCGCCTGGCCCTGGATCTTCTACATCAACGTGCCCGTGGGCCTGCTCGCCGCGGTGCTCACCTGGGGCATCTACCGGCGCCGCGAGACACCGGTGCGCAAGCTCCCCATCGACACCGTGGGCCTGTCGCTGCTGGTGCTGTGGGTGGGTGCGCTGCAGCTCATGCTCGACAAGGGCAAAGAGCTGGACTGGTTCGCCTCGGGCGAGATCACGGCCTTGGCCATCGTCGCGGTGGTGGGCTTCGCCGTGTTCCTGGTCTGGGAGCTGACGGACGCGCACCCCGTGGTGGACCTGAGGCTGTTCGGCCAGCGCAATTTCGCGTTTGGCGTGCTCGCGCTGTCGGTGGCCTACGCCCTGTTTTTCGGCAACGTGGTGCTGCTGCCGCTGTGGCTGCAGCAGTGGCTGGGCTACACCGCCACCAGCGCCGGCATGGCGCTGGCGCCGGTGGGGGTGCTGGCCATCGTGCTCACGCCGCTGGTGGGGCGCAAGGTCGGCCAGTGGGACCCGCGCCGCATGGCCACAGGGGCTTTCATCGTGTTCAGCCTGGTGCTGTGGATGCGTTCGCAGTTCACCACGCAGACGGACTTCGTCCACATCATGGTGCCCACCGTGATCCAGGGCGCGGCCATGGCCTTTTTCTTCATCCCCCTGACGACCATCACGCTCTCGGGCCTGCCGCACGCGCGCATACCGTCGGCCGCGGGCCTGTCCAACTTCGTGCGCATCACGGCCGGGGCCATGGGCACGTCCATCGCCACCACCCTGTGGGAGAGCCGCGCCGCCCTGCACCACGCGCGCCTGACCGAGGGCCTGGTGCAAGGCCAGGGCGTTTTTGCGCACACCCTGGACACGCTCATGGCCACGGGCCTGAGCCAGGCTCAGGCGCTGGCGCAGATCAACCGCCTGATCGACCAGCAGGCCTACACGCGCGCGGCGGACGACATCTTCCTGGCCTCGGCGTACATCTTCCTGCTGCTGATCGGGCTCATCTGGCTCACCCGCCGCCCCCAGCCCGCGTCCGGCCAGGGCGCGGCGGATGCGGGCGGTGCGCATTGAGCACTGCGGCACGTCTGCGCGGCCCGCCTGTGCAGCGCGCACAAAGAAAAAGCCCTGTGAACCAGCGATTCACAGGGCTTTTGATGGTTGGCGGAGTGGACGGGACTCGAACCCGCGACCCCCGGCGTGACAGGCCGGTATTCTAACCGACTGAACTACCACTCCGCGTCGGTGCCGCTTTTACACTCTTGCGAGTCAAGTGCGACAAAACTTGGCGACCCTACGGGGATTCGAACCCCGGTACCTACCGTGAAAGGGTAGTGTCCTAGGCCTCTAGACGATAGGGTCAAAACCTGGACGAAAAACAACCGACCGTTTTGGTGGAGGTAAACGGGATCGAACCGATGACCTCTTGCATGCCATGCAAGCGCTCTCCCAGCTGAGCTATACCCCCAAACCTAGCAAACAATGGCGGAGTGGACGGGACTCGAACCCGCGACCCCCGGCGTGACAGGCCGGTATTCTAACCGACTGAACTACCACTCCGCGTCGGTGCCGCTTTTACACTCTTGCGAGTCAAGTGCGACAAAACTTGGCGACCCTACGGGGATTCGAACCCCGGTACCTACCGTGAAAGGGTAGTGTCCTAGGCCTCTAGACGATAGGGTCAAAACCTAGATTGTATTCAGGTTGGTGGAGGTAAACGGGATCGAACCGATGACCTCTTGCATGCCATGCAAGCGCTCTCCCAGCTGAGCTATACCCCCTTGGATTCGGGCTGTGAATCACTTCACTGCCGTCATCACCTGAGCCTCGCATTATAGACAGATTTTCAGCGTGTTTTCAAACGTGCGAGGATTTTTTCGCGTCCGAGCAGTTCCAGCACCGCATCGACCGAGGGCGTGTGCGCCGTGCCCAGCGTGAGCACGCGCACGGGCATGGCCAGTTGCGGCATCTTGGCGCCCTGGGCCTTGAGCACGTCCTTGAGGGCCGCGGCGATGGCCTCCTTGCTCCACTGCACCGTGGCGATGGCGCCGGCAAAGGCCTCCAGCAGGGGCTCGGCCGCGGGCGTCACGTGCTGCGCCAGGTCGGCGGCGTTGCGCTCGATGGCGTCCACGTAGAACAGGCGGATCCAGGCGGCCAGGTCGACCAGGGTGTCGCAGCGGTCCTTGAACAGCGCGCACAGGCGCGGCAGGCGCGCGTCGAGGTCGGCGGCGGGCACGCCGGCCTGGACCACGAAGGGCGTGACCAGCGCGGCCAGGGTCTGGTCGTCCTGGGCCTTGAGGTGCTGGGCGTTGACCCAGCGCAGCTTGGCCTCGTCGAACTGGCCGGCGCTGCGGCCCAGGTGGTCGAGGTCGAACCACTGCAGGAATTGCGCGCGGCTGAAGATTTCGTCGTCCCCGTGGCTCCAGCCCAGGCGCGCGAGGTAGTTGACCATGGCGTCGGGCAGGTAGCCCGCGTCGCGGTACCAGGTCACGGGCTTGGCGCCGTGGCGCTTGCTCATCTTCTCGCCCTGCTCGTTGAGCACCGTGGGCAGGTGGGCAAACACGGGCACCTGGGCCCCCAGGGCCTCGAAGATGTGGATCTGGCGCGGCGTGTTGTTCACGTGGTCGTCGCCGCGGATGACGTGGGTGATGCCCATGTCCATGTCGTCCACGCAGACGCAGAAGTTGTAGGTGGGCGTGCCGTCGGGGCGGGCGATCACCAGGTCGTCGAGCTCGCTGTTCTGGAACTCGATGCGGCCCTTGCACTGGTCGTCCCAGCCGACCACGCCGCCCTGGGGCGTCTTGAAACGCAGCACGGGCTGCACGCCGGCGGGCACGGGCGGGAGCTGCTTGCCGGGCTCGGGGCGCCAGGTGCCGTCGTAGCGGGGCTTTTCCTTGTTCGCGGTCTGGCGCTCGCGCAGCGCGTCGAGCTCCTGCACGCTCATGTAGCAGGGGTAGACATGGCCGCTGGCCTGCAGTTGCGCCAGCACGGCCTTGTAGCGGTCCATGCGCTGCATCTGGTAGTACGGGCCTTCGTCGATGTCGAGCTGCAGCCAGGCCATGCCTTCGAGGATGACGTCCACGGCCGCCTGGGTGGAGCGCTCCTGGTCGGTGTCCTCGATGCGCAGGATGAAGTCGCCGCCATGGGCGCGCGCAAAGGCCCAGGGGTAGAGCGCCGAGCGGATGTTGCCCAGGTGGATGAAGCCCGTGGGCGAAGGGGCGAATCGGGTGCGTATTTTGGTGGTGGTCATGGCAGGGTATCCAGTCCGCGGGCGAGGTCGGTCTGCAGGTCGCCCAGGTGTTCGAGGCCCACGGAGACGCGCACCAGGCCCTGGCCGATGCCGGCGGCCTGGCGCTGTTCTTCCGTGAGGCGGCCGTGCGAGGTGCTGGCCGGATGGGTGATGGTGGTCTTGACGTCGCCCAGGTTGGCGGTGATGGAGCACACGCGCGTGCTGTCGATGACGTGGAAGGCATGGGCGCGCAGGG
>Ga0209958_1001613_pt1 | contig 15856 bp, 16 predicted proteins | sample ThiBio_inoc_plan_FD_183942 | JGI IMG/M metagenome (GOLD analysis project Ga0209958, IMG submission 183942) | Wastewater bioreactor microbial communities from Cape Town, South Africa - Thiocy_inoc_plan (SPAdes) | ecosystem: Engineered > Bioremediation > Thiocyanate > Unclassified | place: South... | reverse complement strand
TTATCAATCAACCCAAGAATCTAACCTTTCTAGCCAAATCCTTGTTTCTCAACAAGTTTTTATCTGCATCACCGCCGATGGATGTGCATTCTACAGCATTTCAGACCCAACACAACCCCCTTTTTTAACTTTTTTATTCGAGTGTGTATTTTTTGAACGCACCAGTTACTTTTAATGCTTTTTCTTTGTGTTTAAGAACTTTTTTTAAACAATTAAGTCCAGTAGAATATGTCTCTTGCTTCACACTTTTTGGCACTTTTGATTGAAAATACGGTTTGCTGGTAAAAAGGCTCGATATTTATTGCTTGCTGCATCTTTTGCTGCGAGCCCGTTTTGCTATGCCATTTCTACACATAACTTTTATGAATTGGCTTTGTCGATATTAAGTTATAGCAAATGGACCAACACAAGTCGTCCGACGATCTGTGTGATCGACAATCCAGATGCAGCAAACCAGTTTCAAGCCAATATTCGTCAGCTTGCTTATGAATATCAAGTTCAGGCTGTCGCTGCTAAAGACTTTCAAAGAACAGAATGTCATGTTGCCTATTTCACAACAACCTCACCACAACAACAGCAAAACTTGATTCAGGCCTATCCTTCTCGATCATTGCTTTCCTTAAGTACCAATAACCCTGCTTGCGAAGTGGGGAGTATTTTCTGCTTATACAATAAAAAGACGTTTTCGACCTTTAAAGTGAATTTGGATGCATTAACTTATTCCAAAGTCCATATTGATCCTCGTGTTTTACTTTTAGCGAAGAATGCGGGGTAAGACAGTGATTTCAAATTTATATCAATCAACCTCCTTACACGCGTTATTCCGTAAATCACAGTTTGCGATTTTTGCCATTACCTTCGTCATCTGTTCTTTTACTTTTGCCACAATTTCCATGTTCACCATGGAAACTTATGCAAAACAGAATTTACAGTTATTAAGCCAAACCGTTTTGGAACGTGTTCAGCCAGCCGTGGTGTTTAGAGATAAAGGCGCAATTGACCAAATCCTTGATGATTACACCAGTGAACATGCAATCCGTAGTATTCATGTTTATGATCCACAGCAACAACTCTTGGCTGAGAGTACTAAAAAAGTTGCACATACATCAGTGATGCAAGATTTAATGGATCGCTGGTTTTTACATGATCCGGTTAAGCTCATGGTGGTCCACCATAAGAAGAAAGTAGGCGAACTGGTGCTGTATGGTAGCTCTGAAAATATTTTGCATTTTTTAAAGACCATTATTATTGGTCTAGCAATTTCAATGTTTTTCATTGTGATTGCATTATTGTGGTCGGTGAATATTACTTATCGTCAAATTATGCAAGCAATCAAGCCACTCACCCATATTGCACAATTGGTGAGTGATCAAAAAGCTTATAATTTACGCTTTCCCAACAACCATATTCACGAGTTTCAAAATTTAAATACTGTATTCAATGAATTGCTAGAAGAAATTCAAATTTGGCATACCCATTTGCAAAAAGAAAATCGTCAACTTTCATTCCAAGCTCATCATGATCAATTGACGAGCTTGCCAAATCGTCATTATTTTTATCAAGAACTATTTAATATCTTTGAAAATCCGCAATACCGTCACAACTCGGCCTTATTATTTATCGACAATAACAAGTTTAAAGTGATTAATGATGAATATGGGCATTTAGCAGGTGATGCCGTTTTAAAAGAAATGGCATCTCGTTTAAGACTATCAGTTCGCCACGAAGATTTTATTGCTCGTTTAGGGGGGGATGAGTTTGCCATCATTCTTCATTCAATCCATCACGCTGATCATCTAACCGCTATTGCTGAAGGCGTTCTTGAGAGTTGCAAAGAACCTTTAGCGTTTAACGGACAAATGATTCATTTCGGTTTTAGCTTAGGGGTTGCTTTTTCTCAGTTTGCAGAGAATCCAGAGGATTTAATTATGCAAGCCGATCAAGCCATGTATAAAGCTAAAAATTTAAACCCACATTGGTTTCTTTATAAACCAGAAATTTAGGACATGTTATGCGCACTCACACCATTAAAATTTCATTTATTGCGTTGCTCTGCCTAACATTGGCTGGCTGCTTGAGTTTTGGCCCGTTGAAATATCGTCAGGTCAAAATGCTAAAAAAAGAAGGCTTTGTTCTCACTAATGAAGGCTGGACGTTGGGTCTACCTGAACGTTTGTTATTTGATTTTAACAAAGCAGAAATTAAGCCTGAACATCAACAAGAGATTGTTCGTTTAGCAACTCAATTGAATAAATATGATTTACAGAAATTAAAAATCGTGGGGCATACTGATGATATTGGTAATCCAGAATACAACCAAAAACTCTCTGAAGAACGCGCTCAAAGTGTTTCAAGCATCTTTGTAGCTCAAGGATTCAAGCAAAATAACTTGACCGTCGTGGGTCGTGGTTCACATCAGCCATTTGTTCCAAATACTTCTGATGAAAACCGCGCCAGCAACCGCCGCGTCAATGTCATCATTATCCCTTAAATCAATCGCTTCAATAAAAAAACCGACTCAATGCAGTCGGTTTTTTATTTAAACCAATTCGATGATATCAATCGTTGGAGGTACCCGAAAACGAAACGGTACACCGACCATCCCTGTCCCCACCGTGACAAACACGTCGGCATGTTCATGGGTATAGAAACCTTTCTTATGCCCTAAGATAGAAACACGCTTCATAATATAACTGGTGATCCAAGGTAATTCGATCTGTCCGCCATGGGTATGTCCCGACAGCATTAATGGCCGTGTCGGTAGTTCCGGCACCATATCGACCGTATCTGGATTGTGCGACAAAATCAGCCAAGGTTTGTCTTGAGGTAAATCAGGCATAAAGCGCATATTGGCCTTGCCTGCCCACAGATCTCCAATTCCGATCAGACGAAACTCATCAAAATCAACAATCTTTCCCTCAATATCCATCACATTATTCTGTTCAAGTGCCTGACTTAACAAAGTTTGAATTGGAGGACCAGGATATTGTTCATCATGATTACCCGGTACTGAATATACAGGAGCTTCAATTTGCTTGAGTACTTCAAGCTCCTGCACTAAGCGATTCTCAGGTTCATACGTCCAATCACCCGCCACCACCACCAAATCTGGTTGCGCTTGATTTAACTTCTTGACCATACTTTTCAATTGGCGTTCATGCCCTGAAAATAATCCGACATGCATATCAGCAACTAAAGCCACTTTAATCGCTTGATGAAACTCGCGCTCTGAATTCAGTCGATACTGATGATGTTGAACATGAATTTGATGCGGTTCAATAAAACGCGCATAAATCAACACACTGCTAAGTAAAAAAACGAATCCTGCTTGATGGAGACTGTAATATCCAACCCAACCGGCATAAATGCTAAAAAACCACAGTGGAACCAATAAATAAGACAGATAAAACGCCAATAAATGTACAAAGGCTTTAAACGGATGAATGGTTTCTGTACGTGCTTGATGAACCCATGCTTGAATCAATGCCCAAAATGCCAGAACAGCAAAAATAAGATAAAAACCCAAAATAATAGTATCCGAATTCGACATTACAGCCCTCATTAACTTCACATTAGGGGCATACATCTCATCTTATATTTATCTTTTTCGATGAAGTGGTATACTCGAGCCCAACTTTTAATCAGTAACGATTATGACGCAATTTTCTCATTTAAATAGCAAACATACAAAGATAAGTACAAGCGCTTACAATAAAAGTATGATTGCGATTTATTGCTCAATTGCGCTCACTGTTACTGGTTGTAGTACCTTACCTAAACATAAAATCGAACCTGTCATTCAAACAACTGCACAGATTGATACCTCGCAAACATCTTTGGCGCAGGTCATAAAACCTTTACAGCAACAACATCCAGATCTCACTGGCTATCACGTTTTATATGAACCCTTAGAAGCGCTTGCAGCTCGACTACGTTTAATTGATAAAGCCGAAAAGACCTTAGATTTACAATACTATATTTGGGACAATGACAAAGTTGGGGCTTTGGCCTTGCACGCACTGATCCGTGCTGCAGATCGCGGGGTTCGAGTGCGACTACTTATTGATGATAATAATGCCAAGCACACCGAAGGCATTTTTTTAGCTTTGGCACAGCATCCCAATATCGAGGTAAAACTCTTTAATCCTTACCGTTTCCGAAAATATCGTGCAATTGATATGGTACTGGATCTAAAGCGCATTAACCGTCGCATGCACAATAAGAGCTTTATTGCCGATCATCAGGTTGCCTTGATTGGTGGACGCAATATGACCAATCAATATTATAACGTGAGTGATACCTATCAATTTTCTGATGTGGATGTGATGTTGTTTGGTACGGCTGTAAATGATATTTCCAAATCATTTGATGATTACTGGAATCATGAATATGCCTACGATGTCCGAGAAGTGGTGAAACAAAGTGCTCACCGTTTAAGCTATGAGAGTCTTAAAGAGCAACTTGATGAGCACTATAAAAGGATCACTGTACAAAACTATGTCGATTTAACCAGTCGCTCCCAAGCCGTCGACGCCCTCATGGATCGGGATATTTCACTCGACTGGGTCAAGGCAGAAGTGGTCAAAGACTCTCCAGATAAAATTAAATCCAAAGCAAAAAAAGAAGAACATCTCAACTTCCAGTTAATTAACCATCTCGAACAACCCGAAAAGAATATTGATTTAATTTCTGCTTATTTTGTTCCCGAAAAGAAAGGCACAAAAATTTTAAGTGATTTGGCACAAGATGGGATCGAAGTCAGAGTATTAACCAATTCATTTAAAGCCAATGACGTAGCAGTGGTACATGCTTTTTATGGTAAATACCGTCAAGAACTGCTGGAAAATGGCGTACAGCTGTATGAGTTTTTACCTGCTTTAGATAAAAGTGATCTGGATAAACATACCGAAGATCTGGCCAAAAAAGCCAAGGTGAATATCAAAGGTTTAAGTCGCTCGAGTCTACATGCCAAACTGATGGCACTCGATGAAAAACAAGTCTTTATTGGTTCTTTTAATTTTGATCCACGATCGGCCTATTTGAATACCGAGATTGGTGTCTTACTGAATAGCCCACCCTTGGCACAAGCAGTGCATGCCACTATGGATCAAAACTTAAAAACCTATGCGTATCGTTTGGTTTTAGATGCCAACAAGAAAATCACCTGGCAACGTGAAACGGCACAAGGTCCTCTGATTTATACCAAAGAACCCAAGATGAAATGGTGGCAAAGAGCAGGCATGAAAGTGATTTCATGGCTGCCAATTGAAGGGTTTATGTAGTTTCCAAGCTTTCTGGCAGCACGGAGAGTACTTTTCGCTGCAAGCGCTCTAGACCAGCGCGCATTTGGCGGTCGACTTCCTTGGTCAGCGTTTCTACCGTATGCCCTTCGACTGGAATCGCAGGTAAAGTCAGTAAATGTGCCGTGACTTTAGGCATCTCCAAAACACGTTGCACATGTTCAGCAAAGGACATCTCGCCAATAAACGGCGCAACCAAATCCAGTTCACCCTGTTGATTGACATAGCAAATCACACAAATCTGTACAGGTCGCTGTGCTTCAATTGCTGCGCCTAATAAACGTCCGTGTACTTTTTTCACTTTACTGCCATCAGTTGTGGTGGCTTCAGGAAAGAACAGCACAGGAATATCTTGTTTTAAAAATTCAGTAATTTGCTCACGGATTCGAATCGAATCCCCTGAGCCCCGCTTAATAAATAAAGTTCCGCCACCCTTTGCCAAGTTGCCTAAAATAGGCCACTTTTCCACTTCAGCTTTGGCTAAGAAAAAGATACGTGCACCTGAGCCTAAAACAGCCACATCCAACCAAGAAATATGGTTGCTGACCCATAGGGCCGGTTCACGCGGAATAGCACCATGCACTTCAACTTCAATATTAAAGACTTCACACAAACGGCGGCAGAAATACTGCACATAGCGAGTATTGACAGGATTATTTGGATCTTTATATAAACCATGACGGTAAATAAGATAAAAACCTTCACCAATCGTCTCTAAACCTGCGACTAATTTTTTACTGTATAAACCAAATTTTGAAAACAAACTTAAAGGAGTATGATTTACTGTTGTTGCTTGTTGAGTCATAAATTCTTAAAACCGTACGCATGTATGCACGTATGCATTGAATTAACCCTGTTATATCATGCCGATATTGCCTTATAGAAGTTTCCTTCATAACAAAAAACGAATGTGAGCATAAATTTTTTCAATTTTAAAAGATTTATTAGATCAAATATTATAAATAAATCGAATTTACAGATTAAAAGGTGATGTGATGAACCCGCAAAGCACGACATCTGAAACACAAACCACCATTCCTTATGGCTATGCCTTAAGAATGTTTTTGGGATGGTCGATTCTATACATGGGTACTTTAGTCGGATTCATTGAACTGGTCCGTCGCAATATCATATAAATCCGCGAAGCCTTTGCCCTTTACTTGAAGTTTATTCTAGAATAAGACTTTAAAAATAAGGATTTCATAAGCACGTGGAAAATTTTGAGCAGCGTCAAAGCGGTGAACGGGCAATTTTAGTCAGTGTGTCTGTTCAACTCCTCGATGATCTTGATGCTGAAGAGTTTCGATTGCTCGCTCAATCTGCTGGCGCTGAAATCCTTGAGCATCTGATTGTGCAACGTAATAAGCCTGACCCGAAATTTTTTATTGGTTCGGGAAAGGTAGATGAAATTGCTGAGTTGGTCCAGAGCCTTGAAGCGGAATTGGTGATTTTCGACCACTCACTGTCACCAGCCCAAGAGCGTAATCTTGAACGAATTCTGAAATGCCGTGTGATTGACCGTACAGGTTTAATTCTGGATATTTTTGCGCTACGCGCACGCACCCATGAAGGTAAATTACAGGTTGAACTGGCTCAACTTAAACATTTATCTACCCGTTTAATTCGTGGTTTTACCGGTAATCTCGAACAACAAAAAGGTGGCATTGGCTTACGTGGACCAGGTGAATCGCAACTGGAAACTGATCGCCGCTTAATCCGCGTCCGTATTACCCAACTCAAAGATAAACTGATTAAAGTACAGCAAACCCGCTTACAAGGTCGTGCGGCACGTCAAAAAGCAGCCATCCCGACCATTTCTTTGGTGGGCTATACCAATGCTGGAAAATCAACCTTATTCAATATTCTGGCCAAAAGCGATGTCTACGCTGCCGATCAACTGTTTGCAACCCTTGACCCAACCTTACGTCGTTTAGATTGGGACGGTATTGGTACTGTTGTACTGGCTGATACGGTCGGCTTTGTTCGTAACCTGCAACATGATCTGGTTGAGTCGTTCAAAGCCACTTTAGAAGAAACGCTAGAAGCAACGCTGCTCTTACATGTCATTGATAGCAGTAGTCCGAATATGCCTGAACAGATTGAAGCCGTAGAGTCAGTCCTCAAAGAAATTGGCGCTGACGCCCCGATTTTGCATGTCTACAATAAAATTGATCTCAGCGGTGATGCCGCCAAAATTATTTATAAAACAGCAGACGTCCCTGATCGAGTCTATGTATCTGCCCATTCAGCTCAAGGACTCGAATTACTCAGCCAAGCCGTGCAACAATGCCTGATGGGGCAATTACAACAATTTGACTTAGTGTTAAAACCCGCTTACGGTAAATTACGCACACAACTTTATACGCTGAATGTGATCCAAACCGAACAGTATGACGATCAGGGTGATCTGCATTTGTCGGTGTGTATTGCCCCTCATAAACTGGAACAACTCATCAAACAAGCGCATTTACCATTAGACGAAATTCTTGGAAAAAAAGCTTCCCTATTTCAGCGACCTTTGGAAGAATTTGAGATCGATCATCCATCACAATAATTGCGATCAGCCATCGTTCAGATAAACGAGAGTAACAAAGAAAATGAAGAATATTGATTGGACAGCTTGGTTTGGTACGATTCTCTTAATCATTGTCTATCGTGAAGGGGCTGTCGCGATCACAAAGGCCTTAGGTCATCCTGAACTGGGCAATTTGGTCGGACTGATTGGCTTATTAGCAACCCTGTTAATTTGGAGAAGATTTAAAAAAATCTCTAATCGTTTAATTGATACCAATAACAAAATCTTAAAAGAAAGTGCATTTGCTTTTCTACCGATCTGTGCAGGCTCATTAATCATGTTGGTACATATGGGCAAAGAAATTCCTGCATTTTTATTTATCTTAACTTTCAGTACGTTATTGCCATTATGGATTTATGCCAAAATGGCGAAGCGTTGGTTATAAGGAGCTGATCTATGTCGATGGTTATTTATGGCTTCGTGATTACCCTCATCAGTTATCTTATTGCCAAACCACTCAATCAAAAAATGCCTCAGGTTCCGCTGATTGTGTTTGGCATGTTTATCGTGATTGCATTCTTAGCCATCTTCGGTATTCCTTACCAACAATATATGGATAACGTGAATGGGGTATTCAATCACCTGCTTGGCTATGTCACGGTTGCTTTGGCCATTCCATTAGCCGCCATGCGTTATGATGACCTACCACTGAAATCAATGATTGGTATCCTATGTTTCGCCAGTATCAGTGCGGTTGCTTTGCCGATGGGCTTGGCCTATTTACTGCACATGTCTGAGCCAACAATTATGGCTTTTGCGACGCGTGCTGTGACCACCCCCATTGCCTTGAACATTGCAACACTACTGCATGCCCCTTTAATGATGGTGACATTGATTGTGATTTTATCGGGTGTGATCGGGGCTGCATTTTCGCCGTGGATCTTAAAACATATCCATGATGAACGTGCTTCGGGTCTGGCCTTGGGTTTAGCTGCGCATGCGATTGGTACTGCGCAAGCATGGCAACGTGGTCCAGTTACAGGACGCTATGCCGCCTTTGGTATGGCAGTAAATGGTGTATTTACAGCCATTTGGCTGCCAACATTTATTCTGTCTTTATCTTAAAATTTGCCTCAAATATCACATAAAGATTGAACTAGTTGTCAGATATCCTCCATAATGTAAGCTTAAACGTTAAAAGGATTTTTAATGATGGGCAAACAATTATTAAGTGCGTTACTTTTATCTGCGGTGAGCAGTTTTACTTTTGCAGAGGATATTACGGGGCTCTGGCAAAGTATTGATGATAAAACGGGGGCGCCTAAGGCATTGGTTGAAATTCGCAAAGAAGCGAATGGCACCTATGCAGGCAAAGTAGTCAAAATTACGCCACGTACAGGCTATACACCGAAAGAAACCTGTGTAGACTGTCCTGCACCCTATACCAATAAACCGATTGTCGGTTTAGATGTGGTGACAGGGTTAAAATATAGTGAAGGCCTAAACTATACCAATGGGCGTATTTTAGATCCCAATACAGGCAAAATTTATAGTATGAAGGCCAAACTCAGTGCCAATGGCAAACGTTTGCATTTGCGTGGTTATCTCGGTGTTTCTGCTTTGGGTCGTAACCAGATCTGGATTCGTGCAGAGTAAAATCAATAAAATTTTGAGCCATGATACGCACTTTTCTTTGATCAAATTGATATCGGTTCCAACAAAAAAAGCTTCTTCATACTCAGATAAGATGAAGAAGCTTTTTTATTTAACCAGATAAACCAATTCAAATTAATCTGAACCGTGCTTGATCATTTGCTCTAGATGCGCTTGCCAAGCTTCAGGTCGACCTAACCAAATCGTGCTATCTAAACGCTGGATTTGGCGATTCGCATTACCCAATATAAATGTCGGGAAACCACCGCCACCGATACGGTTAAGTAATGCATGACTCTTGCCAAAATGTTGTTGGATTGCCAGTCCAGCTTGTGCTTGCATTGCTGCCTTGAACAAATGGACATCTAAGCCCATTTCTATAGCGATATCATCCAACACAGAGAAATCGGCAATACGACGACCTTCCAGATAATGTGCTTGTTGCAAACGATGTAACATGTCTAAACCACGTTCGGCAATCGACTCAGCTGCAAGTATCGCAATCGTCGGTGGTTCTGAGTCCAGTATTGCGGTCATGTCATTCAACAAAATTTCATGGTAGGCATCACCAAAAGTTTGTCCACTGAGTTGTGCGATACGGAGATCATTAGGTTTAACATATTCACGCCACGCGGGTGTGATCATTTTACGACGGCCATTGGCAGCGGTCATCATGCCTCCACCGTGTAACTCAATTTTCAAACCTGGTACTTGACGTGCCGCTTCGACCAAAGGTGCAACGGCATAACACCAACCACATAAAGGGTCGAAAATATAATGTAATGTCGCAACAGCATCATTGGCTTTGATTTGGGTATTGATTAAGGCCATTGTAATTCCCCTTTCACCACTTTAGCGCCTAACTCCAAATATGAACGATCTGCCAGATCTGGATAATGCTTCAACATGGCAGCAATCAGTGCATCAGCCGTCTCAGATGTATTCACTTCTTTTTCATAAAGCTCTAAATACGCTTGCATAAAGGCCACAGATTGAATCGTATAAGGTGGCTCACCATCATTACTCAGTTGGTAGTGGCCTGGTATAACCAGCTCAGGGTTTAAAGATTGAATATGTTCTAAGGTTTTCAACCAGTTTTGACGAGAACTTAATGTTGCTGTGTCCGCCATCCACACATGTTGATTCGCTTGTACAGGAATCCCCCCAACAACCGCTTTCAATGAATCGATCCATACCAAACTACGCGCTGGAGTTGCACCATCTAAACCAATAATTTGTAATGTATGACCTTCTAGCTCAAAGCGATCACCGTCGAGCACCTCAGGTACTAGAATCGCTTTCGGTACATTGTCCTTAAGTTGTGGTCCCCAGTATGCAAGTTTGATTTCTTTGGTTGCCTCAATTGCAGCAACTGTAGGGGCAGAAGCAATAATTTTAGCCTCTGGAAAGGCTGTATGCAGTGTATCTAGACCGAAATAATAGTCTGGATCGCTATGACTAATATAGATGGTCGTTAATTTACGTCCACCCGCTTTAATCTTTTCAACCAACGCTTCTGCATCATTTCGCTGGAACTGAGCATCAATCAATACAGCCTCGCGCTCACCAGAAATGAGGACTGAAGATACTGGAAAAATAGATGCAGGGCCCGGATTAAAAACATCGATAGAAAGAGAATGAGTCATGATGAATTACTCCTTTTAAAAGTAAAATTGGAATAAAACCAATATATGCTCATTTAATCGCGCTAAAAACCGTTTGAAATGAGCTTATTTGTTGCATAAAATGAACAAATAGGACTTATCTCATGGATCACTCAATGGATCGTGTTACCGCCTGCTTCGTATTTATTGCTATTGTGGAACGTGGCAGTATGACTGCAGCAGCAGAATCATTAGATCTCTCACGCGCCATGGTGACCCGTTATCTCTCCGTAATGGAACAATGGGCAGGTGCGCGTCTGCTCCATCGCACAACCAGACGCTTGAGTCTTACTCCTGCGGGAGAGGCAACCCTGCTGCGCTGTCGTCAATTATTAGACATTGCCAATGAAATCCCCTCAGCAGTGGGTGATTTAAATGAACAGCCAAGCGGTTTATTACGAGTAAGCTGTTCCCAATCTTTGGCACAAGATGTGCTCACTCCTGCGATTACAGACTTTTTGCTTCGTTATCCGAAGACCTCAGTGGATCTACATATCAATGACCGCATCGTTAATTTGGTTCAAGAGCGCATCGACCTTGCCATTCGTGTAACCAACGAGCTTGATCCTAACCTCATTGCACGTCCACTCGGAAAATGTGCCTCAGTGGTATGCGCTGCCCCCGCTTACTTAGCAAAGCATGGGATTCCACGCATACCTGAGGATTTAGCGCTACACAATTGCATGCCCTACACACATTTCAACAAAAGCTTATGGCAATTCAATGGTCCAGAAGGTGTTACAGAAGTTCTGGTCGGTGGCAATCTGAGTGCCAACGAATCTAACGTCCTCTTAAGTGCCACCTTACAAGGCACAGGTATCGCGATGTTACCCGCTTATGCAGCTCGACCCGGGATTGATGATGGACGTCTTGTGCTACTCTTAGCTGAATGGCAACCACAAACACTCGGGATTTATGGTGTCTACAATACACGCCGCCAAATGTCGGCCGCATTACGTGCCTTACTCGACCTCTTGGTTGAGCGCTTTGCAGATCCGCATTATTGGACTTCAACCTAGGCGGCATCCTGACTAAAATAAACGTTTCATGCGAATTTCACAGCCCCATTCAGCCTGTTATCGCCCACAGTCAGAAACGCTTAAAACCAGTAAAAGTCGAAATTTTTCGGTTCTGAGGACTTAGATTTTATCGATCAGAAGCATAAAAAATTGATTGAAACTTCAATCATAAAAATTTACAACTGTAAAATAATGATTGAATCTGTAATTAGAAATCCGAAATAATAACAAGACATCATGGCAACAAGGGGGCTTGAACATGAACAATTTGCAAAAACTGATTTCTTTTTTCTCTCTTTTTATCTTAAGTCATTTTGCTTTTGCTCAAGATATTAGCGGGATTTGGCAAAGTGTGGACGATGTAACCGGTGCACCCAAAGGACAAGTTGAAATCACACAAGAAGCGGATGGTTCCTATACAGGTAAAATTATCAAAATTACCCCACGTACTGGCTATACACCCAAAGAATTTTGCACAGGCTGCCCTGCACCTTATACCAACAAACCGATTTTAGGTTTGAATGCCATCACCAAGCTAAAACATAAAAAAGACCTTACCTATACGGGCGGGAAAATCCTTGATCCCAATAGTGGCCGTGTCTATAGCCTGACGGCAAAACTGAGCTCTAATGGACAACGTTTGCACTTACGTGGTTATGTTGGTGTCTCAGTATTGGGCCGCAGTCAAATCTGGATTCGGGTCAACTGAATACAATAAAAATACTCATAAAAAAACCCTGTATCACACAGGGCTTTTTTATGGCTAGAACACTGCAGCTGTTAACGAGACTGCAACTTCGAGTAATCTAACAAGACATTTGCGGCTTCATTAATGAAGGTCTCTTCTTCAGGCAATGGCGGACGTAAGTGTGCTTTCATTTTGGCACGCGACTCTACCAAGGCATCGATCGAAGCTTGGTAGCTTTCCCAATTTGCATAAGGTGCTAAACCTGTCGCACTACGACGCTGGTTTTCGGCATTTAGGGTTTGTTTCTCAAGATCAATCAACTCGGCACGACGTTGATCAATATCGAGCACCACTTTCTTCTGATCTGAAGTTTTCTTGGCAATTGCTTTACGTGCTTCTAAATATTTAAATTGAGAATCAGCTGCAACACGTTGCTCAGACAACTGGGACAATTTTGCCACATAAGGTTGAACAGAGCCTTCTCGCTTAAATGGTGCAGTTGGAATGGTATCCCACTTCAAGGCATTCTTCGCTTTACGCTCCCCAAACTCTTCATTATAGATATCAACCAACTTGATATCTGGGATCACACCTTTATTTTGGGTACTGCCGCCGGTAATACGATAGAACTTACGCTGAGTTAACGTCGCCTGACCATAAGCCAAAGAGTCTAATTGAACCTGTGCTGTTCCTTTACCAGTCGTAGTACTGCCAATGATAATCCCGCGCTCATAATCCTGAATCGCAGCAGAGTAAATCTCACTTGCAGATGCTGAGGCCAAATTCACTAAAACGGCCATTGGACCTGCATAGATCTGCTCACCCCCATCAGTATCTTCAAATACATTGACGTTACCGTTACCATCACGGATTTGCACCACAGGACCAGACTTAATCACCTGACCGAGCATACGCGCCACTTCTTCTAAAGAACCACCTGGATCATTACGTAAGTCGACAAGAATACCTTCAACTTTTTGTGCTTTGAGTGACTCTAGAGCCTTCGCAGTATCTTCAGAGACTGAACGATATTCAGTACCCGCACGACGAGAGCGATAGTCAAAATAGAACGATGGGATTTCAATCACACCAAAGAGATGCTTTTTACCATCACGGGTAATTTCAACGGTACGTGAACGCACACCCGCATCTTCTTCTTGAATAATGTCACGGGTTAAGGTCACGTTACGTGCTTGACTCATCGAAGCACCAGCACCCAGTAAACGTACCACCACTTTGGTACCGCGCTTACCACGAATCAATCCCACGATTTCTGAGCTTGGCCAGCCAATCACATCGACCATTTTCTCGCCATCTTGAGCCACGCCAATGATGCGATCACCAGATTTTACCTGACCTGATTTACTGGCTGGCCCACCTTCAACGATGGTTTCGATCTTGGTGTAATCCTCATTACCACGTTCTGGACGAATCGAAACCCCAATTCCTTCCAACTGCAAAGTGGTTTGACGATTCAGCTCCATCGCATCAATCGGTGGATAATAGTTACTGTGCGGATCATAGGTTGCCAACATGGCATTTAAGGTTTTATCTAGCACATCATCGCTTTTCACACGGCCAATACGTTCTAACTGACGGGTATAACGTTTCGTCAAGGTTTGAACAGGAGTTAAATCCTCAGGCCCTGTTAAATCCTGACCATTCGCCAGCGATGGGTCTGCTTTCAGTGCTTTTTGCTTGGCCTGTTCTTCTTCTTTACTAATGGTTAAATTGATCAGCTGTGACACCAACATTCTTTGCCAATGTTGTTGCTGCTCAGCCGTGGTTTTAAAATACGGTGCTTTTTCACGATCAGTATCGAGATAGACGTCTTTTTGATTCAGGTTCTGCGGCTTTTTCAACTCAGCCAACATAAACTCATAGAATTGTTTCAAACGATCACGATATTGCGCATGAATCAGAAACGGTCCCGTTAAATTACCCGCTTTTAATGAACTACCAAATGTTGACCCATATTTTTTTTGATAGTCTTCTACTTCGCCACTTAAAAATAATGAATGATCTGGATCAAGACTATCCAAATACATATTCAAAATACGGTTTGAAGTGGTTGCGTCTAGGCGCATATTTAAATAATGCTGACGATCAACCAATGTGGCTAACTGACGTGCAACCAAGGCCTGTTCTTGTGATGGCTTGATTACCGTTGAAACGACAGGTGCCTCAGTCGCCGCAAATGCCTCATTCATGGTATGAGAGAAAAATAAACCACCAGTCGCGATTGCAACTGCACACGCTATCATTTGAAGTTTCATAAAATTTTGGTACTTCCTTGGATATGGCAATTATTACATGTGGGGATGATTGAAATGAACATATTTCACCCAAGCATTTCCCAACATGTAAAACTCATCGGTCACCCTAAATAAATGACCAACAAGCACTTATCATCAATATCATGTAGTTTTATCATATTCTGTACTGACAAAATGTAGCAAATCATTGCACAATTTAGCTATCGTTTTTTTCATCAATTTTTTTATCAAAAATCAAACGGAATCCTTATGATCGGCGCGTTGATGCTGGATATTGCTGGCACAGAACTTACTCAAGAAGATATTGAACTATTACAAGCTCCGCAAGTCGGTGGCATGATTTTATTTGCACGAAATATTGAATCCCCTCAACAAGTCCGTGCCTTAACCGACCATATGCGTCAAATTCGTCCTGAGATCCTGATTGCGGTGGATCAGGAAGGCGGCCGTGTACAACGCTTAAGACAGGGTTTTACTCTACTTCCGGCCATGGGCCGATTGGGTGAGCGCTATCTCAGCAATCCACAACAAGCAATTGAACTGGCTGAACAATGTGGCTGGTTAATGGCGACTGAAGTCCTCGCGGTCGGTATTGATTTTAGCTTCGCCCCTGTTTTGGACCTGAATGACGTGAGTGATGTGATTGGTGATCGTGGTTTTGCCAAAAACATGCAAGACATCGTGCCGCTGGCTGATGCCTTTATGCGCGGTATGAAACAAGCAGGCATGGCCACTACGGGC
>Ga0209958_1001609_pt1 | contig 15878 bp, 10 predicted proteins | sample ThiBio_inoc_plan_FD_183942 | JGI IMG/M metagenome (GOLD analysis project Ga0209958, IMG submission 183942) | Wastewater bioreactor microbial communities from Cape Town, South Africa - Thiocy_inoc_plan (SPAdes) | ecosystem: Engineered > Bioremediation > Thiocyanate > Unclassified | place: South... | reverse complement strand
TCCGGGACGCGAGGCCGCCGCGTCGAGGGGGCGGGGGGAGGGGGGGCGTCGGAGACGGCCAGGCCGTCGCCGCGGGCCGGGGTCGATTCGAAGCCGCGGCCGGGCAGGGGCGTCGGCGTGCGTCGCGAGCAGGAGGGGCCGTCGCAGACGGGGCCGGGGTCGGGCGCGAGCGGCGACGATCCCGAGCCCAGCGACACCACCTCCAGGCCGGCCGCCGGGTCGCGCGAGGCGTCCGCGGCGGTCGTCACGTTCCGCGAGCCGCAATGGGCCTGCACCCCCGGCGCGAGCAGCAGCCAGCCCAGGAGCGCGAGGACGATCCCCGCTCCCGGCCCGAGCCCGCGATGGATGGATGAAGGCGTCATGACGGTCCCATTCTGGATGATGGCGGAGCCCGCGAATCGGCACGATCGCCCGGAGCCGGACGGCCTCCGCCGCCCCATGGAGACATGGATCGCAGGGCAATATACCGATCCGACGGGACCGTCGCAAGTCGGCGCGCGTCCGGCCCCGCCTTTTTCTTCCGAATGATCCGCGATCACGGCCGGACGTTCAGGTCCAGGTCGTCCAGGTAGACGGCCGTCGGGTGCTCGGCCGGGCTGACGAAGCCGACCCAGTCGACCGACTTCCAGCCGTCGGCGACGGGGAGGTCGGCCAGCTTCAGCGGCTCGGCGCCGGGGCGCTCGACGGCCAGGCTCCACGTCGGCCGGCCGGCGCCCAGCCGCGATTCCACCCTCACGCGCAGCCACGCGCCGGCGGGGACGTCCGCCACGGCGCGATCGCCGACGAACAGCTTGCCGTCGCGGACCCAGAGGCTCGGGCCGATCCTGTACGGGCTCGAAGCGTCGCGCCACTCGTGGTAGAAGACCGCGCCGGGCTCGGCGCGGATCGCGAACGAGCAGGACGCCAGGCCCTTGTCATAATGCGGCGCGTAGAAGAAGTGCGGGTCGAACCCGTTCTTCAGGCCCGCGGCGTCCGCGATCTTCAGGCTGCGACGGCCCGACGCCGCCGCCTCCTCGGTCACGGCCACCAGCTCCGGTCGGCCGCCGTGCGACAGGCTCGCGAAATCCGGCGTGTAGCCCCCGGCGCTCGGGGCGACGTCCTCGAAGCCCTCCGAGGTCGACAGCGGCGGCGGGGCCGGCGCGGGCGTCGAGTCGGGCAGGGGGGCGTCGGCCTCGGCCCGCCACGCGCCGCCGCCGCGCACGCCGGCCTTCGAGGCGTCGAACGGCTTGAACCCCAGCGCGAGCGCCGGGCTGTCCTTCTTCAGCCGATAATCATGCTTCGCCGGGTCCTCGAACTTCGGGTCGGCGACCTTCGAGTGCTCCTCCTGGCCGGTCGCCTTCCGCCACTCCTCCAGCGAGAGGCCGCCGGGGAACTCCACCTTCGCGCCGGTCGCCTCGTGGTAGAGGTTCGAGTCCATCCGGAAGTTCTTGCGGTCGGACCACTGGCCGGTGAACAGCGGGCCGCCGTGCCACGAGACGACGTTCTTCTCGAACGTGAACGAGAGGTGGTCTTCCATCCGGCTGCGCATCACCTGGCCGTACTTGCTGTCGACCAGGATGTTGTTGCGGACGACGTTCTCCCGGCCGTAGTGCTGGTGGTAGCTGCCGGTCGTCGTGTTCCAGACGAGGTTCCCCTCCAGGACGATGCCGGTGGACCCCTCGTCGTTGTACAGGCCCCAGCCCCCCGCGCCGGACTTGTTGTACGAGTCGACGTCGTGGATGACGTTGTGGCTGACGCTGGTCCCCTCGGAGAGCCCCAGGGTATAAACGCCCCCCATGTCGCTCAGGACGTTGCGGCCGAGGTGGTGCAGGCGGTTGTATTCGATGGCGTTCCGCTTGCAGTCGGTCGGGTTGTAGCCCCACGACCAGCCGACGGAGACCGTGGTGTAGAAGCCGTCGGCGATGTCGTTGTGCGTGACCTTGTTGTCGCTGGACTGGCCGATCCAGACGCCGATGGCGCCCGGGAACCAGCGGCCGAAGCCCCGGATGATGCTGTCGTCGACCGCGACCTTGCCGGTGGCGTGCTCGGGCTTCGCGGGCATGCCGGCCTCGCCGATCCGCACGCCCCCCGCGCCCAGGTCGACGAGCGCGCAACGCTCGACCTTGCAATCCGAGCAGCCGCGGCGGAACCAGACGCCGTAGGTGCCGACGTGCTCGATTCGGCAATCCTTCAATTCGACCCGCTTCGCCCCGTCGACCATGACGACGGCCGGGATGTTCACGGCGGCCTGGGGGTCGCCCTGGCCCTGCGGCGGCAGCGAATACGACGAGTGCCGGAACGTCAGCCCACGGAACGCCAGGTCCTCCACGAACTTCCCGCCGTCCGGGTCGCCCTGGATCGTCAGAAACGCCTCGGCGACGGGCGCGACCAGGTGCGACTTGCCGATCTCCTCGCCGGGGAGCGGCTTGTAGAGGAGCGTGCCATCACGATCGAGGAACCACTCGCCGGGCTGATCGAGGGCCGAGCGGACGTTCTCGACGTGGTAGCGCTGGTTCGCCCCCCATTGCAGGAACGCCCAGGGGGCCGGGCCGGTGAAGACGAGCTTCCCCGTCGCGGGGTCGGCCGAGGCGACGCGGTGTCGCGAGACCTCCCACGAGTGGTAGACGACGACGTTGGCGTCCTTGAGCTGATCGGCCGAGAGCCCCTCGAACGCCTTCAGGTCGTCGCGGCTCGCCACGAACGCGCGATTCGCCGCCGGGCCGACCTTCCCCGTCGCCGGGTCGACGGCCTCGGCAAGCTGCTTGCGGATATAAAAATATCCTTCGTTCGGCGTCCGCGCCCGCACGGCGCGACGGCCGTTCACATAGAGCTGCTCGAACGGCTTGCGGCCGGCGGCGGCGGTCGGGACCTTCGCGGTCCAGAGGCCGTCGGGGGTCGCGGAGAGGCCGCGGACCTCTTGGCCGCCGTCGAGGACGACCGCCGCGCCGGGCTCGGCCTCATACGTCGCGCCGCCGTCCTCGGGCCCGAAGGCGACGGGCTCGGCCATGCGATACGTCCCGGCGGCGAACCGGACCGTGACGGGCTTCCGCTCCCCCCCGGCGTCCTTGCGCAGCTCCCGGACGCGGTCGCGCGCCTGCCGGAGCGTGGCGACCGGCCCGCCGGGGGCGACGCGTACCACGTCGGTCTGCGCCCCCGCGGGCACCACGGCGAGCCAGGCCCCCAGGGCCGTCAGGACGGTTCGGCGGAGAGTCATCGGTCGTCCTCCATCGCGGCCGAGCCGCCCCGCGCCGACGTCGGCGTCCCGGGCGGCCCTCGCCCGCGAATCTAACGCGCCCCGGCCGCCGCCCATAGGCCCCGGCAGGCCGTGGGTCACCTCGGGTCCTTCAGGACCACGTCGCCCAGGTCGCGGGACTCTCCGGCCTTCACGACCACGTCCTTCGCGACGACGACCTCGCGACCGCCGTTCCCGTCGGGCTGGCGGACCCAGGAGATGAAGGTGTACTTCCGCCCGGGGGCGAGGCCCTCGATGCGGAAGCGGCCTTCGGCGTCGGTGGGCGCGATCGGCCGGTGGATCCCGCCGAGGTCGTGCCGGGGATTTCTGTAGGGGATCGGACACTGGAGAGGCCAGGCGGCGACGGGCCGGCCCGCGACGTCGACGACGCGCCCGGTCACGGCGCCCCAGGGCTCCAGCTTCAGCGTGACCGGCCCGGCCTCGTCCGGTCCGACCACGACGCCCCCGGCCAGCTTCTTCTCGACGTGGGTCCCCTCCACGACCCGAGGTGCGTGCGGGATCAGCCGCTCCACTCGGAAGTCGGCCGTCGGCAGCGGGCCCGTGCGGGGCGTGAAGGTCGGGCTCGACTCGGTGACGTACATCTCATCCCCGCCGACCCAGGCGCCGGCCAGCGGTTCGCCGTCCGGGCCGACGACCCTCGCCGCGACCGAACGGCCCGGGTCGAGGACCAGGTCGCAGGCGAACTCCTCGTCGCCCGGCTTCGGGTCGACGCCCTGGACGACGTGGTGGTCATACGGCCGGAGCGCCGAGGAGACGTCGTCGTCGGACGTGACGACCTTGCCGTCCCGCTTCGGCCAGGGGATCGTCTCGAACCCCGCGCCCATGCGGTAGCGCCCGCCCGGGACCCTGGCCGCGAGGACGGCCGGGCCGGGGACCATAAAGATCTCGAAATACCCCTGATCGTCGGTCTCAACGCCGGAGCCGACCGGCCAGAGGACGGCGTTGGGAGGCCCCTCGATCTCTTCGACGACCCCGTCCGCATGCCGGATGAACGAGAGCGACGACGCTGAGGCGTGTTCGAATCCATTGTAGGTGACGGACGCGCGAACGCCCCGGCCGGTCGCCTTATCGATCACGCGCCCATGGCCGCGGATGGCGCGCCGGAGCTTGAAGTCCTGCACGGTCGGCCTCGACGGGTCCGCGATGGCGACCCGATGGCTCACGGCCGCGTAGGGGGGGGCGGCGACCCGCGCGGCCGTCAGGTCGTTCGCGCCGGCCTCCCGCCGGCGAGGGCCGGGAGACAGGCCCTCCAGGCGGTAACGCCCCTCGGCGTCGGTCGTGGTCGAGTAGAGGCCCCAGGGGTCGTCGCGGGCGAACCCGCGGGCGACCGTCGCGCCGGCGACCGGCAGGCCGGTCGCCTCGTCCGTCACCGTGCCGACGACCTCCGCACCGGGGTCGAGGGCGACCTCGAACGTCGCGCCGTGGAGCAGGGTGTCGCGACGCTCCTCCCAGAAGCTGGGCGGACGGAGTTCCAGGGCGGGCATCTCGCGGGCGGCGACGTGGATCGACGTGATCGCGACGCCCGGCCCCGACACCGCGAGGCTGGCCGTGCGATCCCGGCCCACGCCGCGGACGACGAAGCGGCCGTCGGCGTCCGAGACGGTCGGGGCCACGGCGTACGGCCCGGGGACGTTCTCGCGGAAGGTGAAGGAACCCGCCGGCCCCCCCGGCCTCCCGAACGCCTGGAGCACCCCCTCCAGGGTCCCGCTGCTGTGCCCCTGAATCGTCGTCGCCACGACGCGGGCCCCCGCGACGGGCCGCCCCTCGCGGTCGACCAATCGGCCCCGGATCGGCACGTCGTCGCGGGCCAATCGCAGCACCATCGTCCCGTCCGGGGCCGTCAGGTCGACGGGGAAGGCCGGGGCGAAGCCCTCGGCCGTCGCGATCACCGAGGCCCGGCCCCCCCGGGCGGCCTTCGGCAGGCGGATCGCGCCGTCGGGCCCCGTCTCCCCGACCAGGGCCGCGTCGGCCCCGCCGCGGCCCGGCTCGCCCACGCGGACCTTCGCCCCCGCGAACGGCTCGCCGTCGGGGCCGAGCACGCGGAGGAGCGGGCCGTCGGCGTCGCCCGGCGCGGCGACTTCCGCCGGCTCCTCCGACGGCGCCGCCACGGCCGGCGGGCGCAGGGTCAGGAGCGAGGCGGCGAGCGCGACGGCCGCGACGACGCCGCGCGAGGCGAGCCGCCAGCGCGCGGGGCAGGCGGACTCGACCTGGATTTCCGTATCCAGCAGCATGGCGATCCTCCGCTTGATCTGGGACGGGCGTTCGAACAGTGCGACGGAGCCTCCCGCCGCGATCCATGGGCTTTCCGGGGCGGACTTCGACCAGGCGAGCAGCGCCTCGGCGTATCCCAGCCGGCCGGCGACGGCCGCGGCGGAGGCGTCGGCGACGGCCTCCTGGTCGGCGCGGATCCGGGCCCGCAGGAGCCAGTACAGCGGGTGGGCGAACAGGGCCGGCAGCAGCAGCCGCGACAGGGCCAGCCGCCGCAGGTCGCCGTCGCGGACGTGGGCCCACTCGTGGGCCAGGGCCGCCTCCAGGCGGTCGGCCGGCTCGCCCAGGAACCGCGACGGCAGCAGGATCGCCGGCCGCGCCACGCCGACGGCCGCCGGCTGACGGAGGGCGTCGGAGACGAGCAGGGCGGGGGGCGTCGAGTCGCCGGCCAGCCTCGCCAGCACCTCCTCGGCCCGGGCCGGGGCCCGTCGCGACCCCCGCCGCAGCAGGGCCAGCCGCCACGCGCCCAGGGCCAGCCAGCCCAGGGCCAGCGTCGAGCCGCCCAGGAACGCCCGCACGGCGATCGCGCCGAGGTCCGGCGGCGCGGCGGGGGGCGGGACGGGGATCGTCGGCGGGGCGGGCGACGGGGCGATGGGGAGGGCGAGATCCGCCGGAGGCGCGACGACGGGCGGCGGCGAAGTCGCGATCGGTGCGAAGTTCATGGCCGGTCGCGGATCCGGCGTGACCGGGCGGGCGCGCAGGGACGACCGGGGCCATCCGGGGAGCGCGAGGGCGGCCAGCAGCGCGACGAGGCCCCCGAGCGTCGCGCCGGCGACCGCGAGCCGCCGCGCCGGCTGCCGGATCGCGGCCGTCGCCGCGGCCGACGCCAGCAGCACGAGCGTCGACAGCGCGTAGGCGTCGACGAGCCATCGCGAGAGGGACTCCGTCATCGCGGCCCCCCTTTCTTCCCCTTGCCCCGGGCCGCCTCCTTCGCGTCGGCGATCATGCGCCCGATCTCCTCCAGCTCGGCCGCGTCGGGCTTGCGCGACTGGAGGGCGCGGGCGACGTACTCGCCCAGCGCGCCGTCGAAGACCTGGTCCAGGAAGCCGGCGGCCAGGCGGCCGAGGACGCCGTCGCGGCGCACCTTGGCGAAGTAGGCGTACGCCTTCCCCGCCGGCTCGTGGCCGACGAGCCCCTTCTTCTCCATCGTCTGGAGCAGGCTGAGGACCGTGGTGTACGCCAGCCCGTCCTCCCGCGTCCCCATCTCCTCGTGGACCTCGCGCACGGTCGCGGGCCCCCTCCGCCAGAGGACCTTCAGCGCCTCCAGCTCCCTCGGCGTCGGCGAAACGTCGGACATCCCGGCCTCCTACGACCCGGCCCGTAGATCCCTGGCGACAACTACGGTCCGACCAGCAGCCATCCCGGCCGGGAATCCTACTGGCCGACCCGTAACAACGCCCTGAATCGTACTAGACAGCCCGTAGATGTCAACCGCCGACCTCGCGGGCCGGGCGCGACGGCCTCACTTCGCCGGGACGGGCTCGGGGGCGGAGCGGGCGAACTCGGACCAGGCGGCGTCGATCGCGGCCGGGGCGGGGACGCCGCGGTGGACGTACAGGGCGTAGCGGAGGAGCAGGGGGGCGCCGGGGCGGATCGTCCTGGGTCCGCCGTAGGTGAGGCAGGCGCCCATCCAGCCGTCGCGGCGGACGTGGAAGGGGGAGGGATGGCCGGGGTTGGAGGGGTGGTCGAAGAGGGCGATCCCCTCGGCCGCCTCGCGCGTGATCGGGCCGGAGTAGTCGACCCAGCGGGCGGGCTTGCGGAAGCAGCCGTTGGGGCCCTGCTCGTCCTCGTTCCCCTCGGAGTTGCGGATCCGGCCGCCGCCGTCGTTCACGCCGACGGTCTTGGCCATCCGGACGCCCACCGGCCCGAACGCCGTCTCGCCCAGCACGACCGGGGCGTCGCCGGGCGCCTCAAGCTGGAGGTCCAGGATGAACAGCCATTCGCCGTCCTTCAGCGGCCGGACGGTCATGCGGCGGCGATCGCGCATGTTGAAGCGGCCGTCGGCCCCGACCCAGTCGTTCTCGACGACCATGGCGGCCTCGGCGTCGCCGTCGTCGATCCGGACCACCCGTCGCGGGACGATCCGGGCCGACAGGCCGTTCTCCCAGTAGTTCTCGCCGTTCACGTTCTGGTGCGAGACCCAGAACGAGTTGTGGTGCTCGTGCCCCACCGGGTCGCGCGGGTGGCCCATCCGGGTCAGCGACCGCCCCGAAGGCCCCACGATCGGGTAGACGAACGGCCGCTCCTGCCCGTCGCCCGACCAATAGCGGGCGACCTCGCGACCGTCGACCTGGAACGTCGCCTGGTCGCCCGGCAGCGGCAACACCTGGACCCTCGGCACGGGTTTGGCGTTCGGGAGCCCCTCCTCCGCGTCGGCCGGAGAGGCCAGCCCGCCTAACACCGAAATCGCGACGATCATCGATCCCCAACCACGCATGACGGCGACCTCCGACGGCTTGCGGCCCCGGCCTCATCCGAGGCCGTTGAAGATATCGCAGAGCATATCCCCATCCGGATCGTTGATCTGCCCCCTGCCGCCATTTTCGGCGATCGCCCACAGTTCGAACCGCACTCGCTCGGCCGTCAGGTCCACGAGATTGTCGAGGAGCGTCAGCACGAGGAACAGGCTCCCTTCGGCCGTGAAATGCAGGAGTTCGCGCAGGACCTCCCGGTCGGCGGCCGACAGCCCCTGGATCCAGTTCGCGAAGCGAATCAGGTGGACGGGCCCGCGGGGCGAGTCTCGAGTTTCCAGGAGATCCACCTCGTGATCGACGCCCTCGCGCACGGACTTCTTGAGCGCGGCCACGAATTCATACGCGTCCACGGCGGACCCCTCGGAGGTGCAATCGAATACGCCGTCGCGACCATCATGCCCCGGGGGGGGGGTGATCCGATCGCGCGCCTCTTCCAGGATGTCGAAGATCAGGCTCACCGCGTCGCCCTGCAAGACAGCATCGCGGAAGGCCGACCAGCGTTCCACCACTCGGCGGGCCGAGGAAGGATCTTCGCGGTCCTGGATGCCGAGGGCGTCGGCTTGGAAGGGGGGTTGGCCTCAGAGTATTCCAAGGGAGGGGCTTCCGGGCGCGCCGCGCCCATGGCGGATCAGGCTCGGGCGGTCAAGAGGTCGTTGCGCGAGCCCCGGGCGTCGGTTCGGCGCACGAATTCGCCCCGCCCCCGCAGAGGTGGGGGGAGGGGCGACGGCGTCCGGCAGGGACGCTATTCAGGTTAGAGGGCCGGGGAGATGACCCGGCCGGCGGATCAATAGCGGCGACCGCCGCCGCCGCCACCGCCGTACCCGCCGCGGCCACCGCCGCCATACCCGCCGCCGCCGCCGGAGCGGGGCTCGCGAGGCTTGGCCTCATTGACGGTGAGGTTGCGGCCGTCGTAGTTGTGGCCGTTGAGGGCCGCGATGGCGTCCTGGGCGGCCTCGTCGGTTTCCATCTCGACGAATCCGAAGCCCTTGGACCGGTTGGTGTCGCGGTCGATGATGACCTGGGCGCTCAGGACGCCGCCGTAGGCGGAGAACAGCTCCTGGAGGTCCGAATCGACGATGTTGTAGGTGAGGTTGCCGACGTAAAGCTTCTTGGCCAAGATCCACTCCGAGGCGGTGGGCGGCCCGCTTTGCGCTTTCCGGGCCGAGAAGAAAGGTGAGCCCAAGGCAGGCTCGATCGGGCAGCGTCGTGGGGAGTCGTCCAGCCCACCCTGCGGGCCGTTGGACGCTCCTGGCCCTCCCGATCATCGGCAATCATAACATAATCGAGAAACAAGCAAGGGCCAAAAGCGAAAAAAAACCCGGAATCGCTCCCGACTTCGCGCCGGCCTCACCTTCGGGGCTCCCGCCGACGTCGCGCCTGGGCGGGCTCGCCCGGAGGTCGGGCCATCCTCCGGCGGCCCGCGCGGCCGCCGGCATGCGACGGCTTGCCCGCTCGGTCCGGCTCGGCGACACTGATCGCGCCGGCCCGCCGGCGGAGGTCCGACCATGCTCGAAGGGCTCGACGCGATCGATTGGGAGGCGCTGCATCACGCCTACGGCTCCGCGGCGGACGTCCCGGGCCTGATCCGCTCGCTGGCCTCGCCCGAGGCGACGGAGCGAGACGAGGCCCTGTCCGAACTCTTCGGGAACATCTGGCACCAGGGGACGGTCTACCAAGCGTCGGCCCAAGCCGTCCCGTTCCTGATCGCACTCCTGGCCGACGCCACCGCCGCAGACCGGCCCGGGATCCTCATCCTGCTGGGCGGATTGGCGAGCGGTTCGTCCTACCTGGACGTCCACGAGCGTCCCCGCCCGGACCCCGCCGACGATCCCGACTTCCATGCGGAACTCGCCCGCGAACTGTCGTGGGTCCGCGCCGCCCGCGAGGCGGTTGAGGCGGGCGTCCCGGAGTACATCCGACTGCTGGACGCCCCCGACCGGCGGATTCGACAGGCCGCCGCGTTCGTGCTGGGGGAATGCACCGGGCGGGCCGACGAGGCGGCCATGGCCCTCCGGTCCGCCTTCGCCGCCGACCCCGACGGGTCCGAGCGGTTCGGGCTGGCCCTCCGCCTCGGCGCCCTGGGCCGCGAGGCCGACGTCGCATTCCTCCGCGCCGTGCCCGCCGACGGTCCGATCGGCTGGGCGGCGGCCGTCGCGACCGTCGCGATCCTCCGCGAGCGGACGCCGGCCGAGGTGGTCGCGAGGGTCGCGACGGCCTTCTCCATCCCGACACCCCTGGACGACCTCCTCGCCGCCCTGGCCTGGGATCCCGTCGAGGCCGTCGAGATGGCCCGGGAGGCGATCGAGAAGGTCGGCGACGCGGAGGCGGTCGATGCGTTGATCGCCGCGGTCGGGTCGGTGGAGCCGTACGATGCGCCCCGCCTCGCCTCCGACCTGCTGGGCCGAGTGATGCCGGCCCCCGACACGCCCCGGGCCCCGCCGGCGGGCCCGCTCCATCGACTGGGCGGCCTGATCGGGCTCCGCTTCGGCGATCCGCCCTATCGTCCGTTCGAGTCTCTGGACGCCCGCCAGGTCGCCGCCCTGCGCGCGATCGCCGAGGCCGGCCGGGCGTGGGGCTCGATCATGGACCTGTCCGCCGACCTCCGCCGTCGCGAGTTGCCCGACATCCGAGAAGCCCTCCGCGAATACCTCGATCGCCGCTGACCGCCTCTCTTCTCGACAGCCTCGCCTCCCTCTGCTAGATTCCCCGCGGATCCCCCGAGCCTCGCATCCAGGACAAGGACGTCCCCCATGCCCTCCGCCGCGCGACGAGCCTTCGCACCGGCCCCCGATTCGGCCCCGCAACCTGGGTCGACGCACGCCCTGATGGACGTGCGATCGCTCGACCGGAATCTCTTCAGCATTGAGATTTACGGCGAATCCGCCGGCCGGGTCGACGACCTGATCGCCAGCGTGGGCGAGCACGGGATCCTGGAGCCGCTCGTCGTCGCCCCGGGGCTGGCGAGGGGACGGTGGGAGGTCGTGTCGGGCCATCGCCGGCTGGCCTGTGCGATCGAGCTGGGCCTGGAGCGCATCCCCTGCATCGTCCGCGAGTTCGCCTCGGACGACGACCGCCATCGGGCCGTCCTGGAATCCAACCGCCAGCGCCGCAAGACTTTCAGCCAGCTCATGCGCGAGGCCGACGCCCTGGAAGGGCTCCTCTCCGCCGAGGCCAGGGCCCGGAGCCGGGCCAACCTCCAGAAACCCCCGGCCTCAGACGTCCCCGCCATCGGCCCCCGTACCCTCCCCTTCGGCGACCACCCCTCCTGGCTCGACGAGGCCGAGCGTCGGAATTCCGACGCTCCCGACGACGCGGGGCGGGGGAGGGGTGGGCGAGGCCGCACCGACGCCGCCGTCGCCGAGCGCATCGGCCTGGGGGGCAAGGATTTGTACCGCCAGGCCCGCGCCGTGTGGTCGAAGGCCCGCGAGGGCGACCCCCGGGCCGTCGCGGGCGTGGCCCAACTCGACGTCGGTGCGAAGACCATCTACGCGGCCTACAAGGACCTGCGGCGCCGCGACAAGTACGCCCGCGACTTCCGCCCCACCCCCTACGACGTCTGGTCGTTCCGCCACGACCGGGCCTTCGGCGTCCCCCATCCGGGCTCGATCCCGCCCGACCTCGTCGCCCACGCCCTCCACTACTTCACCGACCCCGGCGACCTGGTCGTCGACCCCATGGCCGGCGGCGGGACCACCCTGGACGTCGCGACCGCCATGGGACGCCGCTGCCTCGCCTACGACCTCGAACCCGTCCGCCCCGACGTCGCCCCGCTGGACGTCCGACGCGGACTCCCCCCCGAGGCCGACGGCTGCCACCTCGTCTTCTGCGACCCCCCGTACCACTCCATGCTGGCGCGAAAGTACCCTCGCGACAGCGTCGCCGCCGCCCCCCTCGACGCCTGGATCGAGTTCCTCCGGGAACTGGCCGCGGCAGCCTTTTTAAGAATCAGGCCGGGAGGCCGACTTGCGCTTTTGCTGGCGACGCAGACCGAGAAGGACCTCCCCCGCGGCCACGGCTACATCGACCACGCCTTCCTCGGCTACCGCGCGGGCATGGACGCGGGGTTCCTGCCCGAACGCCGGGTCAGCTGCCCGATGAGCGGCGACTACACCCCCCAGCAGGTCCGCCGGGCCCGCACCGAAGGTCGACTCCTCGGCCAGGTCCGAGACCTCCTCGTCCTCCGAAAACCGGGAGACTCCCAGGGTCACCAAGATGTCCCTGATTCGCAATTCCTGTTTACGGGATAACGCCAATTGGTTTGACGCATTGGCTTTCTGTCAGACCTGCGGCATGACGATCGCGGGATGCCCGCAGGCCGCCATTTTGACATCCCGAGGATAGTTTGCGAATCCGGGACACCCCGGCGTCCCTCGGCGCAAAAAGAAACGCGGCCCCGATAGGCCGCGTCGCCCCGACTCCTCGTCGGCCGGGAATGGCCTACTCGACGGGTTCCCCGCACGCCAGCTCGTAGACCTTGCCGCGGACGAAGGGGTTGGAGAGCGTGGGATTCCGGCGAACCACCGGCTCGGGCAACGACGCCAGGGCGACCGTCGTAAGTCGTTGCAGTTCCTCGGGATGAAGGTTTTCAAGGACGTAGGAGACCGCCGCTTCCTGCGACGCCAGCGAATCGACCTCGCGCGCCTGCTTCTTCTCCATCTCGATTCGCCGGAGCTGTTCCGCCAACTCGCGGCGGCGGCTCTCCAGCCGGTTCGCCACCTGGGGGAGCAGGTCGTACCCGTCCTCGATCCCGGCCCGGATGTAGCCGGGGCCGTTTTGCAGCTTACCCTGGCTCTGCAAGTAGAAGGCGTTGAGGAGGACCTTCGCCACCGCCTCCGGGTCGCGCTGCGTAACTAGGCGGCCGGCGAGGTTCTCGGGGAGCCCCTGATTCGTCAACAATTCCTGCAAATCGACAGCAACAAGAAGGCGGCCGTCGGCGCTCAGGCGGAAGGGGGTGCCGGGGATCGGCGCGGAAGCTGTGTCTTCTTTCGATCCTGTTTCTCGTTTGGGCCCATCCTCGCGGCCGGCGTGGTCCAGCTTCTGGGCCGGCTCGACCAAAGAGAATAGACCGGTTTTCGAGGGGTCGACTAAGGATTTTGGGCCGGTTTCCGAGGGATCGTCTAAAAGATCTCGGCCGGTTTTCGCGGCCGGCCTGGTTTTCTTGTCCACCGCGGGGCGCGCCCGGTCGCCCGTCGGCCGGCGCTCCGGGGCGGGCTGGCGGATCACCCGGTACGCCGTGGACCTCCCCCGCGACTTGTTGGCGACCAGGAGCCCGGATTCGATCAGTTCCTGGATGGCGTCGATCACCGTCTGCCGGCTTAGACCGGCCTGGCGTGCGATGGTCCGGGTGCTGGGATAGCCCCAGTCGGTGCCGAAATCCGAATAGAGGCCGATGACGAGATAGACCTTGATGGCCGAGCCCCCCAGCGATCGGAAGGCGTCGGACCGGAGCAGGTCGTGCTCGACCCGGAAGAAATACGATCCCATGGCCGGATGCCACCTTGCCTCGAATTCACCCCACGACATCCCTGCCGCCGGCCTATCCCCGCCCCTTCGCGTGCGCGGGCGTTGACGGATATCAATCCGCGTCGAGGGCCGGCGGGTCGGCGACGTAATACGTCTTCACCTTCCCCCGGGGGCCCGTCGTGGAGACGACCAACCCCAGGCGCTCCAGCTGCGAGAGCCCGTCGATGACCGTGGGCGTGGAGAGCCGCGTCCTGGCCGTGAGCTGGTTCAGGCTGATGGTGACGCTGCGGTCGGGCAGGCCCCCCACCGCCTCGATCATCACCAGGTAGACCTTGATCGCCTCGCCGCGGATCCGGGACAGGTAGCCGCGGTCGAACAGCACGCTCTGGACCCAGTCGACCTGGGTCGCCTCCTCGACGTCCGTCGTCATCGCGGGGCACTCCGTTCTCGCGGGCCTCGCCGACCCGCTCCGCCCGCCGCCCATCCCTCGGCGTCCGATCGACCGCCTCGCCTGCATCAATCCCGCAGCACCCATGGTCGATCCCACTCCCTCGGCTTGGGTCTCGGGGCCATCCCTTGGCTTCCGCAAGTTCGCTTATCGGATGTGGATCACCCATATTGCCACTCGTCCAGGCGGGGCGGGCCGATTTTTGAAGTCCAGCGGCGGAATAACCCGGAAAACCGGCGGCGGGGCGTTGAGAGGAACCGGATCGGAAGCTGATTCCAGGGTTTTTCCAGAATCGTAACTCTTGAATTCATAGTGAGTAACGAACTATCTTCACCAAGAATTCTCGGTGGGTTGTTGACCCGGGGAACAGGTGGCCGTAATATCTCCCCTGTCGAGCGAAACAACGCTGAGACGAAATGAAACGGCCGACCTGGTCGCAACGACGGGTCGGCCGAAATCGTCGAGGACGACGCGAACTCGAGTGGCGGGGACGTCGTAGGAGGTCCGGAAGCGGATCTGCTGCGAGGGAGAGCCGCCGATCTTTGACAATCCGGTCGATCGTGAATGACAGCGAGACGACGCTCGCGTCGGACGCGACCTAGCCTTCTCTTATCAGAGAGGAGGGGACGGCCGCCGAGGACGGGCGAGCGGAGTCGAGCGGGAAGGTGCGTAGAGTCGAGTCAGTCGAGCCCCCGAGGGGAGCCGGCGTGCGATCCAACGTCCTCCGGAACGTCGCGGGCCCCGGTCTCGGGGCCCGGCCAACGACGCCGGAGGCGGCTGCATCCGAGACCGGCTCGGCGAAGGAAGGGCCTTCGGGCCCGGAAGTCGCCGGCAAGTTTTTTCCTCAGACCTCTTCGAGGGTGGGGACCGAGGCGTGGAAGGGTCCTCCGGGATCTCAAGCGTCGAGGACCATTTGTGAAGGGTTTGATCCTGGCTCAGAATGAACGTTGGCGGCGTGGATTAGGCATGCAAGTCGAGCGGGTGCAGCAATGCACCAGCGGCGCAAGGGTGAGTAAGGCGACGGCAACCAACCCCGAGGATGGGTATAGCCGCGGGAAACTGCGGGTAATCCCCAGCGATGCGAGGGCGTCGGCATCGACGCTTCGCCAAAGGATTCGTCCGCCTCGGGACGGGCCGTCGTGGTATTAGGTCGTTGGCGGGGTAGCGGCCCACCAAGCCTTCGATGCCTACCGGGCGTGCGAGCGCGGCCCGGCACACTGGGACTGAGACACTGCCCAGACTCCTACGGGAGGCTGCAGTCGAGAATCTTCGGCAATGGGCGCAAGCCTGACCGAGCGACGCCGCGTGGAGGACGAAGGCCTTCGGGTTGTAAACTCCTGTCGAGGGGGAGAAAGGTCCGCAAGGGCTTGATCGATCCCTGGAGGAAGCACGGGCTAAGTTCGTGCCAGCAGCCGCGGTAAGACGAACCGTGCGAACGTTATTCGGAATCACTGGGCTTAAAGCGCGTGTAGGCGGATCGGAACGTCGGAGCCTGAAATCCCCCGGCTCAACCGGGGAACGCGGCCCGAAACGACCGGTCTCGAGGGGTGTAGGGGGGACTGGAACTTCCGGTGGAGCGGTGAAATGCGTTGAGATCGGAAGGAACGCCCGTGGCGAAAGCGAGTCCCTGGACGCCTGCTGACGCTGAGACGCGAAAGCTAGGGGAGCGAACGGGATTAGATACCCCGGTAGTCCTAGCCGTAAACGATGAGCACTGGGTAGGGGGTCCGCCCATGGACTCCCTGCCGCAGGGAAACCGTGAAGTGCTCCGCCTGGGGAGTATGGTCGCAAGGCTGAAACTCAAAGGAATTGACGGGGGCTCACACAAGCGGTGGAGCATGTGGCTTAATTCGAGGCTACGCGAAGAACCTTATCCTGGGCTTGACATGCAGGGATTAGCCGGCGGAAACGTCGGTGACGCCGCAAGGTGGAACCTGTGCAGGTGCTGCATGGCTGTCGTCAGCTCGTGCCGTGAGGTGTTGGGTTAAGTCCC
>Ga0209958_1001605_pt1 | contig 15898 bp, 19 predicted proteins | sample ThiBio_inoc_plan_FD_183942 | JGI IMG/M metagenome (GOLD analysis project Ga0209958, IMG submission 183942) | Wastewater bioreactor microbial communities from Cape Town, South Africa - Thiocy_inoc_plan (SPAdes) | ecosystem: Engineered > Bioremediation > Thiocyanate > Unclassified | place: South... | reverse complement strand
CGGTGGCCGTGTTCAGGGGCGACAGGAAGAAGCCCATGGTCTGGCGCGTGCCCATGGTGAGCGCGAAGGCGCCGGCCGCCGCCAGCAGCACCAGCCACCACAGGCGGGCGCGGGGTTCACTCGTTGTCATGGTGGGGCTCCGCGCCGTCCAGCAGCGCCAGGGATTGATCGATGAGGGCGTGCAGCGCGACCACGCGCGCCGCGCCCAGGCGTTGGTTCACCGTTTCCTGCGCCGCGCGCCAGCGGCGCTGCGCCTCGGCGCGCTTGGCCTGGCCCTCGGGCGTGGCCTGGATCAGCCAGCTGCGCGCGTCCGGCCCGGCGGCCTGCTCCACCCAGCCCGCGTCGATGAGCGGGCGCAGGTTGCGCGACAGCGTGGACGCGCTCATGTGCATCTGCTGCGCCAGCTCCACCGCGCGGATCGGCCCGAGCTTGGCGATGTAGGACAGCAGCGAGTACTGCGTGATCTTCAGGCCGGACTTGCCGACCTCGGCGTCGTACAGCGCGCCCACGGCGCGCACCAGTTGGCGCAGCTTGAGGTTGGTGCACCCCTGCGGCTTGGGCGGCGCGGATGACACGGCGGCGACAGTCGACATGGCAACGATTGTATCTACAATTCATGCATATACAACCTTCACGGAGCGACCGATGAGCGACACCCTGCAACGCTGGCTGGACGAGGAAAAGGCCGTGCTCGAGGCCATGGCCAAAGGGCCGGGCGCGGGCGTCTCCACGCCGCAGCAGGTCGCGGGCAAGAGCGGCCTGGAGCTGATGCAGGCCATGCTGCGCGGCGAGCTGCCCTTCCCGCCCATCGCGGCCACCATGGACTTCAACCTGGTGGCCGTGGCCGACGGCATGGCCACCTTCCAGGGCGCGCCGCTGGCGCGCCACCTCAACCCCATGGGTTCGGTGCACGGTGGCTGGTTCGCCACCCTGCTCGACTCGGCCCTGGGCTGCGCCGTGCACACCAAGATGCCGCCGGGCCGGGCCTACACCACGGCCGAGCTGGGCGTGAACCTGGTCAAGGCCCTCACGCCCAAGGTGCAGCGCGTGCGGGCCATCGGGCAGGTGATCCACGCCGGCCGCCAGCTCGCCACCGCCGAGGCCCGCCTGGTAGGCCCGGACGGCACCCTGTACGCGCATGCCACAACGACCTGCCTGGTCTTCGAGGCTCGGTGACAATCGACCCCATGCGACTCCTCCACACCATGCTGCGCGTGGGCAACCTCCAGCGCTCGATTCACTTCTACACGAACGTGCTCGGCATGAAGCTGCTGCGCACCTCCGAGAACCCCGAGTACAAGTACTCGCTGGCCTTCCTGGGCTTCGAGAGCAACCCGGCGCAGGCCGAGATCGAGCTCACCTACAACTGGGGCGTGGAGCAGTACGAGATGGGCACGGCCTACGGCCACATCGCCCTGGGCGTGCCCGACGCCTACGCGGCCTGCGAGAAGATCAAGGCCGCGGGCGGCCAGGTCACGCGCGAGGCCGGTCCGGTCAAGGGCGGCACCACGGTCATCGCCTTCGTGACGGACCCGGACGGCTACAAGATCGAGCTGATCCAGCGCGCCGACGACCACGCCGCCGGCCAGGGCTTGCGCTGAGGCCCCACCCCCAATGAAAAGGCCCGGTCGAACCGGGCCTTTTGTCTGGCGAACGGTGCCGCGCTCAGCGCACGATCACCACCTCGACCCGGCGCGCCTCGGCGTCGGCGCCCGTGCCGGTGGTCACGGCCGGCTTGCTCAGTTCCAGGCTGCTCTCCGCCACGCCCGCGCCCACCAGGGCGTCGCGCACCGCGAAGGCGCGCTGCTTGGCCAGCTCGGCGTTGAAGGCCGGGTCGCCGGTGGCGTCGTGAAAGCCCGAGACCACCAGGCGCGAACCGCCCTTGGCGGCCTCGATGGCCTCGGCCAGCGCGGCCAGCGCGCCGGAGGCCAGATCGGCCTTGCCGGTGGCGAAATAGAACTTCACCACACCGTTGTCGACCACCACGCTGGCGTCGGTGGCGGAAATGGCAATGGCGCCCGGCGCCGGCGCGGCGGTGGCCGATGCCGCGGGAGCGGCCTTGTCGCCGCGCGCCTTGAACACGCCCAGGCCCAGTACGCCAGCGATGATCAGTGCGATGAGGGAAATCAGGACGACCGCGACGACGCGTTGTTCGGGTTCGTTATCCTGTGTGGCCATGCAAAAAGCTCCTGTGGTGTGCGTGAATCGGCGAATCCGGCATTGTAGGCAGGCCGGATGAAGCCCCTGCGCACCTGGATCCCCGAACAGCGCGACGGCGCGGCCATGATGGCCGAGACCCTGGCCGACTGGCGCGCCCAGGGCGAGCGCCCGGACCTCTGGGTGTTCGGCTACGCCTCGCTGGTCTGGCGGCCCGAGTTCGAGGCCGTCGAGAGCCGCCCCGGCCGCGTGCATGGGCACCACCGGGGCCTGCAGATGTGGAGCCGCGTCAACCGCGGCACGCCCGAATGCCCGGGCCTGGTGTTCGCGCTCCTGTCGGGCGGCAGCTGCGACGGCCTGGCGCTGCGCGTGCCGCACGAGCAGGTGGAGGCGCTGATGCCACGCCTGTGGGCGCGCGAGATGCCCAACCCCGTCTACGACCCCAAGTGGCTGCGGGTGCAGACCCCGCAGGGCAGCGTGCGCGCGCTGGCCTTCACGCTCTCGCGCCGCAGCCCCAGCTTCACCGGCCAGCTCACACCCGAGCGCTACCGCGACATCTTCTCGCGCTCCTGCGGGCGCTACGGCACCACGCTGGACTACGCCCGCCGCACGTTTGAAGGGCTCAAGGCCCACGGCATCCACGACCACGCGCTGGAAAAGCTGCTGCAACTGGCCGACTGATCGGCCGCCTCACTACACTGCCGCCATGAACATCGCCGACCTGCGCAAGAGCTACGAGAAGGCCGAGTTGAGCGAGGACGCCTCGCACGCCGACCCGCTGCAACAGTTCGACCAATGGCTGCAGCAAGCCATCGCCGCCCAGGTGCCCGAGCCCAACGCCATGACCCTGGCCACCGTGGGATCGGACCTGCGCCCGAGCACGCGCATCGTGCTCATCAAGGGCTACGACGAGCGCGGCGTCGTCTGGTACACCAACTACCACAGCCGCAAGGGCCGCGAACTGGCGGGCAACCCCTACGCGGCGCTGCAGTTCCATTGGGTGGAGCTCGAGCGGGTGGTGCGCATCGAGGGCCGGGTGGAGTTCACCAGCGCCGACGAAAGCGACGCCTATTTCCACAGCCGCCCGCTGGACAGCCGCATCGGCGCCTGGGCCAGCCCGCAGAGCGAGGTGATCGAGGGCCGCTCGGTGCTGGTGGCCAACGCGGCGAAGTACGGCGCGCAGTTCCTGCTCAAGCCGCCGCGCCCGCCGCACTGGGGCGGCTACCGGCTGGTGCCGGACAACTGGCAGTTCTGGCAGGGGCGCAAGAGCCGGCTGCACGACCGGCTGCGCTACCGGCTGCAGGACGGCGCCTGGGTGCGCGAGCGGCTGGCCCCCTGAGGGCGCTCAGGCCCCGCGCAACCGCTCGATGGCCTGGCCCGCCACAGCGGCCAGGGCCTCGGCCGGCACCCGGTGGGGCGCGATCTCGGCCAGCGGCAGCAGCACGAAGGCGCGCTCGCGCCAGCGCGGGTGCGGAACGGTCAGCGTGGGCGAATCGATGCGGCCCTCGCCGTAGAACAGCAGGTCGAGGTCGAGCGTGCGCGGGGCGTGGCGGTAAGGCCGTTCGCGGCCGGCCGCGGTTTCGATGGCCTGCAGGGCGCCCAGCAGATCCGGCGCACTGAGCGTGGTGGCGATCTCGGCCACCGCGTTGACGAAGTCGGGGCCTTGCGCCTCGTGCGGCGCGCTGCGGTACAGGGACGAGGCGCGCACCAGCCGCAGGCCGGGGGTGTGGTCCAGGGCGCCGAGGGCCCCGCGCACGGCGGCCGCGGCCTGGCCCAGGTTGGCGCCGAGCGCGACGTAGGCCTGTAGCTCAGGCCGCCCCATCGCCTCCGGCGGGCGGGTTGCCCTCGCCGCCTTCGCCGCCCTCCGTGCGCGCGGCGCCGCCGGGTTTGCGGCGTCGGCGGCGGCGCTTCTTGGCGGGCGCGCCGCCGGGTTCGGCGTCGGCCTCAGGCGCCTGCGAAGGCCCGTCGCCCAGGGACTCGTCGTCGTCGCCGTCCTCGTCCACCGGGCGGAAGCGAGGGTCCTCGACGACATCGCTCTGCGGGTGGTCCGGGTCGCCGCGCTTGACGCGCCGCGCCTTGGGCGCGCCCTTGCCGGCGTTGCGCTGGGCGTCCACCATGTCGCGGCGGCGCTCGTCGCTGGCCAGGCTGAAGGTCTCCCACCAGTGGGCGAGTTCCTCTTCCACCTCGCCCACCTGCGAGCGCAGGCGCAGGAAGTCGAAGCCGGCGCGGAAACGCGGCTGCTCCACCAGCGTGAAGACGCCGCTGCCCGTGCGCTTGTCGAAGCGCGGCTGCATGAGCCAGATCTCGCGCATGTCGGCGCCGAGCTTGCCGCGGCCCGACACGTCGCCGATGCGCGCATCGAAGGCCTCGTCGATCGCGTCCTGCAGGGCCGCGAAGGCCGGCACGGGCTTGTGGCCCGGGCGCGACTCGATGCGGCGCTCCCAGCCGCGGCGCACGTCGGCCCACAGCACGCAGGCCAGCAGGAAGCTGGGCGCCACCGGCTTGCTCTCGCCCACGCGGCGATCGGTGTCCTGCAGGGCCAGTTGCACGAAGGGGTCGTCGGCGCGCTGCACCACCACGTCGAGCAGCGGGTAGATGCCCCGGTCCAGGCCCAGGGCCTTGAGTTGCTGCAGGCTGGCCAGCGAATGGCCGGTCTGCAGCAGCTTGAGCATTTCGTCGAACAGGCGGCTTTGCGGGATGTCCTGCAGCAGCGACTTGGAGGCCTGCAGCGGCTCGCGCGTCTTGGCGTCGAGCTTGAAGCCCAGCGGCGAGAGCTTGGCCGCGAAGCGCACGGCGCGGATGATGCGCACCGGGTCCTCGCGGTAGCGCGTGGCGGCGTCGCCGATCATGCGCAGCTGCTTCTTCTGCGCGTCGCGGATGCCGTGGTGGAAGTCGACCACGGTCTGCGTCTCGGGGTCGTAGTACATGGCGTTGACCGAGAAGTCGCGGCGCGCCGCGTCCTGCTCGATCGGGCCCCAGACGTTGTCGCGCAGCACGCGCCCGCTGGCGTCCACCGCGTGCTTCATGCCCGAGAGCTCGCCCTTGCTGGTGCGCTCGTTGCCCGCCACCTGTTCGGCGTCGGCGCTGTCGAGGTAGGCGCGGAAGGTGGAGACCTCGATCACCTCGTGCTCGCGCCCGCGGCCGTAGACCACGTGCACGATGCGAAAGCGCCGGCCGATGATGAAGGCGCGCCGGAACAGGCCCTTGACCTGCTCGGGCGTGGCGTTGGTGGCGACGTCGAAGTCCTTGGGCCGCAGGCCCAGCAGCAGGTCGCGCACGGCGCCGCCGACGATGTAGGCCTCGAAGCCGGCCTGCTTGAGCGTGCGGACCACGTCCAGCGCGCGCTGGTCCACCAGCTTGGGGTCGATGCCGTGCACGCTGGCCGGCACGTCCTGGCGCTTGCCGAAGGGCGAGCCCGCGCGGGCACCACTGGCCTTGCCCAGCAGCTTGTCGATGAATTTCTTGATCATTCGAAGAGATTGAGGATGCGCCAGCCGCGCTGCTTGGCGAGGGTGGCGAGGCGCTGATCGGGGTTGGTGGCCACCGGTTCGTCCACCTTCTCGAGCAGCGGCAGGTCGTTCATCGAGTCGCTGTAGAAGGTGCTGTGCGCCAGATCGGACCAGCGCAGGCCGCGATCGGCCAGCCATTGTTCCACACGGGCGACCTTGCCCTCGCGGAAGGAGGGGACGCCCGCGATGGCACCGGTGAGTTCGCCCGACGGATCGGTGGCCAGGTCGATGGCGATGAGCTGCTCGACGCCGAAGGCCTGGGCGATGGGCCGGGTGACGAAGGCGTTGGTGGCGGTGACGATGAGCACGGTGTCGCCCGCGTCCTGGTGGCGGCGCACCAGGGCGCGCGCGGCCTCGGTCATGGCCGGGCGGATCACCTCGGCCATGAAGCGCTCGTGCGCGCGCAGGCCCTCGGCCAGGCCGCGCTCGCGCACCGCGCCGGTGGCGAAGCGCACGTAGTCGTGGATGTCCAGGGTGCCGGCCTTGTAGTCGGCGTAGTAGCCGTCGTTGGCGCGGCGGAAGTCCTCGGCGTCGCGCCAGCCCAGGCGCACGGTGAATTCGCCCCAGGCGTGGTCGGAGTCCAGGGGGATGAGGGTGTGGTCGAGGTCGAAAAGGGCCAGTCGCATGGGGGAATGCCCGCTCACTCGTCTTCCAGCATGGATTTGATGAGCGGGATGGTGATCGCGCGCTGCGTGCGCAGCGCGTAGCCGTCGAGCCGCTCGAGCAGCAGCATCAGGCTGGAGAGGTCGCGCGAGAAGCGCTTGAGCATGAAGTCCATCACCTCGTCGCCGAGGAAGACGCCGCGCTCGTCGGCGGCGCGGCGCAGCACGGCGCGCCGCTCGGTCTCGCCGAGCGCGCGCAGCTGGAACACATGGCCCCAGCCGAGGCGGGTGCGCAGGTCCTCGCGCAGCACCAGGTCGGCCGGCGGGCGGTCACCCGCGGCCAGCACCCAGCGCGCCGGGCCATGGGCCGGGGTCTGGGCGTTGACGAACCAGTTGAAAGCCATGGCCTGCTGGGCCGCCGTGTAGAGGTGGGTGTCGTCGAGCAGCACCGCGTCCCAGTGCTCGTCGTACTCGGCCGGGTCCAGGGTGCTGGCGTCCATCCAGCCCACGCGCGAGCCCTGCTCGCGCAGCGCCTCGCGCACGGCGCGCAGCAGGTGCGTCTTGCCGCTGCCGCTCTCGCCCCACAGGAAGGTGGGCACCGGCGAGCGCAGGGGGTTGGGCACCCACAGGCGCAGGTGGGCCAGCGCGGCCTCGTTGCCCACGCCCACGAAGTTGTCCAGCGTGGGCAGCGGCGCCAGGCCGATGTCCAGCGCGAGCTGCTTCATGGGCTGGCCGGGCGACGCACTCATGGCAAACGCGGTGGTTCGTTGTGGCCGACCGGCGCCTTGAGGTACAGGTCGCTCGACAGGTACTGGCGCTTGAGCCGGCGCAGCGCCACCAGCAGCACCGCGCTGGCCGGCAGCGCGATGAGCACGCCCACGAAGCCGAACAGGTGGCCGAAGGCCAGCAGCGCGAAGATCACCGAGATCGGGTGCAGGCCGATCGCCTCGCCCACCAGGCGCGGGGTGAAGTAGTAGCTCTCCACGAGCTGGCCCAGCATGTAGACGCCGAACACCAGCGCCACGCCGGTGAAGGACTGGAACTCCAGCAGCGCCGCCAGCACGGCCAGCACCAGTCCCACGCCAAAGCCCAGGAAAGGCACGAAGGTGGCCAGGCCGGTGAACACGCCGATGGGCAGCGCCAGGTTGAGCCCCACCAGCGCCAGGCCCGCGGAATAGAACACCGCCAGGATGCCCATCACCATGAGCTGGCCGCGCAGGTACCTGCCGAGCACGCCATCGGTCTCGTCCAGGAAGCCCTGGACCGACTCGCGCCAGCGCGGCGGCACCAGCGCGCGGCCCCGGCCCATGAGGGCGCGCCAGTCGATCAGCAGGTAGAAGGCCACGATGGGCATGAGGAACAGATTGCCGAACAGCGCCGCCAGGGCGCTGCCGCCGATGCGCAGCGAGGACAACAGGCCCGCCAGCAGCTCGCTCTCCTTGCCGCTCATGAGCTGGCTGGCCCATTGGCGCAGCTGGCTGATGTCCAGGCGCAACTCGAAACCGAAGCGCGCCGCCAGCGCGCTCAGGCCGTCGGCCAGGCGGTCCAGCAACACCGGCACCTGCTTGCTCAGCAGCGGCACCTGCTGGGTGATGACCGGCACGATGAGCAGCACCACCGCCAGCAGCACCAGCATCAGCAGCGCCACCGACAGCCCGGCCCCGAGCCAGCGCGGCCAGCCGCGCCCGGCCAGGCGCTCCACCAGGGGGTGCATGGCGTAGGCCATGATCAAGGCCACCATGAAGGGCATGAGCACGGGCGCCAGCAGCGTGAGCAGCAGGACCAGGACCAGCGCGATGGCGGTCCAGGCGGCGATGCGGATCTGGGTGGGGGTGAAGGTCATGGGGCGGGGCTCGGTGGCGGGCCTGGGGCCCGGGGCGAGCCCGTAAAATCCGGTTCTGGATTCTATCGGCGCGCCCCCGGGCGCCCCGGGTATCCGCCCTCCCCCCCGCCCGACCACTGCCCGCGGCCCCGCCGCCGCGCCTTTCCCCATGAGCACCACCCCCCTGTCCTACAAAGACGCCGGCGTCGACATCGATGCGGGCGACGCCCTGGTCGAGCGCATCAAGCCGCTGGCGAAAAAGACCCTGCGCGAGGGCGTGCTGGGCGGCATCGGGGGCTTCGGCGCCCTGTTCGAAGTGCCCAAGCGCTACCAGGAGCCGGTGCTGGTGAGCGGCACCGACGGCGTGGGCACCAAGCTGAAGCTGGCCTTCGAATGGAATATGCACGACACCGTGGGCATCGACCTGGTGGGCATGAGCGTGAACGACGTGCTGGTGCAAGGCGCCGAACCGCTGTTTTTTCTCGACTACTTCGCCTGCGGCAAGCTCGACGTGGACACCGCCGCGGCCGTGGTTGGCGGCATCGCCAAGGGCTGCGAACTCTCGGGCTGCGCCCTCATCGGCGGCGAGACCGCCGAGATGCCCGGCATGTACCCCGCTGGCGAGTACGACCTGGCCGGCTTCTGCGTGGGCGCGGTGGAGAAATCCAAGATTCTCACGGGCAAGACCGTGGCCGAAGGCGACGTGGTGCTGGGCCTGGCCTCGCACGGCGTGCACTCCAACGGCTTCTCGCTGGTGCGCAAGTGCATCGAGCGCGCGGGCTCGAACCTGCCCGCCACGCTGGACGGCCTGCCCTTCCGCGAGGCGGTGATGAAGCCCACCCGCCTGTATGTGAAGAACGTGCTGGCCGCGCTGCAGCAACACCCCATCAAGGCCCTGGCCCACATCACCGGCGGCGGCCTGCTGGAGAACATCCCGCGCGTGCTGCCCGATGCCCTGGCCGCGCACCTGGTCAAGGGCAGTTGGCCGCAGACCGAGCTGTTTGCCTGGCTGCAGAAGACCGCGGGCATCGACGACATCGAGATGAACCGCACCTTCAACAACGGCATCGGCATGGTGGTGGTGATCGCCGCCGACCAGGCCGAGGCCTGCGCCGCCACGCTGCGCGGCCTGGGCGAAACCGTGCACGCCATCGGCCGCATCGCGCCGCGCGGCACCGGGGCGGCCGTGGTCGTGGCCTGAGAGACCGCCGCGCCTAGGTGATGTCCTCGGACATCACCACCCGCACACCCGGCGTGGCCGTCAGCGCCGATTCCAGCAGCGTGCGGGCGATGGCCTCGGCCTGCACCACGCGCCAGCGCCGCGGCAGCACCGGCCGCAGGGCCTCGGCCAGGCGCAGGAACAGGCGCTCGCGCGGGCGGTCTTCCACACGGTCACCGCCGATCAGGCCCGGGCGCACCAGCGTGAGCGAGGGATAGCCCAGCGCCAGCAGGTCGCGCTCCACCTCGCCCTTGGTGCGGGAATAGAACACCCGCGAACGCAGGTCCGCCCCCAGCGCCGAATTGAAGGCGTAGGCCTGCGTGCCCTGGCGCAGCGCCAGCTCGGCCACGCGCAGCGGCAGGTCGTGGTCCACGCGGTAGAAGGCCTCGCGCGAGCCGGCCGCCTTCATGGTGGTGCCGATCGTGCAGATCACCGCGTTCACGCCCCACCACTCGGCGTCTTCGGGCAGCCGGTCGAAGCTCACGAGGGGGTTCAGCAGCTTGGGGTGCGTGGGCAAGGCGCGCCGGGTGGGCGCCACCACCAGCCGCACCTGAGGATGCGCCAGCGCCTGGCGCAGCGCGTGGCTGCCCACCAGGCCGGTGGCGCCCGCGATCATCAGTGTTTTCAAGGAAAGGGCTCCGGGTCCAGGCTGCGGTGAAGCCCGGCTCTGCGTCGATATTCGTTGCAGCTCATGCGGCGCGTCAACCGCGCTTACACGCCGATACGGGACCAGGCCCTCAGTTCATGGCGCGCCGCAGGGTCTGCAGGCGCTGCTCGATGGCGCTGCGCTCCAGGGCGTCGTCGGTGCGGTCGACGAAGGTCTCGAGGTCGTTCACCGCCAGCCGCAGATCGCCGATCTCGGCCCAGGCCAGGCCGCGGTCGCGGTACTCCACCCAGGCCTCGGGCAGCAGCACGATCAGGCGGTCCTGCACGGCCACCAGGCGCAGCCAGTCGGACTGCGTGCGGTGGATTTCCTTGAGGTTGCGCAGCAGCCGCGCCAGGATCTCGCGCGGCGTGGCCGCCTGCAGGTAGAGGCCCACGGGCACGTCGAAGTCGTCCACCAGGCCGTTGCGGCGCTTGTAGGGCTCCAGGCGCTCGGACAGGTCCTCGCGGCTGAGCGACTGGCCGGTGAACGGGTCGATCACCACCTGCCCGTTGGGCAGGTTGATCTTGATCATGAAATGCCCGGGGAAATTGACGCCTCGCGCCTTCAGGCCCAGGCCCTGGGCCAGCTCCAGCCAGAGCACGGCCAGCGAGATGGGGATGCCCCGGCGCGTGCGCAGCACCGCGTTGAGGTAGCTGTTGTCGGGGTCGTAGTAGTTGTTGACGTTGCCGCCGAACCCCATGTCGCGGAAGAAGAACTGGTTGAGCACGCGCAGGCGCTGCAGCGGGCCGGCGTCGTCGGGGCAGCGGCGCCTCACGCGCGCAAGCATCTGGTCCACGTCGCCCAGCACCTGCTGCACGTCCAGATCGGGGTATTCGTCCTGCGCCACCGCGGCCGCCGCCTCGAACAGCGGCAGGGCCTCGTCGTCACGCACGAGCGACGCGAAGTAGCTCAGGGGCGTGGGCGCGGTGAACTCGTACGGAAGGGCCATGGACGGAGCGCCGGCGGGTGCGGTCCAGCTATTGTCGGACGAACTGGCGCAAGTTCAAGCCCGAGAGAACCAAGGCCCCGAAATACAAGGCGCCCGCCCCCACGATGCCCAAGGCCAGCAGGCCCACGCGCTGCAGCGCGGCGCCCTCGAACCCCAGCCAGCCCACCCGCGCCGACAGCCAGGTGAGGTAGACCGCCAGCAGCACGCTGGCCGCCAGTACCTGCAGGCCGAACTTCGCCCAGCCCGGCGCCGGCAGGTAGGCGCCACGCCGGCGCAGACCCATCAGCAGGAACGCCGCGTTCACCAGCGCCCCCAAGCCAATGGCCAGCGCCAGCCCGGCGTGCGCCAGGTGCGGCACCAGCACCAGGTTGAGCGCCTGCGTGAGCACGAGCACCCCAATGGCGATCTTCACCGGCGTACGGATGTCCTGGCGCGCGTAGAAGCCCGGCGCCAGCACCTTGATGGCGATCAGCCCGATCAAGCCCGCCCCGTAGCCCATCAGGGCGGTGGCGGTCTGCTGCACGTCGGCCGCGCCGAAGCGGCCGTAGTGGTAGAGCACCGCGACCAGCGGCTGGGCAAAGGTGAGCAGCGCCACCGCGCAGGGCACGGCCAGCAGGACGACCAGGCGCAGACCCCAGTCGAGCAGGCCGCTGTAGCGATCTGTGTCGCCTGCAGCCTGCGCGGCCGACAATTGCGGCAGCAGCACCACCCCCAGGGCCACGCCCAGCAGGGCCGTGGGGAACTCCATCAGGCGGTCGGCGTAGGTGAGCCAGCTCACGCTGCCCACGGCCAGGTGCGAGGCGATCTGGGTGTTGATCAGCAGCGACAGCTGGGCCACGCTCACGCCCAGCAGCGCCGGCAGCATGAGCGTGAGCACCCGGCGCGTGCCCGGGTGGTTCCAGGCGGCCTTGACCGCGCCCCAGCCCAGCCCCACCCGCGGCCACAGGCCCAGGCGGTGCAGCGCGGGCACCTGCGCGCCCAGCTGCAGCGCTCCGCCCAGCAGCACGCCGCCGGCCATGGCGTAGATGGGCGGCAGGCCCAGGCGCTCGAACCAGGGGGCGCCGAACCAGGCGGCGGCGATCATGGCCAGGTTGAGCAGCACCGGCGTGGCCGCTGGCACCGCAAAGCGCTTCCAGGTGTTCAGGATGCCGGCCGCCAGCGCCACGAAGGACATGAAGCCGATGTAGGGGAACATCCAGCGCGTCATGACCACGGCGGCGTCGAAGCCCTCGGGCGACTGCTTGAGCCCGGCCGCCATGGCGTAGACCAGCACCGGCGCGGCCAGCACGCCCAGCACGCAGGTGGCCAGCAGCACCCAGGCCAGCACGGTGGCGATCTGGTCGACCAGGCGGCGGGTGGCCTCGTCGCCCTCCTGGGCGCGGGTGCCGGCCAGCACCGGCACGAAGGCCTGGCTGAAAGCGCCCTCGGCGAACAGCCGCCGCAGCAGGTTGGGGATGCGGAAGGCCACGTTGAAGGCGTCCGTCATGGCGCTGGCGCCAAAGGTGGCCGCCATGAGCAGCTCGCGCACCAGGCCTGTGATGCGCGAGGCCAGGGTCAGCAGGGAGACGAGGGAGGCGGACTTGAACAGCGACACGGCGCAGAGTGTAAGCGGCCCCTAACCGGCAGCCGACGGGTGTGTCTGGGACGGCCAGGGGCACCGGGCTATAATCGCGGGCTTTGCTGGCAACATCCACAAACACCTAAGGAATACACCATGGCCACCAAGCCGAAGAAAAAGAACCCCCGCCTGGCGTCGGGCCGCAAGCGCGCGCGCCAGGACGTCAAGCTCAACGCCGCCAACAGCTCGCTGCGCTCGAAGTACCGCACCGCGGTGAAGAACGTCGAGAAGGCCGTCGTCGCCGGCGACAAGGCCAAGGCCACCGAGCTGTTCGCCAAGATGCAGGCCGTTGTCGACACCATCGCCGACAAGGGTATCTTCCACAAGAACAAGGCCGCTCGCGACAAGAGCCGCCTGTCCGCGAAGGTCAAGGGCCTGGCCGCCGCGGCCTGAGCCTCACCACCAGCCGCCCGGGCCCCTCGGGGCCTGCCGTTTGAATCGGGTGCGCTGCCAGCAAAGCAAAAAAGCCGTCGTCAGACGGCTTTTTTGTTGCCCGCTCGTTGTCAGGCCTTGGGTGGGGGCTCGGGGAGCAGGCAGGCCTCGGCCACCTGCAGGTCGTTGTCGCGCGCGAAGTTGAGGCAGAAATCCCAGGCCATGGGCTCGGCCTCGCGCAGTTCGCCATTCACCACCACGCACTTGATGCCGTTGACGACGGTGGGCACACACCAGGGGGAATAGCTCAGGTGGCTGCCCGGTTGCACGCCGCCGGGGCGAAAGCCGCTCATGACGCCGGCGAGGCGTTCGGCCCAATCGCTCGGGCGAAAGGTGCGTCCATCGCGGGTGATGCCCTGGATGAACACTTGCTTGGGCGTGGGTGCTGCCATCGGGTGGAGGGTACGCCTCGGATGGAGGGCTCGTGCGGGAATCGGGCCTTCGCGGCGACCGGGATCGCCGGCCGGGAGGGCAGCCAAGAATTATATCTTATATAAGACTTGTGGCACCCCGGCGACCCCCGGCAGGGCATGGCACCGATGCCCAGGCGTCATCGATCCCGTGCAAAACGTGTGCCTACAATCGCGCTTCAACGGCTCCCCTCCTGCCCCGCAGGCGTTGAGCCGATTTCTTTTTTCTGGCCCGCCCTCGGAGAGTCCCCGCATGAACGCCGCGCTGAAACCCGTCGCCTCGCCCCACGTGATGAACACCTACGGCCGCCTGCCGATCGCGCTGTCGCACGGCCGAGGCTGCCGCGTGTGGGACACGAACGGCAAGGAATACCTCGACGGACTCGCCGGCATCGCCGTCAACACCCTGGGGCACGCCCACCCCAAGCTGGTGCCCGCGCTGCAGGACCAGATCGCCAAGCTGATCCACAGCAGCAACTACTACCACGTGCCCGACCAGGAACGCCTGGCGCAGATGCTGGTGGAGCGCTCCGGCCTCACCAACGTGTTCTTCTGCAGCACCGGCCTGGAAGCCAACGAGGCCGCGCTCAAGCTGGCGCGCAAGTACGGCCACGACAAGGGCATCGAGCGCCCCGAGATCGTGGTCTACGAGAAGGCCTTCCACGGCCGCTCCATCGCCACGCTGTCGGCCACCGGCAACCCCAAGGTGCAGGCCGGCTTCGGCCCGCTGGTCGAAGGCTTTGTGCGCGTGCCCGCGAACGACATCGAGGCGCTGAAGAAGGCCACCGCGAACAACCCCAACGTGGTCGCCGTGTTCTTCGAGACCATCCAGGGCGAAGGCGGCATCAACCCGATGCGCGCCCAGTACCTGAAGGATGTGCGCGCCCTGTGCGACGAGCGCGACTGGCTGCTCATGATCGACGAGGTGCAGTGCGGCATGGGCCGCACCGGCAAGTGGTTCGCCCACCAGTGGGCCGGCATCGTGCCCGACGTAATGCCCCTGGCCAAGGGCCTGGGCTCGGGCGTGACCATCGGCGCCGTCGTGGCCGGCCCGAAGGCGGCCAACATCTTCCAGCCGGGCAACCACGGCACCACCTTCGGCGGCAACCCGCTGTCCATGCGCGCGGGCGTCGAGACCATCCGCATCATGGAAGAGGAAGGCCTGCTGGCCAACGCGGAGCGCGTGGGCGCGCACCTGCGCGCCGCCCTGGAAAAGGGCCTGGCCGGCGAGGCCGGCGTGAAGGACATCCGCGGCCAGGGCCTGATGCTGGGCATCGAGCTGGCCAAGCCCTGCGGCGCCATCCTGCAGCGCGCGGCCGACGCCGGCCTGCTGCTGTCGGTGACGGCCGACAGCGTGATCCGACTGGTGCCGCCGCTGATCCTCAGCACGGCCGAGGCCGATGAAATCGCCGCCATCCTGGTGCCGCTGGTCAAGGCCTTCCTGGCGGAGTGAGCGCGCCCATGTCGACCACCATCCGCCACTACCTGCAGTTCAAGGACCTGGGCGCCGAGGAATACGCGCACCTTTTCGAGCGCGCGGCCTTCATCAAGCGCAAGTTCAAGGCGGTCGAGAAGTACCAGCCCTTCGCCGACCCCGACCGCACCCTGGCCCTGATCTTCGAGAAGGCGAGCACGCGCACGCGCGTGAGCTTCGAGGCCGGCATGTACCAGATGGGCGGCTCGGTGGTGCACCTGACCACCGGCGACAGCCAGCTCGGCCGCGCCGAGCCCATCGAGGACAGCGCGCGCGTCATCAGCCGCATGGTCGACCTGGTGATGATCCGCACCTTCGAGCAGGCCAAGATCGAGCGCTTCGCCGCGCATTCGCGCGTGCCGGTCATCAACGGCCTGACCAACGAGTTCCACCCCTGCCAGATCCTGGCCGACCTGTTCACCCTGGTGGAGTACCGCCCCGCGCCGAGCGGCAAGCCCCTGGACGCGATCCGCGGCAAGGTGGTGGCCTGGGTGGGCGACGGCAACAACATGGCCAACACCTGGCTGCAGGCGGCCGAGCTGCTGGGCTTCACCGTGCACGTGAGCACGCCCGGCGGCTACGAGGTCGACCCTGTGCTCGCCGGCATCAGCAACCGCGGCTGCTACAAGGTGTTCAAGGACCCGCGCGAGGCCTGCCGCGGCGCCGACCTGGTGACCACCGACGTCTGGACCAGCATGGGCTTCGAGGCCGAGAACGAGGTACGCCGCCAGGCCTTCGCCCAGTGGTGCGTGGACGAGGCCATGATGAAGCTCGCCAAGCCCGACGCGCTCTTCATGCACTGCCTGCCCGCGCACCGCGGCGAGGAGGTCGCCGCCGAGGTGATCGACGGCCCGCAGAGCGTGGTCTGGGACGAGGCCGAGAACCGCATGCACGCGCAGAAGGCCCTGATGGAGTACCTGCTGCTGGGCCGCGTGGCCTGAGGCCATGTCGGCCTGCACAAGCTGCGGCGCCTGCTGCGCGTGCTTTCGCGTGGACTTCTCGGTCCACGAGATGGAGGACATGGGCGGCGGCGTGCCCGCTGGCCTGGCGGTCGAGCTCA
>Ga0209958_1001596_pt1 | contig 15973 bp, 17 predicted proteins | sample ThiBio_inoc_plan_FD_183942 | JGI IMG/M metagenome (GOLD analysis project Ga0209958, IMG submission 183942) | Wastewater bioreactor microbial communities from Cape Town, South Africa - Thiocy_inoc_plan (SPAdes) | ecosystem: Engineered > Bioremediation > Thiocyanate > Unclassified | place: South... | reverse complement strand
GCTTTCGAGGCGGCCCGGCCCGAAGCTCTTGACCTGCGGGCGGATCGCATCCGCCGGGCAATCGCCTTGCTGGTGGATCATGCTGACGATCTGGCGGCAGCTATGTCCACCGATTTCGGAAATCGCAGCCGCGATCTTTCGATGCTCACCGATATTCTGCCGTCAGTAAACCTGGGCAAATATTGCCTTAAAAGGTTCAAACGCTGGGCCCGGCCTGAACGACGCGCCGCCACTTTTCCACTGGGGCTGATCGGGGGAAGGGCCCAGGTCCGCCACGAGCCCAAAGGTGTTGTGGGCGTTGTTTCGCCCTGGAATTTCCCCGTCGGGTTGAGCTTTGCTCCCATGATACAGGCTTTCGCCGCCGGTAATCGGGTTCTGATGAAGCCGAGCGAGTTTACCGAGCGAACCTCGGCTTTGATGGCTGACCTGATCGGCCGTTTTTACGCGCCGGAAGAAGCCGCCGTGGTGACCGGCGGAGCAGATGTCGCCGCCCGTTTCACCGCGCTGCCTTTCGATCATCTGGTGTTCACGGGTTCGACCGCGACGGGACGCAAGGTGATGGAGGCTGCCGCGCGCAACCTTGTTCCGGTCACGCTTGAACTTGGAGGCAAGTCTCCTGTCATCGCGGGGCGCAGCGCCAACATCGCCAGAATGGCGGAGCGAGTAACTATCGGGAAGCTGATGAATGCCGGCCAGATCTGCCTCGCGCCCGATTATATGCTTGTGCCGGAAGATCGCGAACAGGAAGTTGTCGCCGCTATCGTGGACAAGGCCAGCGCGATGTATCCCTCCGTTCTGCGCAATGGCGACTATACTTCCATCGTCAATGACCGACATTTCGAGCGGCTGAAGGCCCTGATTGAGGATGCGGCCGCGAAGGGCGCGGAGATCATCGAGGTTAATCCAGGAAGGGAGGATTTCTCCGCCAGCAACAGCCGCAAGATGCCGCTCACCATATTGCGCAATGTGAATGACGGGATGGAGGTGATGCGGCAGGAGATATTCGGCCCGATCCTTCCGGTGCTGACCTGCTCCGCCACTGCTGATGCCATCGATTACGTCAATGCGCACGACCGGCCGCTCGGCCTCTATTGCTTCAGCGAGGATTCTGCGGAGGTCGAACAGGTCCTGGGGCGGACAATCTCTGGCGGAGTTACTGTGAATGACGTCATCCTGCATATCGCGCAGGATGATCTGCCTTTCGGGGGAATCGGGCCGTCAGGCATGGGCGCCTATCATGGACCCGAGGGGTTCAAGGCGTTCAGCCATGCCCGCGCGATATATCGTCAGCCAAGATGGGATGTCGCTGCCCTGTCCGGCCTCAAGCCTCCGTATGGGGCTGCGACACGTCGGGCGCTGAAGATGTTATTGCGCAAATAGACAATTGCGCCGCAACTGGCGGGCCAAGGCTGGGGATTGATGGCTAAATTCGCGCCATATTTGGTCCCCTCCGGCCTTGCACCCCGCTTGGGCAGGGCCTAGAGGCGACCCGACTCTAACTGTCTCCGCTTTACGGGAATCGTCCGTGGTCGATCTGTCACAATATCTGCCGATCCTGATTTTCCTTGCCATCGCGCTGGGTCTGTCGGCTGCCTTCGTGTTTCTCCCCATGGGGGTTGCACGACTTACCGGTGCCCATAATCCCGATGCGGAGAAGCTCAGCGAATATGAATGCGGCTTTCCCGCGTTCGAAGATCCGCGAAGCCAGTTTGACGTGCGCTTCTATCTGGTGGCGATCCTGTTCATCATCTTCGACCTTGAAGCCGCGTTCCTGTTTCCCTGGGCTGTGAGCCTGGATGTCACTGGCTGGCCGGGCTGGATCACGATGATGATATTTCTGGGCGAGCTGGTGATTGGCTTTGCCTATGCGTGGAAGAAGGGAGCGCTGGAATGGGAGTGATCGAGCCTCAGAAGGCTGGACTGGCCCAGACAGGCGCGATGACCGCGCCCGATCAGGCCTTCTTCGATAGCCTGAATGCGGAAGTCAGCGACAAGGGTTTCCTTGTCACCTCGACTGAGGAATTGTTCCAGTGGGCCCGCACAGGGTCGCTGTGGTGGATGACGTTCGGCCTTGCCTGCTGCGCGGTCGAAATGATCCACGTGAACATGCCACGCTATGATATGGAGCGTTTCGGCGCTGCACCGCGTGCTTCGCCGCGTCAGAGCGACGTGATGATCGTGGCCGGCACGCTGTGCAACAAGATGGCCCCGGCGCTGCGCAAGGTCTATGACCAGATGTCGGATCCCAAATATGTGATCTCGATGGGCAGCTGCGCCAATGGCGGCGGCTATTATCACTATTCCTATTCGGTGGTGCGCGGCTGCGACCGCATCGTCCCGGTCGACATCTATGTCCCGGGCTGCCCGCCGACTGCCGAGGCGCTGCTTTACGGCGTGATGCAGTTGCAGCGTAAGATCCGCCGTATCGGCACGATCGAGAGGTAAGAATGGCAAAGGTCCTGCATTCAGCCCCGAAGATCGCCCAGATTGACGGGATCGCCGATAGGCTCGCCACAGCGCTGGGTGACATGCTCATTCACGCCAAGGAAGAGCATGGCGAAATCGTGCTTTCCGTGGTTCGGGAGAATGTGGAAGACGCCCTGCGTCTTCTGCGTGACGAGCATGAATATCAGCAGCTGATGGAAATCGCCGGCGCTGATTATCCGAACCGTGAGGAACGGTTCGATGTCGTCTACATGCTGCTCTCGGTTACCCGCAATCACCGTATCATGGTGAAGTGCCGCGCTGCCGAGAATACTCCTGTGCCTACTGTCACTACCCTGTGGCCGAATGCCGGATGGCTCGAACGCGAAGTGTTCGACATGTATGGCGTGTTGTTCGACGGAAATACCGATCTTCGTCGTATCCTTACCGATTACGGCTTTGAAGGGCATCCCTTCCGCAAGGACTTCCCGCTGACGGGCTATCAGGAACTGCGCTACTCCGAAGAGGAAAAGCGCGTTGTCTATGAACCGGTCGAACTCGCGCAGGATCTCCGGCAATTCGACTTCATGAGCCCGTGGGAAGGCGCCAAATATGTGCTTCCGGGTGACGAGAAGGCCGAAGGAGAAGGCAAGTGAGGGCGTCAGCCGCTTTCCGCGCCGTTCTGCCTTTGGCTATAGCGGTCACGGGCCTTGCCGGTTGCAACTTGGTGAAGAAGCAGGACGATCAGGTGGAGGCTCCGGCCGGCACCAAGATCGTTCAGCCCGATGTCGCACGCGATCTGCCGAAGGATACGGCTGGTCAGCCAGTCGACAAGGGCGAGGGGCCTGTCCTTCAGGTGCTTGGCGATTTGTCCGGCGTGGACTTGGGGCAACGCAAGGGTGGCTGCACTTTCCAGCATGAGGACGGGCGGGACCTGTTGATTACCGCTGCTTCCGCTGACAAGGGCGTGGCTGGCAAGGCGGCGGTGCGGGTGGATGGCGTCATCGTCAATCTGACAACGATGGGCGATATCGGGCTCGACGGCATCAAGGCCGGCGGTAAATATTCGAATGGCACGATCACCGTGGAAGTCGCTCGCGGCTCCAAGGGCGGTGTTTCAGGCGGCGTCAGCCGCTATGCCGCAAATCTTGGCGTGACCGGCGCCAATGGCAAGCAACGGCTCTATTCGCCGGGGATGTGGATCTGCGCATGAGCGGTTTGACCTTGGAACAGTCGCCGACGACCGGCGACGAGACTATCACCAACTACACGATCAATTTCGGGCCTCAGCACCCTGCGGCGCATGGTGTGCTGCGCATGGTGATGGAACTCGATGGCGAGATCATCGAACGGATCGATCCGCATGTCGGCCTGCTGCATCGCGGAACCGAAAAGCTGATCGAGCACAAGACCTATCTCCAGGCGCTGCCTTATTTTGATCGGCTCGATTATTGCTCGCCGCTCGCGATGGAGCATTCCTATGTTCTCGCGATCGAGAAGCTGCTGAACCTCGAAGTTCCGCTGCGCGCCCAGTATCTGCGCGTGTTGTTCGCGGAGCTGACCCGCATCTGCAATCATATGCTGAACATGGGTTCGCATGTGATGGATGTGGGCGCGATGACGCCGAACCTGTGGCTGTTCGAAATCCGCGAGGATTGCCTCAACTTCTTCGAGCGCGCCTCCGGTGCCCGTATGCACAGTGCATGGTTCAGGCCGGGCGGCGTGCATCAGGATGTGCCGCTCAAGCTGCTCACTGACATTGCCGACTGGCTCGACACGCGCCTGCCGCAATTGTTTGAAGATGCCATGTCGCTCGTGGTCGACAACCGCATCTTCAAGCAGCGCAACGTCGATATCGCCGTGGTCAGCAAGGAAGATGCGCTGGCATGGGGCTTCTCCGGTCCGATGATCCGCGCTGCCGGCATCCCGTGGGATCTGCGCAAAAGCCAGCCTTATGACGTCTATGACCGGATGGATTTCGAAATCCCCATCGGCACCAATTCCGACTGCTATGACCGGTTCATGGTCCGTGTTGAGGAAGTGCGCCAGTCGGCCCGGATCATGAAGCAGTGTCTGGCCGAAATGCCGGAAGGCCCGATTGCATCGCTCGACCGTAAGGTCGCGCCGCCCAAGCGCGGCGAGATGAAGCAGTCGATGGAAGCGCTGATCCACCACTTCAAGCTCTACACGGAAGGCTTCCACGTTCCGGCGGGTGAAGTCTATGTGGCGACCGAAAGCCCCAAGGGTGAGTTCGGCGTCTATCTGGTGAGCGATGGTGGCAACAAGCCCTATCGTTGCAAGATCCGTCCGACCGCCTTCAGCCATCTCCAGGCAATGGATTTCATGTGCAAGGGCCACATGCTGCCCGACGCGACCGCCATTCTCGGCGCGATCGACGTGGTGTTCGGGGAGTGTGACCGGTGAGCAATATTGAAACCGCCGAGGCCATGATTGCGGCCTATAACGCGCAGGACGTGGATCTCTACGTTTCCTACATGACCGACACTGCCTGCGAGGCGAATTATCGCGGCGATGTGGTGCGTGAGGGCAAGGAAGGCACGCGTTCGGGCCTTGCTGCGGCCTTTGCTCGCTGGCCGGAAAACCACGCCGAAATCGTCGAAAAGCAGGCGATTGGCGATTATGTGATCTTTCGCGAACACGTCACGCGTGGCCCGGCCACGGACGGTTCGGCCCTGGTCGAACCCTTCGATGTGATCGCCATCTATTCGTTCGAGGGCGACAAATGCTCTCGCGTGGAGTTCATCCGCTAATGGCTGCCCGTCATCTCGAACCCGATACTCCCGAACTGCGCGCCCGCTGGGGCAGTTTTGCGTGGAATGCGGAAAACGCCGAAAAGGCGAAGGAAGTGCTCGCTCGCTATCCCGCGGGGCGCCAGCGTTCGGCTGTGATGCCGCTGCTCGACCTAGCCCAGCGCCAGGTGGGTGCTGAAACGAATACGCAGGGCTGGCTGCCGATCCCGGTGATGGAATATGTCGCGGCCTATCTCGACATGCCTATCATCCGCGTGGTGGAGGTCGCCAGCTTCTACACCATGTATAATCTGGTGCCGGTCGGTCGGTATCACGTGCAGGTTTGCGGCACGACGCCCTGCATGCTGCGCGGCAGCGACGATATCATGAGTGCCTGCAAGAAGCGCGGCATGCATAAGGGCCACACCACCGACGACGGCCTTTGGACCCTCACCGAAGTGGAATGCATGGGCAATTGTGCTTCTGCGCCGATGGTCCAGATCAACGACGACAATTATGAGGATCTGACGGTCGAAAGTTTCGACAAGGTTCTCGATGCGCTGGCCCGGGGCGAGACACCTAAGCCTGGCACCCAATTGCCTGGCCGCCACACGGTGGAGCCGGTAGGCGAACCCACTTCGCTGGCCGCGATGGTCAAGGAAAACCACGACTATCGGGGTGAGTGGTGATGGGCACCGCAATCACCATCGGCGGGGCGCTTCTTGTGGGCTTTCTCGCCTGGAAAATGTTTACCGGGCTTATCAAGCTCGCCTCGTTCGTGATGCTGGCAGGTTTCGCGGGCGTGCTGTTCTGGCAGGGGTATATCTGATGCTGGCTGACAAGGACCGCATCTTCACCAATCTCTACGGGTTCCAGCCCTGGAACCTGAAGGCTGCGCAGGCGCGCGGCGATTGGGATAATACGAAGGACATCCTCGCCAAGGGGCCGGATGCGATCATCGAGGAAATCAAGGCCTCGGGGCTGCGCGGGCGCGGCGGTGCGGGCTTCCCCACCGGCATGAAGTGGAGCTTCATGCCCAAGGAACCGCCCAAGGATCAGAACGGCAATCCCAAGCCCAGCTTCCTGGTGATCAATGCCGACGAATCCGAACCGGGTTCGTGCAAGGATCGTGAAATTATCCGCCACGATCCGCACAAGCTGATCGAAGGCGCTCTGGTGGCGGGGTTCGCCATGCGGGCGCGGGCGGCCTATATCTACATCCGCGGCGAATATATCCGCGAGGCGGAGACTTTGTTCGCGGCTGTGCGCGAAGCCTATGATGCGGGCCTGCTGGGCAAGAATGCCGCCGGTTCGGGCTATGATTTCGACGTCTTCGTCCATCGCGGCGCTGGCGCTTATATCTGCGGTGAAGAAACCGCGATGATTGAAAGCCTGGAAGGCAAGAAGGGCCAGCCGCGCCTCAAGCCTCCGTTCCCGGCCGGTGCAGGCCTCTATGGCTGCCCGACCACTGTGAACAATGTGGAATCGATCGCGGTCGCGCCCACCATCATGCGGCGCGGTGCGAGCTGGTTCTCCAGCTTCGGGCGCGAGAACAACAAGGGCACCAAGCTTTTCCAGATCAGCGGCCATGTCGAAAAGCCCTGCGTGGTCGAGGAATCGATGAGCATTCCCTTCCGCGAACTGATCGAGAAGCATTGCGGCGGCATTCGCGGCGGGTGGGACAATCTGCTCGCGGTGATCCCCGGTGGGTCCTCCGTGCCGCTCGTCCCCGGCCACATGATGATGGACGTGCCGATGGACTTCGACGGCTGCAAGGAAGTCGGATCGGGCCTCGGTACTGCAGCGCTGATCGTGATGGACAAATCCACTGACATCGTGCGCGCCATCAGCCGCCTGAGCCACTTCTACATGCATGAGAGCTGTGGCCAGTGCACTCCCTGCCGCGAAGGCACGGGCTGGATGTACCGCGTGATGGAACGCCTGCGCACTGGCGATGCCGAGGTCGAGGAAATCGACATGTTGCAGCAGGTGACCAAGCAGGTCGAAGGTCACACCATCTGTGCCCTTGGTGATGCGGCCGCGTGGCCGATCCAGGGCCTGATCAAGCATTTCCGCCCCGAAATCGAGCGCCGCATCACCGAACATTCGGCATCGATGCAGGAGGCCGCGGAGTGAAACGGCTGTCGATCGTAATTGGCTGTGCGGTGGTGCTGGTTTCAGCGCCCGTCGCCGCGCAGTCGAATGGCGATGACTACACACCGCTCAATTCGCGTATCAAGCGCAAAAACCAGTTCCCGACTGAGCCGCGTCGCACCTTCGATTTCAAGAAGACGTCAAGCGTCAGCAAGAAGCGCAGCAAGGCGATGCTGGGTCAGTTTTCGCGCTGTCTCTACAACCGCTCAAACGAGCGCTCGCTCGATTTCCTTGCGAAGACCGATTTTGGTTTCCATGCTTTCGAGCAGATCGGTACTGACGGAGGAAAACTGGCAAAGCTGTTCGGGTTTGAGGACTGCCTTGGGCGGGTGGCAGATTCGAACAATAGCGGTTTGGCGCTGCGCTTCTTTCCAAGCGGGGTGCGGCAGTGGCTGGTGGAGACCGCCTATTTCGATCGTTATCCCGATGAGGCGAGCTGGGTGAAGCCCGGCAATGTCGTCGGGGATCGCTCGTATCCGCTCTCCGAAAATGTGGCGCACGTGCGGGTTGCGATGGATTTTGCCGATTGCGTGGTGGGACAGGATCCCTACACGAGCGATTTCTATTTCCGTACCTCCACCGGATCGGATGAAGAGAAACAAGCGACTCAAGAGCTGATGCCATCCTTGAGCGCCTGCATCACCGAAGGGCAGCAGATCCAGCTCAATCCGTCCTCGTTGCGTGTGTGGCTGGGCGAAGCCCTGTGGCACGCTTCCAATAATAGTGCGCCGGCCGAGGCCGACAGTTCCGAGGTTACCCAGTAATGCCCAAGCTCACCGTAGACGGCATCGAAGTGGAAGTCCCCGCAGGGGCGACCGTGCTCCAGGCCTGTGAGGCCGCGGGCAAGGAAATTCCGCGTTTCTGCTATCACGAACGGCTCTCGATTGCCGGCAATTGCCGCATGTGCCTTGTGGAAGTGAAGCCCGGGCCGCCCAAGCCGCAGGCGAGCTGCGCTCTGCCGGCAGGTGAAGGCCAGGAAATCCGCACTGACAGCGAGATGGTCCGGAAGGCGCGGGAAGGGGTGATGGAGTTCCTCCTCATCAACCATCCGCTCGATTGCCCGATCTGCGACCAGGGCGGTGAATGCGATCTGCAGGACCAGTCGGTGGCCTATGGCCGCGGCGCTTCGCGCTATGACGAGAACAAGCGCGCCGTCACCGAAAAATACATGGGTCCGCTGATCAAGACGGTGATGACCCGCTGTATCCACTGCACCCGCTGCGTGCGTTTCTCCGAGGAGATCGCCGGCGTGGACGAAATCGGCGCGCTTTATCGCGGCGAGAACATGCAGATCACCACCTATCTGGAACGCGCGGCCAAGCACGAGCTTTCGGCCAATGTGATCGATCTGTGCCCGGTGGGCGCGCTCACTTCGCGGCCCTATGCTTTCGAGGCGCGTCCGTGGGAGTTGAAGAAGACCCTCTCGATCGACGTTTCGGACGCGGTCGGCTCCAACATTCGGATCGACAGCCGCGGGCGTGAGGCGCTGCGCATTCTCCCGCGCGTGAATGATGACGTGAACGAGGAATGGCTGAGCGACAAGGCGCGCTTCCAGGTGGATGGTCTCACCCGTCGCCGCCTCGACCGCGTGTGGATACGCAAGCAGGGCAAGCTGCAGCAGGCAAGCTGGGAAGACGCATTTGCTGCCATCGCCAAGGTGAAGCCGGGCAGCAGCATTGCAGCTGTTGCCGGTGACATGCTCGATTGCGAAACCATGTTTGCAGCCAAGGCGCTGCTCAAGGCTTGCGGCTCCTCGCTGATCGAGAGCCGCCAGACTGGCATGGATTACGCTGTTTCGAGCCTCTCGGCCGTCAACTTCAACAGCACTTTTGCCGGGATCGAGACTGCTGATGCTATCCTGATCGTGGGCAGCCATGTCCGTTGGGAAGCGCCGCTGGTGAATGTTCGCCTGCGCAAGGCGGCCAAGAATGGCGCAAAGATTTTCATCGTCGGCCCCGAATGGGAAACGACCTATCCGGCAACTTTCCTCGGCGCCGATGTCTCTGTGCTCTCGAAGCTGCCCAAGGATGTTTCGGATGCTCTCAAGGATGCGAAGCGTCCGGCGATCATCCTGGGCGGGGCAGGGCTCGCCGCCGGTGCGCATGACGCGGCGCTGGCACTGGCCGCCAAGTTCAAGATGGTCACGCCGGAATGGAACGGCTTCAACGTTCTTCACATGGCTGCTGCCCGCATGGGTGCGCTCATGCTCGGTTTCGCACAGCAAGGCGGGATCAAGGATCTGGCGGCTGCCAAGCCGGCAGTTCTGCTCGCGCTTGGTGCCGATGAAGTCGATTTCAGCGCCTTTGAAGGCAGCCTTAAGGTCTATGTCGGCCACCATGGCGACAAGGGCGCTCATGCGGCCGATATCGTTCTTCCGGCCTCAGCCTTTACCGAGAAAGCGGGCACTTACGTCAATACCGAAGGACGAGTCCAATTCGCCGACAAGGCGGTGTTCGCGCCCGGCGATGCGCGTGAGGATTGGACGATCCTGCGCGCCTTGGCCGATGCATTGGGCGTGACTGTCGGTTTCGACAGCTTTGCAGAACTGCAGGCGGCGATGATCGCTGAGGTTCCGGCGCTCGGTGCCGAAGGCGTGGTCGATTATGGCCGTGATTTGCCTAAGGGTGACGTTAAGGCTGATTTGGGTGGCGAAATTCGCTATCCGATCAAGGACTTCTACCTTACTAACCCGATCGCCAGAGCGAGCGAGACGATGCAGCGTTGTTCGTCCGAATTGCTCCATGGCGTTGAGTTCGCGGAGGCTGCGGAATGACCAGTTATTTCCAGTCCCTCGGCCTGACTTATGAATGGTCGTGGTTCATCGCGACTATTGCCGGCATTCTGCTGATCGCCCTGCCGCTGATGTTGGCCGTGGCCATGATCATCTATGTCGATCGCAAGATCTGGGCGGCCATGGCGCTGCGCAAAGGCCCCAACGTGGTCGGCCCCTTTGGCCTGCTGCAGAGCTTTGCCGACGGTCTGAAGGTGTTCCTGCAGGAAACCATCATTCCTTCAGCCTCGAACAAGGGCCTGTTCCTGATCGCGCCGATCATCACCTTCACGGTGGCGTTGATGGCCTGGGCGGTGATCCCGTTCAATTCCGGTGCAGTGCTGGCGGACATCAATGTCGGCCTGCTCTATATTTTGGCTGTCAGTTCACTCGGCGTTTACGGCGTTGTTATTTCGGGCTGGGCGTCCAATTCGAAATATCCATTCTTCAGCGCCATGCGCGCCGCTGCGCAAATGATTTCCTACGAAGTCTCGATAGGCTTCATCCTGATCTGCGTGGTGTTGTGGTCCGGCACGTTCAACCTCAACGGTATCGTCGAGGCTCAGCAGGGCCATGGTCTCGGCCTTGTGAACGGCTATTTCTTCAACCTGCTGCTGTTCCCCATGTGGGTGATGTTCCTGATTTCCTCTCTGGCCGAAACCGCGCGCGCGCCGTTTGACCTTACCGAGGCGGAATCTGAGCTCGTTGCAGGTTATCAGACCGAATATTCCTCGATGGCCTTCGCCCTGTTCTGGCTGGGTGAATATGCCAACGTGTTGCTGATGTGCACGCTCAACGCAGTGTTGTTCTTCGGTGGCTGGCTCCCGCCGCTCGACATTCCGGTTCTTTACCTGATCCCGGGCTGGCTGTGGTTGTTTGCCAAGATTTTCTTCTTCTTCTTCGTGTTCAGCTGGGTGAAGGCAACGGTGCCCCGGTATCGTTATGACCAGCTGATGCGTCTGGGCTGGAAAATCTTCCTGCCGATGAGCCTGCTGTTTGTGGTGCTCGTTTCGGGTTGGCTGATGCTGACGAGGTACGCCGCATGAGCATGCTGCTTGCCTTGACCGCTGTGGCGGCTGCTTCCGGCACTTCCTTCGATTGCGAAGTGGTGACGCGCAAGTTCGAGGTGTTTGCTCCGACGGCGGAGGTCACTGCGAATTTCAACGGTAACGTTCTGACGCTTTACAAGTTCGAAGCCGAAGCGGGGGCTTTTGGCGAGAATGAGGTCAAGGTTGCCCAGGTCTTCGATGGCCTGCCGGACAATCTCTATCTGCAACTCGACGATGGAAGAAATTCGCCCATCGACGTTACCATTTTCGAAATCGACCCGAACGCCGGCACTGCACGCGCCTCAATCATGGAGGATCTCACTCCAGAGGCAGCGCAGCGCACGATGATCGGGCTTGAAGGAAGCTGCATGGTTATGCCCGGCGACGGAAAGGAAGGCGCATGAGCGTCGCGCACCTCGTCAAATCGTTCACCCTGTGGGAGTTCGTGAAGGCTCATACCCTCACGCTGAAGTATTTCTTCAAGCCCAAGGCGACGATCAATTATCCGTTCGAGAAGAACCCGCTGAGCCCGCGTTTCCGCGGCGAACATGCTTTGCGTCGCTATCCCAACGGGGAAGAGCGTTGCATCGCGTGCAAGCTGTGCGAGGCGATTTGCCCGGCGCAGGCAATCACGATCGAGGCGGAGCCGCGCGATGATGGCAGCCGCCGGACGACGCGCTACGATATCGACATGACGAAGTGCATCTACTGCGGCTTCTGCCAGGAAGCCTGCCCGGTGGATGCGATCGTCGAGGGGCCGAACTTCGAATATGCGACCGAAACGCGCGAAGAGCTGCTCTATGACAAGGCTAAACTGCTGGCGAACGGGGACAAGTGGGAGCGTGCAATTGCCGCGAACCTTGAAGCCGATGCGCCCTATCGCTAGGGGGGCGCGCGAAACCATGATCCAGGTCCTTGCCTTTTACCTTTTTGCGGCCCTCACGATTGCCAGCGCAACGCTGGTGATTATGGCCCGAAACCCGGTGCATTCCGTGCTGTGGCTCATTGTGGCGTTCTTCAACGCCGCTGGGCTGATGGTGCTTGTCGGCGCCGAATTCATCGCGATGCTGCTTGTCATCGTTTATGTCGGCGCGGTCGCGGTGCTGTTCCTGTTCGTCGTGATGATGCTCGATATCGATTTTGCCGAGTTGCGTGCGGGATTCGTGAAGAATTTCCCGCTCGGCATGCTGATCGCAGTGGTGCTGGCGGCGGAATTGGTGCTGGGCATTGGTGCCTATCGTGCCGGTTCGCTCGAACTCGGTACGCCCGATGGGTCGGCGGCTCCGTTGCTTGGCAAGAGCAATATCGAGAGCATCGGTGCGCTGCTCTACACCAAATATCTGTTCCTGTTTGAAAGTGCCGGCATCATCCTGCTGGTCGCCATGATCGGCGCGATTGTGCTGACTCATCGTGAACGCAAGGATACACGCCCGCAGATTATTTCGAAGCAGGTCCGTCGTCGTCCGGAGGATGCGACTGTGAATGTGAAGCCGGAAGTCGGCCAGGGGGTGCAGCTGTGACCCTTCGACAAGCTCAGGACGAGCGGGACAGCGGAGTGCTGCGCGCATGATTGGTATCGAACATTATGTCGTCGTCAGCTCGATCCTGTTCGTGCTTGGCGTGCTCGGCATTTTTCTCAACCGCAAGAATGTGATCGTTATCCTGATGGCGATTGAGTTGATCCTGCTGGCTGTGAACATCAATCTGGTGGCTTTCAGCGCCTTCCTTGGCGACCTGACGGGGCAGATCTTTGCGATGTTCGTGCTGACGGTCGCTGCGGGTGAGGCCGCCATCGGCCTGGCGATCCTGGTGATCTATTTCCGTGGACGCGGCACGATCGCAGTCGACGATGTCAACCGGATGAAGGGATAATCTCATGTCCTACATCCTGATCATTGTCTTCCTGCCGCTTCTGGCATCCGCGATTGCGGGGCTGGGTAACCGTGCGCTTGGCAATACAATAGCCAAGTCGATCACGACTGCAGGTCTGTTCATTTCCTGCGGGTTCTCCTGGCCAATTTTCATCAGCTTCCTGACTGGCGCTGCCGAGCCGTCCGTGGTTCCGGTGCTGCAGTGGGTCCATTCGGGCAATATGACGTTCGATTGGGCACTGCGGGTGGATACGCTCACCGCGATCATGCTGGTGGTGATCACCAGCGTGTCGGCGCTGGTCCACCTTTATAGCTGGGGTTACATGTCGGACGATCCCGACCAACCCCGCTTCTTCGCCTATCTCTCGCTCTTCACCTTCGCCATGCTGATGCTGGTGACGGCGGACAATCTGGTCCAGATGTTCTTCGGTTGGGAAGGCGTGGGCCTGGCCTCCTATCTCCTGATCGGTTTCTGGTTCAAGAAGCCGTCAGCCGGTGCCGCCGCGATCAAGGCTTTCGTGGTCAACCGCGTTGGCGACCTTGGTTTCATGCTCGGCATCTTCGGCACCTTCCTGGTGTTCCAGACGACATCCATTCCGGAAATCCTGGCCGCTGCCCCTGCGCTGAAGGGCGCTTCGACCATCGGCTTCCTGGGCATGCGTTTCGATACGCTGACGATCCTGTGTCTGCTGTTGTTCATTGGCGCGATGGGCAAGTCTGCCCAACTGGGGCTGCACACCTGGCTTCCTGACGCAATGGAAGGTCCGACGCCGGTTTCGGCGCTGATCCACGCGGCCACCATGGTGACGGCCGGCGTATTCATGGTCTGCCGCCTCTCGCCGATGTTCCAGGCAGCGCCCGATGCACTGACGGTGGTGACCTTTATCGGTGCCGCGACCTGTTTCTTCGCAGCGACGGTTGGCACCACTCAATGGGACATCAAGCGGGTCATTGCCTATTCGACCTGTTCGCAGCTGGGCTATATGTTCTTCGCTGCGGGCGTCGGCGCCTATGGGGCGGCGATGTTCCACCTGTTCACGCATGCCTTCTTCAAGGCGCTGCTGTTCCTCGGCGCGGGCAGCGTGATTCACGCGATGCATCACGAGCAGGACATGCGCTATTACGGCAACCTGCGTAAGCACATCCCGATCACCTTTTGGGCGATGATGGCCGGTACGCTGGCGATCACCGGCGTGGGTATTCTGGGCGTATTCGGCTTTGCCGGCTTCTATTCGAAGGACTCGATCCTTGAAGCTGCCTTTGCCAGCGGGACAGAGATGGGCCGCACGGCGTTCTGGCTCGGCGCATTCGCGGCACTGCTAACCAGCTTCTACAGCTGGCGCCTGATGTTCCTGACCTTCTGGGGCAAGCCGCGCTGGTCACAGTCGGAGCATATCCAGCATGCGGTGCATGACGAGCATGGCCATGGGGATCACGGGGGCGCTCATGCCCATGACGATCACCACAGTCACGGTGAGCATGATGACGGTACTGCGGGCTATCATCCGCATGAGAGCCCGTGGGTCATGCTCACGCCTTTGGTCATTCTCTCGGTGGGTGCGGTGTTCGCAGGTTTCGCTTTCAGCCCGTACTTTATCGACAGCGAGCATTTCTGGCAGGGCGCTATCTACTACAACGAGCACCTGATCCATTCGATGCACGGCGTGCCGACTTGGGTGAAACTCACCGCAACGGCAGTGATGCTGATCGGTTTCGCGATCGCCTGGTTCGCCTACATCAAGGACACGTCGATCCCGCGCAAGTTCGTGGACCAGTTCCGCAACCTGCACGCGTTCCTCTACAACAAGTGGTATTTCGACGAACTCTACAACCTGATCTTCGTGAAGCCTGCATTCTGGCTTGGCCGCCAGCTCTGGTTGAAGGGTGACGTTGGCTTGATCGATCGCTTTGGTCCGAATGGTGCCGCCTGGGTGGTCGAGAAGGGCGCCGTGGTCGCACGGAAGGTTCAGTCGGGTTATCTTTATAGTTATGCGCTGGTCATGCTGCTCGGTCTCGTTGCCGCGATCAGCTGGATGATGGTGCAGTGATGGGGGGCTTTCCAATCCTTTCGCTCATGCTGCTGGTGCCGTTGGTCGGCGCCGTCGCTTGCCTGTTCGCTGAAGCGAAGACGGCGCGTCTGATCGCGCTGGTCGCCACGCTGATCGATTTTGCGCTCGGCATCGTGCTGTGGCTCAACTTCGATGTGGGCGGGGCGCAATGGCAGTTCGTCGAGAAAGTTCCGCTGTTCGCGGGCTTCAGCTATGCCCTCGGCATTGACGGTATTGCCCTGCTGCTGATCGTTCTGTCGGTGTTCCTGATGCCGATCTGCATCGGTGCCAGCTGGAACTCCATCACCAAGCGCGTTGGCGAATATTTCGCTGCCTTCCTCCTCATGGAAGTGCTGATGATCGGCGTGTTCGCCGCTCAGGATCTGTACCTGTTCTACATCTTCTTCGAAGCTGGCCTTATTCCGATGTATCTGATCATCGGTATCTGGGGCGGGGACAACCGGATCTACGCCAGCTACAAGTTCTTCCTCTACACGTTGCTCGGCTCCGTGCTGATGCTGATCGCGATGATGTGGATGGTGCATGAAGCCGGGACGACAGACATCCCGACGCTGATGTCCTATGACTTCCCGGCACATGCCCAGACATGGCTGTTCCTGGCCTTCTTCGCCAGCTTCGCGGTCAAGATGCCGATGTGGCCGGTCCACACCTGGCTTCCCGACGCTCACGTTCAGGCGCCTACTGCAGGTTCCGTGATCCTGGCGGGCGTGTTGTTGAAGATGGGCGGCTATGGCTTCATCCGCTTCTCGCTGCCCATGTTCCCGGAAGCGAGCGCACAGTTCGCATGGTTGATCTATGCCCTGTCGATGGCGGCAGTGGTGATCACCAGCCTGATCGCTCTTGTCCAGCACGACATGAAGAAGCTGATCGCTTATTCTTCCGTCGC
>Ga0209958_1001585_pt1 | contig 16094 bp, 13 predicted proteins | sample ThiBio_inoc_plan_FD_183942 | JGI IMG/M metagenome (GOLD analysis project Ga0209958, IMG submission 183942) | Wastewater bioreactor microbial communities from Cape Town, South Africa - Thiocy_inoc_plan (SPAdes) | ecosystem: Engineered > Bioremediation > Thiocyanate > Unclassified | place: South... | reverse complement strand
CCACTATCTTTCCAGCGCCGGTAAAGCTGCTGATAGCGTTGCTGGGATTTGCTTTGCTCTTTTTTCATATCCCAAAATTCAGAATTCTCAATCAGACCTGGAAGATGGTCACAGGCGGTTGCTTACGAAATACTCCCGGTTCGCTGGACAGCCGACGGATGAAATTAAGTTTACTAAATTAAAAATTTAAGTAGCTGTCCAGTTATCTGGGAGTATTATAATGGACTTATCGTGCTAGCTTGAGTTGTAAGGTTTGACTCTGCACTACTGAGCTCTCCTTTTCTCATCAAAAAGTACGTTCCTATTGTTTCCCGAAACCTTTGATCTCCCGAATAAATAGGTTAAACCAAGGTTGAAGGTTTTGTAATCATAGTCCGTCTTTACAGTCTGTGTAAAATCGCTAAACCGTATATCATACTTGGTCACGCTGCCATAAAAAAAGGATGAGCTAAGTATCAAATTGCTATTGAGCAGCTTCAAACTGGTGCCGGCTGTCAGATTGCTTTGGCTGTACGTGTAAACATTTCCACTGGTTGAGGGAAGATTTTTGCTGTAATTGAGATAAAAACCCAATTGGGGAGTTGCCTTGAAACTATTGTTGATGCTAAATGACGTGGAAGTTCCATTTTGGGTAGGAATGTTTTGTATCTTAGATTTTGACGATGTAAAGAAAAAAGAGGCGGAGGTACTATTGTCCCACCATTTGAATAGGGCCCGGTTAAACGATAGATACGCCCCCAGGTTATCCTGAGACAGATAATTTTCTATTTTCGAAATTACTGACGGCCCGTTTATCGTGGTGATGGATGAAAACACATCACTGCTATGTTGTGTAAATGCGGTAAATGAGAGCATACCTTTATACAGATAACTGATTTCTGTATTATTACTATATGACGGTAGCAGAAGCGGGTTCCCTACGGAATAGCTGTAAATATTCGAATAGAATGCAAAAGGGTTTAAGAAATTAAGACCGGGGCGATTGATCCTTCTCGAATAACTCAAAGAAATAACATCATTCCCGGTAGCCTTGTAAAGCAGATAGGCTGTGGGAAATAATGCGCCGTAACTCCGCTTACTACGCTGCTGCAAGGTCGGCGAGTAGCCGTCCATGGTCGTATACTCATAGCGTAACCCTGCTTTGCCAGTCCATTTCTTTGACAGTTCAGACTCTATGCTGACATAGGAGGCCAGGTTATTCTCGGTATAGTTGAATTCGTTACTGCGCGTCTCGTCCAGCAAGAATTTTTCGCGGAAGTAGTTATAATATGCCACGTCAGCACCGTTGTTAAAATTGGCAAATTTAACTCCTGTCTCTGCGGTTACCCATTTGTAAGGCAATGTCAGGTCTGATTGGATGGACCAGATATTGTAACTTGAAACGCTGTTGTTTCGAACTGAGGCATAGGTATTTTCAGATTCAGAAACGAAATCATTTCGTATTTTCGGCCTGCTTGTAAAAAAGCTGACAGAGCTACTTAATTTCTTTCCGGCCGTATCAATCTTCAAATCGTGGTATGTATTCAAGGTCTGGGTGAACAACGGCCTTGAAATGCTGGCTGTTGTATTTAAAACCGAGTCGATACCAGTGCCTGTGTGATAACTGGTCTTATTATTAAGGGCAGTAAGTGACTTGCTGTCTGATAAATTGTAAATAAACCCGATATTGTTATTTCTATTCAGTTTGTAATCAATACTTAGACCAGCCTGCACACCTGGTGAAGTCGTTACACGCTGGCCGCTGCCAAGGATTGGGTTCAGCTTATCGACGATGTCGTTCGATTCTTTAATAATACTTCGGTAATTCGATTGGTTAACTGTAAAAGAACTGCTAAGTTTTTCCGATCGGTAGAAAAGCGCCAGATTGTTATTATAGGAGCTGTATGTCCGCTGTATCAATGACGAACTTACTGACCCGCGCCAGCCCAAAGATTCATTTTTCTTCAAAACAATGTTAATCAGGCCGGCATTTCCCTGGGCCTCGTATTTCGCCGGCGGATTGGTAACAATCTCAATTTTCTCTACACTTTCGGATCTGAGCGTTTTCAAATAATTGGTCAGGTCAGCTCCGCTCAAATAAATTATTTTCTCATTGACCATAACGCCCATCCCGCCCTTGCCCACCATCGAAACGCCATTGTCGGACACCTTTAAAAAAGGCGCTACCTGCAAAGCCTCAAAGAGGGAAAAGCCATTGGCCATGATGGTGTTGTTCAGGTTGAATATCCAGCGGTCAGCCTTTCGTTCAAGTACAGGGCGTCTGCTGGTGATAGTTACCTGTTTAAGTTGTCGGGTTGATTCGAATAATATGATATCCGGTAATTGAACTGTCTTGATGTCTCCTAATGTAAGGGCAAGGGACAGGGTATCTTTGCTCACTTCCGAAATTCTGATCAAATAGTCGCCTTGCTCTGTTGCCGAGAGCCTAAAATACCCTCCGGTATCGGTTTGCGCAACCTGGATTAATTGACCGGTGGCGCGCTGCTTTATCATTACGTTCGCAAACGCCAGCGATTGATGATTGATATCCACCACGCGGCCCTTGATCTCATAGTCGGCTTGGGCAATCTTACGTTCGATCAATATATTCCCCTCGACCTGCCGGAATGAAAGAAAGGTGTTTTGCAGTAGCTCACGCAAAGTTTGTTCAATAGTTCTTGTTGCTTCGGGAAGGGTAAGATTGGTAAATGATTTAATTTCCGCTTTACGGTAGTAAAAGCGAAGCGAAGTTTGTTGCTCGATTTTTTTGAGGCCACTGGCGAGGCTTTCATTCCGCAGGCCGATAGTAACCATGTCCGAATGCAGATATTGCCCCCTGGTGACAGTTGCAAATAATAACTGGAAAGTGGTTAACACAATGAAGGTAACGATAACGCTTATACGCATCAGGTAAAAAAATAGATGGCTAGTTTGATTCGATCGCATCGCTGATGCGAGTAGGTAAGCTTCTTAGTTGTTACAGCCAGCTCCGTCTATGATGATGCTGCCGTCCGGCTCGACCCGATAAGTGGCGTTGTTAAAAGCGCACATTACTTTTAGTATTTTCTCCAAGTGTTCACCATGGATGGATGTTCCGGTAAAACGGCAGTCTTTCAATTTGGCATTACCGAAGCTGATCTTCACATCGAAGTGCCGTCGCAATTGCGCAATTGCCTCTCCAAAGCTCACATCTTCAAAATGCAGGTCACTTTGCTGCCAGGCAATGACCTGCGCGGCATCAACAGTTGCCTGTAAAACCTCCTCTTTCAAGGTGTTGAAACTGATCTGCTGGTTAGGGCGAAGTATACCCAGTAATTCACCACCGTTGGCAACGCTCACCTTACCACGGGTGACCGTTACCTGGATTGTATGGTTGCTTTTGTCCTCCTTGATATTAAATGCCGTACCCAACACCTTTGTCAGCAGGTTACCGGTGTGAATAATAAAAGGTTTGGCAGTATCATGCTGAATGTCAAAATACGCTTCACCGGAGAGGTAAACCTCCCTTGTCGGGCCATTGAACGTTTCAGGATATTTTAACTCGGATCCGGCATTGATCCATACCCGGCTACCGTCAGCGAGTGTGATGGCCATTTTCTGGTGAATGGGAGCTTGCAGCGCTGCGAACTGTACAGGCTTTAAGAGGTTTTGCAGTAACGGCCATTTCAGGTATAAGGTAGAACCGATCAGCAGTACTGCTGCGGCAGCTGCAACTCTTTGCCCCCACCAATGCTTTCGTTGCGGCAGCGGCACAACTTTAACCTCGGCCTGTCGAATGGAGCTGTTAATGTCGCTGAACACGCTGGAAAGACACTGATCTTTACCTGATTGGTCAAGGCTATCCCATTCCTTATTGGGGTTACCGTGCTCTTCCAGCCAGCGTTCCACCAGTTGGTTTTCTTTCTCTGTGGTCTCGCCCTTTAAGTACCGGTCCAGTAAAGCGACTATTTGTTGACGACTCATTTGCTATCCATTTTACAGTAGTCGCATGAGGCGTCATTCAGTACTATTGGGAAAATGTTTTTTTTAGACAAGCATAGTAACGGTAATCACCCAGGATCAGCAATGCCCATCTAAATGGGGACCATGCGACGCCCTATTCAGGAAAGCCAGAACATGAATGCGACGGCAGATGCGCCTGCCAATGAAGCCCTTAGATGTTTCAATGCCGTAGAAAGCTGGTTTTTTACAGTCTGTTCGGAAATCTGCAATTTGTCGGCAATTTCCATAATACTTAAATTTTCTTCCCGGCTCAACAAATAAACTTCTTTCACGCGCGGAGACAACTGATTCAGCGATGTTTCGATAATGTGGGTAATTTCTTTTGCCGCTATTTCCTGCTCAATCGTAATTTCATAGTCGACCGCCAGCGAATTTACCATTGCTGCGTATTCCTCACGGGTGATGTTCTTCCGAATTTTGTCAATTATGCGATAGCGGGTGAGCTTAAACAGATATGCTTTCAAATCGCGGTCAACTTTCAACGTATTTCTTTCCTGCCAGAACTTTACAAAAATGTCGTGAATAATATCCCTGCTATCCTCTAAGTCAAACAATTTTGAACTTGCAAAACCTACCAGCAAAGCTGCATATCGACCGTAAATTTCAGAAAAGGCATTGCTATCGTCTTCTTTTAAAAGATCGATCAATTGCAAATCGGTGAAGGCTGAATAGGTCGACATGTATTGTTCCTTGTTGCCCGCTTGGCGGCTCACACATTGTATTTTTAATAAGTCTCTCCTTACAAATTAGCTAGACGACCGCTCGACCAACCCAGAGTCGCCATCAACTCCCGGGCCGCCACCGCTCCGGCGCGGTTAGCCCCAATAGTGGACGCAGACGGACCGTATCCCGGTAAATGGATCCGGGGTTCTTTTGCGACCATGGTAGCCAGCCGGCCAGCCATGATGATGCCACCGGTTTCTTCCCTGGGTAAAACGGCTTTCAAATGGTCCAGCGCCCCCCGAAAGCCGGTATTCCAGAGAATGACATCGACTTTTTCTTCCCTGCCATCTTCCCATTTAACACCGTTTTGGGTGATTTCCCTGAACATAGGGAGGCGGTTGAGTACGCCCCTTTGTTTCATGTCTAGAACTTCCTGCGATAGAGGCAGCCCGGTAACGGAAACAACAGAGGAAGGTATCAGACCCTTTCTCACCCTTCCCTCCACCATCGCCACTGCGTTATGGCCGGCTACATCGTCAAAAGGGCCTTCCCTAAAAATGGGCGGGCGGCGGGTGACCCAGATCGTAGCGGTCACTTTTGAAATCTGGTCGAGCAATTGGATTGCAGATATACCACCTCCCACCACAACAACGCGCTTTCCCTTGAAATAGTCGGCAGTTTTGAAATCTTTTGTATGCAGCTGTTCACCCATGAAGAGCTCTGCTCCCGGATAGGCAGGAATGTAAGGATTCTCCCATGTACCGGTGGCGTTAATGATCCCCATTGCCGAAAACAGCGTTTTTGATGAATCAATATAGAACCTATCGTTGTGAAGGTACACATTTTCTACTTTCAGAGGGCGAAATACCCGGATGCCGAATTTTTGCTCATAAAGATCGAAGTAATGGGGCACAGCAATGCTGGCTTGCACGGTCGCACTAGCTTTGTCGAGCGTTTCTTCGAAAGCCATTCCGGGTAAATCATGGATCTTGTTCACAGTACTAAGCGTAAGCGACGGCCAGCGATATTGCCAGGCACCACCTGCCGCCGAAGCCGCGTCAAGTACCAGAAAATCAGATCCAATTTCCAACCCCAATTTCTTTAAATGATAAGCTGCGGACAGGCCGGCTTGGCCAGCACCGATGATGATGATTTTTGTCTTGTATCGAATTCTATCTGGCATTGATACTGATGAGGCAGCGCCCCTATAACTGATAATCGCTTCTTTCCACTAAAAACCTGTGAAGATGCTTCAATTTTTGTATCTTCGAAACTACAAATCGATGCGTCAAAATGCGTCAATACTAGCTAAAAAAAACGGTTACCGTTTCGGCTATCCATTCTGAAGGAGATTGCAAGCAATTGATATACAAGCGTTTTCAAGATTCAAATTGTTCCCAGCGGGATAACTTCGACTACTTCAAATTATACATATTGTGTCCAAATCGTCTTTGCTCACACGGTTAAGTGAGATAAGGATGCCACTCTGACTCAATCCAAGACAAAACCTTCAGTAACCTACTCGGTAACGCGGTTTCTCAATGCGCACATGTTCTTGAGCCTTATTGTTAGAAGATACGTACATTGAAGGTATGGAGAGTAAAATTAAGATTTATCAGAGTCCAGACGGAGAGACTACGATAGATATAATGTTTGAGCAGGATACCTTAAACTTAAAGATGTCGGCGTAACCAAGAAATTGCTCTGGGAAGAGTACATTCAGGCCTTTCCGCACGGTACGGCTATTCTCAGTCTGCTTTCACCTACATCAGCAGCTTCTTGCCGCCAGGTCGTCTTCAGTCCTTATTTTCCAGCCCGCGGATAAGCTCATGGCGGTCCGCCGCGCGGTCGATTTTTCAGGCAAGCAGATGCATTATATTGATAAGCAACTGGTTAACTGATTGCCTGCCAGATGTTTGTTGCCTGCGCCTTTCTCAGATTACGCCTTCGCTATGGCAGTACCCGGCCAGCAGAATGGCGACTTTCTATATGCCCTTTCTTGCTGTCTGAATGACTTAGGCGGTGTGCCTAAAGCCCTGGTTCCCGATAATTTAAAGTCTGCTGTGATACGTGCAGACCGTTACGAGCCTCAGACCAGAGCCTGGATGACTTTGCCAATCATTACCAAATGTCAGTAGTGCCAGAAAAGCCTACAATTTCAGGAAAGCCTACAATGTCATTGCGGATAAAGCGACATCCATCTTTTTGCCGCATTTAAAGATGCAGCCCAGCAGCCATTTTGCTTTCGATTCCGAACATAAGTTGTTCAGAATCGAACATTATGATATTTCAATTAATCAGTCAGGGGCGTCATAGAGCGCTTTTTCATTTAAAAAAAAGACAGGCAAAGTATTTGTATGACAAAATAGAGACTAATCATTTAAGTAATGAAGAGAACCAATTTAGGTGAATTTGAAGAGATTGTATTGCTTATCGTAGCCATACTGGATGGCGATGCATACGGCGCTACAATCAACCAGGAATTGGAACGTCATACAGGACGAAAGGTAACTTTTGGAACCGTCCATAATACACTAATCCGCCTGGAAGAAAAAGGGTTTTTAACATCAAAACTTGGCGGAGCTACTGCTGAGAGAGGGGGCCGGCGCAAGCGTATTTTTGTGGTTACAGCACTTGGTAGTCGCGCAATCAATGACATTCAGCAGCTTCGAAACGAGCTTTGGCAGATGGTTCCTGCTCACTTTTTGAAACTAACTTGAATATGAAGCCTGCAACTTCACCCCATAATCAAACTCCGCCGCGCTGGGCTCAGCGACTTCTCGCGTGGCTTCATCCCTCCGATACCTTGGAGGAAGTGCAAGGAGATCTTGAAGAATTATATGTATGGTGGTATAAGGAAGGAGGCCACCTTTATGCAAATACCCGCTATCTGCTCAGCATTATATCAGTATTGCCACCCTTTGTCCGTCGTCGCCAAACCCGTCAAAATTATCGCCAACCCTTATTAATGCATCCAGCCATGATCCGAAATTATTTGAAAGCCGCATTCAGGAGTCTATCGAAAAATAAACTCTATTCGCTTGTCAACCTCGCAGGACTTACACTGGGTCTTGGTGTTGCCATCACGCTGTTCTGGATTGTCCGCTTCGAGTATAGCTTTGACCGTTATCACTCAAAAGCAGATCGTATTTATCGCGTCAATTCAATAGATAAGTTTGGCGAGCAACAGCCGCACATTCATCAGACTATTATAAAAACATTAAAAACGCAGTATCCCCAGATCGAAAAAGCGGCGAACTTGTACGGCTGGGGCGCCAAGACTGTTAAAGCAGGGACGAAAATTTTTAACCAGAACAATGTCTTTTTCACGTCGGGGGATATGTTTGATATCATTGATGCAGAATGGATCGAAGGATCGCCCAAGCAGTCTTTGAACGCTCCGGGAAATGTAGTAATCGATGATGAAACCGCGTTAAAAATGTTCGGTGGAAACGCGATGGGCAAAACCTTTCGATTCGATAACCTTACCGACCTTACCGTATCCGGTATAATTCGCAAGCTTCCTGTTAATTCGGAATTTCCCCTGCAAATGATCATTTCCTGGGAGACCTTGAAGCAATTACAGCCGGAATTCAAAAATGAAGATTCCTGGGGCGGTGGCGATTCGATGGATCAGGGATTTGTTTTGTTAAAAAAAGGCGCTTCGGCTGAACCTGTTAATAAGGGCCTGACAAGCTTGGCGCTGAAACACCAGGATGACACCGGTATCGCGAAGTTCGTGCTGCAACCGTTATCAGAAATGCATTTTGACACGGAAAAAGATGCATTTAATTACTCCATGTCTAAATGGATCATTTACTCTCTGGCTTGCATTGGCATGTTCCTCATATTGATCGCATGCATTAATTTTATCAATCTGGCTACCGTTCAGTCCATCCAGCGGGGCAGGGAAATTGCAATGCGTAAAGTATTGGGAAGTGGTAAAGGTCAGCTGATCGGACAGTTTTTTGGCGAGACAGCCATTCTGGTTTTCGTAGCGATCATTTTTGGAAGCCTGCTTGCAGCAAACCTAATCAGATATTCATCCGAAATGCTCAATACGCAGGCAGCGCAATCGGAAATATGGCAAGGGAGCACAATTGTATTTTTATTGATCCTTGGAATTGCCGTTACCTTTCTTGCAGGCATATATCCCGCCGTGATGCTCTCTAAGTCTGAACCAATAAGAGCATTGCAAAGTCGCCTTTCTGCGCCTTCCGGCCGTGGCGTTTCGTTGCGTTCCAAATTGATCGTCCTGCAATTTGTGATAGCCCAGGTACTGGTTATATGTACAATCCTGGGCGTGAAGCAAGTGAAATATTTTTACAATAAAGACCTTGGGTTTGAAAAGAGCGGCATCATAACCGTTGCGATACCCGATCGTAATGCAGCTAACTGTGAAAGGTTAAGATCCCAATTAATGCAACACGGCCAGATCCGGGACGTAACGTTCGGACTTACCACCCCAGCTAGTCACCGCAATCATTGGTGGGGAAGGATTAAGCATCATGCGTTTGCAGATGGTGAAGAGACTTTTCGTATTCAGCATGTTGATACCAATTACTTCAATTTCTTCCATATCCCATTGGTAGCAGGCAGGAAATTAACATCCACCGATACAACTTCCGGACTAGGGACAAGCAAGGAGAATACATATGTGCTCATCAATGAAAAAGCGGCTACTGACCTGGGATTCAAAAATCCTGAAAAGGCGATCGGTCAGAAACTTGAAATATGGGGATCAAAGGGCACAGTAGTGGGGGTTGTAAGAAACTATAATTCAGAGGACTTGAAAAGTAAGCTGATGCCACACATATACTTTTACACAACCTGGAACTTGCAATTAGCAAGTATCCGAATTGATAACCAGCAGAAAGCGGCCGCACTAGCCGTCATTGAGAAATCCTGGAAAGCAATGTATCCTAATTACTACTTCGAGGCGAAGTTTTTGGAAGATGATATCACCAAGTTTTATGATAACGAAAAGAAGCTTTCGAATTTTCTCCAACTTTTTGCCGGGATAGGAATTTTGATTGGTTCTTTGGGTTTGTTTGGGCTTGTCTCATTTGTTGTGACACAACGTACGAAGGAAATCAGTGTGCGGAAAGTATTGGGTGCAACGGTTCCCAGTATCGTGAAATTACTATCCAAAGATTTCTTAAAGTTAGTTTTAGTAGCTTTTGTTATTGCCGTACCGCTTGCATGGTATGCCATGAGCAGGTTTTTAGAAGGCTATATTTATAGAACGGAAATTGAATGGTGGATTTTTGCTATGGCTGGAATTCTCTCTGTCGTGGTTGCATTCCTTACAATTAGTTTTCAAAGTATTAAAGCCGCATTGATGAACCCTGTTAAAAGTCTCAAATCGGAATAAATTAAAAACTTTTGAGGGCTAATGCATACTAAGTTGGGTTAAATTAAAAACAAGGTCAAAGTGCAAGGCGGCCCGTTATATTTGCTGTCTCTATCTTAGAGTCTGCGGTAACCGATCTTTGGCGGACTTTACAGAGACCTGGCAAACATATTGCGGGTTAATTTGAGGTCGAAAAATTAAGGCAATATTGGCTAGGACCTTGTTGGAGCCCCTGGTATAAAAAATATATATTCGAAATAGAAATCGGTCAAATTTCTTCATAATTGATCATTTCATCTGGTAACCTATCCGGTAACCTGGAAACTGGAGTCTGAAATGTTGCTGTTTCTGAGGCAGTTAGGCGATAAAATGATCCCAGCGGGACAACTGGTAGCGCTTCAGAGAGCGCTTTTTTAATTCACAACAGTGGCTATTGTGAGTTCTTAAAAAGATTTACGTGTAATTTCCATTCATTTCAGGTCAAAGTATCTGGTAACCTTTTCGGTAACCTGCCTTATGTGAACTAGTTTGGTTAGCGTCTTTTAAAGGGGACCAATACAGTTTCTGAGCTGCATAGATCAACATTTCGGCCTCATTTCGCACCATATGGTGGGCGACCCTGCGTTTAGCTTAATTGCGCGGCTGGTGATGCTCCCTCGGGTCATCGCCTGTTTGCACCAGGGCAGCGCTTGATCTGGACGATAACTTTGGGTCGAACATTACCACGCAGTCCGTGTTCTTTGAAAACCAGCGTCACTTATCCTTCTGGGATCTGGCAAGGTTGGCGAAGGCCGGGCTCGGCGGGACCCGTTCTGTGGAATATACAACCGGCTATCTTTCGTTTTTCCGAGATCTCGTTTTCGGTCCCAATGATATGCAGCAAATGCTGGATGCATTGAAACAGGCATTTAACCACCACATTATGGTTACTAACCTGGTGCGTGTGAGATACAAAACGGAGTTCGGACCATTGAAGCTTGAAGCCTTGTATGGTCCGATGGTTCGGTCTGGAAAGGGAATGGAGCAGACAATCGGCGCATTGACAACCAATGGTTCGCTTGGCCTGACCAATACCAGCGATACGCCGATTCCTGGCCTGCTAGATGAAATGGAGCGAATTCTGGAAAAGGCTTGTCAAGAAAATGTGGCTACGAAGGCAGTATGTTCTTTTCGATAAGCTCCCGCAAGCGCTGGTCATTCTGATCGCCCCAAGCGCCGATCGCACCGATGACCGGGATCAATGATTTTCCGAAATCAGTAAGATAATATTCGACTTTGGGCGGAACGACCGGGTAAATGATTTTCCCGACCAGCTCATGATTTTCGAGCTCTTTCAATTGTACATTCAACACCCGGCGGGATGCATCCGGAATTTTCCGTTGTAGCTCGCTGGGGCGTTGGAAGCCCTGGTGAATGAACCACAGAAGCCTCATTTTCCATTTGCCATATAGCACCTCACCGATCAGGTCGAGCCCGCAATTCAGGTTGGGCATTGTCTTTCTTTCGTACATTCTGCAAATATAAACATATGTCTTTGGCGGTTCAATAGGGACAAATTTATCCCTATCTGAATCGTAAATCCGTACTTGTCAGCACGTAGCATAGTGCTGAAATTTGTCCTAAACAAAACCAGCAAGGACATGGATTTCAATTTCGAAAACGAACTAAAAGACAAAATTGCGCTCGTAACCGGGGGATCAAAAGGCGCAGGAAAAGCCATTGCAGACCGCCTTATAAAAGCGGGCGCAACAGTGATCATCACAGCCAGAAACAAGCCTGAGGAAGATAATGGTGTTCATTTTATATCGGCCGATTTAAGCAAACCCGACGGCACCCAAAAAGTGGTGGAAGAGATTCAGAAACGATTCGGTCGCCTGGATATTCTGGTCAATAACCTGGGCGGATCGGAAACGCCGGGCGGCGGCTTTGCGGTGCTCACCGACCAGCATTGGGAAGAATCCTTTCAAACCAATCTGCTGGCGCCCGTGCGACTGGACCGCGGCTTCCTGCCCGGCATGATCGAGCAGCGCGGCGGTGTGATCATTCACATTGCGTCCATTCAGGCGAAGTTGCCTTTGTACGATTCCACATTGCCTTATGCGGCAGCCAAAGCAGCCTTGGTCAATTACAGCAAGAGCTTATCGAATGAAGTCACCCCAAAAGGCGTACGTGTGCTCACCGTTTCGCCGGGCTGGATCATGACGAGCTCGTCAACCCGAATGCTGGAACGCATTGCTGAAAGCTCAGGCGTCACGATGGAGGAGGCTGAAAAAAGCGTCATCGATGCATTGGGAGGCATTCCGTTTGGCAGAGCAGCCTGGCCGGAGGAAGTTGCCGAGTTGGTCGGTTTCCTGGTCTCGCCAAGAGCAGGCTATCTCACCGGGACCGAATACATCATCGACGGCGGCACAGTTCGCACGATTTAAGCTAGCATTGACCATTTTACTACATTCTCATTTTTTCAATTCCAAAATCATTTATTTAACAACATAAACCATTCATAATCATGAAACTTCCTGAAAACATAGAAGGCTTTATCAAAGTACAAAATGAAGCAGACAGCGCAGCATTTGCCAGTTATTTCACAGCACACGCAACCGTTTTCGACGAAGGCTCGTCCTACACCGGTAGAGAGGAAATCAAACATTGGATACAGGAGGCGACCGAAAAGTATAATATGCAAGTGACACCCGTTGATTTCATGCAAAACGGCACAAAAGGAACGCTTTCAGTGGAAACAAGCGGCACGTTTCCGGGCAGTCCGGCAATGATGCATTACCACCTTGATATGGAAAATGGATTGATTAGTTCGTTGAAAATTACAGGTTAATAGCCTGTTACATTAGTTCACAGGATTGTTTTGCAAACGTTTGGAGCTTGGCGAAGCAATCCTGCGAACATTTTACTTTAATTTAAAAAATGATCAGAAAATTGCGGTTCACATCGACAGTTGCAGGTTTAGTACTACTGTGTTTCTCAACATCCACTTTTGCGCAAAAGGCAGATTCGGTGTATACTGAACCTGCTCAACGGGTCAAAGTTGCCCCTGAAAGTGTCTTTAAAATGTTCCGCGACGCCGGGATGAAGCCAATTAACCGCACGCTGACGTCGGCAGAAAAAGAAAAAGTGAGCAATGCGTTTGCCTTGTTGCCACCGCTCCACCAGCGGATTTTGAAACAACATTTGCTCAGCATCAGCTTTATGGATAATATGCCCAACACCGCATTGACCTCGCCAGTTGATCCGGTCGGCGGGATTAAAATGTTTAAGATCACTTTTCGAGGCGGCTTATTGAATGAAAATGTTTCATAATGGGCGACGTGGAAAGAGAATACTTGCTTCGCGCCCGCAGCTGATTCTAGCTACCAGGTTCGCGTGGAAGGCGGTAACTTGGACGCGATCATTTATGTGCTCCTGCACGAAGCCACGCACATTGTCGATGTGGTAACCGGGATTACCCCGCATCTTGAAGATGCAGATGCAGTGGTGGAGCCGACAGCATTCACAAAAGATATCTGGCGATTGATGAATAAGCCCACCGAACCATACATTGATTCATTGCTTGAACATACTCGGTTCCGGAGCGGGAAGCCGGTTTCAAGCAGCCTCGCGCCGAATGTTTATGCGAAGCTTTCGAAAACGCCTTTTCCTTCCTTATATGCGATGGCTGCGTGGTCTGAGGATGCCGCCGAGCTGGTCACAATCTATCACATGACCACCCGATTAAAGCAACCGTTTTATGTGGTTGTTACCAAAAATAATGTGGAAGTTTCCCGGTTTGAACCCATGAAAAATCGGCTGGTCAAACGGCGATTGGGGAAGTTAGCGGCTTTCTACGAGCCATAATTTCATCTTACGGGAAAAATGTACAAGGAGCTTGGACTTTTATCCATTCTTCTGCGCGGTTTAACCTGCCACTTTTGTAATGTCAAAACACAATGACAATCTACTAATGGTTAGCAGATTAACTCAAAACTCAAACTTACTACTCGGATGAAAACTATTGCCTTGACTATCGCATTCCTTTTCACTTTTATCCAAAGCCAATCCCTTTTTGCACAAACACGTAAGCCCGCTGCATTTGGAAGAGAAGAATACATTGAAGTTGAAAAAAATGTAAAACTGCACGTGATCGACCTGGGCGAAGGTCAGCCCGTCGTACTCATCCACGGGTGGCCGCTGAACAACGAGATGTACGAATATCAATACCAGTATCTGGTTGAAAAAGGGTTCAGGGTCATCGGCATTTCCCTCCGCGGTTTCGGAAAATCGGACAGACCTTACGGAAAATACGACTTCGATACTTTCTCCGACGACGTTAAGGTGGTTTTGGAAAAACTGAAAATCGAGAACGCAACATTAGGCGGATTTTCAATGGGAAGCGCGGTAACATTGCACTTTATAACCAAATATAATGGGGCACATATCAAAAAGTTAGCCGTATTCGGTGCAACCGGTCCATCATGGAAGCAACGCGAAGGCCATCCTTACGGCATCACTGAGCAAGGTGCTATCGATCTGATCAAACAGACCAAAACAAACCGGGAGCAATTGGTAGCAGGATTTGGAAAAGCATTCGAAGGCCAGGAAGGCGGACTTTCACCGGAATCGATCAAATGGTTAGAAAGCATCAACCTGAATGCGTCACCTTACGCTACTACTCAAGCTATCAGCGCATTGGGTGATCTGGACTTACGCCCTGTGCTTGGAAAAATCAAAATGCCGGTCGCGATATTCCACGGTGTAAATGACAAATTGTGTGATTACGCTCAGGCTGAGCAGCTTAACAAAGCCATCAAAGGATCTTACATTGTAAAATTTGAAAAAGGCGGACACGGCTTGTTTTTGGAAGAAATGGATAAATTCAACTCCGAGCTTGAAAAGTTTGCAAGAAACTAACTAACAGATGACGCCAGTGAAGCAAATCATTGCTTCACTGGCTTTTGGTCTATTTTGAAAAAAAGAAACCCTTCATTCACAAGCGTATATAGCCATGAGTACTGTTTTCAATAACAATTTAAAGACGCTGGGACTATTGCACGTAAGCGAGAAGCAAACGGAGATCATCAACGGACCTGCCTATAAAGACTACATCAAGATTCTCTATCTGCCCGCTGGCTACAAGCTGAGGGTCGATTTTGCGTGTTACGATACCCGGCAGCCTACATTGTTTTTTATCAGCCCCAATCAATATCTTGAACTGGAAATCGCTGGTAAGGAAAGCGGTTACTTCATTTTTTACAACCGCGATTTTTACTGTATTCAAATTCACGATCAGGAAGTCGCCTGCGATGGTTTATTGTTCAACAACATCAAGAACATGCCGAAAGTGGAGCTCTGGGAAAACGAAATCGCTTTTCTCGGTGGCTTGTTTAACGAAATGATCGGGGAATTTCAGTTGAATGACAGCTCGCTGGAAGAAATGGTGCGCACCTACCTTAAACAACTCCTCATCCGCGCAACGCGCTCCTGGAAACGTCAGCATTTGACCCATGATGTCACTGACCAGCAAAGCGATCTTGAATTTTTTCGCAAATTCACCAGGCTTGTAGAGGAGCACTATAAATCCAAACACACCGTGGCAGATTACGCTGATTTTCTCTGCATGGCGCCCAAAACGATCACGCACAAGTTCAACCGATTACGGTTACCACAGCCGAATGAGGTAATTAAAAATCGAATTATCCTGGAAGCGAAACGCTTGTTGGTCCATACTTCGCTAACAGCCAAAGAAATTGCTTACGAACTCGGGTATAATGACCCGGCCTATTTTAGTAGGCTGTTTCAGACGAAAACGGGTGAATCTCCATCGGCTTTTCGGGCAAACTTTTAGGCTCGAAACTCCTTTAAGACCATTGTTGGAATCGACTTGTCGTGAATAAATTTCACAATGTCAGTTCAAAATAGTTTGTAAATTTAGTTACAAGAACCCTTTATAAAAGATGAACCCTTCCCCGAAAGTTGATATTATAGATATTCCTGCGAAAGTACGCCAGCGTTCCTGAGCAAAGGTCGCCAAAAATTCCTGGACAAAGTCCGCCACCTGAAAGTGGCTTGACATCACTGAGCGAGAGTGATGATTAAACTTAGTGATTTT
>Ga0209958_1001579_pt1 | contig 16130 bp, 11 predicted proteins | sample ThiBio_inoc_plan_FD_183942 | JGI IMG/M metagenome (GOLD analysis project Ga0209958, IMG submission 183942) | Wastewater bioreactor microbial communities from Cape Town, South Africa - Thiocy_inoc_plan (SPAdes) | ecosystem: Engineered > Bioremediation > Thiocyanate > Unclassified | place: South... | reverse complement strand
GTGACCTGCAGGCCCCGGTCCTTCAGCGCCTGCGCGATGACGTGCGCGGTGGTCTCGCCCTCGGCGGTGAAGTTGGTGGCCAGGATCACTTCGCGCACCGGCACCTCGGCGGCGGGGTCGTCCACGCGGTCGAACAGCTTGTCCAGGCCGATGTCGCGCGGGCCCACGCCGTCGAGCGGGCTGAGCTTGCCCATGAGCACGAAGTACAGGCCTTTGTAGGCCCCCGTGCGTTCCATGGCGGCCTGGTCGGCCGGCGTTTCCACCACGCAGAGCTGGCTGCGGTCACGCCGCGGGTCGCGGCAGGTGGCGCAGACCTCGTCTTCGGTGAAGGTGTGGCAGAGCGCGCAGTGGCGCACCTCGCTCACCGCCGCCTGCAGGGCACCCGCCAGCAGCTGCGCACCCTCGCGGTCGTGCTGCAGCAGGTGAAAGGCCATGCGCTGCGCCGACTTCACGCCCACGCCGGGCAGGCGCCGCAGCGCCTGCACCAGGTTCTCCAGGGAATGGTTGTCGGCCACCGGGCGCGGGATCAGAAGGGGAACTTCATGCCCGGCGGCAGGCCCGGCATGCCGGCGGTGAGCTTGCCCATCTTCTCGTTGGAGGTCTCCTCGGCCTTGCGCACAGCGGCGTTGAAGGCCGCGGCCACCAGGTCTTCGAGCATGTCCTTGTCGTCGGCGAGCAGGCTGGGGTCGATGGTGATCCGCTTGACGTCGTGCTTGCAGGTCATGACCACCTTGACCAGGCCGGCGCCGGATTCGCCCGTGACCTCGACGTGGGCGAGTTCTTCCTGAGCCTTCTTGAGGTTGTCCTGCATGGCCTGGGCCTGCTTCATGAGGCCGGCGAGTTGTCCTTTGTTGAACATGGCAATCCTTGGGGTTGATCGGGGAACACCGCGGAACCGCCCTTTGTCATGTTCAGGACGGGCCGCTGGTGTGCCCCTCGGAGGGGGTCGCGCGAAGCGCGGCGGGGGTGATTCAGCTTATCGCCTTGAGCGAGCCGGGCACGATTGTGCCGCCGAAGTCGCGCATCATGGCCTGCACGAAGGGGTCGCCGAGGATCTGCTGCTCGGCCTCGCGCTGGCGGCGCTCGGCCTCGGCGGTGGCGCGCCGCGCGGGCGAATCGGTGACCACGCCGTTCTCCAGCGCGAGTTCGACCGTGTGCCCCGCGGCGTGCAGCGCGGCCATGAGCCGTTCGCGGTTGCTGCCCTGGGCCAGGGTTTCGCGTTCGATGCGCAGCAGCCAGCGCGGACCGTCGCGCGACACCAGCTGCGACTGCAGCGCGAGCTCGCGCGTGAGCGCCGTGATGGCGCCGCTGTCCGCGAGTTGCTGCACCAGCCCGGTCCAGAAATCGCCCTCGGGCGTGGGCTGCAATGGCGCGGCGGCGGGCCGGGGTTGGTCGAGCCGGCCCGGCGAGCCCGGGTCGCGCACGGGGATGCGCACCACCGGCGCGGCCGTGGGGGCCGGTGCCGCGGGTGACCGGGCCGCCGTGGGCGCCGGCACAGGATCCCAGGGCGGCAGGTCCTCGTCGGGCTCGGGCCAGGGGGCCTCGTCATCGGGCGGTCCATCGAAGGCGGCGGGCTCGGGCAACGGCGGCGCGGCGATCGGCGCCTGGGCCCTGGGCGCCACCGGCGCGGGGGCCTGCGGTGGCGCGACGGGAGCGGGCCGCACGCCCGGTTCACCAGCGACCGGCGCCAGCACGGGCGCAACGGGCACCGGGCGCGGTGGCGCGGCCACGGGCGCAGCCGGCATGGCGGGCGCCGCCGTAGCGACCGGCGCAGCCGGCGCTGGCCGGGCCTCAGCCGGCCTCAGAGTTTTTTTTTCCGCCGCGCCCGAAGGTTTGAAGGCGAGCAGGCGCAGCAGCACCATGGTCAAGGCCGCGTACTCGTCGGGCGCCAGGCCCAGTTCGGTGCGGCCGTGCAGGCACAGGCTGTAGAGCAGTTGCGTCTCATCGGCCGGCAGGGCCTCGGCCAGGCGCGCGATCTCGGGCGTGTCGGGGTCGTCGTCGGTGGTGGCCGACTCGGGCACGCTCTGCAACACCGCCATGCGCTGCAGCAGGCCGGTCATCTCCTCCAGCGTGGACGCCGCGCTCAGGCCGTTCACGCGCAGCGTGTTCACGGTGTCCACCACGGCCGCGCCGTCGGTGCGCGCCAGCGCGTCGATGAGGCGCAGCACGTGGCTGCGGTCGACCGCGCCGAGCATCTGGCGCACCGGCGCCTCCAGCAGCTGGCCGCCACCGAAGGCGATGGCCTGGTCGGTGAGCGACAGCGCGTCGCGCATGGAGCCACGCGCCGCGCGCGACAGCAGCCGCAGCGCCTGCGGCTCGGCGTTCACGCCCTCGGCCTGCAGCACCTGCTGCAGGTGTTCGGCCACGGTTTCGGGCGCCATGGGACGCAGGTTGAACTGCAGGCAGCGCGACAGCACCGTCACCGGCACCTTCTGCGGGTCGGTGGTGGCGAGCACGAACTTGAGGTACTCGGGCGGCTCTTCCAGCGTCTTCAACATCGCATTGAACGCGGTGTTGGTGAGCATGTGGACCTCGTCGATCATGAAGACCTTGAAGCGGCCCTGCACCGGCTTGTAGACCGCCTGCTCCAGCAGCGATTGCACCTCGTCCACGCCCCGGTTGGAGGCGGCGTCGAGCTCGGTGTAGTCGACGAAGCGGCCGGCGTCGATGTCGGTGCAGGCCTGGCACACGCCACAGGGCTCGGCGGTGATGCCGCCCTGCCCGTCGGGCCCGGTGCAGTTGAGCGACTTGGCCAGGATGCGCGACACCGTGGTCTTGCCCACACCGCGCGTGCCCGTGAACAGGTAGGCGTGGTGCAGGCGCTGGCTGGTGAGCGCGTTGGCGAGGGCCTGCACCACGTGGCCCTGGCCCACCATCTCGCGGAAATTGCGCGGCCGGTACTTGCGGGCGAGGACGACGTAGGACATCGGGCGATTCTATGCGTCGGGGTACCCGTGCCCGGGAGGCGGTCATGCCCCGTCGCCTACAATCGCGGGTGACGGGCCTTCCCGCATGGTGAAGCGGCCAACCGGGTCAGGTGGGGAACCAAGCAGCCCTAACTGTGGAGCCAGTGCCGGGGTCAAGGCTCGTCACCTTATTTCTTTTTCCATGCCCTCGCGCGATCCCTCTTCCATCGCCAGCTGGCACGCCCACGTCTACTTCGACGCCGCCACGCGCGACGCGGCCTGGGCCTTGCGGGAATTGATCGCCAGCGATCTGGCCGAGCGGGTGCAGATCGGCCGCTTCCACGAGAGGCCCGTTGGGCCACACCCCATGTGGTCGTACCAACTGGCCTTTGAGGCCGACCAGTTTTCGCCTGTGACCAGTTGGCTCGCACTCAACCACGGGGCGCTCGATGTGTTCATCCACCCCAACACCGGCGACGAACTGGGCGACCACCGCGACAGCGCCTTGTGGCTGGGCCGGTCGTATGCGCTGGATCTGAGCGCCTTGAGCGACTGAATTGAGCGACCGAACCGCGCCCGCCAAGCGGCGGGAGGCGGCTTGGCGATTCATCCGCCCCAAACACAACGGGAGATGCCGACAGCATCTCCCGTTGAGGTGGATCGCGATGGCTGGTGCACCGCGCGTCAGTGCGACCTCACAGCCTCGCCTTCGCGAGCTCGTTGTACAGCTTCATGAACCGGTTGGCTTCCGTGGGCGGCACGCGGACCAGGAAGGGCGTGTTCCACAGCAGATGGTGAAGCGCCTCGGTGCGAGAGCCGAATGTGATGCCATGGAACCCGTTCAAGGCTTGGATCGAACGCCCCCCCTTGGCCAGTTTTTCCGTCACACCCGTCGTGATGAACGTCAGCAGGTCCGACACCGGTTGGCCCGCGGATGACTGCGCCTTGAAAGGGTTCCCGCCGCCATACGTCTGACGCGCATAGGCGGTCACGGCGGCGTCGAGCTCCGGCGCCGTCTTGACCTGCGCTTTGCGCCACTTGTCGTATTGCTTCTGCAGTTCGTGAGGCAGCGCCGGTTGGAATGCCGGCACGGGCTCATCGGCGTCGAGTACCGCGAGAGGGCCTTCGCTGGCAGCGACAGGGTCAGACGTCAGCTTCTCCTGAGCCCGCCGAATCAGGTTCTTGCCGAACCCGGTGTCACTCAAGAACCGATCTTTCGCTTTACGCTCTTCTCTATACCGCTGGAGGGCATCGCTGGAGGGGTCGGCCAGCGTGCGCACCGCAGCGCGAATCTCGGGTGTCAATTCGTACGGGCCGCTGCCAACCGCTGGTTTCGCCACCAATTCCGCCGCCTCGCGCACAGAAGGATTTGGGTGAAACAGGCTCTCAATCCCCAGGTCGCGGAAGAACTTCTGCGTGTTCCCGATGGCAATCGGACCGCCTTCCTTCTTGCCCTTGAACCAGGGGGGCGGCATCGTCGACAACACCTTGACGCCTAGCCCCTTGAAGATGAAGGCCTGTGTCGCCTTGGGATTGCGGCTCAGCACCTTATCCACCTTTTGGGCGGTGGCACTACCCTTGTCGACGGGCACCTGCGGCGCTGCCATGGGAGTCGATGAACGCTTGATGGCGGTGGGTTGGGTCATCGAAGGGCTTTCACGAAGGAGGGAGATGAGGGCAATTGGCAACCCCGGATGGCCGGGGCCTGCGCTGAGTAACGGGCCCCAGGGCAAAGTTCATCCGCGCCCCTCGCCACCGCCACCAAGCCCTGGCCGTTCAGCCCGGCCGCACCCAGCGCCGCATCGCCTCTCCCGCCCACGCTCCGCTGGCCAGGCTGGCCGTCAGCAGGTAGCCGCCAGTTGGGGCCTCCCAGTCGAGCATCTCGCCCGCCACGAACAGGCCGGGCCGCCCGCGCGCCATCAGGCCCTCGTCCAAAGACTCCAGCCGCACGCCGCCGGCCGTGCTGATGGCCTCGGCCATCGGGCGGGGGCGGATCAGGCGCAGCGGCAGGGCCTTGATGGCCGCCGCGAGGCGCGCGGCGTCGTGCATGGCCTCGCGGTCCAGGCATTCGTTCAGCAAGGCGAGTTTGATGCCGTCGAGCCCGAGTCGGCCCTTCAAATGGCTGGACAGGCTGCGCGAGCCGCGCGGGTGCGCCACCTCGGCCAGCACGCGCTCGGCCGAGCGGTCGGGCAGCAGGTCGACCCACAGCGTGGCCGAGCCCTCACGCGCGATGCACTCGCGCAGCGGCGCCGACAGCGCATAGACCAGGCTGCCTTCGACGCCGGTGGCGGTGGCGACGAACTCGCCGCGGTGCCACCGCCGCGCATCTGGGGGGGAAGCATCTGGGAGCGCACCAGGCGGCGCGGTCGGCGGCCCGCCGACCGCCACCGCCACGGTCTTGAAGGGCTGGCCCGCCCAGCGTTCGGCGAACACGGCGCTCCATCCTTCGGCCACCCCGCGCGTCAGCGCACCCGCCACGTCGAAGCCGCAGTTGGCGGCCCGCAGATCGGCCACGTCGAGACCCGCCTCGCGCAGGCGCGGCACCCAGGCGCCGTCGGAGCCCAGGCGCGGCCAGCTCGCACCGCCCAGGGCCAGCAAGGCGGCGCGCGCGTGCACCGTCCGTTCGCCGTCGGGGGTGTGGAAGCGCAGCCCACCATCGGCACCGAAGCCCAGCCAGCGGTGCCGCATGTGGAGGTGCACCGGCTCACCACCCGGCGCCGGGTGCCGCAGCCGGTGCAGCCAGGCGCGCAGCAGCGGCGCGGCCTTCATGTCGGTGGGGAACACGCGCCGCGAACTGCCGACGAAGGTGCCGATGCCCAGGCCCTCGGCCCAGTCGCGCACCTGCTGCGGGCCGAAGCGTTCGAGCAGGGGCCTCAGCGCCCCGGCGCGTTCGCCGAAGCGCGACACGAAGGACTCGAAGGCTTCGGCGTGCGTGAGGTTGAGGCCGCCCTTGCCGGCGAGCAGGAACTTGCGTCCCACCGAGGGCATGGCGTCGTACAGGTCCACGGGCACGCCGGCGCCCGACAGCACCTCGGCCGCCATCAGGCCCGCCGGGCCACCGCCAACGATGGCCACGCCTTGATCAGGCTTCATTCACCGCTCCATTCGAACACCCGCCCTTGCGGGTTGATGAACGCCAGGCGCAGCGGCTCTCCGGGGTGGATGGCCGACACCGCCGCGCGGTAAGCCGCCATCTGCTCGCGGTGCGCGGGCACGGTGTGCGGCGCTTCGTGGGTCTTGAAGTCCAGCACCCACCAGGTGCCGCTGGCGCGCTCGCGCACCAGGCGGTCGAGGCGGCGCAGCTGTCCGCCGTGCAGCAGCTCCACCTCGCTACCCCATTGTTCGACGAGCTGGTCGTCCCAGGCCCAGGCCGCTTCGCCGCGCACGATGCGGCGCGCGGCCTCGACGGCCCGGGCGCCGCCGGCGGCGTCGAGCGCGTGCCGCTCGGCGGCGGCGCGCTGGTGCGTGGGGGTCCAGTCGAACCCGCGCGCGGGGGTGGGACACCACTGCAGCAGCTGGTGCACGGCGCGACCGAAGCGGGTCTGCTCGTCGGCTTCGGCCGCCTCGGTGTCGGCCACCGGCTCCGGGGCCACGCGCAAGCCGGGCAAGGCGTGCAGGACAAACGGCTCGGCCTCGGCCCGCGCGGCGGGCGCGGCGGCCTCGGGCGCGGCCAGCGGCTCGGCGAGCGGCGACAGCCGCTGCCACCAGGACGCGCCGGCGCTCGCGCGGCCGGGCTCGAAGCTGGACACCACGAGCCGGCGGCCGGCTCGCGTCATGGCCACGTAGAGCGCGTTGAGTTCTTCCAGCGAGCGCGCGCGGCGCTCGGCGTCGAGCAGCGCCTGGGCGCAGAGCGGCGCCGACTTCTCGCTCGCCAGGAAGACGAAGCGGCGCGGCTGCGGCGCCTCGCCGGGCCAGTCGACCAGCACGCCCATGGTCTCGGCGCGCGCGGGCGCGGCGTCGGTGTCGAGCAGCAGCACGGTGTCGGCCTCCAGGCCCTTGGCGCCGTGGATGGTGAGCAGGCGCACTGCGCCGGGCGTGGCCACCGGCGGCAGCGGCGTGCCACCGGCCTTGAGCGCGCGCACGAAACGGTAGGCGCTGAGGAAGCGGCCACCTTCGTGGTCGAGCGCCTGCGCCAGCAGGGCCTGCAGCTGCGCCAGCGTGGCGGCGCGCTGCGCGGGCGGCACGGCGCGCAGGTAGCGCGCGGGCAAATCGCCATCGCGGAACACGAGCGAGAGCGCGTCGTGCGGCGGCAGGTTCAGCAGTGCCTCGCGCCAGGCCCGCCAGCGGGTGGCGGTATCGCGCCACAGCGACGGGGCCTCGGCCGACCCGGCCGCGTCCTGCAGCACGGGCCACCAGCGCGCGCCCGCGCCGGCGGCGCGCACGGCGGCGGCCAGCGCGGCCAGGTCCTCGTCGCTCCAGCCGCCGATGGGCGAGCGCAGGGCGCGCGCCAGGCTCAGGTCGTGGCCCGGCGACACCAGGGCGTCGATGAGCGCAATGACGTCCTGCACGGCGGGCGCCTCGGCCAGGTCCAGCTTCTCGGGCTGTTCGCTGGCGATGCCGCGCTCGCGCAGGGCCTCGTGCATCCAGCCCAGGCGTTCGCGCTTGCGCGCGAGCACCATCACCTCGTCGGCGCGCAACCGGCCAGCGGCGATCTGATCGGCGATCCAGTCGGCCGCCTGGCGGGCCTCCCGCTCGCTCATCAGGTCCTCAGCCAGATGGCGTGGCGTGGCCAGGCTGTCGCGCCAGGCGCCCGGGTCCCCCGCCTCGGTGGGGGCGCGCGCCTCGCGCGGGACCACGGGCAGGGACAGCACCGCACCCGCCTGCGCGCTGGCGGTGGTGTGGGGGCGGAAGGCCGCGCCCACGGCCTCGCCGTACTCGCCCGCGTCCACGGCCCGCTGCAGGACGGTGTTGACGGCGTCCACCACGGCAGTGGCGCAGCGGCGCGTGTGGTCGCAGGCCAGCAGCGAGCCGCCCAGGCCCTGAACCACGAAGGCCTGGGCCGCGCGGAACACCTGCGGCTCGGCGCGGCGGAAGCGGTAGATGGACTGCTTGGGGTCGCCGACGATGAAGACGCTGGGGGCCTGCCCCGGCCCGGCGCCCGCGTAGGCCGAGAGCCAGCCGTACAGGGCCTGCCATTGCAGCGGGTTGGTGTCCTGGAATTCGTCGATGAGCAGGTGGCGCACGCGCGCGTCCAGGCGCTGCTGCAGCCAGCCGGAGAGCTCGGCGTCGCCCAGCAGGCGGCGCGCCGCGCCCTCCACGTCGTTCATGTCGACCCAGCCGCGCTCGCGCTTGAGGTCGGCCAGCGCGCCCAGCAGCACACGCGTGAGCCGCGCGAGCCGCTGGTGGTGCACCCAGGCGCGCTGCTGGCGCTCGGCCTGCAGGGCTTCTTCGATGCGCGTGTGCGCGGCCTGCACGGCGGGCAGCGCATCGGCCTGCTCGCCCAGCTTGCGCGGCGTGCCCTTGGCGGTGGTCAAGGCGGCGATCGCGGCGCGGCCGTCGCCGGCCGATACCGCCTGCTCCAGTTCGCGCGCGGCGGTCTCCGCCTTCTTGGCCTTGGCGAGGCCGCCCAGCGCCGCCGCCGCGGCCAGCAGCTCGGCGCGAAAGCGCTCGCCGCGCACCAACCAGGCCACGGGGTCGTCGCCCGCGCCGGCCCAGCCGGGCATTTGCTCAGCCAGCGGCCGCACGGCGCCGTCGACGGCGCCCGCGCTGTCGGCCCACTGGAACTCCACCCGCTTGGCGACCGCGTTGCGCAGCGCGGCCAGGGTCTGGTGGCGGCCGATGTCGGCCACGCTGGCGAAGAAGTCCTCGCGCGCGGCGGCGTCCTGCGCAAGCGCGGCATAAAACCGCGGCCACAGCCGCTGCAGGATGGCGCTGTCGTCCTCCTGCAGCTCGTACTGCGGCGGCAGGCCCAGCTCTTGCAGCACCGACAGGGGCGCGCCGCGCAGCAGCGCCGCGAACCAGCTGTGGAAGGTGCGCAGCTGCACCGGACGGCCGTGCTGGCGCAGCCGCTCGCGCAGGCCGCGCGCGGCGGGCACCAGGGCGCGCGCGGCGGCCTCGTTCAGGCCGCGCATCACCAGCGCGGCGCACAGTTCGTCGTCGCCCTGCGAGGACCATTCGGCCACCGCCTGCTGCAGGCGTTCGCGCATCTCGCCGGCGGCCTTCTTGGTGAAGGTGATGGCCAGGATGTCCTGCGGCAGCGCGCCGTCGAGCAGCGCGCGCAGGATGCGTGAGACCAGCATCCAGGTTTTGCCGGCGCCGGCGCAGGCCTCCACCGCCACGCTGCGCGCCGGGTCGCAGGCGCGGGCATAGAAGGTCTGCGGGCCGGCGGGCTGGCCGTCGACGCGGTAGGCGAGCCCGGTCATGGCTCTCCCCCATCACCCGTGGCCGCACCGGTCCAGAAATCCTTGCGGCACAGGCCGCGCGCCGCGCAGTACTCGCAGGCCGTGCCCTCGCCCAGCGCCCGCATGGCGGCACCGCCGGCCACGCGGTCGAGGTCGTGCACCAGGCCCTGCACGATGGCGTCGCGCGCGGCCAATACCTCGGTCTGCTCGATCAGCTTCGCGGGTTCGTCGCGCTCGCCGCGCGTGTCGGCGATGCTGAGGTAAGCGGCGCGCAGGCGCGGCTCGGGCAGCAGCGCGGCGTAGAACGCCAGCTGCGTGTCCTCCATCGGCTCCTTCACGCGCGCTTCGGTGCGCGCGCGGCTCTCGGTTTTGTGGTCGATGACGAAGCTCTCGCCGCCCTCGGCGTCGCGCCGCGCGTCGATGCGGTCGAGCCGGCCGTACAAGGCCCAGCGGCCCACGCGCTGCTCGCGCTCGGCCTCGGCCGCCACGAATCGCCAGCCCTCGGCCTCGTGCGGCCAGAGCCAGCGCAGGTAGGCCTCGCGCAGCGAGGGCCAGACGGCGCGGTAGGGCAGGAAGCCGCCGGCCTGCACCTCGTCGCCGAGACCCATGTCCAGCGCCACGCGCTCGGCCAGCGCGTCGAGCGCGGCGCGGTCGGCGTCCTCGCCGGGGCGATCGTCGCCGCGCGCTTCGTGGAAAGCGCGCAGCACCGCGTGCAGCCAGTTGCCCAGGTCGCCCTGGTCGGGCTCGGCGTCGAGCTCGTCCACCTCGTCGAGCCGCAACTGGCGGCGCGCGAAGAAGCGGTAGGGGCAAGTGCGCAGGTCGTCGTAGGCGCTGGCGGACAGGCGTTCGGGCAGCAGCGCGGGCGCGCGGGCCGCCGGCGGGGCCGTGCCGCCCGCGGGCAGGGCGCTGGCGGGCAGCAGCTCGCTGGCCGGGCGCGGCGCGATGCCGTCGATGAAGGCGCTGGGCAGCAACGCCTCACCGGCCTCGTGGCGGCGCCACAGCGCGTCCACCGGCGCGCCGTCGAACAGCTGCGCCCAGGCCGAGGCCTCGGCACGCGCCAGGGCCTCGCGGTCGGGCAGGCCCAGCAGCTCGCGCTGCGCGGCGGTCCAGGCGCTGTCGGGCTCGGGGCTGGCGCTCAGGTGGCGTTCGTCGCAGCCGGGTGCCACCACGGCGGCCACGCGGCGGCCCAGGCGCTGCGCCATCGGCAGCACGACGACCTGCGGCGCGCCGGCCACGGTGGGCTGGAACACCGCGCCTTCGAGCACGTCGCGCACCCAGGCGGCGAAGGCCGTGAGCGGCCAGCGGGCCTTCGCGCCGCGCTCGCCGGCGGCGGCCTCACCCAGGCCGTCGAGTTCGTGCGCGCCCTCACCCAGGCGCAACACGCCGATCAGTTGGCGGCCGGCTTCGTCGGCCTGCAGGGCGGCCCACTGGCCGCTGCGCTCCAGGGCCGCCGCGGTGTCCTGGAGCCACAGCAGCAAGGGGCGCGCGGCCTGCAGTTCGGTGCGCTGGGGATCGATGTCGGCGCCGCGCCAGTCCAGCGGCACGGCGGACCAGCGCGCCACCCCCCTCTGCCGCAGCCGCCGCTCCAGCGACTCCACCGCCTGCGGCGGGAAGGCCGGCGAGAGCTTGAGCCAATCCAGCACCTCGTCGGTGCTGGCGCGCGCGTCGGCCGCGCGCAGCAGGGCCATCAGGCTGGCGGCCGCGCGCGTGGTAGACAGCTTCCAGCCGGTCTCGTCGCGCAGGCGCACGCCAGCGCCCACCAGCAGCGCGCTCGCGCGGCGGGTGAGCAGGCGGTCGTTGGCGATCAGCGCCACCGGCGCACGCCCGGCATTGAGGTGTTCGATGGCGCAGGCGGCCGCGGCCTGGGCCTCGGCCTCGAAATCCTCACAGGCCCACACGCGCGGGGCCGGCTCGGCGGGCGCCGACCAGGCGAGCCGGCCGGCGCTATCGCCCCAGTGGGTCAGCAGGGCCTCGGCCAGCGGGTCGGGGTGGTGGCCGGGCAGGCACAGCAGGCGGTCGGCGTCGGCGCCGGGCGCGGCCAGCGGTGACCACAAGGCGTCGGTGACGTAGGCCGAACTGCCTGCCCAGGTGATGGCCAGGCTCGCCACCAGCGACTCCCATTGCGCGGCGGCCGAGCCCAGCGTGGCGGCCAGCGCGGCGCGGCGGTCCTCGGCCCAGGCCGCGCGCCGCTCGGGCGGCTGCGCGGCCGCCAGGGGGGCCAGCTGCCGCGCGGCGCCGATGAGGCGCGCCACCAGTTCGCGGCGCAGGCCGGGCTCCAAGCGCTCGCGCACCACGCGCTCGATCCAGGCGGCGGCCACCAGCGCGTCGCGCGCCATGTCGTGGCTGATGTCGTCCGAGCCCGGCCGCCAGGGCGACAGCGCGGCGGCCCAATCGCGCGCCGTGGTGAAGCGCGGCGCGAAGCCCGAGGCCTGCGGCGCACGGGCGGCCCAGGCGCGGCGCGCCTCGGCCACAAGCGCCCCGTAGGGCAGCAGCACGACCACGCGCGACGGCGCCAGGCCAGCCTGGGCGGCCTGGCGCGCCAGTTCGTCCAGCGGCAGGCGCCACGCGCACGGCACCTCGCCGTCCTGCACAGCGCCGGCCACAAGGGCTGACTCGTCGTGAGGTCTCGCGGGCGCTGGCGTCATGGATGGGGGGTTTCTGTCACAATGCGGCCGCTCGTACGGGGGAGCCGATGTCGACGCCCGGCCTGCCGCAAGCGCCGCACTGTAACCTCCCACCGCTCACCGAACACCCAAGGACGAACCATGGCCAGCGACCTGATCAAACACGTTTCCGATGCCAGCTTCAAGGCCGATGTGCTGGACAGCAAAGCCCCGGTGCTGGTGGACTTCTGGGCCGAATGGTGCGGCCCCTGCAAGATGATCGCGCCCATCCTGGACGAGGTCGCCGGCACCTACGACGGCAAGCTGCAGGTCGCCAAGCTCAACGTCGACGACAACCGCGACGTGCCCGCCAAGTTCGGCATCCGCGGCATCCCCACGCTGATGCTGTTCAAGGACGGCCAGCTCGCCGCCACCAAGGTGGGCGCCCTCAGCAAGGCCCAGCTCACCGCCTTCATCGACCAGCAGCTGGCCTGACCTCCTCCCTGGCCCGGGCGCCCGCCCGGGCCCCGAGCCGCGCGCGGGCTCGACGACAGGGCGCACACACAGCGATTCCTGTCATAATCCGGCGCAACGCGGGCAGCAAGCCCGCCGCTTTTCCCCAGCGCAACGTCCGTCATCCGGACCGCAGCGCCCACCTCCCCGCTCATCCCCCTATCGCCTCCGCCCTGGAGTGACGGCTATGCACCTGAACGAACTCAAGGCCCTGCACGTTTCCGAAGTGGTCAAGCAGGCCGAAGCGCTCGAAATCGAAAACACCGGCCGCATGCGCAAGCAGGAGCTGATGTTCGCCATCATCAAGAAGCGCGCGAAAGCCGGCGAACAGATCTTCGCTGACGGCGTGCTCGAGGTCCTGCCGGACGGCTTCGGCTTCCTGCGCGCGCCGGACACCAGCTACACGGCCAGCACCGACGACATCTACATCTCGCCCAGCCAGATCCGCCGCTTCAACCTGCACACCGGCGACATGATCGAGGGCGAGGTCCGCATCCCCAAGGACGGCGAACGCTACTTCGCCCTCAACAAGCTCGACAAGATCAACGGCCTGGCTCCCGAGGAGAACAAGCACAAGATCATGTTCGAGAACCTGACGCCGCTGTTCCCCAAGGAGCAGATGCGCCTGGAACGCGACATCAAGAGCGAAGAGAACATCACCGGTCGCATCATCGACATCATCGCGCCCATCGGCCGCGGCCAGCGCGCGCTGATCGTCGCCCCGCCCAAGAGCGGCAAGACGGTGATGATGCAGCACATCTGCCACGCCATCACCGCCAACCACCCCGACGTGGAGCTCATGGTCCTGCTGGTGGACGAGCGCCCCGAGGAAGTGACCGAAATGCAGCGCACCGTGCGCGGCGAGGTCATCGCCTCCACCTTCGACGAACCGGCCGCCCGCCACGTGCACGTGGCCGAGATGGTGATCGAGCGCGCCAAGCGCCTGGTCGAGCTCAAGAAGGACGTGGTGATCATGCTCGACTCGATCACCCGCCTGGCCCGCGCCTACAACAACGTGCTGCCCTCCTCGGGCAAGGTGCTCACCGGCGGCGTGGACGCCAACGCCCTGCAGCGGCCCAAGCGGTTCTTCGGCGCGGCGCGCAAGGTGGAGGAAGGCGGTTCGCTCACCATCATCGCCACCGCCCTGGTCGACACCGGCTCGCGCATGGACGAGGTGATCTTCGAGGAGTTCAAGGGCACCGGCAACTGCGAGATCCACCTCGACCGCCGCCTGTACGAAAAGCGCGTCTTTCCCTCCATCCAGCTCAACCGCAGCGGCACCCGCCGCGAAGAGCTGCTGCTGCAGCCCGAGATCCTGCAGAAGACCCGTATCCTGCGCCAGTTCATGTACAACATGGACGAGATCGAGGCCATGGAAATGGTCCTCAAGAGCATGAAGGCCACGAAGAACAACTCCGAGTTCTTCGACATGATGCGCCGAGGCGGGTAAGCCCCTGCGCCCCTGAGCGGGAACAAGGCCTGCGGCCCGGCCAAGCCGGTCCCTCGCCATTCCCGGTCAGACATTCCCGCTCGGCTATAATCGCCGGCTTTGCTTGGCGGCAAGTACGTCGGAAGGGTTCCGGCGCGGCTGTCGCAACCGACCACAAGGAACCGCCATGAAAGAAGGCATCCACCCGAACTACCGCCCGGTCTGCTTCCAGGACCTGTCGAACGGCGCCCAGTTCATCATCAATTCCTGCGCCCCCACCAAGGAAACCGTCAAGCTGGACGATGGCCGCGAGCTGCCGCTGTTCAAGCTCGACACCTCCAGCGAGTCGCACCCCTTCTACACGGGCACGCAGAAGAGCGTGGACAACATGGGCGGCCGCGTCGAGAAGTTCCGCAACCGCTACGCCAAAGCAGCCAAATAAGCCTGGCGCCTGGCCCCCCAAAAGCAGCCGCCACCGGCTGCTTTTTTTTCGCCCCTGCCCCCACGCGCACGCCGCTTGCCCCGGCCACGCCGCTTGTATAGTCCCCAGCCGTGAACCGCCCGACGCCCGCCATCGTGAGCCAGTCGGCCGTGCGCCGCCTGCCGCGCGTGGCCCTGATTCTGTTCTGCGTGGCCTATGTGCTGCCCGGCTTCCTGGGCCGCGAGCCCTGGAAGAACGCCGACGTGGGCGCGTTCGGGGCCATGGCCGAGATGGCCGCCGGCGGCAGCTGGTGGCACCCCGCCGTGCTGGGCCTGCCGGTGGAAGACACCGCCCTGCTGCCCTACTGGCTGGGCGCGCTGTTCATCAAGGCCCTGCCGTTCCTGCCTCCCGATTTCGCCGCCCGCCTGCCCTTCGGCCTGCTGCTGGCGCTCACCCTGAGCTGCACCTGGTACGCGGTGTACCAGCTGGCGCGCCAGCCCGCCGCCCTGCCCGTGGCCTTCGCCTTCGGCGGTGAGGCGCGGCCGGCCGACTATGCCCGCGCCCTGGCCGACGCCGGCTTGCTGGCCCTGGTGGCCTGCCTGGGCCTGGCGCAGTTCTCGCACGAAACCACGCCCGACGGGGTGCGCCTGACCGCCACGGCGGCCATGCTGCTGGGCGCCGCCCGGCTGGCGCACCCCGGCCTGCCCCGCGCCTGGCGCGGCCTGCTGTGGTGGGCGGGTGGCTGGCTGGCGCTGGCGCTCAGCGGCTCGGCCACGCTGGGCCTGGCCCTGGGCCTGGGCTGGCTGGCGCTGCTGTGGTTCAACCGCCAGGCTCAGCGCGGCGAGGACCGCAGCGACGCGGTCACGCTCGGCGCCGCCAGCGCCATCGGCGCGCTCATGACCCTGGGCAGTGCCTGGGCGGGCGCCCTGGCGCTGCCCGACGCGTCCCTGGCACTGAGCCGCCCCTGGGACAGCTGGGGCCGGCTGCTGCTCTGGTTCACCTGGCCGACCTGGCCGCTGGCGCTCTGGACGGTGTGGCGCTGGCGCCGCCAGTGGCAACAGCCCCACGTGGCCCTGCCGTTGTGGGCCGCACTGATCGTGGTGCTGCACTCCGCGCTGGATCCGGAGCGCGACCGCGCCCTGCTGCTCGCCCTGCCCGCGCTGGCCGCGCTGGCCGCCTTCGCCCTGCCCACCCTGCGGCGCAGCGTGGCGGCGCTGATCGACTGGTTCACGCTGCTCTTCTTCTCCTTCTGCGCCTTGGTCATCTGGGTGATCTGGGTGGCCATGATGACCGGCGTGCCGGCCAAGCCCGCCGCCAACGTGGCGCGCCTGGCACCGGGTTTCGTACCCGAGTTCTCCTTCCTGCTGTTCGCGCTCGGCGCCGCGGCCACGCTGGCCTGGCTGTGGCTCGTGTCCTGGCGCGTGGGCCGCCACCGCGAAGCCATCTGGAAAAGCCTGGTGCTGCCCGCCGCCGGCAGTACGCTGTGCTGGCTTCTGCTGATGACCCTGTGGCTGCCGCTGCTGGACTTCGGCCGCAGCTATGGCCCGATCTCGCGGCGCATCGCGGAGCTGGTGCCTCCGCAATCCTGCGTACTCGCCGATGGCCTGTCCCAGGCGCAGATCGCGGCCCTGCGCCACCACGGCGGGCTGAGGCTGGTGCGAACCGGCCAGAACGACCCGGCCGGCGCCGACTGCCGCAGCCTGATCGCCACCCCGCAGAGCCAGAGCAGCCTGCACCAACGCGTCGATCTCACGCAGTGGGCCTTCAAGGCCAACCTCTGGCGCCTCAACGACAGCAAGGAAAGCCTGGTGCTGTACCTGCGCGTGGGACGCTGAGCCCGGCTCGCCTCAGTCCGGTGCCGTGGTCCGAACCCGTGTGGGCGGCAGGGAGATGGTGAAGGTCGTGCCCTGCCCCACC
>Ga0209958_1001576_pt1 | contig 16162 bp, 14 predicted proteins | sample ThiBio_inoc_plan_FD_183942 | JGI IMG/M metagenome (GOLD analysis project Ga0209958, IMG submission 183942) | Wastewater bioreactor microbial communities from Cape Town, South Africa - Thiocy_inoc_plan (SPAdes) | ecosystem: Engineered > Bioremediation > Thiocyanate > Unclassified | place: South... | reverse complement strand
GCCGGCCGCCGCCCGCCGGGTGGAACGAGCCCGAGACGACGGCGCGGACGTCGGGCCGATCCGGCGGCGCGGGGGACGTGGCGGCGTCGAAGTCGCCGCCGCCGTAGCCGCCGACGGCCCAGCCCTGGCCGTCGCGCTTCTCGGCCAGGAGGACGGTGGTCGCCAGGCCGTCGGTCACGTCCCGGGGGCGGACCGGCGCCGTCGTCCCGCGCGGGGTGGGGAAGCCGGCGGGGATCATCACGCCGCGGTAGAGCCCCTGGGTCCTCGCGAAGTCGTCGCCGAAGCCCGCCAGCCGCCCGCCGCCCCAGTTGGCCCCGTAGTGGCCGGGGGCGAACTCCGAGCCCGGCGGGCAGAACGTCCCGTCGACCCGTCGCACCCGCTCCGAGGGGTTCCCGTGCAGCGGCCGATAGGTTGGGTTGTCGGGGCATCGGAAGAAGGACAGGGTCGTGTCCACCACGTTGCGGTTCGCCGGGTCGAAGCACTCGACGGCGAAGTTGTAGTGGTCGTAGAGGTCGGGCTGGTCTAAGTCGGCGAGGATCAGCGTCGTCCACGAGTGCTCGGGCCCGCCGGCGGGGCTCGCCGTCGTGTTCACCGGGAAGGTGCGCTCTCGGATGCAATACTGATTCACGGCCAGGACGAGGTTCTTCAGGTTGTTTTGGCAGCGTGGACGGCAGTTGGTGCTTCGGGCCGACTGGATCGCCGGCAGCACGATGGCGAGCCCGAAGCCGACGACGCCGACGACCACCAGCGTCTCGACGAGGTTCATCCCGGCGCGGCGCTTCATGGCGATCCTCCGTCAGTAGGCGTCGTTCCCGACGGCCTCGCGGCCGTCGCGGGTGAGGAGGGCGTACCAGGTCTTGCGGTCGATGGTCGGCCTGAGGGCGCGGACGGAGCCGTCGCAGAAGGCGAAGTTGGCCTGGGCGGGGTGGAACGAGCCGGTGACGAGGGTGCGGAGCTCGGGGACGTCCATCGCGACGGGCTCCGGGGCGGCCTCGAAGTCGCCGCCGCCGTAGCCGCCGACGGCCCAGCCCTGGCCGTCGCGCTTCTCGCCGGCGAGGATCGTGTTCGAAAGGCCGTCGCGGACGTCCTGGGGGCGGACGCAGAACGTCGTCCCGCGCGGGGCGACGACGCGGACGGTGGTCATCACGCCGCGGTGGTTCCCCTTCGTCTTCGCGAAGTCCTGGGCCGTCGCCGACAGCCCGCCGCCCCAGTTGGCCGCGAAGTGGTTGCGGGCGAAGGCCGAGCCGGCGGGGTAGGTCTTGCCGTCGGCCTGGACGACCCGCTCCGACGCCAGCGGGTCGGTCGACAGCGGGTTCGCCGGGCAGAGGTAGACGGCGACCTTCGTCCCCGCGGCCGATCGGTTCGCCGCCGCGTGGTTCTCCCACTGGAAGTTGTAGGCGTTGAACAGCGGGCGCTGCTCCAGGCCCGGCAGGATCATCGCCAGCCACGAATGGTTCACGCCCCTCCCCGCGCCGGCCGTGCTGCTCATGGGGAAGGCGTTGCGCTCGACGACGTAGGCGCCCACCGCCAGGCCGATTTGCCGCAGGTTGTTCTGGCATTGCAGGCGTTGCGCCGCGGCCCGCGCCGACTGGACCGCGGGCATCAGCAGGGCGATCAGGATCCCGATGACGACGATCACCACCAGCAATTCGATCAGCGTGAACCCGCGGCGTCGCATGGCGTCACCCCCTCGGGACGGCATGTCGTCCCGCCTCATGGTACGCCCGCCCGGGGGTCAGAACCAGAGGGCCTTGTCGACCGCGTTCCGCAGCGGCTCGCCGCGGGCGAATCGGCCGAGGTTGTCCACCAGCAGGGCCCGATGCCGCTCGGCGACGATCGGCGAATAGCCCGCCGTGTGGGGCGTCAGGATGACGTTCGGGAAGCCCCAGAGCGGGTGATCCTCCGGGAGCGGCTCCACCTCGTACACGTCGAGCGCCGCGCCGGCGAGCTTGCCGGCCCGCAGCGCCGCGACGAGGTCGTCCAGCACCACGATCGCGCCCCGGCCGATGTTGACGAGATAGCTCGACGGCCTCATTCTCGCCAGCCGGCCGGCGTCGAACAGGCGTTCGGTCTCGGGCGTGTGAGGCGCGGCGATGACGACGAAGTCGGACCACGCCAGCAGGTCGTCGAGCCGGTCGACGCCCTCGATCCGATCGACGAAGTCCGGCTTCTCGATCCGGTCGGGATGTCGATCCACGCCCCGGATCGTCATGCCGAACGCCGAGGCCCGCCTCGCGACCTCCAGGCCGATCCCGCCCATGCCGACGATTCCCATCGTGGCGCGCGGAAGGTAGATCGTCGCCCGGTCCATCGCGTTGACGACGCCCGGCCCCGAGGCGAAATCCACCCGCGCCGCCGACCCGCCTTCGGGCTCGTAGCGGCGTTCGAGCTGCCGCCGGGCGTAGGCGTGGAGGTTGCGGGCGAACGAGAGGATGTAGCCCATCACCTGATCGGCGATGACGTCGCCGAAGAGGCCGCGGGTGTTGGTCAGGGTGCAGGGGTGGTCGGCCAGGGCGGGGAAGAGGTAGTGCTCCAGGCTGGCCGTGAACGCCTGGACCCAGCGCAGGCGGCCGGCCTTGGCGAGCATCGCCGGCGTGATCTTCCCCAGGAAGGCGTCGGCCCCGGGCATGGCGGCCTCGGCCTGCGCGGCGTCGGCGGCGTTGATGAACGCGGCGTCGGGCGCGGCGGCGCGGAAGGCGTGCAGGCGGTCGGCGTCGACGGGCGGGTGGATGACGATCTTCATCGGTTCGACCCTACTTCGTGAGCCCCAGCAGGGCGATCGCGATGGTGAAGTAGATGACCATGCCGGTGGCGTCGACGAGCGTGCTGATGAACGGCGCGGAGACGACGGCGGGGTCGATGCCGACGCGGCGGGCGGCCAGGGGGACGAGCGAGCCGATGACGTTCGACCACATGCAGACGCCGAACAGCGACAGCCCCACGACGCCGCTGATGCTCCACGGTTGGTGTCGCCAGAAGGCGATGTAGAAGAAGCCGGCGGTCCCCAGCAGGGCGCCCAGGCAGACGCCGGTCAGCCACTCGCGGAAGACGACGCGGAGCGTGTGCGACAGCTTGATCTCGCCCAGCGACAGGCCGCGGATCACCGTGCCGACGGTCTGGCTGCCGGCGTTGCCGCCGGTGCCGGTCAGCAGGGCCATGAAGAAGAACAGGGCGGGGGCCTGGCCCTTGTCCATCGTCCACTGGAAGTGCTCGTTGACCGGCGTCGTGAAGTTCTCGGCCAGGAACAGGAGCATCAGCCACTTGATGCGGCGGCGGACGGCGGTCAGGACGGAACTCTGCCAGTAGGGGAGGTCGTCGGCCTCGGGATCCGGGGCGACGCCGCCGAACTTGAGGATGTCCTCGGTCTGCTCGCGGCGGAGGATGTCCATCGCGTCGTCGTGCGTGACGATGCCGACGAGCTTGTCGTCGGCGTCGACGATCGGCAGTGCCAGGAGGTCGTACTTGTCGATGAGGCGCGCCACCGGCTCCTGGTCTTCGTCGACCCGGGCGTGGATCACGTCGCGGGCCATGATCTCCTCGATCACCGCCGAGCGGCGGGCGAGGATCAGGCTCTTGAGCGAGACGAAGCCGATCAGACGGCGGTTGTGGTCGACGACGTAGCAGTAGTAGATCGTCTCGCGGTCGGGGGCCTCGTGGCGGAGGCGTTCCAGGGCGTCGCGGACGGTGATGTGGGCCGGCAGCGTGACGTAGTCGGTCGTCATCACCGCGCCGGCCGTCCCCGGCTCGTAGCCGGCGAGGCGGGCGATGTCCTCGCGCTCGGCCTGGGCGAGGTTCGGCAGCACCTCGTCGACGAAGTCCTCGTCGAGCCGGTTCACCAGCGCCGCGCGCTCGTCGTGCGACATCACGCGCAGGAGTTCGGCGGCCTCCTTGGGGGGCATCGACTCGACGAGGCGGTTCTGCTCGTCGTTCTCGAAGTAGCTGAGGACCTCGGCCCGCTCGCGAGGGTCCAGGATCCGGAACACGGCGTCGCCGTCGCCGTCGGGCAGGTCCTCGATGAACTCGGCCACGCGCCCGGGGTGCTGGTCCCCCAGGAACTCGCGGAGCACGTCCTCCTCCCCCCCCCGGATCATCAGGCGGAGGTCGGGCAGCAGCAGCGGATTTCGCATCTTCGCCCTCCTCGCGCGGGGTGGGGTGTTGGTCTCGTGCCATACAGCCGTGACGATCAAACCCTTCTCCCCTTGAGGGAGAAGGTGGCCCGCAGGGCCGGATGAGGGGTGGCGCGACCGGGGGCCGTCGGCGTTTGAAGTCCGGTCGGATGACGGGATGCGGCGGCGGTCGACCCCTCATCCGGCCTTCGGCCACCTTCTCCCTCAAGGGGAGAAGGCCGTCGTCGTCGGCCCGCTCGCCTGCCGCGCGCCCTCCATATCCTCCGAATTCCCGCGCCCCTCACCCGCCGCTGCGCGGCACCCTCTCCCGAGGGGAGAGGGGACGTTCGGGTCGCCGCCTCGCCTCACCCGATCACGTCCTTGCCGATGTAGGGCCTCAGCACCTCCGGGACGTCGATCTTGCCGTCGGCGCGCTGGTAGTTCTCCATCACGGCGATGATGGCCCGGCTGACGGCGACGGCCGTCCCATTCAACGTGTGGACGAACCGCGTCCCCTTCTGGCCGGTCGGGCGATACCGGATGTTGAGCCGGCGCGACTGGTAGTCGGTGCAGTCGGACGTGCTGGTGACCTCGCCGTACTCGCCGGCCTCGCCGCGGCCGGGCATCCAGGCTTCCAGGTCGAACTTGCGGTACGCCGGGCCGCCCAGGTCGCCGGTGGCGATGTCCAGGACGAGGTAGGGGATGCCCAGCTCGCCGAAGATCTCCTCCTCGATCGCCAGCATCTCGGCGTGGATCGCGCCGGACTGCTCGGGGGTGGAGAAGGCGAACATCTCGACCTTGGTGAACTGGTGGACGCGGTAGAGCCCGCGGCTGGCCCGGCCCGCCGCGCCGGCCTCGGTGCGGAAGCAGTGCGAGAGGCCGACGAACTTGATCGGCAGGGCGGCCTCGTCGAGCAATTCGTCGGCCAGCATCCCTCCCAGGGTGATCTCGGCCGTGCCGACGAGGCTCAGGTCGGTGTCCTCCACCGAATAGACCTGGGTCTCCTCGCCGCGGGGTGTGAAGCCGATCCCCTCCAGGATGCTGTTGCGGGCGAGGTCGGGGGTGGTGATCGGCACGAAGCCCCGGCCGATCAGCTTCCGCAGGGTGAATTGCTGGAGCGCCAGGTCCAGCAGCACGGCGTCGTTCTTGAGGAAGTAGAAGCCCGAGCCGGCGACCTTGGCCCCGGTCTCGAAGTCGATCAGGTCCAGGTCCTTGCCGAGCGCGACGTGGTCCTTGGCGGGGAAGTCGAACGCGCGGGGCGCGCCGACCTTCCGCAGCTCCTTGCTGTCGTGCTCGGTCTTGCCGACGGGGGCGTCGGGGTGGGTGAGGTTGGGGATGCGGCGGAGGCGCTGCTTGATCTCGTCGTCGAGGTTGCGGAGCTGTTCTTCCTGCTCGGCGACGTCGGACTTCAGCCGCTTGCCGGCCTCGATCAGCTCGGCGCGGCGGGCGGGATCCTTCTCCTTGCCGGTCGACTGGGCGACCTCGTTCTGGCGGCGGCGGACGTCCTCGACGGTGGAGAGGACGCGCCTGCGGTCGGCCTCCAGGTCGGCGATCCGGTCCAGGTCCTCCAGGACGTCGGCGGGGACGGCCCGGTTCCGGCAGTTCTCGCGGACGGCGTCGAGGTTGGCGATGACGTATTTGAGGTCGAGCATGACGGGATTCCTTGATCGCGCCCCGGCCGGCACGCCCGCCCGCCCGGGAGACTCCCCGGGCGCCGCGGCCGTCGCGCCGCGGGCGGGGCCGTCCGGTGTTTCGTCGGTTCGATGGGTCGATTCGGGGACGCCGACGGTTCAGGTCGCCCGCGACAGCGCGTCGAGCAGGTGGGCGCTCGCCTTGATCCCGCGGTGGAAGTCGGCCAGCGAGAACTTCTCGTTGGGGCCGTGGAGGTTGTCGTCGTTCTGGCCCCAGCCCAGGAGCAGGGTGTCCACCTTGAGGTGCTTCTTCAGCAGGCCGACGACCGGGATCGAGCCCCCCTCCCGGATGAACAGCGGGGCGACGCCGAAGCTGGCCTCGATCGCCTCCACCGCCGCGCGGAAGCCCGGGCTGTCCACGTCCACCAGCACGGCGGGCGAGCCCTGGTGGCTGATGAACTCGACCGTCACGCCCGGCGGGGTGTGGGATTCGACGTGCTCCCGCACCAGCCGCTCGACCTCCGCCGGATCCTGGTCGGGGACCAGCCGGAAGCTGAACTTCGCGCCCGCCTTGCAAGGCAGGACCGTCTTGGGGCCGGGGCCGGAATAGCCGCCCCAGATCCCGTGGACGTCGCAAGTGGGCCGGGCGCCCTTGCGCTCCAGGGTGGTGTATCCTGCCTCGCCGAAGGTCTCCTCCACCCCCAGCTCGGCCCGGAACTCGTCCTCGGAGAAGGGGAGGTCGGCGAACGCCTTCCGCTCCCAGTCTTCCAGCGGGCGGACGGCGTCGTAGAAGCCTTCCACCAGGACGCGGCCGTCGGGGCCCTTGAGGGACGACAGGATCTCCGCCAGGGCGTTCAGCGGGTTGGCGACCGCGCCGCCGTAGGTGCCGGAATGGAGGTCGCGGTTCGCGCCCTGGACGTGGATCTCGAAGTAGGCCAGGCCCTTCAGGCCGTAGGTGATGGCCGGCTTGCCGGGGGCGAACTGGCTGGTGTCGGAGATGACGGCGTAGTCGCAGGCGAGCTTCTCGGGGTTCTTGGCGACGTACTCCTCCAGGTTGGAGCCGCCGATCTCCTCCTCGCCCTCGATGAGGAACTTGACGTTCACCGGCAGGTCGCCGGCCGTCTTCAGCCAGGCCTCGACGGCCTTCAGGTGCGTGAACATCTGGCCCTTGTCGTCGGTCGCGCCGCGGGCGTACAGGTTGCCGTCGCGGACGGTGGGCTCGAACGGCGGGGAAATCCAGGGTTCGAGCGGTTCCGGCGGCTGGACGTCGTAATGTCCATAGATGAGGACCGTCGGCTCGCCGGGGGCGTCCAGGCGCTCGGCGTAGACGATGGGATGACGTTTGGTCTCGATGATCTCCGACTTCAGGCCCATCGCGGCGAGGTCGTCATGGATGAACTGGGCGGCGCGGCGGGTGTCGGGGTCGTGGTCGGGCTGCGCGGAGACGCTGGGGATCCGGATGAGGTCCTTGAGCTGCTCCTCGAAGCCCTTCGCGTGCGATTCGAGATAAGCGTCGATCCGATCCAGGCTCATGTTCGCCCCCCCATGCCATCGCGCCGGCGGCCCCCGAGCGGCCGGCGGACAGTATATCACGACGCGCGTGCGCATCGCCACGACGCGCCGCGGCCACGCGGCGCGACGGGCCCGTCACGGGGGCCGGGCCGGGTCGTTGGATTGGCGAGGCGAAGGGGCCGGGTCGCCGCGACGCGACGGGCGTGGCTTTTCGGTCGCACCCTTGTCGGAGTCCTGGCAAGGATTACAAAATGGAGGTCATGTCTTTGTACGGTTGACTTGCCCGCGACAGGGTCCATATTTTTCGAGAACTCGACTCAAGTTTTCGCGAGGCGATGCCGGAGCAAGGGGTTCCGGAGCCTGCAAGAGTCGATGGCATCCGAAATGCAATAGTCGTCGCCCGCCGGACGAGATCGGGGCTTCGGATCGGATCAGGGAGGATTTGACGCATCGTCGGCGTGTTTCGATCGCAACCTTGGACGGGCTTCAGTGGGATCGGCGACATGGGTAAAGCGGACGACGCGCGTGGTATAGTCGAGACGAGCGGCGAGTGAAGCGTTGCCAACGGAAAGGCGACCGTCCCCGGGGTGGGTTTCGGCTCCCTTGGGCGCGGTGTCAAGCGGATTCCTGGGAGGGTCGGACTCGGGAGAGCCCGAGACCGCTTGACGCGGCTGCCGAGGACCATCAGCGAAACAATCCCTTTGTACGTGACAGTTTAGGAGGGGGGCCCTTTCCTATGAGTTTCATTCAACGCTTCCTCGAACGCGTGCTCCGCAACAACCCCGCCCGCATGCCGCGCACCAGCTTCGACGACCTCAGCCAGGAGCAGCTCGACGCCCACCTCCGCGTGGGCCGCTACGGCAGCTTCGCCCTGACCGACGCCGTCCGGCCCTCGATCGGCCTGGACGTGGTCCCCCGGGAGGGCTATCGCCGCGACGTCTACTGCGACCCCGAGACCGGCAACACCATGCCCGTCCTGGCCGCAAGCGTCTCGGCCGACCGCCTCTTCGACGTCTTCATGGACCTGCTCGACCCGCTCGGCGAGGTCGTGGACGTGGTGATGGAGTCCAGCCACGACTCCGAGGCCGGCTCCCACTCCGACCTCTACCGCGAGCACATGGACACCGTCATCCTCAAGAGCACGCTCTACGACTACGAGTCGCTCCTGATGAACGACGGCTGCACCGGCCTGGCCGCCCTCAACCCGGGCGGGCCGATGGAAGTCCAGTTCGACGAGCACAAGCTCCTCTTCGTCTACGCCAACGACCTGGAGCCCTTCGAGGAGGTCCTCCGCGGCTACGGCCTCCGCCGCGACGACACCCTCAAGTTCATCTCCGAGGCCGAGCACCTCCACTCCACCGACGACGAGCACCGCGACCAGTTCGACGAGCTGCTCTACCGCCTCGGCATCGACGACTGAGCCGAACGCGACCGATCCGTACAAGGGATGGAGCGGCGGCCGGTGGAACCCGGCCGCCGCTTCGCTTTCGAACGCCGGCGCCGGCCCTGGACCCTCGGGGAGGGTCGATGCCTCACGGTGGTCCGGGCGGGCCACCGTGAAAGATCCGCCCCCTCCGACGCGGAGAGGGTGGGCCTTTGGAATTTAGCGGTCGGCGTCTTCCCCCCTCGCGGGGGAAGACAGACCCCGCAGGGGTCAGATGAGGGGGACGCGAAGCACCGGCGCCGTCGGGATTCGCAGGCCCGCCCGCCCGGGCCGGCGCGAGATCCGACGGCCCCCGCGCTCGTCTTCCCCCTCATCCGGCCCTTCGGGCCACCTTCCCCCGCCAGGGGGGAAGGCCGTCAGGATGCCCCCTCAACCTCAGACGCGATCCGCCAAATTCCAAAGGCACACCCCGCGGAGACCTGGCCTGGACGGATCGGCCGGTCCCTGGCATAGTGTCGCCGCATTTCCGCGGGGACGCCCCGCGCGGGCGTCCGCCCGAGAAGAACCCGAGGCCCCGCCGGCGATCGACCGCCCCGGGGGCCCGCATCGCTCTTAGCAAGGAAGATACGGCCATGCGGCGATCCCTCTTCGGCCCGGCGTGCGTCCTCACGCTCTGCGCCGGGCTGGCCACCGGCTGCGAATCGCTCCGGCCCTCCGCGCGCAAGGAGGCCGCCCCCCCTCGCGACGAGGCCGTGGAGGCCGCCGACGGCGACGACCGCGAACGGCCCGACCGGATCGAGGCCGTCGCCCCCGACGGCGGGCGCACGCACGCCCCGTTCTTCAAGAACAACCGCCTCAAGGGGGGGCTCAGCGACCAGGCCCAGGACATCGAGGCCAGCCTGGGCGTAAAATGACCCCATGAACCCCGTCCTGCGAGCCCTGATCGGCCGACTCCTCGGCGACCGGGGCGAGCGCGCGGCCGTCGCCCACCTGAAGCGCCGGGGGATGCGGATCCTCCGGCGCAACTACCGCACGAAGCACGGCGAGGTCGACGCGATCGCCCGCGACGGCGACGTCGTGGTCTTCGTCGAGGTCAAGGCCCGCCGCCGCGGCGACCCGGCCGAGGCCGTCACGCGCGAGAAGCAGCGGCGGCTCACGCTCGCCGCGCTCCACTTCCTCAAGCGCCACCGCCTGCTCGAACACCGCTGTCGGTTCGACGTCGTCGCCGTCCTCTGGCCCGCCGACGACGGCCCGCCGATCGTCGAGCACTACCCCGACGCCTTCGAAGCCCACGGCCGCGGCCAGATGTTCCGCTGACGCATCGATGTTATGCCGCGAGCCATCAGAAGCCGGCGTGACCCCCTCGTCGCCGCCTTCGTTCAAGGCCGGAAGCTGCCACGAACCGCCGCCATGTCATGGCCTCCGACTCAGCCATCGGGAGACGGCGAAGTGGATGTCTTCGCAGCAAGCTCCAGGAATTCCGCGATCATTTTCGAGGCCGTTGACGAGCGGGCCTCGACTCCGGCTCGCCGGGCCTCCGAGATAATCTCAGCGTGGCTCAGGAACTCGGCGGGGTCGTCTCTGATCTCGTCGAAGATCCTCTCCAGGACCTCGTCCCTGAGCCCTCGGGATTTGAAGGGCAGGCGTAAGGTTTCCAGGATGACGCCGACGCGGCCCGGCAACCGCGATCTGATGATCAAACTTGCTGCATAGCATGCGATCAACTCATCCGTCTCGTCGACCTGCGCCCTCAAGATCTCGGCGCTCCTTCGGAGCCCTGCTTCGCCGCAGCCCCGGACGAAGTCGACGTAGAACGTGTCGCCGACATTTTGCCAGCATTCCGCACCCTCCTGGATGTATTGCAGCAATCGATCCGGATCGTACTCCATGTCCCTCGGGATCTCCGTGCCTCAGTAAGAGCCGCCCGGCTTCGACCTGATCCCGGCCGGCCCCGGCTTTCTCCAGGCCAGGTCGAAAGCCAGCCTCCGCGTCGAAAGGGAGGACGGGGCCTCGCGCCGACTGGTTCGCGGCGAGGTACGCCGAATCTCGCCGACGATGCGGAATCGTGAAATCCGGACGCTGGGCCCGACGACCGTAGCGAGATGGAGGGCCTCGGGTCTTTGACAATCCGGCCGACGGTTGAGCCGCTGCGGACGAGCCTGGCCGAGCCCGAGGGCCGCCGGACTGTCGCGGATTTCGAGGCGACCATCCCCGCGGCTTCCTCATCGGGCCGCGAGGGCGGGATCAGGGACGTCCGTTGGTACCGGCCGTCCCGAACTCCACGACGGTCGGGAAGAATCATCATTCGAATTCGACGGACGAACCCAATTGGATTGGGATGCAAGTTTCTTTTGTGAATTGCTTTGCGGCTAGATTGGGGTGGTCCTCTCGCCGCGGACGAAGCCAAGCCGGGGCCGGTCAAGATGCGGCCCGGCGCATGGACGTGTGATCTGAAACGAGCGGCGAGGGTCGGGCCTCACCCCGCCCGCGCGGCCTGGAGGATGCGGCTGAGGACGTCCATCTGGGCGACGCCGTCCTCGGCGGGGGCCTCCAGCGAGCCGGCGGCGACGGAGCGTGCGAACGAGTCGACCATCGCGGCGTACTGGTCGACGGCCGGGAAGGTCAGGGTCTCGTGGCGGTCGGAGCCCTCGCCCACGTCGGAGGCGGTCTCCATCGTCCGCAGGGTCGCGATCGGGCCGGAGGCGGGGGGGAGGAAGGCGTCGGGGACGAGGATCGATCCGGCCGTGCCGACGAGTTCATAGCGGCACACGAACGGCTGTTCGAAGCTGCAATCGATCGTCGCCAGGATGCCGTTGGGGAACCGCAGGGCCGCGGCCACGGCCATGTCCACGCCGCTCGGGGCGAACAGGCCGGCGGCCTCCACCCGCTCGGGCTCGGCCCCGGCGAACAGCCGCGAGGCGTTCACGCCGTAGGTGCCGATGTCCCACACCGGCCCGCCCCCCCGCCTCGGGTCGAGCCGCCAGTCGGCCGGGTCGATCGGGAACGAGAACGACGCGCGGATCAGCTTCAGCTTGCCGATCGCGCCGTCGGCGACCATCTTCTTGACCGCCAGCGTGCGCGGCTGGTGCCGCCACATGAAGCCTTCCATCAGCAGCACGCCGCGGTCGCGGCAGTGGTCGGCCATCGCGCGGGCCTCGTCCACGTCGAGGGCCAGGGGCTTCTCGCAGAGGACGTGCTTGCCGGCGTCGGCCGCCTTCAGCACCCAGGGCTTGTGCAGCTCGTTCGGGAGCGGGACGTAGACCGCGTCGACGTTCGGATCCGCGACGAGGGCCTCGTAAGACCCGTGCGCCGTCGGGATCTGGAACTCGTCGGCCCACGCCTTCGCGTTGGCGGCGTCGCGGCTGGCGATCGCCGCCACCTCGCCCGACTCCGACGCCCGGATCCCCGGGATCAGGCCCCTCCGGCAGATCCTCGCACAGCCCAGCAGACCCCATCGCAGGCCCATGACGTCGCCTCGCCTTCCAGACGTTTCCAGCCGATCGCACGACGGCCCACGAGCATACCCGCCCCGGGCCGCCGGCGCCGCCCCCTCACGCCCACCGCTTGCGCAGCGGGTAGGCCAGGGCGTCGAGCAGGACGACCAGGACCATCGACGCCCCGGCGACCGGCAGCAGCACGCCGCCGACCACCACGATCAGCCACCCCCAGCGCGGGAGCGACTTCGGCTCGGGGCGGCGGGGGAATCCGGTGCGGTTGCGGGGGCGTCGCTCCCACCACATCCAGACGCCGGTGGCCGACAGGGCGAACATCGCCAGCGAGGCGACGCACGCCAGGATCTCCGTCGTCAGCCCGAAGATCTTGCCGACGTGCGTCGAGACCGACCAGAGCCGCACGCGGTACATGAACGGCAGGTCGGCCGGCGCGACGGACGAGATCACCTCGCCCGTCCAGCGGTCGGCGGTGACGGCCCGCATCCGGTTCTTGTCGTCGTCCTCGCTGATCCACGCGCGATGGTTCAACTCGGGCTTCGCGGCCGGGCGGAACGCGACGACCTCGCCGGGGCGGGCCTCCTTCAGGAAGTTCGCGGCGACGACGTCCAGCGGCGCGGCCGAGGCCCCCGGGGGGGCGGGCGCGGCCTTGGGCGGGGCCATCCACGCGGGGGGCCAGTGGCCGATCTTCTGCACCGACCAGTTGAACGTGGAGCCCATGACGAGCGAGAAGACCAGGCCCGTCGCCGTGACGATCCCGATCAGCGCCGCCAGGTAGAAGCCCGGGACCGAGTGCCAGTCGCGGAGCACGGCGTAGAGCTTCCCCTTGAGCCGCGGCGTCCACACCCCGACGTTCGTCTTGCCGCGCGGCCACCAGAGGTAGACGCCCGTCGCCAGCAGGATCAGGCCCCAGGCGGTCGTCAACTCGACGAGCGCGCGGCCCGTCGAGCCGTACATCAAATTGCGGTGCAGCGCCAGCACGACGTCGAAGACGTCCGTCCCTTCCGTCCGCGTCCCGAGGACGTCGCCGGTGTAGGGGTTCACATAGACGTCGACGTGGGGCGGCCCGCCGTCGTGGCCGCCGGTCCCGGTCCCCTCGACCATGAACCGGACGGAGCGGTCGGGCTCGGGGCGGAGGGCCATCCCCTCCAGCTCGTCCGAGCCGCCGGCCTTCTTGGCGACCTCGATCAGCTCGTCGAGCCCCTTCCGCTGCGGGCCCGGCTCGACGACCAGCCAGGGGCGGTCGCGCCACTCGACGATCTCGGTGCGGAAGGCGTACAGGGCGCCGGTGAGGGTGACGACCCACATGAGCGGCGCGGTCAGCAGCCCGGCGTAGAAGTGCCAGCGCCAGACCACGGCGTAGAGCCGGCGGGCCCCCTCGGCGCGGGGCGTCTCCTCCCGCTCGGGGGCGTCCTCCGCCGGCGCGGCGACGTCGATGATTGTCCCGGACATGCAGTCCCTCGGGTTGGTTGCGGTGCGGATGGATGTTCGGTGGGTAGGGCCCGAGGCTCCGTCGTCGCGGGACCGGGCGACGCGGGCGGGCCGGACCGCGATTATACTCGGCCGCCACGTCCCCGGCACAGACCGGCCAGCCGCTTCGCCACCCGCGCGGCGCGGCGTAAGGGCGATCAGGGATGCTGATTCGGATCCTCGACGGACAGCCCTTCCGCCGACGCCGCCCGGTTCAACTCCGCGTCCGCGGAGACGAGCGTCAAGGGCGGCAGGCCGCGGGCCGCCCTGGGCCGATCCAGGGCCGCAGCGGCGGCAAGCTGGACGGCGTCGTAACCGCGAAGGCCGTGTTTCCGGGCCAGGTGCGAGGCGTCGTCGAACAACGCCGGGGAGAGTTCGACGACGATGTAGCGCCGGGACACCCTCCTGCGAAAGTGCCCGATGACGGCCGCTCCTTGGGACGGCGTCAGATGCCCACCTCGCTCGCGCCGGCTGATGGCGGCGATCAACTCGACGACGGAGATGCGGGCGATGTACAGGTCGTGCGGCGCGTCGGCGCGGGTCAGTTCGCGGACCCACGCCGTACCTATCTCCTGCATGTTCCGCTTGACCAGGGCGCTGGTGTCGAGGAAGTACGCGCCCACGTTCATCGACGCTCGCGAAGGATCGTTTCCGAGACGGGCTCGCCGGGGACGGCGATGGGGGCGTCGTCTTCATCTTCGGCCGCGTCGAGCGACGAGGGGAGCCGGTCCACGAGCCCCGAGGCGATCAGGTCTCGCTTGTACGCCTCTTCGAGCGATCGTTCCCGAGGAGTCGGATCGACCGGAGCCTCGGGCTCGTCGAGCACGGTGACGCGGATCCGACGCCCGGCGAACTCGCGGGCCCGCCGCGCCACCTGCTCCCACGTCCCTTCGATGATCCTCGGGTCCATCGGCTCCCCCTTTCGATGTTCCGAAATCCATTCTACCAGGAGCAGGGCGGATTCACGCCCGCCCGCGGCACATCGCGGCCAGATTCTTCGCCACCCGCGCGGCGCCGTCGGTCGGGTACGGCGGCTCGACGCGGCCGAGGGCGAAGGCGCGGTCGAGGGCCGGGCCGATGCGCATGGCGGCGAAGTCGCGCGTGGAGACCGGGACGCCGCCGCCCCAGGCCCTCGCGGCGCGGTCGAGGGCGCGGTGCTCGGCGAAGCCCGTCCGCGGCGGGTAGAGGATCGGCCGGCCGTGGGCCATGGTCTCGCTTATCGTGCCGTAGCCCGCCTTCGCCACCACGGCGTCGGCCGACGCGATCAGGTCGCCCCCGGACCACTCGGCGGCCGAGACCAGGTGCAGGTTCGGCAGTTCCCCGACCGGCGCGGCATGGTAGCCGACGAAGTGGACGCCCCGGCCCGCGAACGACGCCAGCCGGCCCCAGTCCAGGTCGTCCTGGCCGTATCGACCCACGTAGAAATACACGATCCTTTCCTTCTTCCCCAGGCCCAGGAGCGACCGCAGCTCCTTGGAGCGGTCGCGGCCCGGGTTGGCGACCAGGCCGACGTCTTCCTGGCGCGGCAGCCACGCCATCGCCAGCGCGGGCTCGGCGCGGAAGACGCCGGCGGCGCGGCGGTAGGCGGCCTTGTAGTCGGCGACGAGCCGCTTCGCGTCGGCCCCGGCGCGGCGGGCGTAGGGGGCGTAGATGTCGTACCAGGTGAAGTTGGCCAGCAGCCATCCCGGAACGCCGGCGCGGGCCGCGGCCTCCAGGGGGAGCGGCGGGCCGTCGCTCAGGACCGCGGCGACGCCGGCCTCGCGGAGCCATCGCGCGTCGTCGTCGACCCGCGTCGCGGCCTCGCGATGGACGCGGATCGCCCGTTCGAGCGTCGCCGCGGCGTCGGTCGTCCCGCTGCCGCCGATCGGGTTGACGGCCCCGGCGTCGGAGACGTGCTCGCTCAGGTCGGCCGGCCGCGTCAGCCGCTCGCGCCAGTTCGGGAACAGGTCGGCCGACGACCGGATCACGACCGGCACGTCCCTGGGCACCTCGTTCACCACCGCCACCGCCCGGTTCATGTGCCCGTAGCCGTGGCTCGTCACATAAACCGCCAGCACGCCCGCCCGCTTCGCCATCGTTGAGCCCCCTCGCGCGTCCTCGGAGCGGACACGCTACCGCGGCGGCGGCGGGCGGGCAAGCGGAGCGATGGTCGTCGGTTCCTGGACTCGCGCCGTCGGGGCGGGTCTAATGGCCCGGCCGTGCAGCCTCTCCGAACTTTGGGCCGATGCGGGGGACCGGAACGTGGCGATGAATGCACACCTGACGCGCCTGGGCGCAATCCTGGCGATGGCGGCGGGGGTCGCGGCCCACGCCGAGGACGGGCCGGGCCCGGCGTTCCGCGACGCCGTCGCGGCCTGGCACTTCGCCGGAGCAGGGGACGCGGCGGGGCTCCGGCCGCTGGCGGCGCGGGGCGACGTGCGGCTCGGCGTCGAGCTGGAAGGGGAGGACCGGGAGGCGTCGCTGGTCCGGGGCGGCGACGGCCGCGCCGCTCAGTTCGACGGCGGGCATTTCGAGATCGGCGGGCCCGCCTTCGACCCCGCCGGGGCCGAGTTCACGCTGCTGCTGCGCGTCCGCGACGACGACGGCTCGTGGGACGCCCCGCTGTTCGGC